>Ga0194132_10001552_pt1 | contig 46330 bp, 43 predicted proteins | sample TA2KigOf80mmetaG_FD_148612 | JGI IMG/M metagenome (GOLD analysis project Ga0194132, IMG submission 148612) | Freshwater microbial communities from Lake Tanganyika, Tanzania - TA2015054 Kigoma Offshore 80m | ecosystem: Environmental > Aquatic > Freshwater > Lake | place: Tanzania: Lake... | reverse complement strand
GAACGCGGGACCTACGGTTTAGGAAACCGTCGCTCTATCCACCTGAGCTACGAGGGCGAAATCGGGCACCAAGGTCGCCCGCGGTCCGTCGAGTGTCCACCCTGCAGCCCCGCGGACCCGCTCCCCTACGCGTCTTCCTTCGACGCCTCGCCCCAATCGAGGAAATCGGGAGGAGCCTCGGCCCTTCGGCCCGCCAGGTACCCCACGCAGTAGGCGCGCAGCGTAGCGTCGAACCGGGTCATCTCGGGCGACGAACGCAGGCCGGCCTCACCCTTCCTACGCAGCGCCTGGGCCAGCTTGCCCACCGCGTCGATGAGCTCCATGACGTGGGGATCGCCGGCCGCAGCCAACTCGCCCTTGTCCATGTGCGCGTCCGAGCCGATTCCGGTGACCACGCCTTCCTCGGGCTTGCCCATGGTGCGGCGTGCGCCGAGGAGGTCGCGCTTGGGGATCGGATCCTCCGGCGCGATGAATGCGCTCTTCATCGAGTCGGGTCGGCGCTCTGGGATCGGATCGTCGGGCTGAATGAACGCCGAAGCGACCTTGTCCGCCCTCGCCGGCATGGGATCGTCCGGCGAGATGAACGCGTCCTCGGACACGCTGGGCGTCGCGGGCGTCTGCGGCGCAGACGGCGCCGGGCTCCTCACGACCTTGCGACGGCTCCCGGGCGGGAATGCCGGAGGCGGAAGCCGCCCGCCCTTGTTGTTGCTGTTGTTCTCGCTCATGGAGCCAACACTCCGTCGGGGCACGTGGACACTGGGGGCGCCGGCGCTCGGAACCGCAATATACGCCCCGGCTCCGCGCGGAAACAAAGGTTTTCGAGGCTGGCGGCGGGTCAGAGCCGCAGATTCCAGCCCCTGATCTCCTCGAGGAGCGCGTAGTTCGTCAAGTCGAGGTGGAGCGGCGTCACGGAGACGTATCCGTCCTCGACCGCCTGGAAATCCGAGTCGTCGGCCCCCTTCCAGGTCGCCACGCCCCCGCCGATCCAGTAGTACTCGCGGCCCAGCGGATCCTTGGCTCTCGTGATGGCTTCGGCGAAACGACGCTGCCCGAGTGAAGTGACCTTGATGCCCCGTACCTCCGAGGGTGGAGTCGCGGGCAGGTTCACGTTGAAGAGCGTGTCACGCGGGAGCCCGCCTTCGCGTCCCAGGATGGACTCGAGGATCCGCTGGATCACCGACTCCCAACCTTCCAGCTCTTCGTACAGCGCTCCGGAGTACGAGAGCGCAAGCGCTGGGATACCGATCACCGTCGCCTCCATGGCCGCCGCGACGGTCCCCGAGTAGAGCACGTCCTCGCCCATGTTGGGCCCGTGGTTGATCCCCGAGAGGCACACGTCGGGGCGCTCCGGCAGGAGCGCGTTCACGGCGAGCAGGACGCAGTCCGTCGGCGTGCCGTCCACGATCCACGCCCCGTCGGTCGTGCGCCTGGCGCGCAGCGGATGATGGAGCGTGAGCGAGTGGCTGGTCGCGCTCTGCTCGCGGTCGGGCGCAACCGTCGTCACGGTGCCCAGCCCGCTCGCCGCGGAGGCGAGGACGCGGATCCCCAATGCGAGGTATCCGTCGTCGTTCGTGCAGAGGATCTTCAGCGTAGAACCTTCGGCGTCAGCGGAGGGAGGATCTTCGGACAGTCGCTGTCTGCGCGGATCGACTCAGGCCTCGGACGTCGGCGTGAGAAGGGTGCGCAGCTCCTCGAGATCTGCCTTCATCCCCGCGAGGAACTCCGGTCCGAGCGCCTCGTGGCGCCCGGCCTCGAGCTCGCCCGCCTGGCGCAGCTCCAGGAGTCGCTTGCTCGCGCCCTCGATGGTGTACTTCTCCTCGTACAGGAGATGCTTCACGAGCATCACCAGCTCGATGTCCTGCGGACGGTAGACGCGATTGCCGGCGCGATTCTTCCCGGGGTTCAGCACCTCGAACTGCGTTTCCCAGTAGCGCAGCACATGCGGCTTCAACCCGGTGAGGTCGCACACCTCGCCGATGGAGTAGTAGACCTTTCTCGCGATGGGCTCGCTCATGACCACTCTTCCGGCTTCGGATCTCGTGTCATCAGCGCCCGCAGCGCATCCGCGGGCGCCCGTCCCTCGTACAAGATGGCGTACATCTGCTCCACGATGGGCATCTCCACCTCGACCCGCTTCGCCAGCTCGAGCGCCGCGCGGGTCGTCTCCACCCCTTCCGCGACTGCGGTCATGTCTCCGAGGATTCGCTCCAGCGGCTCACCCTGCCCCAGGCGATACCCCACCGCGCGGTTCCGTGAGAGAGAGCCCGTGCACGTGAGCACCAGATCGCCGAGGCCCGCGAGCCCGTAGAAGGTAGCCTTGTCGGCGCCGACCGCGACACCGAGCCGGGTGGCCTCCGCGAGGCCCCGCGTGATCAGCGCAGCGGTGGTGTTGTGCCCGAAGCCGAGGCCGGCGGTGGTTCCGGCGGCCAGCGCGACCACGTTCTTCAGCGCGCCCGCCAGCTCCACCCCGATCACGTCGGTGTTCGTGTACACGCGGAACGTCGGGGTCTGGAAGAGACCCTGGGCTCGAGCCGCGACGCTCCGCTGCCGGCTTGCGACCACCACCGCAGTCGGCTGGCCGGTGGCGACCTCGCGCGCGAAGCTGGGGCCCGAGAGGACGCAGAAGTTCCTCATGGCGTGCCCCGGGAGCACTTCGAAGAGCACCTCGTCCATGCGCAGCAGCGATCCCAGCTCGATCCCCTTCGAAGCGCTCAGCACCATCGCACCCGCTTCGATGTGCGGCGCAGCCCGACCCATGACGCCGCGAACGAACTGCGCCGGGCTCACGGACACGACGAGCTGCGCGCCACGAAGCGCCGATTTGAGGTCGGTCTCGCCTCGGATCGCCCGCGGGAGCGAAACGCCCTCCAGATAGGGATTTAGCCCCCCTTCATTGAGGGACTTGGACACCTCGGGCTCGAAGCACCAGACCGTGACGTCGTGCCCCTTCTCGGCGAGGACGACCGCCAGCGCGGTCCCCCACGCGCCGGCCCCGACCACCGTGCAGCGGGTCGGCTCGCTCACGCGTTGAACCCCTTTGCGCGCTCAGCCGCTTCGCGCCCGCGTCGCCCGAAGCGATGCTCCTCGCGGCGGCGCAGACGACCCACGTTCGCGCGGTGCGCCCAGATGACCACGACGGCCAGCCCGGCCGCGAACCACACCAGGCCAGACCCACCGGCGTGCGGGGTCAGCGCCACCAGAATGGGTAGCACCGCCGCGGTGACGATCGATCCCAGGGAGACGTATCCGCTGGAGAAGGTCACGGCACACCAGACGAGCAAACCGCCGAGCACCGCCCAGGGGGCCAGCCCCAGGAATGCCCCGGCGCTCGTCGCGATCCCTTTGCCGCCGCGAAAGCCGACCCAGACGCTGAACATGTGGCCGACGATCGCCCCCGCAGCGTAGGCCAGCGTCCAGCCGAAGCCGCTGGCGACCAGGTTCGGGAAGAGCCAGACGGGGGCGAATCCCTTGCCCACGTCGATGAAGACCACCGGCAGCGCGGACTTCGCTCCGAGCACGCGGAAGGCGTTCGTGGCTCCGAGATTGCCTGAGCCGTGCTCCAGCAAGTCGATGCCGTGGAAGATCTTCCCCACGATGAAGCTCGTCGGGATCGAGCCGGCCAGGTACGCCGCCAGGACGAGTGCGTAGGTCACTCGCCCTTGCCGCCTCGTACCCGCAGTCGAATCGGCGTCCCCATGAAGGTCCACGCCTCCCGGAAGCCGTTGTGGAGGAAGCGAATGTAGTGCTCGGCGAGCGCCTTCGGAAAGTTGCAGAACAGGGCGAACGTCGGGGGGGCTACGCCGACCTGGGTAGCGTACCGCACCTTCGCGCGCCGGCCCCGGTACGCGGGGGGCGGCTGGTGATCCAGGAGCTTGGCCAGCACCTCGTTCACGTCGTGCGTGTCGATGCGCCGGAGCCTCTGCTCCTGAACCTCGAGGACGAGGTCCAGGCACCTGCGCACGCGCTGCCCGGTGAGCGCCGAGGTGAACAGGATCGGCACCCACTGCAAGTATGGGATGCGCGCCCGCACGGCCTTCTCCCAGTCGGGGGCAGTCATCGTCTCCTTCTCGACGAGGTCCCACTTGTTCACGGCGAGGATCATCCCCTTGCCGGCGTCCCACGCGGTCTGGGCGATGCGCACGTCCTGCGCGTGCAGCTCGGTCTCGGTGGCGTCCACCATCACGATGCAGACGTCCGCGTCGTGCACGGCCTGGTCGGTGCGGAGCGAGCTGTAGTACTCGATGCTGTCCTTCACACGGCTCTGACGGCGGAGCCCCGCCGTGTCCACGAAGACGAGCGTCCTGCCGTGGTACTGGAAGGGCGTGTCCACCGAGTCGCGCGTGGTGCCCGCGATTTCCGAGACGACCACGCGCTCTTCGCCGAGCAGCCGATTCACGAAGCTCGACTTGCCCACGTTCGGCTTCCCCACGACCGCCACGCGGATCTCGTCGTCGCCGGCCCCCGCCTCGGCCTCGGCCGGAAAGAGGCCGATCACGCGGTCGAGCAGGTCGCCCGACCCCTTACCGGAAATCGAGCTGACGGGAATCGGCTCGCCGAGCCCGAGTCCCCAGAAGTCGTGACGGGCCTCGTCGTGCGGCAGGTTGTCCAGCTTGTTCGCCAAGAGCAGGATCGGCTTCCCCGACTTCCGCAGCACGCCGGCGACCATCTCGTCGAGCGGGTGCACGCCCGTGCGGGCGTCCACCACGAAGAGCACGACGTCTGCCTGCTCCACCGCGGCCATCGCCTGCGCACGGATGGCGCGGTCGAGGGGCACGTCGCTCCCCTCGACCATGCCCCCCGTGTCGACGATGTAGAACCCGCGCCCAGCCCACTCCGCCCGCGCGAAGTTGCGGTCACGCGTGACCCCGGGGCGGTCGTCCACGATCGCCAGCCGCCGGCCGACGACACGGTTGAAGAACGTCGACTTCCCCACGTTCGGGCGCCCGACCACGGCGACCACCGGCAGGCGGCCGCTCACGAGGCCCTCAGAGTCTCGGTGACCTCGAAGCCGAACCGGACCTCGGCGGCGCCCAGGCCCGCCGTCAGCTCGGCCAGTGGCAGGTCGTCGATGAAGCGCTGGTCGGCGTTCAGCGCCTCGGCGGGAAGCAGCACCAGGTCACCGGCCGCGCCCTGCCCGAGCGCGCGAAGGATGTCACGCCCTCCCAGGAGCCCCGCGACCGTGACCGTCTCGCCGAAGTAGTCGTTCACGACCTCGACGACCTCGACGCTCGCGCGGGTCGCCTCGGCCAGTCGCGCGGCACGCTCACGCAGGAAGGGCGCCATCGAGCGACCCGTCACCATGCGAATCCGGCGACCCTCGAAGCGGGGCACGTCCACGAGTCCTTCGTCGAAGCGCTCCACGAACCGCCGAATCTGCCCCACCCCGTTCTCGTAGAGCGCGCCGTCGTCGTAGTAGCCACGCTGCGGGAGCGGCGCTCCGGCAATCAGGTACATCTCGTCGGCCGCGTAGCACCACCCCAACCCGCGCTCGCGCAGGGCGCGCTCGCGGGCGCGGTCTACCTGCGCGATCGCACCGACCGCTTCGTCGGCGGAGAGAAGCCGCACGGGGCGCCCCAGGTTGTAGCGCGTGAGGCCCACCGGCACGACGGAGAGCGATCGAACCGCCGGCCCGAGCGCCCACAGGTCGTCGATTGTGCGGTCGAGGTGGGGGCCGTCGTTCCACTCGGGACAGAGCACGACCTGCGTGTGGACCTCGAGGCCCCCATCGATCAGCTCGCGCAGCTGGTCGAGGATGAGCCCCGCGCGCTTGTTCACCAGGAGCCGCTCGCGCACCACCGGGTCGGTGGCGTGCACGCTCACGTACAGCGGCGAGATGCGCTGCTCGACCAGCCTGGCGAGCCCCTTGGGGCCCAGGTTGGTGAGCGTCACGTAGCTCCCGTAGGTGAACGAGAGCCGGAAGTCATCGTCTCTGAGCCAGAGGGGCGTTCGCGCCCCCTCCGGGTTCCCGTCTATGAAGCAGAACACGCACTTGTTCGCGCACTCGCGCACCGCGTCCGGCTCGGGCACGATCCCCACCGCCTCGCCCGGGTCCCGTTCGAACGCGTAGACGACCGACTCGCCGCCCGGGGTAACCGCCTCCAGCTCGATCTGCTCGTCGGCGAGGAGGAAGGTCAGGTCGATCCCGTCCCGGACCGGCTCTCCATTGATGCGCACGACCCGCGAGCCGATCTCCAGAGAGAGCTCGTCGGCGATGCTGCCGGCTTCGATGTTGGCGATGCGCACCACGGCTGGGACCCTGCGACGAAGGGGGATCAACCTAACGCAAGCCTTACGCGGGCTACAGTTTCCGGTCACTTGACCGGGCCGCCCGGGGAGCCGCAGGTTCGACCAGCCCGTCAGGTCCCGACCCGCCAACCACCCAGGAGTCCGTGACGCCCGCTCGCGCCCGCGCGCCCGTCTGGATGGCCCTGCTCGGCCTCGCCGCTTGCGAGCAGGTCGAGGTGGTGCAGGACCGCTTCCGGGACCTGACTCCCTACGAGGCCTATCGGGAATCCCTCGTCCAGGCCGGGCTCGCCGAGTCGGCGCTCGCGCGGGATTGGATTCGAGCCGGGGACAGCGCCGTCGAAGCAGCCGTCCCCGTCACCCTCCCCTTCCAGGAAGAGGGCTACATCACCCCGGAGGCGCCGAACGCCGCGGCGTACCGCATCTCGGTGCCGCGAGGGCGCCGGCTCACCGCCGACGTGACGCTCGACACAGAGGAAGGCACGCGCGTCTTCGTCGACCTCTTCCGGGTGCCCGAGAGCTCCGAGGATCCGCCCCGGCCGATCATCTCCACCGATTCCGTGCCCGGCACGTTCGTGCACGAGCCGTGGCGCGAGGGCGACTACATCCTCCGGCTCCAGCCCGAGCTGCTGCGCGGCGGGCAGTATCGCGTCACGCTACGGTTCGAGGCGCAGCTCGCATTCCCCGTGGACGGGCGCAACATGCCCGCCATCCAGAGCGTGTTCGGCGCCGAGCGCGACGGTGGGGCGCGCAGCCACGACGGCGTGGACATCTTCGCTCCGCGCGGCACACCCGTGCTCGCCGCGGCACCCGGCACTGCGTATCGCATCGGGATCACGAACCTCGGGGGCAAGGTGGTGTGGGTGCGCGACCCCGCCCGCAACGCGCGACTGTACTACGCCCACCTCGATAGCCAGCACGTGCGCAACGGCGATCGCATCGAGGTGGGGGACACGCTCGGCTTCGTGGGCAACACGGGCAACGCGCGCACCACCCCACCCCACCTGCACTTCGGGCTCTACCGCACCGGAGAGGGCCCCATCGATCCGACGCCGTTCCTCAGGCCTCCGACCGGCGTGCTCGCCGAGCTGACCGCGGACCTCGAGCAGCTCGGTGCCTGGGTGAGGCTCGAGAGCGAAGGCACGCGTCTGCGCGCCGCTCCGGACACCCACGCTCCGGTTCTCCGAGAGCTCGAGCAGTTCACACCTGTGCGCGTGCTCGGGGGCTCAGGCGAGTACTTCAGGGTGCGCCTTCCCGATGGCCGCAGCGGTTACCTGGCAGCTCGGCTCACCGAGCCCGTGGACCAGCCGTTCGCGTCGCGCATCGCCCATAGCGGCGAGAGCGTGCACGCGCGCCCCCAGGCCGACTCGCCGGTCATGGCCTCCCTCGACGAGGACGCCGAGATCCCCGTTCTCGGACGGTACGACGGCTACCTCTTCGTGTCGGCCCCGGACGGACACCTCGGCTGGCTGCGGGGCGCGATCGGGACCTCGACGCTCGAGGAGGAGTAGCCGAGGCGCCGCCTGCGCGGCGCCCCGGCTGACGTTCCCCACCGTCCTGTTAACGCATCGACAGGCGCATCCAGCGTCCGCGCCCGAGGTTACCGACGTTGGCGATGGGCCGACGCTGCAGCTCCGCGAGCGCTGCTTCCAGCCGAGCTCTCTCGTCGGCCGAGATGTTGGGCGCAGGCGCGAATCCCATGATCGGGATCATCTCACCGTTGGTGGGCTCCGGCCGCTCGCGGCGGAACTTCGCGAGCATACGGAGGCCAGCGCCCAGCTCGTCGACCGTCGCGGCCGCCGGATCGAGCATGACGATCTCACGGCCCGGCTCGCGCATCACGATCACGCGCGCCCCCAAGTCCGGATAGGACTCGGGGATGGTGAGGAAAATGGGGTTGGCTGCGTTCGCCTGAGCCGAAGCCGACACCGGCGAGAGAACGGACACGAGCGCCACGCAGCCGACGAGGGCCGCGCGCAGAAGAGAAGCGTGCATCATGGAAATGACTCCGGGATGAGTGAGGACGGTACGTGAACGCGACGCTTGCGAGCGCATCTCAGCCCCCCTCCCCGCACCACAGGACTTGGATGTCGAGCACCTCGAGGGTGTAGAGGTCGTAGGTGATGTAGAGCCAGCAGTAGTAGTCGCTGGTGTCCGTGCCGCCACCGCCGCTCCCGCCACCGCCGGTATTGGTGGTTGGGATGACCCCCGGCTCGCACGCCCTCTGATAGGCGATTCCGGAGGAGGTCGACATCCGCGACGCTCCGTAGACGCTGGGTCCGGCGCCTGGGGCGACCTCCCACCACGCAGCATGATCCGAAGATCCATCGCCCGCGAGGCCGCAATCCACGTCCGTGGCGATCTCCACGAATCCGGTTATGGTGTGCCACCAAGGGATGAAGGGGTACGTCTCCTCCGTGGTCCCCAGCCGTGTACCGATCACCGTGCCATCACGCCGAATGGTGGCCGTGACGTCTACGCGGCCCTTGTTCGCCATGTAGTCGTGTGACCCCCACACCGCGAACGACCCTGGGACGAACATCGCCGACGTGCGGGCGTTCCAGATCGAGGGCGCAAGGTCCTCTTCGTCTCGATACTCCTCCTGCCCCGGGTACTCCGCTTCACCCTCGGCGAGGACGCGCGCCGGTGCCCCGAGCTCGCTGAACTCTCTCGTCTCGTAGGTAGCGAACTGGTCGCTCGACAGGTGAGGTACCCCTAGGTCCAGATCGGGCTGCGCCTCGCCGCCGCCCAGCGGAATCGCCGTACTTGGCTCTTCGGCGCACGCGACTACGACGCACAGCGCGGCACCCAGGGTAATGGTCCTTCGTCTTGCTGACATACGCTCCTCCAGGAGATGAGTGATGTAGAGCTGGCCCTGCTGGAGGTCCGCAGCGAATAGCTAGCAGGACGTGCTCAACCGGAGGAGGAGGCTGCGGACGGGCACGCCGATCGAATCCGAGTCCATCTCGGGTCCGACGACGAGTACTTCGTTCGGGGCGACGGCGCGTACAGCGAGTCCAGCGGTGAACGGGCTCGGTAACGAGGTGAGTTGCGTCACTTGCCCGTCCTCGAAACCCAGGAGCCTGAGCTCCCCAACGACACCGAGCAGCCGATGCTCGACGATCCAGAGCACGGTGCCGTCAGGCATCGCCGCCGGACTCACGACGCTGGCCATCTCGTCGAGCGTGACCAGTGTGCCAGGGGACTCGGAGCTGATGCCAACGCGCGCCATCGCGCGAGACGCGTCGGGGCTGATCGCCAACCAGGACACTGTCGCGCCACCGGGTTGCACCGTGAGCTTGGCGAACAGAAACCTCACTTCCGGCTCCGCAACGGCCACACGACTGATCAGCTCCCAGCGGTCGGGGCTCGAGACCGGGGCGGACGGACGCTCGCGATACAACCTCAATGACTTCTGAAAGCCTGGCAGCGCCGCGTCGTAGCCCGAGAGGAGCATCAAGAGGCCCAACCCCTCCTGGTAGGCGAGCGCGATCTGCTCGACTCGGTCCTGGTCCGGCAACACGTAGTGCGTCCATCTGGACCCGACACGCTCGTAGATGGTGACTCGGTTGCGCGGGTCGGGCCGAAGCGACTCCCAAGCGACCCACACCAGCCGCTCACCGGCACGCACGAGGCCGGAGGAGATTCTCGACGTGAGGCGGGTGCCGGAGAACTCCAGCGCCTCGAGGTGCGTCCACCGCACTCCATCGAATTCGCCGTACCACAGGCCGCGAAAGAAGTCGAGCGCAGGTAGCGAATCCGGGTCCACCTCGTGGAGGATCGCGCCCCAACGACCGTCATCCAGGGCCGTGACGCGGACGCTGGTCAGAGTCCCCTCGATCGGCTTGGGCACCGGACGGGCCGGCGGCCCGACATACGCCGCCGCGAAATCGTTCGCGGAGAGACGCTCAGCTGTATGTCCGGGGACCGGCCGCCAGCGGTAGGAAGGCGCCCCGGCAACGAGGGCTTGGTCCCCCACCAGGATGAGATCCTCGTACTCCACGTAGATCTCGGTGCTGTCCGCGGCGACAAGCGGACGCCACTCCAGCACGCACGGCGGCAGCTGCGCCGGAGCCGCGGACGCCGTCTCCGGCGCCGGATCCCCCGCGCAAGCAGCCGCGGCGAGCACCACCATCGCGGGCGATGCTCGCCGCAAGCTCCCTGACCTCGGTCCCGTCATCGTTTCGTCTCCGCTGGTCACCTTCGCTCGCACGTAGAATGAGGCAGACGAAGGGTCCCCTCCATGTCTGGATGGGACATCTTTGCAGCGCGCTCAGCGGGCCGGTGGCGGCCACTCCACGTGGGGGTGCCGCTCGACGGCCTCCGCCGGAGGCAGCCCTGCCAGAAGCTCCGCCACGGTCGGGCCTCCCGGGCGCAAGCGCAGCGTCGGCGCGATCTCGGCGAGGGGGGCGAGCACGAACCGGCGGCCTTCCATGCGGGGGTGCGGGATCTCGAGTCCCGACTCGCTCACGCGGAGACCGTCGTACGCGAGCAAGTCCAAGTCGATCGTGCGCGGGGCGTTGGGCGCACCCCGCCGCCGACCCAACCGTTCCTCGATGTCGATGAGCGCTGCAAGCAGCTCACGCGCGGGCAGCTCAGTGCGGCCGCGCAGAACCGCGTTCAGGAACGCGGGCTGGTCGCGCAGCCCGACTGGCTCCGTCTCCCAGAGCGACGACACACGCTCGATCGCCATGACCTCGCCGATGGCCTGCACGGCGCTCCTCAGCAGAGCCACGCGATCGCCGAGGTTCGAGCCCAGTCCGACGTAGACCTCAGCCACGTCGGCGCGTCACCTCGACGGCTGCATACGGAACCCCTCGCGAGCTCAGGGCGCCGGGCTTCCGCACTTCCACACGCACCTCGTCCACACCCGAAAAGTCCGCCAGCAATCCACGCGCGCAGGATTCCGCGACCGCCTCGATCAAGCGAAAATCCTTCGAGCGCACGAGCACGGCCACGCGCTCGCAGACGTCGTCGTAGTCGAGGGTGTGGGCCAACTCGTCGCTCGCCCCCGCGGGCCGGAGGTCGAGCCGAAGCTCGAGGTGCACGCTGATCTCCTGCTCGGCCTCCCGCTCCGCGGCGGTCCAGCCGACATGAGCCCGGAGCGGGATGCCCGGGATGATGATCCTGTCCACGTCAGGAGCCCCGGGTCGCATCGACGACCTCTACGACCCGCTTGGCTGCGTGCACGTCGTGCACGCGCACGATCGAGGCGCCGTTCCATGCCGCCAGCGCCACCGCGGCGAGCGTGCCTTCCAGCCTCTCCTCCGCCGGCAGCTTGCTCGCCAGCGTGCCGAGGAACGACTTCCGCGACGGGCCGACGAGGACGGGATAGCCGAGCATCGCCAGCTCGGGCAGTCGGCGCAGCAGCTCGAAGTTGTGCGCCGCCGTCTTACCGAAGCCGATCCCCGGGTCGACGATCACCTCTTCGATGCCCGCCGCCCGCGCGCGCGCCACGCGTTCGGACAGGAAATCGCGCACCTCGACGACCACGTCACGATAGCTCACGTCCTGCTGCATGGTCTTCGGCCGACCACGCATGTGCATGATCACGACGCCGGCTCCGCTGCCGCGGGCCACACGCACCATCTCGGCATCCGAGAGCCCGGTGACGTCGTTCACCAGCGTGGCCCCGTGCGCGAGGCACTCCGCTGCGACGCGCGGCTTGTAGGTGTCGATCGAGATGCGCGCACCCGACGCGCTCGCGAGCTTCTCCACCACCGGCACCACCCGATCCAGCTCTTCCTGCTCGCTCACCGGATCCGAGCCGGGTCGCGTGCTCTCGCCGCCGACGTCGAGGATGTCCGCGCCGTCTTCGGCGAGCCGTAGGCCGTGCCGCACGGCGTCCTCCGCACGGAGGTAGCGTCCCCCGTCCGAGAACGAGTCGGGTGTGACGTTCACCACGCCCATGACGAGCGTGCGCGGCAAGCGTCCCGATAGTCCTCCGACCGCGACGACCGTCAGTTCACCAACTCCAAGCCGGCGTCGAGCGCACGCTCCACGCGTACCCTGCTCTCGTTGAGATGGGCTCGTGTGTACGCATCCAGGTCGCGGGATCCCATCGCCGCCAAGAGGTCGTTCCCGAGGGCCTCGAGCGTCATGCGCGCCACCGCACGCGCGTCCGCCGGTGTACCGTTGGGCGCGTCGGTCACGAGCCGAACCATCAGATCGAGGTGCGCCCGCTGGAGATCGCGGCGCATGGACGGCACCGACGTACCCGCGCGAACCTCGGCCCAGACGGCGTCCGAGAGCGATTCGAGCAGCTCGGGAATCGTGAGCACTTCGGCGGCGCCGAACTTCATCTCGGCATCCCGAATACGAGCGAACACGGTGGGCGCGGTGATCTGCTCCAGCAACATGCGCTGCAGGTCGAGGATCTCGGTGTGATATGGGTAGTCGATGCGCCCCCCGATGGTCCCCGTGGTCCCCCAGTGGTTCCAGCGATCGGCGCCGAACTGCTGGAGCACTTCTTCCGGCAGGGCGAACGCCTCCTGGCTGAACGCGTGCTCGACCAGGAATGCGAGCGCCGCGACCTGGCGCTCCCGCGGAACGTTCTGCCACGGCCCTCGGCCCCCCGGGTCACCTACGTGGTCCCGGTACTGATACTGGCCGCCGATGTACTTCACGCCGGTCGCCAGGGCGCGCGCGTACTGGTTCAACAGGCTCTCGAAGACGGCCGTGGCCGTCGCGTACGAGGTTCCGTCCTCGAGCGCGAACGAAGGGATGTCGGCCCACGTACTGCGGATCGTCTGCGCGCGCTCCATTCCCCAGAGCAGCGGGTCATGGCCGAGGTCGTACATGTTCGTCGTGGGATCGAGCACGCCTCGTCCCGAGGTATCCTCGTCGGTCCCGTAGGAGCGCCCGGGCTGAGCCGCCTCACGGGCCAGTTCGGCGGCCCGTTCGTCGTCACGCGTGTACCCGTAGGCGATGGCCCAGCGGTCGTACGTGCCCAGGCCCTTCGTGTACAAGTCGCCATTGGGTTGACCGGGTGGCGCGATGTTGGGCGTCAGGTAGTCCATGACGGACCCCGTCAGACCTCGCTCGCGCGTCCAATCGGTATCGGCGAGCCGCTCGTTGGGCGTATCGACCGAGGCCCGGAAGTTATGACGGAGCCCGAGCGTGTGGCCGACCTCGTGCATCGTGATCCACCGCACCGCGTCGTTCACGTACTCCATCGGGACCGGCGCGGACGGCCCGAGCTCGCCCCTCGCCTGGAGCATCGCGCGGATCAACGTGCCCTGCGCGGCCATCTCGCTGGCGAACGAAGCGCTTTCGCCGCCCGCCGCAAGTCGCGCTAATTCGCTGTCGTCCGCACCCAACATCTGCTGTACAGCTGCCGCCGGGCTCACTTGGAAACGCCACGCGTTGCGGAAGCCCAGGATCATGTTCCCTTCCATCAGGATATCCGCGTCGAGGATCTCACCCGTGCGCGGATCCATCATGCTTGGTCCAATCGCGCTGTAGCCCGGTGGGTCGGACACGTTCCAGCGGATCGTCGCATAGCGGATGTCTTCTGCATCCGCGCTGTCCGGAAGGAGCTCGGCGCGAATCGCGTTGCGGAAGCCCGCCTCCTCGAACGCCTCGTTCCAGGCCTCGATCCCCTCGCGAATCGCCGGTCGGTACTCCTCCGGAATCGTGCGGTCCAGGTAATACGTGATCGTCTGGCGAGGTGTGCACATCCCCTGGCGATCGGGGGCGCCCGCGCACTCGAGACGCCACCGCTTCACGAAGCGCTGGAAATAGTCCTGCCCGTCGTCGCGCGAGAAGTCCTTTTGCGCCGTCAGGAAGTAGCCCACCCGGTCGTCGGCCGCGCGCGTGGCCATCGCGACTTCCGGAAGCGCGGCCACTCGCGCGTGCACCGTCACCGGGATATAGCGGCTGTCGGGTACGCTGCGGAGCCCTACGGCCCCGCCCGAGCGGAAGGTGAGCGCCGCGTCGATCGTCAGGTTCCGCGGGAACGCGCGCACCGGCTCCAAATAGCTGCGCGAGTCGTCGATGCTGGCTCCGCCTCCCCCACCGCGCCCACCGTCTCCCGCCAGAGCTCCGCGCAGGCGCTCGCTCACCTCGGAGATATCGGATAGGAACCAGTCGTGCACGTCCACGAGATGGTCGACCGAATCACGCGTCGTCTCGATCCGGGCGGTCGCGAGCACGGACTCGCCGAACGTCAGCTCGATCGCGCGTTGCGTCGGCGAATCAGCATCCGCCGTATAGAGGTTCTGGTGCTGGATGAGGAACATGCGCCCCGCGCGCTTCTCGAACGACACGATGCGGGCCTCCATGTCGAGCATCGTGCCGCCGTAGATCCCGCCTGCGCCCGGCCCCTGCGAGGCCTCGAACGAGAGCAGGAAGCGCTCCCCGAGGCGGGTCTCGGGGACGACGAAGAGGAGACGCGTGTCCGTCTGATAGCTGTCGAAGTAGCCCTCACGGAACGCCGCGTTCTCCGTCAGGCGATCCCAGTCGGAGCGCTCCTGGCGTCCCCCGCGCGGCCCAGCAGAATCGGGCGCCTGCGCCGTGGCGGAATCCGGCACCTGAGCTGTCGCCGAGTCAGGTGGCACTTGGCCGGCAAGGGGTGCGCCGAGCGCGACCAACGAGGTTGCCAGGGCCAAGAGCGTGCGGTTCATGACGGTGCCTCGGGTTCTGGGCCGGCCTACCTGGGCCTCAGCAAGTCTACGGCCTGGGAATACCCGCCGGGTAGGTCGGGGCTCCCGGAGGGGGCTCGGGGGATGGGCCGCCATGCGACGCCAGCGACGCCTCCCTCCCCGAGCCACGGCCCGCCGCTGTTACAAGCCCCATGTGCCGTCGTTACAAACCGCGTACGTACGTCAGCGTACGGATAGTGAAAGGCCTCCCGGGCATCGTTGGAGCACCACTCCACCTAGGAGGCGTCGTGCTCCCACTGGGTCGTGATCGCCGGCACTTCGACGTGATCGTCATCGGCAGCGGCGTCGGCGGTGCCATGGCGGCGCACTTGCTCGTTCACGCCGGCCTAGACGTGCTCATGCTGGAACGCGGCTCCCGCGTGGCGCGGGGCCCGGCGAATTGGGCGCCCGACGCTGCGCTCGAGCTGAGCCCGCACTTCACCACGGCGGGCCACTATCGGGTGCGTGGTGACGATCCCGGGGTTGCGGGCACCTTCCAGTGCGTCGGGGGGCCCGCCGTGTTCTTCGGCGCGGTCTCGTATCGAATGCGCGTGAGCGACTTCGAGCCGTGCCCCGAGGTCGTCGGCGACGCGGGGGCCGAGTGGCCCTACACGTACGACGATCTGGAGCCGTTCTACGCCCGTGCCGAGCGAGTGCTGGGTGTCGCCGGTCGACCCAACACCGATCCGCTCGACCCCCCGCGGGCCGGACCTTATCCGTTTCCCGCACTGGATGCGCAGGGTCCGGCGGCGCTCATCTGGAAGACGGCGCGCTCGCTCGGACTACGGCCGACTCACTTGCCTCTGGCGATCGACTTCTCGGGCGCCGAGGGGCGCGCGTGCGAGCGGTGTGGTACGTGCGACGGCTACGCCTGCGCGGTCGCGGCCAAGCGCGATCCGTCCGCGATCCTCCCCGCGCTCGAGCGACGGGGAATGACCCTCTTGCCGGACACGGTGGTCGTGCGGCTGCTCAGGCACGGCGGACGCCTGACCGGAGTCGTGTGCGTCGATCGACACACCGGACGACGCACGGTCTTCGCGGCCGAGCGCTACGTGCTGGCCGCCGGCGCGATCGGATCGCCCCACCTCATCCTCGCGTCCGGGCTGCACTCGTCGAGCCCCGCGCGCGCCCACGTGGGTCGCTACTTGATGCGACACTGCAACGGGATCGTGTTCGGGCTCTTCCCGCATCGCCTCGAGGGGAGCCGGGAGTTCCACAAACAAGTCGGCATCATGGACTTCTACGGCGGGACCCGGGGGATGCGCCGGTTGGGTGCATTCAGTCGATCCATCCTCCGCCGACCGGCCTCGTGCGCGCACACATGCCGGAGTGGCTCGGCGACACAGCGGACACGATCGCGGACCGCTCGACGGGCCTGCTGGTGATCGCAGAGGACCAGCCGCGCCGAGAGAACCGCGTGAGCGTGCACCCCCATGAGGTCGACGAGTACGGCCTGCCGCGCACCGTGGTGACGCATCGCTACACGTGGCGCGACCTCAAAGCGCGGCATGAACTGAGTTCGGTCGCTCATGGGATTCTCCGTCATGCCGGCGCGCTGTACACGCAGACGATTCGCATCAAGACGTTCTCGCACGCGGTCGGCACGCTGCGCATGGGGCTCGACCCTCGCACGTCACCCCTCGACCTCGCCTCGCGCTTCCGCGGCATCGAGAACCTCTGGGTGACCGACGGCAGCTTCATGCCGCGGTCCGCGGCCGTGAACCCGAGCCTGACCATTGCGGCCAACGCGCTGATGGCGGCCGAGCACATTGCCGAGGCGGGTGCGCCTCGGCGGCACGCCTTCGCAGCGCCAAAGACGTCGCGCGCGATTGCCACGCTTGCACTACGGCAGTCTCACTTCAACGGGGAGAAAGCATGAGCACGCTATTCGCGGTCCTCGTGGGTCTCGCGGTCGGCTGTCACATCTCGACCTGGGGGATGTACAAGGATGCCGTTCACGAAGGCTTCACGCTCAGGCGCTACGCTCGGAGCATCCTACTCGGGGTGACGCTGGCGCCCCTGGCCGCGATGGTCGTCGGGCTCGACGCGACGACGGCCTCGGGAGCGCTCGTTCTGTTCGGCCTCACGTACGCACTCGAGCGCGCGGCCAACGAGTTCTGGAAGACGTTCATCCGAGACGAAGATCAGTCGAAGTACTTCATCCCGATGCAGTTTCACGTCATGGGGCGCGTGATTCGCCACCGCGGCGCGCGGCTGGCCGCCGGGCTCGGACTCGTGGGCCTGGCGCTGGGCCTGCTCGCACTCGTGCAGTCGGTGCAGCCCGAACCGGGCGCCGGGGAGTCCCTGCTCGCCCTGACTCTCGTCGCCAGCACCGGCGGCTGGTACTCCGCTTTCGGTGGGGCGTTCAAGGATGCCCCAATCGAGGGCTTCGAGACACTCAAGTTCTTCCGCAGCCCGGCGGTGGCCACGCTGTACGGGCTCCTGATCTCGAACTTCACGGACAGCTATGTGCTGATCGCGCTCTGCGCCGTCGGGTTCACGGTCGCGACTCTCGAGACGTGGAAGACCTGCTTCTTCCCGTCGACGCCGCGCGGAAAGTTCGCAGGCAAGCCCATTCACTTTCCGGAGATGCTCGCTCGCCGTCAGTACTTCATCCCGCTCTACGCCCTCATCTGGGCCGGCGTGGGCATCACGTTCTTCGCCGCGTTCGCAGGGCTGCGCGGCGTGGGAGGGTGACCAAGTGCGCACACTACCCTGCCTTCTCATCCTCGGCGGGGGAGTCGCCGCTCGCCGCCACGCCAGGCTCCTGACCAAGCATCACCCGCACGTCCGACTGGCGCATTGGAATCGCAGGCATGATGCGATGCTCACCCAGCGGTTCGACTGCGAGCAGCTCCGAGGACCATGGGAGGACGCCGTCGGCTCGGAGAGCATCGATGCGGTGTTCGTCACGACGCCCCCCGACACGCATCGGGCCATGGCCCTGGCCGCCCTCGGCGCCCGCAAGCACGTGATCGTCGAGAAGCCGGCCTTCCTGGAGCGCACTGACTTCGACGAGGTCGCGGCCGCGGCGGCCCGAGCGGATCGCCAGGTGTTGGTCGCCGAGAACTACGTCTACAAGCCGCTGCTGCGATACCTCCGCGACGCCATCCACTCGGGTGCGCTCGGCGAGGTGCGCCTGATCACGATCGACGCCGTGAAGCGCCAGGCGACCGAGGGCTGGCGCGCGGATCCGGCCCGGTCCGGTGGGGGCGCACTCTTCGAGGGCGGAGTCCACTGGGTGAGCTTCCTCGCGAGTCTCGGCCTGACCATCGAGCGCGTCGCGGGCAGTTTACCGGATGCGCCGCCGGGCCACGAGCGCACGGCGCTCCTGACGATCGAGTACGCGGAGGGCGCCGCGGGGGTGCTGGCCTATTCGTGGGAGATCCCTGCTACACTGCGGGGGCTCCGGCTGTCCCGAATCTACGGCACGAAACGGTCGATCCTCTTCGAGTCCAACGGCCTGTTCGCGTTGCTCGGGGGACGTCGGCTGAAGGTCCCCGGCCTCCGAGATATCCAGGGGTACCGGGCGATGCTGGCGGACTTCCTGGGAGTGCTGACCGTCGGAGGGGATCCGCTCTACGGTCTCGGGGACGCGCGGCGGGATGTCGAGCTGATACGGTCGGCGTACGGGGGCGCGAGTGAGCCGATGAGCGCTTGCACAGACAGATTCGGACACCCCCGGCAAGGCGACTCCCGCGATTTCCCGCGGTAGATCGCCCCCCGCGAAGACGCCGAAGGGCCCGGCACCGCTCTCGCGGCACCGGGCCCCTCGCCTTCCTCGCCGACCTGTCTACCTACCGTCCCTCAGAGCGGGAGACGGGACTCGAACCCGCGACCCTCAGCTTGGGAAGCTGATGCTCTACCAACTGAGCTACTCCCGCGCGGGGCCGAATCTAGTCGCGTCCCCTCCCCTGTTGCGAGGCTACCCCCTCACGATGGTGTAGCCGTAGCCGACCACGGGCTGGGTGCCGTCGAACGCCACCTGAAAGACCTGCTTCTCGCCGGTCCCCTGGACGGTCGCGGTGGTCTCCGCCGTGCCGAGCGCCTGCCCCGACGCCGAGTAGAACGTGAAGGTGAACGTGACCGTATCGCCCGCGGCGATGTTACGGTTCGCCACGGAGCCGCTGACGGTAACGGAGTTGCCGCCGCCCCCGCGCATCTCGAGGTCGTCGACGATGACGAAGAGCTGCTCGACGCTACGCATGGCTGCTGCAGCGCCCTGCGGGTTACCACCGTAGTTGGTGGCCTGCGCCAGGATCGCGATGGCGTTTTGGCTCGCCGGGTCGAGCTCGATCCAGCGGTTCGCCACGTCGGGCACAGCGGCGTATGCGGAATCGAGCTGGAGTGAACGCGCCCACATCTCGATGCCGTCGCGATCACGGGGGGAGAGTGCGACGCCCCGCCCGAACGCATCAGCGGCGCGTTCGTAGTCCGCCGCGTTGTAGAAGCCCACACCAATGCGATAGAAGTCAGTCGAGGACAGCCCTGGGCGGCCGAGCAACTCGTCGTAGACCGCGACCGCCTCGCTCTCGCGGTTCAAGCGGATGAGTAGCGCCGCAACGTTCTGGGCCAACGCGACATTGGTCGGGTCGTCCGCTGCCAATTGCTGATAGGCCTCGAGGGCTTCGTCGTAGCGATTTGCGTCGGAGAGAACCTGACCCCGCATCATGGGAAGATTGGCCCCATCCTCACGCCATCCGGCCGCCGTAGCCGAATCGACCTCGTTCACGCGGTCCGAGCCGAGTAAGGTAATCGCCTCGTCGATGCTCTCGAGGGCCTGCTCGTGCTGCCCCTCCTGCGTGTAGATCTGCGCGAGCAGGATGATGGCTTCCGCGCGGTTCGGGTACACCATGTTGGCGCGCTCGAGAATCGCAGCGGCGTCCATGTACTGGCCCTCCTGGAGCAGGGGCGACGCCTCGCTGAAGAGGTCGATGTACGCGTTCTCCCGGAACGGCCGGATCTCGATCTCGTAGACGGGCCGCATTTCAACAGCCATGTCGAAGTGCTCCACGGCAGCCTCGTACTCCTTCAGGCCGAGGGCCGCGCGCCCTGCGAGACGGTGTCCGAGCGGGTTGATGGAATCCGCGGCGATTTCAGCCTGGGCAGCCGTCTGCGCGATCACATATTGCGCGCGAGCGGCATCGGCCTGGCCGAGCGCCGCGAGCCCGTCGGCGCGCTGGATGGCTTCCTCGGCTGCCTCGGTGTTGTCCGTGTTCCGAGGGCGCGCACCCTGCGCAGAGCCGGCCGGGCTCGTGGATGAAGTATCCGCGGTGCCACCGCCCGAGGCGCACCCGCCCAGCGCGAGGCCGAGCACCAGGGTCAAGGCGAATCCGCTACGCATCGTCATGCCACTACCTCCGTTCGAGGCGATCTGGTTGCTGCAAAGACCGGGTAACGTAAAGGGGGTCGAAAAACCCGCCAAGGGCTCTCTGGGATACCCCGGTAGGCCCCCCGCGGCCCTCAGCCGAGGGCTTGGCCGAAGCGCCGAAGTGCCTCGCCCCGGCCAATTGCTGCAAGGATCTTGCCGAGGTCTGGGCCTTTCTCGCTGCCGATGAGCAGGACACGCACCGGGTGGAACAGTAACGCGCCCTTGGCGCCGGCATCCGCGCCGGCACCCCGTACGGCCTGGTCCAGCGCCGCCGCCTCCCACGCCGGGGCTCCCGCCAAGCGGTCCCGGACAGCCTCCAGGACTTTCCGCACCGCAGGGTCGGCCCCCAGGGCCTTCCGCTTCTCCATCGACTCGCCTTCCGGAGGATAGAGCAGGCCGAGATGGGCGTTGATGTCCCCGTAGGTCGAGAGCCGGGTCCGCAGCGTGTCGACCACCGCTTCCAGGTTCGCCGTGGCCGCCGGGAAGCTCTCGACAGCCACGAACGGGCGCACGTGTGACGCCAAACCCGCGAGAGACTCGGTGGCCAGATGCTGTGCCGACACCCAGCGCAGCTTCTCGAGGTCGAGCTGAGTGTCGCTCCTGCCGACTCGGTCGAGCCCGATGGAAGCGACCAGCTCGCTGCGCGTCAGCACTTCCTTCTCCTCGGGATGCGACCACCCGAGCAGTGACAGGTAGTTGAGCACGGCATCCGGGGGGTATCCCTGGCCACGCAGCTCCGTAACCGCAGTGGCTCCGAGGCGCTTGGAGAGCTTCTTCCCGTCTGGCCCGAGAACCGTGGGAAGGTGACCGAACACGGGTCGGGGCACACCGAATGCATCGAACAAGAGCGCCTGCTTGGGCGTGTTGGAGAGGTGTCCGACCCCGCGCACGACGTGCGAGATCTCCATCTCGATGTCGTCCACCACCACGGCGAAGTTGTAGGTCACGCGACCGTCCGAGCGCCGCAAGACGAAGTCGTCGATGTCACTCGTCGGAAACGAGATCGCGCCGAAAATCTCGTCGTGAATCTCGACCGAGGTGGTTCCGTCGGGCACCGCGAAGCGGATCACGTGCCGCTCCCCGGCCTCCACGCGACGGACCCGCTCTGCTCGGTCGAGCGCGCGGCACCGCCCCGAGTAGCGCTGCGCGGTTCGCCCCTCCCCGAACTCCTCGGCGTCCTCCTCCAGTTCCTGCTCGGTGCAGAAGCAGTGATACGCTGCCCCCGACGCAGCCAGGCGCTCCACGGCCCGCCCGTAAGACGCATCGCGCTCACTCTGCCTGTACGGCCCGTGCGGGCCGCCGATGTCCGGGCCCTCGTCCCAGTCGAGACGGAGCCACTTCAGATCCTCGATGATCGCCGCCTCGCCGCCCGCCACGTTCCGCGCAACGTCGGTATCCTCGATGCGCAGGATGAACGCGCCTCCTTTCTGGCGGGCGAGCAGCCAGTTGAAGGCAGCCGCTCGGACGTTGCCCAGGTGCAACCTGCCCGTGGGGCTGGGCGCGAAGCGGGTGCGGACGGTCACGTGGTCAGGGCTCCAGGCTTTCGGGGGTGCATGCGCGACGCCGCTCACCGACCAAGATAGGTGAGGACCCGGCTGGCGAGAGCCTCCGAGAACCCCGGCACACGCGCAATCTCCTCCTGGGTCGCCTCCCGCACCCCCTGCAGCGAGCCGAATCGCTTCAGCAGCGTCGTCTGGCGCCGTGGGCCAATCCCGGGGATGTCGCCCAGGTCGCTCCGCAGCGTACGCCGGGCCCTGAGCTTCCGGTTGTAGCGAACCGCGAATCGATGTGCTTCGTCGCGCACCCGCTGGAGGAGATGCAGCGCGCGGTCCCGCCGGTCGAGTCGCACCGACTCGGCGCGGCCGGGCAGAAAGACCTCTTCCTCCTTTTTTGCCAGCGACACCACCGCGACGTCTCTGACGTGCAGGCCATCCAAAGCGGCGAGCGCCGCACCGAGCTGCCCCTTACCACCGTCGATCACGGTGAGGTCCGGCAGCGGCGCTCCCTCGTCGATGCGCCGCTTGAAGTAACGAGTGACGGCCTCCTGCATCGAACGGAAATCATCGTTCCCCCACTCGCCTTTGATGCGCATGTGCCGATACCCTGCGCGCTTGGGCTCTCCGTTCTCGAACATCGCCACGCTGGCGACGGTCTCCGTCCCCTGGGTATGCGAGACGTCGAAGCACACCACCAGACGGGGCACGACCTTGAGGTCGAGCGCCTCCTGCAAGCTGAACAGCGCATCCTCCGCTCGGTCCGCCGCGTACGCCATGGCGGTCACGCGGTCCTCGAGCACCTGCCGGGCGTTCTGCTCGGCCAGCTCCAGAAGCCGCACGTTGGCCCCTTTCTTCGGCAGCGTGACCTCGACACGGCGGCCGGCGGCTTCCGACAGCACCTCGCCGAGCACCTCGCGGTCCTCTACGTCGTGGGGAAGCAGCACCTGCCGCGGCAGGTCCGCGAGCACCGCGTCGCCGCCGCCTAGATAGTGACGGGAGAGGAGCGAGGCGAGGAGATCGACGTCACTCTCCCGCAGCACCTTGCCGAAGCGGAGCGCTTGGCGCCCGAGCAGGAGGCCGGAGCGCACGCGGAGCACCACCCCTGCACCGAGCTCGCCGTCGCGCGCGAGCCCGATGATGTCGAGGTCTCCGCCCTGCGCCCGGTGCACGCGCTGGTCGCGAGCGAGGGTATCGAGACCGGCGAGGGCGTCTCGCAGCTCCGCGGCGCGCTCGAAGTCGAGGCGCTCCGCCGCGAGACGCATGCGCTCCTCGACGCCCGACCGCAGCCCCTCGGTGTCGCCCTCCAGAATGCGCAGGATCTCGTCGATCATGCCGCGGTACTCGGCCTCTGACTGCAGGCCCACACACGGAGCTTTGCAGCGGCCGATGTGGTAGTCGAGGCAGGCACGCTCGGGAGCCTCGCGCGGCAAGTCGTACCGGCACGAGCGCACGGTGTGCAACTGCTTCACGATCTCGAGCGCCTGGCGCATCGGCCCTACCGACGTGTACGGCCCGAAGTAGCGGCTCCCGTCGTTGGTCACGCGGCGGGTCACGTACACGCGCGGGAACGGCTCGCGTACGCTCACCTTGATATAGGGATACTGCTTGTCGTCGCGCATCAAGATGTTGAAGCGCGGCCGGTGCTCCTTGATGAGGTTCGCCTCGAGGATGAGCGCCTCGGCCTCCGATCCCACCACCAGGGTCTCGACCGAGTCGACCGCGCGCACGAGCTCACGGTTCTTCGCGCTCAGGTCCGCGCCGGGCTGGAAGTAGCTGCGCACCCTCGGCCTGAGCGACTTCGCTTTGCCGACGTAGAGAACGGTGCCGCGGCCGTCGCGGAACAGGTAGACGCCCGGCTTGGTGGCGAGTTTGGCGAGACGTTCGATGTCGACGGGCACGGTTCGAAGCGGGTGCTGCGGCGCGCAGCGTGGCCCGTCAGGCGCCCTTCGATGGGCGCCAGGCGAACCGCTCGCCCAAGAGGGCGGCGCCGGCGATATAGACTACCCCGAACGGAACGAGCGTTTCCAGCGCCACGATCGCAGGGTGCGCCGGGGGGAGAACGATCTGCACGAGCACCCCGGCTGCACTGGCAGCAGCCGCCGCGAGCCAGATGCGCTCGCTGGCCGCGCCTTCGGGCCCATGCCGCCCGATGCGCGCACCGAGCGCTCGGCGGAGCAGCCCGTACTCCACCCAAGCGCCCGAGGTGGCCCCGAGGGCGAGGCCAGCCGCGCCGAGCGCGAGGCCACCCACACCGATACGGTCGAGCGGGATCATGAGGGCGAGCCCGACGACCAGCGACACGGTCACGCGCACGTACGCGACGCGCGATGGCGTGCGGCTGTCGCGGAGCGCGTAGAACGCGGACGACATCACGCGTGACGCCCCGGACGCGGGAAGGCCCAGGGCATAAGCGCCGAGGACCGTCCAGGTGACCAGCGTCGCGCTCGCGTCGAACTCACCCGTCTGGTAGAGGGCGGCGACAATCACGTCGCCGAGCACGACGTACGCGAGGGCCGACGGCACCATGAAGTAAGCGATGCGCCGGAGTGCCTTCCCCACCCTCTCGGCCACGATGCGCTCGGCCTCGCCCCGCATGCGCGACAGCTCAGGGAGCTCCGAAGCGGCAATGCTCATGCCGAAAAGCGAGATCGGCAGCATGTAGAACGTCTGTGCGTACCCGAGCACCGCGACGGCGCCGGAGCGCAGCCAACCGGCGAGGAACAGATCGATCCATGCACTCACGTTCACGATCCCACGCGCGGCCACGACCGGCCAGAAGTTGTGCACGGCCTCGCGCACGCCTTCGACCCCACGCCCGAAAGAGAGTCGCAGCCCTCGCACGTGACCCATCACGAACGGCAGCTGCCAGGCGAACTGAATCAGGCCGCCGACCAGCGCACCCCACGCAAGCGCAACGACCAGGTCGCGCGACGGGGCGTCGGAGCCGAAGTAGGCCGCACCCGCCACCATGGCGGCAATCATCGCGAGGTTCCAAAAGACCGGCGCCACGTACGAGACGAAGAAGCGGCGGTGGCTGTTCAGGATCCCGAGTGCCCACGCCGACAGCACGAGCACGCCGGTCATCGGAAAGAGGATGCGCACGAGGTCCACGGTCAGCGCCTGCTTCGCCGGGTCCCAGCTCGCGAAGAAGATCGCCACGAGCACGGGCGCGAGCGCCGTTCCAGCCAGGGCCACACCGGCAGCCACCGCCGCGAGCAGGCCGAGCGCTGCGCCCGCGAAGCGGCCCGCTTTCTCCAACTCCCCTTTCTCGATCAACTCCGAGTAGACAGGAATGAGCGAGGCGGAGAGCGTACCCTCGCCGAGCAGGTTCTGGACGACGTTCGGGAGCCTGAGCGCCGCGCGCCAAGCGTCCGCGAAATCGCTCGAGCCGAAGTAGTACGCGAAGAAGCGCTCGCGAACGAACCCGAAGACGCGGCTGAGGAAGATGCCGGCACCGACGCGCGCCGCGCCGCTACCCAGCGCGGCGGGCTCGGCCGCCGAAGCCTCAGTTCCGTTCGTCACCGGGTGGGAGCGCAGCTCCCTCCTGCCGCCGCTGCTCGACGAGTCGCTGCACGAACTCGCCCTGCTCGTCCAGCCGCTGGATCTCCCCGCCGAGGCGCTCCACCTCGCTCTCCAGGAACGCGATGCGCTCCGCGGTCGAGTCAGCAGGCGGTGCCAGCCCCCGGCGCTCGAGACGGTTCGCGAGCGCTCTCCCGACCTGCGAGTCGAGCACGATCGCCAGGAGCGGGATCAACACGACGAGAATCAGGATGAGCTGAAAGAACATAGGGTCAACTTAGGCCAGGTGCGCGCGGAGACAACTCGTGCCTACGTGCGGCGCTCAGGAGAGATTCACCTCGCAGCGGTCGTGCAGGGTGTCGAGGAGCGTTCCGCCGTATCGGGCCAAGTAGTAGAAGGGGCTCTGGACCCGCTCGGCCGGTTTGCCCTGCGGGAAGAGATGGACCTGCGCCTTCTCCAGCTGGGCCAGGCAGATCTCGCTCTCCCGCTTCACCGCCTGGAGGATCTTCTTCTCGACGTCGTCCAGCGCGGAGTTGGCGGTGGCCGCCACCTGCTGCACCGGCGCGGACAGCGTCTTGTCCACGGCGGTGGCGGCGCGCTTGAGCTCGGCCACGCCGCCCGCGATGGTGCCGCGCAGCTTCCCCAGTGCGGCGCGCACGTCCGCCGGCACTTCCTCCCGCGCCACGTCGCTCGCGATCTCATGGAACGGCCGGTCGAGCGCGGGCACGTCCAGGCCGAACTTGTCGAGCACCTTGCGGATCTTCCCCTCGACCGGCGTCGCCGCCAACCGCGGATAGACCACCGGCATCTCGATCCCGTGGGCCGTGAAGAACGCCCGCAGTTGGCCGAAGTACGCGATCTCTCCCGGACCACCCACGTATGCGAGCGTCGGGAAGAGCGCGCTTTCGACCACCGGTCGCAGGAGCACGTTGGGGCTCAGCGCTCTCGGGTCGGCCGCGACGCGCGCGCGGATCTGCTGCTCGGTCAGTTGCTCGCCCGATACACGCAGCCTGTACCCGCCGTCCTGGCGGTAGACGCGCTCGCGGCCTGCCGGGCCCTCGAGGAAGAGGTTCACACTCCCCTCCAGGATCGGCACCTGCAGGCTGTACCCGGCCGCCTCGAGCGCGCGCGCAGTATTCGTGAGGACTCCCTCCATCTCGGCGGCGCGCGCGAGCTCCGCCCACAGGATCGAAGCCGAGTCGCGCTTCACGGTGGGCAACGCGCCGTCGGTGAAGAAGAGCCCAAAGCGGCCGAGCAGCTTTTGCATGGTCGCGTGGAAGCCATCTCCGATGGTGGCCCCGGGTCGGAACGCATCCGTGAGAAGCTGGACGTACTCGGCGCTGAAGTCCGTCTTCGGCAGGAGCTCGACGAACGCCCGCACCACATCCGCGGACTCGGGACCGAGCGGGAGCCGATGGATCGACGACGTGACGGCGCCCGCGGGGCGCGGCACCGTCAGCGTGTGGACCTGGTTGCCGACGCCGACCAGGCTGGCCTGGCTGGCCTCCTCCCAGTCGTGGTCCTCCGACGACACCCAGAAGACCGGCAGGACCGGCTTGCCGATGCGCTCCTCGAGCGCCCGTGCCAGGCGGACGCAGGTGAGCCCCTTGGACACGTTGTAGAGCGGTCCCCCGAAGAGGCCGGGCTGCTGCCCCGTCGTCACCATGTAGCCGCCTTCGGCGACGAAGCGGTCGAGGCGGCTGGCGTCGGCCCCCGGCGGCACGATCACGGACTCGACCGCGCGCTGGCGCGCCGCCCGATCGAAGCGCTTGTCCACTTCGTGGGCCTTGGCGGCGAACGAAGCGAAGTCGTCGTACGGGCGGCCGAAGAAGGCGGTCGCGCCGGGATCGCGTTCCAGGTACGCCCGCACGAGCGGGCTGCCACCCGGCCTGCCCACCAGGAGCTCCAGCGGTGGGGGGCCGCTCATGCGCTCCTCGGCGCCGTTGTCGGTCGGGCACGATCCATCGGTCAACCTTTGTGGTAGGGCTCGCCGCGGACGATCGTGCCGGCCCGGTAAAGCTGCTCGGCCAAGACGAGCCGCGCCATCTCGTGCGGCAGCGTCAGAGCCGAGAGCGACAGCTGCTTCTTGGCCCGTCGGAGCACCGGCTCCGCCAGGCCGAATGCCCCGCCGATGACGAACGTGACGCCCGGAGCGGAGCGCGTCCCCTTCTCCTCCAGATACGCGGCAAGGTTCCGCGAGCTCGAGGCCTCCCCGACGCGCGTGAGGGCCACGACCTCATGGTCGGCTGGGATCTTCGCGAGGATGCGGGCCCCCTCCTGCTCTCGGACGCGCTCCGCAGGAGCGCCACTTCCGGGCCCGCCCGCAGCCACCTCCACCACGTCGAGCTTCCAGTACCGGCCCGCTCGCATCTCGTACTCGCGCACGGCCTCCGCCAGGGATCCTTTCACCTTGCCCACGACGACGACGAGGAGCTTCACGCGATGCACGCCGCTTCGGCGACCCCACGCACCTCCGCCCGCACCGACTCCTCGCCCCAGTCCCATCGGATCTCGTCTGCGAGCACGCGCACGTCACCGAGCCGGTCGAGCAGCACGCCCGAACTCGCCAGTAGGTTCAGCTTCGCCGCATCCTTCTCCGTGACGACCACGGACCGACCCCGGGCCTGGCTTGCCAACCGCGCGACGTCCTGGTCCGTGTAGGCGTGGTGGTCCGCGAAGGACCTGACCTCGACTGCACCGTCGACCTGCTCGGCAACGGCTCGCTGGAACGCATCGGGGCGCGCGATCGCGCAAGCCACCAGCACATCGTCTGTCGGCGCGCTCACCGCGCCGCCCTCGAGTGTCTTCCACGCGCCCGGAGCGAGGTGTACGCCCGCGAAGACGAGGCCGGGCCGCTCATGCTCCACCTCGGAGGCGAGCGCGCGAGCGCGCTCGGGCCCCGCGGTGCGCCGAGTCACGACCACGACGTCTGCCCGCGCCAAAGCGGCGCGTGACTCGCGATAAGGTCCACGCGGAAGGACGTGTACAGTGTCGGGATCGTCGGCAGACAAAAGCACGATATCGAGATCCCGACCGAGGGCGCGATGCTGGAAACCATCGTCGAGCACCGCGACCCCGGCTCCGAGCGTGACGGCCTGCCGGGCGGTCGACACCCGGTCGCGACCGACGAGCACCGAAACGCCAGGGCTCCACGCCCGATGCAGGAGAGCCTCGTCCGCCCCGGCCTCCCCGACCAAGACCGCGGCGCGCGCGCCCGCCTCTCGCAAGGCACCCACCACCCACGCGCTGAACGGGGTCTTCCCCGTTCCCCCCACCGCGAGGTTCCCGACCGAGATCACGCGGAGTCCCTGCACGCGCTGCGGTGGGCGACCGCTGCGCGCGCGAGCCCGGCTGGCCCCAGCCCAGAGCCAAGACGCCGGAGCCGCGACGACGTCGAGCGCGCGGCCGACGAACCCCAGCTCCCCCGCCCACCAACGGCGCGCGAAACGCTCGGCGGTCGCTCTCACGCCGCGTCGCGCCCCAGATCGGTCGCCAGCTCCGTCGCGAATGCGTCGAGTTGCTCCCGCGTAGCCTCCCGCGGCACGTACCGCGGGGGCAGGTACTCGATACGGACCGTCGAGAATGGCTTCGGCACTAGGAAATGATCCCAACTCCCGAGCGTCCACGCCGAAGACACTCGCACAGCCAAGGGGAGCAGCGGGAGGCCGGTCATCTGCGCGGCGGCGAGCGCCCCTGGCTTCACCTCGTGGCGTGGTCCGCGCGGCCCGTCAGGAGTGAGCGCGAGGTCCTTGCCGTCCCGCGCCGCGCGCACCAGCCCGCGTAAGCCACGCGCGCCTCCCCGGGTGCTAGACCCCCGCGCGGTCCCGAATCCGTGGCGGTGCAGGATCCGCGCGATGTGCTCGCCGTCCGCGTGCTCGCTCACCAGCACCACGATCCCTTCCCGGCGGTGGTAGTGCACGAGCGGCAGGAGGTGCCCGTGCCAGAAGACGAAGATCACCGGCTCGGCGCGGCGTCGGAAGTGCTCGAGCCGCTCGAAGTGGACGCGCTCCACACGCGTGGTGGCGAAGAGCGCCCGTACGAGCGCGCTGCCCGCGAAACCGGCCAGCGCCGGGCCGCTCATCGGCATCATTGCCCTCCGAGTAGCTCGACGGCGAGGTCGGACACCCGCCCGGCCACGCCGGGGCTCCCGAGCGCAGCACGGATGCCCGTGAAAGCGTCGAGCTGGCGCGCCCGCTCCGGTCCATCGTCGAGGAGCGGGAGCAAGTCGGCGGCGAGGAGGGCGGGCGTGGCTTCGTCCTGCAAGTGCTCAGGCACCACGCGCGCGTTCGCGATCAGGTTCGGCAGCGCAACGTGCGGCACGCGCACGACGCGCCTTGCGACGGCCCACGTCGCGGGGCTCGTGCGATAGGCCACGACGGTCGGGGTGCCGGACAGTGCAGCTTCGAGCGCCCCCGTGCCCGACTTCACCAGCGCCGCACGCGCGTGCCGCAACAGATCGCACCCCTCGTCCACCACCGGGAGGTGCTCGCGCTCGTACGCTGCGCGGTCGAGTCCGGACACGCGCGCGATCACCGTCAGAACCTCAGGGCGCGATTCCGTCACGAGCCTCGCTGTTTCGGCGAACAGGCGGAGGTGCCGCCGAAGTTCCTGCGACCGCGAGCCGGGGAAGAGCGCGAGCAGCGGCCTCGTGGCGTCGAGCCCCCAGCGCGCGCAGAAGACCTCGCGAGTCGATCCTTCGCCAACGTCGAGCAAGGGGTGGCCCACGAAGGTCGCCCGCACGCCGAATCCCCCGAGGAAGTCCGGCTCGAACGGGAGGATGGCCGCCACGCGATCGGCCACCTCTGCGAGCGTGCGCGCGCGCTCCGGGCGCCACGCCCACACCTGCGGAGCGACGTAGTAGAGCACGGGCACCCCGCGGACGTGCGCCGCGCGGGCGATGCGCAGGTTGAACCCCGGGTAGTCGATCGCGATCACGAGGTCCACGTTGTCGCGCTCGAGCGCGCGTACGAGCCGCCGCTCCAGCCTCCAGAAATACGGCAGCCGCGGCAGCACCTCCGCGAAGCCCATCACCGCAAGGCGCTGGAGGTCCGCGACCAGCTCCACGCCGGCTGACTGCATGCGCAGCCCGCCAATCCCCAGCATCGCGACGCCAGGCAGCCTCGCCCGCAGCTCGAGCGCGAGCGCGCCACCGTAGCTGTCGCCGGACGGCTCCCCCGCGAGCAGGAGAACGCGCCGACCCCTCAGAAGCGCCAGCCCAGATACCAGATCAGACCCACGGTGATCACCAGCAGGGTGAGCATCTGCCCGAGGGGCAGGCCTTTGCGCGCATCGATGAAGTTCTTCTTCCGCAGCTTACGCTGGCGAATCAGAGACATGGGGCGTCCTCCCGGTGGCCTAGGTCGTCACCCCGCGCTCGCTCGACCGCACGAACTGGATCAGATGCTTCACCTCTGGTATGCCAGCGACCTCCCGCTCCGCGCGGTCGAGCGCCGCCGAGAGGTTCTCCGGGCCCTGGAAGAGGATCCGGTAGGCGTGCTTGAGCGCGCGCCGCACCTCTTCGGAGAGCCCGCGCCGCTCGAGCCCCACGCCGTTCAGCCCGTACAGACGGGGTGGGTTTCCCGCGGCGCGGCAGTAGGGCGGAACGTCCTGCGGCACGCGCGAGCCTCCACCCACGAACGCGTGCGCGCCGATGCGCACGAACTGGTGGATGGGGGTGACGCCTCCCACGATCGCCCAATCCTCGATGAGCACGTGCCCGGCCATGTTCACCGAGTTGGCGAGGACCACGTGATTGCCGATGACGCAGTCGTGCGCCACGTGCGTGTAGGCCATCAGCAAGCAGTCCGTGCCGACGACCGTCCGGCCGGACGCCGCGGTGCCGCGATTCAGGGTTGTGAACTCCCGCACGACCGTGCGATCCCCGATCTCGAGCGTGGAGCGCTCCCCCTTGTACTTGAGGTCTTGAGGGTCGGTGCCGAGCACGGCGCCGTTCGCCAGTCGGCAGTCTTCTCCGACGATGGTGTCCCGTTCGATCAACACGCGTGGGCCGACCTCGGTGCCGTCACCCACACGAACACCCGGCCCAATGAGCACCCAGGGACCGACGGTAACCCCCTCGCCGAGCTCCGCGTCGGCGTCGACGATCGCGGTAGGGTGGACGCGAGTCTCGCCGCGGGTGCCGACCGGCGTCTCCTCGATCTTCACTTGTCGACGATGCTCGCCATGAACTCGGCCTCGGCTGCAACCTTCCCTTCCACTCGACCCTCCCCACGCATCTTGCAGACGCCTCGCCGCAGCTGCAGCACTTCGAGCTCGAACACGAGCGTGTCCCCCGGAACGACGGGGCGACGGAACTTCACGTTATCCATCGTCATGAAGTAGACGACCTTGTCACCCGCGTCCCCGAGCTCCTTCATCAGCAGGAGCCCTCCGACCTGAGCCATGGCCTCCACAATCAGCACCCCCGGCATGATCGGGTGGCCCGGGTAGTGTCCTTGGAAGAATGGCTCGTTGATGGTGACGTTCTTGATGCCGACGATCCGCTTCCCTTCCTCGATCTCCGTGATGCGATCGACGAGAAGCATGGGATATCGGTGCGGGAGGAACTTCATGATCTGTGCTGTGTCGAGCACCGGAACGCGAGAGGTTTGACGCGCGCTCGAGTCGATTGCTTTGGCCAAAGTGATGTTCCCTTTGTGGCTCGGTCGCTCGGCCACCACATGAGCATGGATGCGGGCACCCAGCAGGGCGAGGTCGCCGACGAGGTCCCCTACCTTGTGACGTAAGAACTCATCTTGGAACCGGAGCGGGGGGTTCATCACCCCGTTCTCGTCCAACACCACGGTGTTCTCGAGCGAGGCACCACGCGCGAGTCCGCGCGCGCGCAGCGGCTCCGCGTCTGCTGCGAACCCGAACGTGCGGGCCGGAGCGAGAGCCTCGCGAAAGACTTCGCGGCCGACAGCGAAGGAGCCGAACTGCCGCCCTATCGCAGCATGCCCGAAGTCGATCGACGCAGACACGCGCAAGCCGTCGCCGCGGGTGGCCACGTACGACTGACCGTCCTTGCCTGACACCGCGACGGGCTCGGACACGGTCACCACCCGGGCGTCGACCGCCTGCTCGACGGGGCGGGCATCGCCGAGCGCCGCGACATAGGTCTGAAACGATCCGTCGAGAATCGGGACCTCCGGTCCGCTGACATCGAGCACGGCGTTGTCGATCTCGAGCGCTGCCAGCGCCGCGAGCACGTGCTCCACCGTCATGACCGTCGCCTCGCCCGCGCCGAGCGTGGTCCCGAGCTCGGTGGCCCGCACGTGCGCCAGGTCAGCGGGAATCTGGGGCGACCCGGCCAGATCGGTCCTGCGGAATTGCACACCCGTACCGGGCTCGCCGGCGCGGAACGTCAGCGAGCACGACGCACCCGAGTGGAGGCCCACACCCTCCAGGGTGATCTCGCGAGAGACGGTGCGCTGCTTCGGGACGCTCATGGCCGCTCGGGGTCGGTGCTGATCGGCGTGCGGGTCAACAGGTCGCTGAGGAGTTGGGCGCCCCAGTGTTACCAGGGGCCACGGCCCGTAAAGCTAACCAATGAGAATCGGCAGGGCCCGACGCTACTTGGCCTCGAGCGAGGCGACCGCGGCCTCCAAGCGCCCCACCCGCTCGGCCAGCCTCGGCAGGCGTCCTGCGAGCGCCTGCGTCCGCAGCTGCTCGCGATGCGGCCGGGCGGGATACCCCGACACCGTCTCCTGGGCGGGGACGTCCCGCAGCACCGTGCTCCCGAAGGTGACGCGGGCGCCGTCACCGATCTCGAGGTGATTCGCCGCACAGGCGCGCCCTCCGAGCCAGGCGCCGCTTCCAATCCGAGTGGAGCCCGCGATCCCGACCAGCGCCGCGATCATCGTCGCCGCGCCCACCCGCACGTTGTGCGCGATCTGCACCAGGTTGTCGATCTTCGCGCCGCGGCCCACGACCGTGTCGCCGAGCGAGCCCCGGTCGATCGTGCTGTTGGCGCCGATCTCCACGCCGTCCTCGATCACCGCGCGTCCTACCTGCGGCATCTTCCGGTGCGTGCCCTGCACGGTCGTGTAGCCGAAGCCGTCCGAGCCGATTCGTGCACCCGCGTGGAGGATCACGTCGGAGCCGATCACCGAGCGAGCGTACGTGACTACGTGCGGATGGAGAACGGTCCGCGGTCCCACGGACGTGTGCGCGCCCAGCACGCAATGCGCACCAACGTGCGTCCCGTCACCGATCGTGACGCCCTCGCCCAGGACGGCATACGGCTCGATGCGCACGCCCTCGCCCAGGCGCACGCCTCTGCCCATGACGACCGTGGGATGCACGTCCGCCCGCCGGGGCACCTCGGGGTGGAAGTGGGTGAGCAATACCCTCAGAGCCTCGTGCGGCGCATCCACGACGACACGAGGCGAACCGGCGTCCAGAATCTCCTCCAGGTCCGCACCCACGAGGTAGGCGCTGGCCCGCGACACACCCAGGTGCTTCGCGTAGCGTTTCGACGCGAAGAACGCCAGCTGGCCAGGTCCGGCCTGGTCCAAGGGAGCGACACCGCTCACCGACAGGCTCGCGGGCCCTCGCAGTCGTCCACCGACCCGTTCTGCCACCGCTTGCAGCGTGAGCGACTCGCCGGAACTCACGTCACCTGATGGGCTCATGTCTACCTCCTCCTCCATGTGAAGCGGGGCCCACGTCGCGATGCGACGTGGGCCCCGTGACGAGCCGGAAGAAACGCGCTGTCTAGCGGGGCGCTGCCGGTGCCGGCGCAGCCGCGGTGGCTCCAAGGCGCCGGATCACTTCCGGGGTCAGGTCGAGCGTGGTATCCGCCGCGATGATGGCCCCTGCGGCCACGTCGAGGATCAGAGAGTACTGGCCTTCCTCGCGCACGCCTTCGATGATGACCGTGATGCGGTCCATGACGGGCTGGATGAGCTCGTCGCGGCGCTGCTCGGCCAGCTGCTGCAGCTGCTGGGTCCGCGTCTGGTACTCGGTGACCCTGGTCTGAATCTGCTGCTCGCGGGTCGCCTTCGCTTCCGGCGAGAGGGTCAGCTGCTGCTGCTCCAGCCGCTGCTGCATGCCGGTGATCTCCTGCTGCAACTGCTGCACCTCGGATTGATACCCCTGCATCTCCCGGTCGAACTGTTGCTGGGCGGCGGCTGCCTCCGCCGAGCCGGCGAGAATCTGCTGGGAGTTGATGTATCCGATCTTGAGAGTCTGCGCCTCGGCGGGCCCGACGAGGAGCGCGCACGCCAACGCGGAGATCGCGAGTGAGCTACGCATGGTCCTACTCCGTGTATGTGATGTCCCCGCCCGATCGGCGTCGCGTGGTGCCGGCGGCAACGGGTCGTTGCGGTGAGTCGTAGTCTGAAGCGCTGGCCTTGTTCCCGGGATCCCGGCTAGTTCCCCGGACCCATGCGGAAGTGGAGCTGCCAGCCTGGTTCGGCCTTGTCGAAGCCGTACGCGTAGTCGAGGCCGATCGGACCGAACGGGGTGACGAGCTGGACGCCGAAGCCCGCGCCTCGGTAGAGCCGGGTCGGGTCGACGTCGCCCGCTTGCCGCCACACGTTACCCGCGTCGTAGAAGAGGTTCAGCGAGATCTGATCGCTCGGGCGCAACGCGTAGGCCGCTGTCATGCTGAAGAACGCGTTGCCGAGACGTTGGATGTCGCTGATACCCGCCGCACGCTCGGGGAACCAGCCCAGCGGCGTGATCGATGTTTCGTCATAACCGCGCAGGGCCTGACCGAACTGCACGCCGCCCATCCAGAACCGATCGAACGGGAACGCATCCACGTTGCCGAAGACCGCACCGCCCCGCAGCGTCAGGCCGAGCGACATGCGCAGTCCGCCTTGAGCATCATCACCGCCTCCCAACCTGCCGACCGGCAGCCACCAGGACCCATCGGTCAGGACGCGCGTGAAGCGGCCGTCGCCTCCGAGCAAACCGCCGTTGAGCTCGAACGTCAGGTTCTGGCGTGAGCCGACGGTCGGGAAGATCGGATGGTCGAGGGTCTGGCGCGTAACGCCCAGCGACAGCTGGCTCTGGATGCCCGGCGGGCGACCGAAGAGCGACGTGTCGTCGACGTCACTGAACAGCTCGTAGGTCGTGCGCGAGATCGAGTAGCCGACGAACGTTCTCGTGAAGAGCGAGCCGCGCCACGGAAACCCGACTCGCGTGCTGGCACCGATGCGCTTACGGCGCCCCGACGAGAACGAGTAGAAGCGGTCGCGCGAATTGAACAGCGAAATCGAGCCCGACATCATGCCCTGATTCAGGGCCGGGTCGGTGTAACCCACCTCGAAGCTGTTCAAGAAGCGGCCGAAGTCCCAACGCAGCGTGCCGGACTTGGCCTGACCGAACAGGTTCGGCTGCTCGTAGCCGATGAAGCCCGACAGGCCCACACCGCCGCCGACGGAGGTCCCGAAGTTGATCGAGCCGGTCTGTCGCTCGACGACGCGGAACGTGATGTCGACGTCGCCCGACTCGTTGGGCTCGACGTCCGGGAACGGCATCGGCGTCTCGAAGAAGCCGAGACCGGAGATGCTCTGGTAGCTCTGCAGCAGCCGGTCCTGGCTATAGACGTCGCCTGGGACCACCGAGAGCTGATTGCGGATCACCCACTCGTGCGTGTACTCGTTCCCCTCGATGTTGATGCGGTTGATCAAAGCGAGCGGACCCTCGGTGATCTGCCAGGAGGCGTTCACGAGGGGCGGCCCACCGTCCCCGGCTTCTACACGGTCGATGACCGGGGTGATCTGCACGTACAGGTACCCCTGGTTCGTGTACCTCTCCATCGCTCGGCGTCGAGCTTCCTCGAACGCCTCGGCGTCGAAGACGCCACCCATCTCGTTCGCCCGCTCCGTGCCGCCGAACCCGAGGCTGCGCAGAATGCCGCCCGTCGGCGTCAGGAACAGGGACTCGAACGTCTCGTCCTCGAAGACCGTGTTCCCCTCGACCGCGAAGTCGTTCATGCGATACTGCACGCCCTCTTCGAGGGCGACCTCCACCCTCGCCTTCCCGGTGTTGGGATCGACGAGTACGGTGTCGGACACCACCCGCGCATCCAGGTACCCACGGGAGCGGTAGAGCGCGGGCAGATTCGCCTCGAGATCCTCCTCGAACTCCGCCTGGTTGTAAGACCCGGTGCGGAACCACCAGAAGCCCTCCTGCTTCACCGTCATGGCGCCGCGGAGGTCGTCGTCCGTGAGCCCTGCGTTGCCGACGAAATCCACGTCGGCGACCGTCACGCGCTGTCCTTCGTCGATGTCGAAGATGACGTCGACTTCGGTGACGCTCCCTTCCACCGGCTGAAGGCGATCGTCGATGCGCACGAAGGGAATTCCGTCCTCGGCGAGCTCCGCGCGAATGAACGCGCGCGCGTCGAGGATGCTTTGGCGATTCAGCGGAAAGCCTGGCTGTAGCCCCGTGGTGTCGCGCACGGTCGCATCAGCGAGGTTGTCCAGGCCGTTGAAGGTCACGCGCCGGACCCGGAGCTCCTCCTGCACCTCGAGCACCAGCACGCCCGGCCGTCCAGCGGGGGCCCTCACGACGATGTCGCGGAACTGCCCGCTCTGCAGGATCGTCTTGATCCCGCGCTGGATGTCGCGGTAGTCGACCTCGTCCCCCGGGACCACCCCGAAGAGGCCCACGATCGACTCCGCCTGCAGGCGCTGGTTTCCCGCGACGGCGACGGTGTCGACACGCAGGGTACGTGCCGCCTGCGCATTCGCCTGCCGGGGCACCGAGCCCCACGCCACAAACGCGAGCGAGGCCGCTAGGAGCCGCCGCGGCCGCAGGAGTGACTTCGGCTCCATCACGTCTTGGTCGCCGACTCCACCTGCAACGTCAGGCCGTCCCCATCGGGCCCGAGGTCGACCTCGATCTCGTCTCCGCTGCTGAACTCGGCCTGCAAGATCTTCTCGGAGAGCGGATCCTCGAGGTACCGCTGGATCGCGCGGCGCAGAGGACGCGCGCCAAACTTCTCGTCGTACCCTTCTCTCACGAGGAAGTCGACCGCTTGCTCCGTCAGGCGTAGCGTGATGCCCTCGCCCTCCAACCGCTTGCGCACGTCCGCCATCAGGATGTGCACGATCTGACCGATCTCGTCCCTGGTCAGCGAGTGGAAGACGATCGTGTCGTCGACGCGGTTGAGGAACTCGGGGTTGAACGCGCGCTCGATCTCCTTGGCGACCTTGTCCTTCATGAACGCGTAGTTGTCCTGCGTCTCGCCGGAGTGGAAGCCGAGACCGCTCCCCTTGGAGATGTCGCGTGCTCCGAGGTTCGACGTCATGATGATGACCGTGTTCTTGAAGTCGATCACCCGGCCGTAGTTGTCGGTGAGGTGGCCTTCGTCGAGCACCTGGAGCAGGATGTTGAACACGTCCGGGTGCGCCTTCTCGATCTCGTCGAGCAGCACCACCGAATACGGACGCCGGCGCACGGCTTTGGTGAGCGCACCGGAGTCCTCGTAGCCGACGTACCCCGGCGGGGCGCCGATCAAACGCGAGACGGAGAACTTCTCCATGTACTCGCTCATGTCCACGCGGATCAGCGCCTCACGGTCGGCGAACAGGAAATCGGCGAGCGCGCGCGCGAGCTCGGTCTTCCCGACGCCCGTGGGACCGGAGAAGATGAACGAGCCGATCGGGCGGCGCGGGTCTTTGAGACCGGCGCGGCTCCTGCGAATCGCGCGGCTGATGGCCTGGATCGCGTCCTGCTGGCCGACCACGCGCTTGTGCAGCTCCTCCTCCATACGGACGAGGCGCTCGGACTCCGTCTGGCGAATTCGGGTCACCGGAATCCCGGTCCAGCGGCTGACGATGAACGCGACGTCTTCCGGAGTGATCTGCGGACGGTGCCGCTTGCGCTCCTCTTCCCAGGAGTCCTGACGCTCGCGGATCGCCTGACTGAACTCGCGTTCCTCGTCCCGCAGCTCAGCCGCCTTCTCGAAATCCTGGTCGCCGATCGCCTGCTCTTTCTTGGACGCGATCTCGGCCAGCTGGGTCTTGAGCTCCTCCACCTCCGGCGGCGGCACCTGACTGGCGATGCGCGCGCGGGCTCCCGCCTCGTCGATGACGTCGATGGCCTTGTCCGGCAGGAAGCGGTCGGTGATGTAGCGGTCCGCGAGCTTGGCGGCGTGCTCGAGGGCCTCGTCGGGGATGACCACCCGATGGTGCGACTCGTAGCTCCCGCGCAGCCCCTTGAGGATCTCCACGGTCTCCTCGACCGCGGGCGGCTCCACGATCACCGGCTGGAAGCGCCGCTCGAGTGCGCCGTCCTTCTCGATGTACTTGCGGTACTCGTTCAGCGTGGAGGCGCCGATGCACTGCAGCTCGCCGCGCGCGAGCGCTGGCTTGAGCATGTTGGACGCGTCGATCGCCCCTTCGGCGGCGCCTGCTCCGACCAGCGTATGCAGCTCGTCGATGAACAAGATCACGGTCTGGCTCTGCTGGATCTCGTTCATGACCGCCTTCAGGCGCTCCTCGAACTGACCGCGGTACTTCGTGCCCGCGATCACCGCTGCCATGTCCAGCGCGAGCACTCGATGATCCTTCAGCGCCTCGGTTACCTCGCCGCCCGCGATGATCTGCGCGAGTCCTTCGACGATCGCGGTCTTCCCGACACCAGGCTCGCCGATGAGGACCGGGTTGTTCTTCTTGCGGCGGCAGAGGATCTCGACGACCCGCTCGATCTCCGACGCGCGTCCGATGGTGGGGTCGAGCTTGCCCTGGCGCGCGATCTCCGTGAGGTCGCGGCAGAAGTGGTCGAGCGCCGGCGTCTTGGACTTCTTCTCGCCCGCCTTCGTGGCCGCGCTGGGCGCTCCGCCCCCGCCGATTCCCGCCGGCTCTGAGGGCGCGACATCGGATCCGAGAACCTTGAGCGTCTCCTCACGCGCTTCGTCGAGCGTGACGGAGAGCGAGTTGAGGACCTGGGCCGCGATCCCCTTCTCCTCGCGCAGCAGCCCGAGCAATAGGTGCTCGGTGCCGACGTAGGAGTGATTGAAGTCACGAGCCTCTGCCATGGCGAACTCGAGCACCTTCTTCGCACGCGACGTGTACGGCAGCTCGCCGAGCGCGATGGTCGCTTTCCCCTTCCGCACCGACTCCTCGACGCGCTCGTGGATCTGCTCCAGATCGACGTTGAGGTTGGTGAGCACCGCGGCCGCGACACCCTCGCCCTCGCGGATGAGGCCGAGGAGAAGATGCTCGGTGCCGACGTAGTCGTGTTGCAGGCGGATGGCCTCCTCGCGGGCCATCGCCAGTACCTTTCGAACTCGGTCGGTGAAGTTGTAGTTCATCGCTCAGAAACGATCGGAGGGGCCGCCCTCGTCCGACGGGCGGTCGCCCGGTGTGACCTCGCCCTCTGTAGCCAGAACACGCCTCACGTATGCCGCCCGATGCGCGTCGCTTTCGGAAACGCTCAAGTCACGCCCGGCGGCTTCTTCGAGATGCGCCGGCTGCGTGAATATCATCATCTTGTTGAGCGAGTATACACGAAGTCCAGGAAGTAGTTTCAGCGAAAGCCCAAGCCGGACGCCAGAAAGCAGGTTCATCAGCTCCTCGAAAGAGAGCGTTCTGGCGTAGCGGAGGAGGCCGTAGGCCCTCCAGATCTTGTCCTCGGTGACCGCCCGCGCGTCGCGCAGGAGCACCTGCCGGGCCTGGACTTCGTGCTGGATCACCTGTCGGACCATACGGTCCAGGTGGTCGACCAGGTCCTCCTCGGTCTTCCCGAGTGTCGTCTGGTTGGACACCTGGAAGAAGTTGCCGACCACCTCCGAGCCCTCGCCGTAGAGGCCCCGGAACGTCAGGCCCACCTGACCGAGGCCCTGCAGGACCTTGGCGATCTCCTTGGTGAGCACGAGCCCGGGCAGGTGCATGAACACCGACGCCCGCAGCCCCGAGCCCACGTTGGTGGGACAGCTGGTCAGAAACCCGAACTCGTGGTGGTAGGCGAACGGGAGCTCGCGGCCGAGCTCCTCGTCCAGCCGGTCGACGAGCTGCCAGGCCTGCTCGATACGCAGGCCGGAAAGCAGGCCCTGCACCCGGAAGTGATCCTCCTCGTTGATCATCACGCTGACGGGAGCCGACCCGGACACGTGCACTGCCGCCCCACGAGGGGGCCCCGAAGGATCGGTGCCGAGGAGGTCGCGGGTGACCAGGCGGCGCTCGAGCAGGATCTTCCGCGACCGCGGCGACAGGCTCGGCATGTCCAGCAGCGTTCCGCCACGGAGAGTCTCGGTCCTACTCGCCGAGTCCCGGAAGCGCCGCAGCACCGCCTCGCGGTCGTTCACGCGCGCCCGAGGGCCGAAGGCATGGCCTTGGAGATTCCTCGCCAAGCGCACCCGCGTCGAAAGCACGATGTCGGGGTGATCCCCGCTCGCCTCGAGCCAGGAGAGGCCGTGGTCCGGAATCGTCGGCAGCTCGTTCATGGAAGCCTCTAGGCCGGGCTCAACGCCTTGATCTCGTCGCGCAGCTCGGCAGCGCGCTCGAAGTCCTCGGACTCCACGGCGCGGTTGAGCTTCAGCCGCAGCGCGTCCAACCGCCGCTCCATCTCCGAAGCGCTCGGGTCGGGGGGCAGGTAGACCTTGCCGACGTGCTGGGTGCTCCCGTGCACCCTCCGCAGGAGGCGCTGCAAGTGGGGAGCGTACGTCTCGTAGCAGTGGGGGCAGCCGAGGCGCCCGCTATCCCGGAAGTCGCGGAAGGTGAGCCCACAGAAGGAGCACTGCACCCCAGCGGTGTCGGGCTCCACGACGGAGTCCTTGCCCATCTGAGCGAGGAAGTCGGTCAGCGGCACGTTGGCGGGCTCCGGCGCGGACTCCAGGCCCTTCTCGGCGGCGCACTTCTCGCACAGGCGATGCGTCGTCATCTGGTTGTTGACGATCTGCGTGAGGTGGACCACAGCCTCGGTCGACCCGCAGTTGTCGCACACCATGTCCGGCATCGGTCTCCTCGGTCCCGCTCGGCCTCGAATCCGGCTTCTGGCCCTGGCTACACCCGAGTTCCCGGTTGGAGCCGTCCCTCCTGCAGGCGCAGGATGTTGTCGGCCCGGCCGGCCAAATCTGCGTTGTGCGTGACCAGGACCATGGAGAGGTCCCGCTGGGCCCGGAGGCCGAAGAGGAGGTCGTGCAGCCGCTCGCCCGTGTGGGTGTCCAGGTTGCCGGACGGCTCGTCCGCCAACAGCACCAACGGGTCGTTCACGAGCGCCCGCGCCACGGCCACGCGCTGTTGCTCCCCCCCAGAGAGCTGGCGGGGTTTGTGGGCTTCTCTGGCTGACAGCCCCACCTCGCCAAGCAACGTCCGGGCCCCGCGCCCGGCCTCGTCGAAGCCGAGCCCCGCGAGCAACGCGGGCATCATCACGTTCTCGAGGGCCGTGAACTCACGCAGGAGGTGATGGAACTGGAAGACGAAGCCGATGTGCCGGTTGCGCACCGCCGCGAGCTCGTCCTCCTCCAGGCGCGAGACATCACGCCCTCCGACGAAGACCGCCCCACCCGTCGGTCGGTCGAGCGCCCCCAGCAAGTGGAGCAGCGTCGACTTACCGGCCCCGCTCGCTCCGGTGATGGCCACCGCCTCGCCCTTGGCCAACGACAGCGACACGCCTTTGAGCACCTCGATCGGGGTCCCGTCGCCGCCCATGTACGTCATCGAGAGATCACGCGCCTCGAGCGGTGCCAACCCGAGCGACGCGACGTCACTCATGGCGAATCGCGTCCACCGGGTCGAGCCTCGACGCCTGCACCGCCGGATAGATCGTGGCGAGGAAAGCGACCGCGACGCTCGCCGCCACGATCAGCACGACGTCCGCCGCTTGCACCGACACCGGCAAGTGGTCCACGAAGTAGACGTCGGGCGGAATCTTGATGATCTCGTAGCGATCGAGCAGGAAGCAGAGTCCGAGCCCGCCGACCGTTCCGACCGCGGTTCCCGTGACGCCGATCCACGCTCCCTGCAGCACGAAGACCCGCAGGATTCCCGCGCGCGTCATCCCCATCGCCTTGAGGATGCCGATCTCGCGCGTGCGGTCCGACACGACCATCACCAGTGTGCTCACGATGTTGAAGGCCGCCACCAGCACGATCAGGAAGAGGATCAGCTGCATGGCCAGCTTCTCGAGCCGGAGCGCGCTGAAGAGCGCCCGATTGGTCGTGACCCACGACTCGACGTAGTACGGGAAGCCGAGGCGTTCCCCCAGTGCGGCCGCCACGAGCGGAGCCGTTTCGGGGTCGGCCGTCCGCACGCCGATACCGCTGGCCACGTCGGGCTCCAGCCCGATGAGATCCTGCCCGGCCGCGAGCGTCGTGTACACGTTCTTCAGGTCGTAGTCGTACATCCCCGTGGTGAACGTGCCCGTCACCTCGAACTCGCGGATGGTCGGAGTGTAGCCGCCGAAGATGTCCTGGTTGAGGTTCTCGAAGGACATGATGACCACCGAGTCACCCGCGAAGATCTGCATGCGATCCGCGAGCAAGCTGCCCATCAGGAGTGGCGGCAACCCGGAGGCGGGCGGCGCGAGGTCGAGCGAGCCCTCCACGATCTGGCGCTCCATCTCGGTCGGGGCGATGCGCGTCGTGTCGATGTGCACCCCGTAGAGCGTAGCCGACTGCGAGTAGTTGCCCGAAGGGCCTCGGTGGAGCACCGAGATGTCCGAGAGCGCGAACGGCGCGGCACCCACGACGCCCTCGACTGCGAGCGCGCTGTCCATCACCGTCTCCCAGTCGTTCAGGCGCAGGCTCGCACTCTGCTCGAGCACGATCACATGCGGCGAGGACTCGAGGATCTTCGCGCGTAGGTCGTTCTGCATGCCGGTCATGACGGCGATGACGACGATGAGCGCGGTCACGCCGACGGTGACGCCGCCGAGCGCGATCCAGGTGATGAGGGAGAGCAGCCCGCCTCGGCTCGATCCCAGGTAGTGCCTGGCGATGTACCAGTGCAGGCGCTTCACGTCACTCCTCGGTGCGAAGCACTGGGAAGAGCAGCACGTCCCGGATCGAGGGCTGGTTCGTGATCGCCATCACCAAACGGTCCACGCCCATCCCCACCCCACCTGTCGGCGGCATGCCGTACTCGAGCGCGCGCAGGTAGTCCTCGTCGATCTGCTGCGCCTCCTCGTCTCCTGCGGCGCGCAAGCCGGCCTGTGCCTCGAAGCGCGCGCGTTGGTCCAGCGGATCGTTCAGCTCCGAGAAGCCGTTGAAGACCTCGGTGCCCGCGATGTACATCTCGAAGCGCTCGGTGAGGCGCGGGTCGCCGCGATGCTCCTTGGCGAGCGGGCTCAGCTCTTTCGGGTGGTCGATCACGAACGTCGGCTGCACGAGCCGAGGCTCCACCAACGCCGAGAAGAGCTTGTCGAGCAGCTTCCCCCGCCCCGCGCCCTTCAGATCCGGAACACGCAACCGCTCGGCGTGGGCCCGCAGCTGCTTGTCGTCGAGAGCGTGCACTTCGGTGCCCAACCCTTCCGACACGGCGTCCATGAAGCGGACGCGCGGGAACGGCGGGCGGAACTCGATCTCGTGCCCGAAGCAGGTGAGCGCGCGCCGTCCCAGGACGTGGTCGAGCACGTGCAGGAGCATGCGCTCCGACAGATCCATCTGGGCGTGGTAGTCCGTGAACGCCTGGTACCACTCGAGCATCGTGAACTCGGGGTTGTGCCGCGGCGAGAGTCCCTCGTTCCGGAAGTCCTTCGACATCTCGTAGACCCGGTCGAGCCCGCCCACGATGAGCCGCTTCAGGTAGAGCTCGTCCGCGATGCGCAGGTACATCGTCTGGTCGAGCGCATTGTGCTTCGTGACGAACGGCTTCGCCGAAGCACCGCCGTAGAGCGGCTGCAGCACCGGCGTCTCCACTTCGAGGAACCCCTCGCCGTCCAGGAACCGACGCAGCTCGGTGACCACACGCGCGCGCGTCCGGAAGACCTCTCGCACGTCCGGGTGCACGGCGAGGTCGGCGTAGCGCTGCCGATAGCGCGCCTCCTGGTCGGCGAACCCCGAGTGGATGACGCGCTCGCCCGACGCGACGTCCGTCTCCACCTTGCCGAGCGGGAGCGGCCGGAGTGACTTCGTGAGCAGCGCCCACGCGGTCACGCGCACAGTCACCTCACCCGTCTTCGTGCGAAACGTCGTGCCCTCTACGCCAATCCAGTCGCCCAAGTCGAGCAGCGTCAGCCGGTCGAACGCCTCCGGCCCCACGACATCCTTCTTGAAGTAGAGCTGGATGCGGCCCGCCCGATCCTCCACGTGCGCGAAGACGCTCTTGCCCATGTCGCGCCATGCGACGATACGCCCGCCCAGCGCCGTACCCGCACCCTGCCCGTCAGCGCCCAGGCGCCCGGCCTTTTCGGCTTCCTCGAAGGACGCGACCGACTGCGCCGAAGTGGCCGTGACGTCGAACGAATAGGCGAACGGCTGGATCCCTTTTCCCCGGATCGCGGCGAGCTTCTCGCGCCGCGCCCGAAGGACTTGATTCAGGTCCTGAGGATCCTGGGCCACGTCAGGAGGCCCCGGTAGACTGTTGCGCGTGCGACTTGAGGTACGCCTCGATGAGCGGGTCGAGATCGCCGTCCATGACCTTGTACACGTCGGAGATCTTCACCTCGGTGCGGTGGTCGTTCACCATCGTGTACGGCTGGAAGACGTACGAGCGAATCTGGCTGCCGAAGTTGATGTCCGCCTTGGTCGCCTCGATGGCGGCGCGCTCCTTCTCCTTCTCCTCGTGCGCCCGCTGATAGAGCGCCGCACGCAGCATCTTCATCGCGGTGCTCTTGTTCTTGTGCTGCGAGCGCTCCTGCTGGCACGACACCACGACGCCCGTGGGCAGGTGCGTGATGCGCACGGCCGAGTCCGTCTTGTTCACGTGCTGACCGCCCGCACCCGACGCGCGAAACGTATCGATGCGCAGGTCGCCCTCGTTGATCTCGACCTCGATGTCGTCCTCGACCAACGGATAGACGAAGACGCTGGCGAACGACGTGTGCCGTCGCGACTGTGCGTCGAACGGCGAGATACGTACGAGGCGGTGGACACCACGCTCGGCCTTCAAGAATCCGTACGCGCTCTCGCCCTTGATCTCGATGGTGGCGCGCTTGATGCCGGCCTCCTGCGCCGGCTCCATGTCGAGGACGTTCAACTGGAAGCCGCGCCTCTCAGCCCAGCGCGTGTACATGCGTACGAGCATCTCCGCCCAGTCCTGGGACTCGGTGCCGCCGGCACCAGGATGGATCGTGACGATCGCTTCGCGATGGTCGTCTTCGCCCTGGAGCATCGTGCGGAGCTCGAGCGCCGCAACCGCGTGCTCCAGCTGCTCGAGCGACCCGGCGAACTCCGCGGCCAAGTCTTCGTCCGCCTCCTCCTCGAGCAGGTCGGCGAGCGCACGGAGATCGGCGGCCTTCTGGTCCAGCTCGTCCCAAGGTCCGACCCAGCTCTTCAGCCGGTTCGCCTCTTCGATAGTCGTGCGGGCCGTGTCCGACTTGTCCCAGAAGCCGGGGGCGGCCATGACCTCGTCGAGGAGCTTCAGCCGTGCTTCGCGAGCACCGAGGTCAAAGGTACCCCCTGAGCTCCTGGACGCGCCCCTCGAGCCTCGTCAGTTGCTGGGCCTGCTCTTTGTTCATCGTTCTGGCTCGGTGGAATCACTCACGAAAAAGGGGCCGCCCTTGCCGGGCGGCCCCTCCCGTACCGACGCGGAATATACCGGCTTCTGCGGACGCCGAGTACCTCGGTAGCCGGCTACGCAGCCCGGCAACCGCGGACCCCAGTGCTCAGAAGAGCTTCTCGCCCTTTGCCAGGATGTCGTTGAGCGCCTCTCGCCAGTAGTCGCGGCCAGCTCCGTCGGCCAGCTCCGCGCCTACCTGCTCGACGAACTACTTCCAGGACTTGTCGATCTCGTCCTCGAAGTCCTTCACGAGCGTGCCGTTCTCGAGCGCGTTCCGGTGCCGCTCGGCGTTGTACATGATCATGTCCGAGACGAGCACGCGGGCCAGGCGCTTCGGCTTGTCCGTGGGATCGCGCTTGCCGAAGCGGAACGTGCCACCGGCCGGCGCCGACTCGGCCGCGGGCGCGGCAGGCGGAGGCGCCGGCCTCTGGGGCGGTGCGC
>Ga0194132_10001549_pt1 | contig 46365 bp, 38 predicted proteins | sample TA2KigOf80mmetaG_FD_148612 | JGI IMG/M metagenome (GOLD analysis project Ga0194132, IMG submission 148612) | Freshwater microbial communities from Lake Tanganyika, Tanzania - TA2015054 Kigoma Offshore 80m | ecosystem: Environmental > Aquatic > Freshwater > Lake | place: Tanzania: Lake... | reverse complement strand
ACTGTCTCGAAGTTGTAACCCGAGTGCTCCATGTCGCAGGTCATCCAGTCGAAGCCCAGGCCGGACATGAGGCGGGCGGCGGCGGGGTCGGGCAGCGCGAGCCAAGTGCCAAAGCTCGGCTCGCCGCGTTTGAGTTTGGCGCGAACGTGATTCTGTTTCATGCTAATGTGCCTGCGAATGGAAGCGAACGGCCGCGAATATGCCAGCGGATTTTTGGGAGTTGTCCGGGTCAACGGCTCACGTCCACGAGGGTTTTCACCACGCGGTTGCCCGCTGTCATGCTGCGGAACAGCTCCGGCAGCCCGCTCAAGCCGCACTCGCCGTCCACGAAGTCGGCGGCGCGGATGACGCCGGACTCGATGAACGCCAACGCGCGGCGGATGGTGCGCGGTGTGTGGTGGAAGCTGGCCCGCAGCGTAAGGTTCGAGTAGTGGATCAGCCCTGTGTCCAGCGCGATGCTCGTGCCCGCCGGGCAGCCGCCGAAGAAGTTCACCAGCCCGCCCTTGCGCACGAGCCGCACCGCCGCCTCCCACGCCTCGGGCTTGCCGACGGCTTCGATGACCACGTCGAAATCTGGCTTGGGCAGGCGGGCTGTGATCGTTTTTATTGCGTCGCCTTCCGCGCCGACATCAAACAATTCAGTTGCCCCGAGCCGGTGTGCGGCGTTCAACCGAGCCGCGCCCCGCCCCGCCACGGCGACTTCGCAGCCTAGATGCTTCGCTAAAGCCACGAACATCAGCCCGATTGGTCCCGCGCCGATGACTAATACGCGTTGCCCGGCGGCAAGCTGCGAATCCTCGACGCCCTGCACCACGCATGCGAGCGGTTCGGTCAGCGCTGCGTCGCGGTAGGTGGTGCCGGGCTTGAGCCGCAGAAGGTTCTTCTTCACCAGGCGGTCCGGCACGACGATGGACTCCGCGTAAGCGCCATTCAGGAAAAGCAAATCATCACAAAGGTTTTCCTGCCCGCGTTTGCACGGCGCACAAACATCGCACGGCGCGGAGTTCGCCACCACCACGCGGTCCCCGACGTGCCAGTCCGCAGTCCGCATTCCACCTTGCGCATCCCGCATTTCGGTGATTTCACCCGCCAGCTCGTGGCCGAAAACAGTGGGTGGCACGAGCATCTTCGCGTGATAACCGCGCTTGAAGACTTTCAGGTCGGTGCCGCACGTCAACGCCGCGCGGATGCGCACGCGCACCTCGCCGGGCGCGAGCGGACGTTCGGGCACTTCTTCGAGGCGGACATCTTCTTTCCCGTGGAGGACGGCAGCTTTCATCGGGCGCGATTCGTAATGCGTGGAACGTGGCTGCGGGCGGAAGCGTTGGTGTCTTTTCACGCCCCGCGCCCACACGCTACGGGGCCCAGTCTGCAACAACGCACTTGCCCCGCAACGCCATTTTCCGCAGCGTCCGGCGCGCGCATGGACACCATCAAGCAAGCCCTTGACCTCTTTCTGCACCTGCAGGATCACCTGCACGCGCTGACCCGCGAGCACGGCGCGTGGGTTTATGGCATCTTGTTTCTCATCATTTTCGCTGAGACCGGGCTAGTGGTCACGCCGTTCCTGCCGGGCGATTCGCTGCTTTTTGCCGTGGGGGCCATCGCGGCGAATCCGGAAAGCGGTCTAAACGTGTATCTGGCTGGCGTGGTGATCCTCGTTGCGGCGATCATCGGCGACACCGTGAATTACTCGGTGGGTAAGTTCGCCGGCGCGGCACTTTCAAAGAAATATCCGCGCCTGATTAAGCCGGAGTACCTGACAAAGACCCACCAGTTCTTCGAGCGGTACGGCGGCAAGACCATCATCCTCGCGCGCTTCGTGCCCATCGTGCGGACCTTCGCACCGTTCGTGGCGGGTAGTGGCGCGATGGACTACCGGCGCTTCATGATGTTCAACGTCGTCGGCGCGGTCGCATGGGTGGTAACGCTCGTGCCGGCGGGCTGGTTCTTCGGCAATTTGCCCTGGGTGAAGAAGAACTTCGAGTTGGTGGTGCTCGGCATCATCTTCGTGTCCGTGCTGCCGATGCTGGTTGAGATTCTCCGCGAGTGGCGAAAGCGAAAGACCGCCTAGCCTTGACGCCAACGAGCAGTCTATGCTCACCGCTTCTTCGGCAGGTTCACCTTGGTTTTCTCCTCCGCGAGCTTCAGCAACTGCGCGGGCGTGACGAGGCGCCGCCAGTTGAGGAAGTCAGGCGCGGCTTGATCCTCGCGCGGGGCCTGCGACAGCGTGAGCGAGGCGAGCTTGGGCTCGAACAGCGCGGCGAACGTGGCGACCTCGGTCATCTCCGCGCTGGCGTGGAAGTGCAACGGCAAGTCAGCCATTCCCGGCAAGGCCCGCGCGGCCTCGGATGCGCGATGCACGTCCCACACCTGTGAGCTGGCGAGCGTCCCGCCCAGCAGCATGAAGCGGCGGCGCACCTGGGTCTGGTAGCGCTTGTCGCCGCCGAGCGCAGTCGGGCCGACGCCGCGCGGCGCGAAGGTGATGTAGGCCGCGCCGTGCTCATGGATATAGCGCATCCAGCCGGCGAACTGCTTCTGCAACTCCGGCGCAACGGGCGTCTGCGGATCAATGCCCGCGCGCGCGAACTCCTCGCTGAACGCGCCCGCGAAGCCAACCTTCGCGAGCTGCAACTGCTGTTTCCAGTTCGCATCGTCCACGGTCTCGAGGTGCAGGGCCTTGGGCGCGAGCAGGCACGATGCGGCGAGATAGAAGCGCAGCCGGACGCCGCTCTCGCTGTCGAACTCGTGCACGGACAGGCGCACGCTGTTGGTGATGGTGCTGGCGACTTCGCGCACGTTCGCCGGAAGCGCGGCGTTGGCGGCGGGCCAGCCCCCGAAGGTCTTGAGCTGTAGTTCAGCGAGCGCCTTCTTCGGCTCGAAGCTCGCGGAGTCAATCGCCAGTTGCGTGAACGTCTCGTGGCACTTGCTGGTGATTTCGTCGGCGGGCAGCTTGTCGAAGACTTTCAGTTGCTGCGGCGTGAAGAGCTTCTCCGCGTAGTTGGGCACGGGGGCTTCGCTCTGCTTCAGCCACTTGTTGAACCAGCGCATCACGGGCACCTGCAGCTCCTGCGTGTCCTTGTGCGGGCCTTCGGTGACGATGAGGCCGAGTTGTTCCGGTTTATTGTGTAAATCATAGATGTTGCGCACGCGCTCGTGCAGGCGCACCACGCCGTCAAGCGGGAAGATGGTGTCCTTGTCCGTGTTGCAGATGAGGAGCGGGCGCGGCGCGACGAGCGCGGCCACCTGTGCGTAATCCCAGCGGTAGGTGTTCACCATGAACATGCAATCGCAGTGGCCCTCGACGCAGCCGTCCACGACGTGATTGCGCAAGTCGGCGATGCCCGCGGTCGGGCACGCAGCCTTGATGCGCTCGTCGAGCGCGGCGATCCACCACGAGTAGGCGCCGCCGCCGCTGCGGCCGGTGACGCCGAACTTCGACTTGTCCACCTCGGGGCGCGTCTCGAGATAGTCGAGCGCGCGGATGCAATTCCACGCCTCGGCGGCCGCGCTGGAATAACCGCGCGAGTTCCACCACCACATGTTCTCGCGATACGTGCCGTGGTGGATGCCCTCGATCTCGCCGAGTTGCACCGTGTCAATGAGCAGCGCGACGTAGCCGTTGCGCGCAAACCACGCGCCCCAATGCTGGTAGCCGGCCTTGTTGCCGTAGCTGACGCCGTTGGTCTTGATGTTCGCGTGACCGCAGACGTAGAGGATGGTCGGCGCGGGCTTCGAGAGATTCTTCGGGACGTAGAGATTCGCCGTCACGTAAAGGCGCGGCATGGATTGGAAGTGCAGCTTCTCGACGGTGAAATCGGGATGGTCGAGCTTGCCGGTGATGGTTGCCTTGAGGTCCGTCCTCGGCGGCAACGGGTCGAGCCCGAGCATTTCGTGGAGTTGCTTGCGGAACGTGTCCTTCGACTTGTTCCAGTCGTCGAGCGAGTGGATGTCCGCGAGGCTCCGCTCCTCGAGCGCCCGCGTTTCCGCGCGGAAATGCTCCGCGAACATCCGGTCGCCCGCGGTGGCGTTCACAGGGAGCTTACCGTAGTTGTTCCGGTAGGCGGCGGCGGAAGCCAGATGCGCGGAAACGAGAAGGGTAGCGGCGAGGAAGCGGCAATAAGAGTTCATGCCCTGATTGGACGGCGCTTTTCCGCTTGGACATCAGTGCGGTTAATCATCTCGTCGAGTGGCGGACAGGGCCGAGACCCAGCCAAAAATGGTATTGCTACGCGCACATTATTACGCCTAGCTTCCTATCGTCATCAACTAACTCAACCATGTATTTCGGAGCTGATTATTACCCGGAGCACTGGGTGTATCCCTTTGACGGGACGGCTGAGAAACCGGAATCCCGTTGGGAGCAAGACGCTCAACTCATGGCCGAAGCGGGCATGAACGTGGTACGCATGGGGGAATTTTCTTGGGGTTTGTGCGAACAGGAGGAGGGCAAATACGACTTCGCTTGGTTGCGGCGGGCTATGGATGCCTTTGCCCAACATGGTATCAAAATCGTCCTCGGCACCCCCACCGCCGCCCCTCCGGTCTGGTTAGCGAAGAAATACCCGGAGATCCTGCCATTGGATGAGAACGGCCAGCTGCGCCGCGAGGGTACCCGTCGCGCTTACTGCATGAATAGCGACGTGTATTGGGAGCACGCGAAGAAAGTCGTCCGCGCGATGGCCCGGGCGCTGGGCGACCACCCTGACCTCGTCGCGTGGCAGATTGACAACGGCGTGGGCCGGCACAACACGGAATACGCCTTCAACCCCGAGACCAAGCGCGACTGGCACGCCTGGCTCAAGTCCAAATACGAGACGGTGGACCTGCTCAACGAGCGCATGGGCTTGCGCTTCTGGAGCCAGGTCGTGACCGACTTCGCTGATGTGCCCATGCCCATGGTTGCTCCGGCAGTCCACAACCCCGCACTACTCACGGATTGGCGGCGCTTTTCCAGCGACACCTGTGTTGCCTTCATCCGCATGCAGGCGGAAATCCTCCGCGAACTGACCCCCAAGATCCCGGTCACCACCACGCTCCGCCCCTATGCGGTGCAGATTGACCATTTCGACCTCGCTGATGCGATAGACTTCGTGGCAATCGACAGTGACGTGGCGGTCGGCCACAAGTCGGGGGAGAACGCGATGCCCATTGACCTCGCCCGCTCCCTCAAAAAGAACGGTGAGGCCGAGGGTTTTTGGGTGATGGAACAAAAAGCCGGTAATGCGGCCTGGGCCGAGGCTAACTCGCTCGTGCGCCCCGGCGTGGTGCGGCTCTTTAGCTACCAGATCCTCTCCCGCGGTGCGACTGGCCTGCTTTATTTTTATTGGCGGATGCCCCGCATTGGCCCGGAAAAATTCTACGGCGGTGTTTTGACTCACGACGGGCTGGCGAAGAACCGAATGTTTCAGGAAGTCATGCAACTAGGCACGGAGTTGCAAAAGCTTATCCCGTTGATCACCGGCACGCAGGTCAAACCTGAGGTCGCCATTCTCGTCAGCCCGCCAAGCGACTGGGCGCTCAACCAGCCCATGCGCCCAAACAAATTCTTCAGCCAGCGCGAGCATGTGCAGCTCTTTTACAACGCGTTGCACGACCGGAACATCCCCGTCGACTTCGCGCGGCCCACCGACGACCTATCGAAATACAAGCTCGTGATCGCGCCCTCGCTGCACATGGTTGCCGGCGGCGAGGCGGATATGCTGCGGCTCTACGTTCATAACGGCGGCACGCTGGTTGGCACCTTCAACACCGGCCTAGTGGACGAAAACCATATTGCCGCAACCGATCCGCCCTACGAGATGAGCGACCTGTTCGGCCTGAAGGTGCTGGAGTTTGATCCGCTGCCGCCGGGGGAGGAAAACCACATCACGATCAAAGGCAGCTTCCCTACCTCGGGCCTGCACAACACCCGGCTGTGGTGCGACATCATCGAGCCGTTGGAGGGCTGTCAAGTGCTGGGCACGTATGCCAAGGATTTCTATGCGGGCAAGCCGGCCGTCACCATGAACTCATTTGGCGAGGGCCGCGCGATTTACGTCGGCACCATGTCCAGCCTGCCGTTCTACCACGACCTCATCACTTGGCTGCGCCAGATATGCGGCATTAGCTCGTTGTTGCGCGTGCCTGACCAGATTGAGGTATCCATGCGCGTGCGCGGCGATTATCGGATTTACTTTTTGTTAAACCATAATGCGCAGAGCATCCATGTGCAGTTTTTCAAGCCCATGCGCGATTGCCTCACCGGCAATATCATCACGGGTGGTTACGACATTCCGCCCAAGGACATCCTCGTATTGGATGAGCAAGTTACCCCGGCCTGAGCGCCCCGGCGCTAAGCACGCTGCCACCACGCCCCGCGAACGTGTCTTGGCCGCTTGGCGTGGCGTGGATATATCCGCGCTCGAGAGCGCCGGGAAAAACCACGGACGCTCCCTTGCGAAACTCCTGCCCGAAGTGATGGGCGGCCTTGGCCTCGAACGCCGTCGAGCCGAGGCGGAGATCGTCAAGGTGTGGAACCATCTCGTAGACCCAAGCGTGGCTGCGCATGCACAGCCCACCGGGCTAAATAAGGGAACGCTCTTTGTCAGCGTGGATAGCAGCGCTTGGCTCGATGAGATCGTTCGCTACCGGCGAAAAGAGATTCTCGATCGGCTGCAACACAGCTTCGGCAAAGAGATGGTGAAGCGGATTTCTTTCCGCGTCGGGTGAGGCCTGATGCCGAACACGCAACGCGCAAGCCAAGATTACAAGCTCCGGTAGCGTTTTGGTGACTCATCAGGCATTGCGCCTCACGTCTTCCGCATATCCCTCTCGGAAAGTCGGATAGCTTGGTGTCCACGCCAGTTCCTCCCTCAGTCGCCGGTTAGACACGCGCTTGTTCGTTACGGCACGTTTACGGCGGGTAGCACCAGACTCATCGGCGGACGGCGGCATTGGCTTATGCAGCTTATCGGTAAGCCACTCGAAGAACGCCCGTTGCGACACTGGCTCGTTATCCGTCACGTTATAAGTGCGCCCCGGCTTGCCACGCTCCAGGGCCGCGATGATCGCGCTCACCACGTCGTCACGGTGGATCATGTTGAGCAGTCGGGAGCCGTCGCCCGACAGGCGCGCCTCTTCGCGGAGAAACTGTTGGAATAGGAAGCCGCGCTCCGGCCCATAAATGCCCGCAACGCGCAGCACCACCGCTGGGAAGCCTTCCTCTCGCGCCGCCTTCCTCAGTAGGTCTTCCGCCTCAACCAGCAGCTGACTGGTATCTGTGGTGGGCTGTGCCGAGCTCGTCTCGGTCACTTCACTTCCGTCGGTTTGCGCATAGACACTTGTGCTGCTTGTGTGCACGAACTTACGCGGCGGTGTTGCGGTGAGCCATTCGATCAGGTGGCGCGTGCCGTCCACGTACACCGCGCGATAAACCTCTGCGCCACCCTTCGAGGAGGACACCGTGTTCACTACCCAGTCGAACGGTCCTGGTAGTGCGCGCAGCGTCTCAGGGCGCGTCACATCGCCCACCAACGGCGTCAGGCCCGCCGCTTGCAATTCCTCCGCGCCTTCGGCCGTGCGTCGCAGCCCGAAGACCGCGTGGCCGCGCTTTACCAGCTCCGCGCCGAGTGGCAGTCCCACATAACCACAACCCACGATCAACACGCGCATGGCAAAAAATGGAATGCTTTTGGAGGTTTGCCAGCACGAGAATCCCGGTGCTGGCAAACTTGAATTTGAGAGACCGAGTCTAGCCGCCCAGCAGCAGTGCGGGAATATCGCGATCCTGATTCAGCTTGTAGCGGGGGAAGGCCTTGAGGCTGAAAGTCACGCCAACGGTGTAGTCCTGCGAGCCGTTGCGCAGGTCGCGCACGCGGAAGGTAAGCGCGACCACCCAGCTTCGCATGTCGCGGTAGAGGGTGTAGAATTGCTGTTCGATCCGGCCGTCGCGGCCTTCGAAGAAGTGTTGCGTGCGAATCGCGTAGTTCTCGTTGAAGCGGTAGTAGAAGCTGGAGTTAAACAGGTTGTTACCCGGTCCGCCGAGAAAGAGCGGGTCGTTGCGGATATAACGATGCCCAAGCGCGACGCTCCAATGGTCTTCCGGCGTGATGACGGTGCGGTGGTCGGCAAGGCGCACGTGTCCGCTGTTTAAGTCGTAACGGATCTCGGACGAAAGCGTGAGCCAGTCGCGCGGCTTGAAATCGAGATCGGAAAAGACGTCGGCGTAGGTGCCCTGACCGGCTCGGGGCTTAAGCCGCCAGTCGGTGTAAAGCGCCCAATTCAGCAGCGTGTCAACACGGTCATTACGCTTGGTTTGGACGAGGTTTCGTAGGCTTAAGCGCAAGACGTTCTGGCTGTCCACGGCATCAATCGCGTTATAGTCAGGGAACTCCAGCGGCAGTAAGCGTAGCGTGGGCACTTCGTAGTCGAACTGCGGCAGCGTGGGCGGCAGGCGGTTGGGCGAGGGGACGAAGGCGTAGTTGATGCCTGGCTCCATGATATGCCGCAAGCCTTTGACTTGGAGCCAGGGAATTTCGCGGTTTGGCTCGGTGCGGTGGATTTTAAAGGTGGCCTCCACGCCGGTGTTGAATACGCCACGGTTCGCCTCGGTGGTGGTTGCACCAAAGCCGTCGGTTTCTCCGTAATGCGTGAAGCGCCCGCCTATGCGCGGCGTGACGTTGAGCCAGCCAAAGAAGTTCCACGGCAGCACGACCTGATGGTAGGTGTCGCCGCGGAACGCAGCGAAGCTGGGCAGAACGTTGTCTGCGAACTCGCGCCGGTAGTAGCCGGCCGTGCTTTCGCTTTCGTAGTAGAGCGGCGTCACGCCAACTTGTTGGCGAAGGCCAGTTAGCTTCACGTCAGGCAGGCGTTCGACCAGCTCGAAGAAATCATTGAGGCGCGGCTGTGCGAGGATGTTCAGGCTCCAATTGGACCAGAGTTGGTTAACCTCGACGAAGGAGTTCGGCTGGATGTTGCGCTGATACTCACCCTCGAGGAAGTCACGGGTGACAAAGGGATCGCTCTGCGCACGGATCACCGCCTTCGCCGTCAAGTTCGTGCGGATTTCCACGCGATGCGAGAAGCTTAGGCGGTGGCGGTCGCCGTCAATCACCCGTCCCGCGCTATTGAGTTGCGGCGCGTCGTCATTGAGGTAATAGAACTTCAGCTCGCCCGTGCCCCATTTGCCCGCGTCGTAGTTAACGTCCGGCCCCAAACCGAGGCCGCGCCGTTGCCGGTAGTCGAGGTGGAAGTCCGTGATGAAATTCGTAGTAAAAGCACGGTGGTAGGTGCCCAGCACATAGGGGCCATAAAGTCCCCGGAAACCTGGGTTCACCACCCAGAAGTCTTCGTGCGATTTGAAGTTCCGCTTCAACTTGGGCCAATAAAGCACTGGCACATCGCCAATTAGGATTGTCGCGTCCTCAGCCACCAAGCTTTCGCCCGGGATGATGGTTAGCTTGCGAGCTCGCACCCGGTAGCCGGGGGCAGCGAAGTCGTCCGAGGTAAAAAAGGCATTGGTGGCGGTGTAAAGGTTGTTTGTCCTTGCCGCCTCAAGGCCGAAGCCGCCCACATAAAATGGCGCGTTGCCGGTCTTGAACTCCGCCGCCCGAATGACCTTGGTTTTAAAGTTGTAATCTAAACGCTCGCTCTGCCAGGCATGCCCCTCACCGCGAAGAAAAACGGACCCCTCGGCGCGAATGTCTCCCGTGGTTTGATTCAACTGTATCTGGTTGGCAGATAGTTCAGCTTCTTTGCCTTCCTTGCTCCAATACCTCACCAGCACGCCGCCGCTGCCTTGCATGAGGCCGCCTTGAGCCATGGTCACACGCCCGTCCTTAGTAAGCGTTTCCAAACTCCAGCGTTCCTGCTGCTCAGCCGCCTGTGCCGGGTTAATTGACAGAACCCAAGCAAGGCTTAGCCAAGCAAGACCGAAGGGACGATTCATTCGGGCGGCAGTCAACCAAAGCCTCTTCCCCCTGCCAAGCCGTTTCACCACCGGCGCGTTGCTGAATTCCCACTTTCAAAGCACCGTCCGTTCATAGCATTTTTCAAAATATGAACCTTCTTTCCCTCCGCACCTTCGCTAGCTGGTTGACGCTCGCTCAGATCACAGTCGCCCAAACCCCCGAGTGGATCTGGCACGCCAACGGCGGCAAAGCCCCCGGCAACAACGAACGCCGCTTCTTCCGTAAGACGTTTACGCTTGAGGCCAAGCCTACCAAGGCCACGCTCGCCGCCTCCGTAGATGATGAGGGTACTGCCTTTCTTAATGCCAAGTCCGTCGCCACCATCGTCTCGTGGGAGCAAGCCGTCGCCGTGGACGTAACGGCTGACCTCAAGACCGGCGAGAACATCCTCGCGCTGCGCGGCATCAACCACGGCGGTGCGGCGGGCGCGGTCGCGCGGCTGGAGATGACCTTCGCCGACGGCAAGAAGCAAAGCATCGTCACCGACCTGACCTGGCTGGCACACAGCGAAGACATCGTTGGCTGGCAGACGACGGACTACAAGAAGGAGGGCTGGGAGAAGCCCATCTCCGTCGCCAAGCTCGGCGCGCAGCCGTGGGGCGACATCCTCAGCGGCGGTGGCGCGAAGGGTGCGAAGGGTGCGCCCAAGGCGGCCGGCAAACGTGAGGCAACGCCTGCTGAATCCCTCTACACATTGCCGGGCTTCAAGACGGAGTTGCTCGTCAGCGCTGAGCCCGAGGAAGGCTCCTGGGTCAACCTGTGCAAGGACGACAAGGGACGGCTCATTCTTAGCCCGCAGTATCGCGCGGCTAATCCCGACGGCGGCCTGCTGCGCGTGACGCTCGGCAAGGACGGAAAGGTCGCCAAGCGCGAGTTCATCGCCAAGCCGCTCTACGACGCGCAGGGCATGACCTTTGTCAACGGTGCGCTTTGGGTCGTGGTCAACAAATACTCGACCACGTTCGTTTCTGGCCTTTATCGCATCACGGACGACGGCAGCGACACATGGTCAAAGATTGAACTCATCAAGGCGCTGCCCGGCGGCGGCGAGCACGGCCCGCACGCGGTCGAGCTTGGCCCCGACGGCAATCTCTATGTGATGGCCGGCAACCACACCAGGCCGCCGGCCGACCTCGCTTCGACTTCACCGCACAAGAATTGGGCCGAGGACCACGTTCTTCCGCGCCAGCCCGATGGCAACGGCCACGCCACGGGCGTGATGGCGCCGGGCGGTTACGTTTGCCGCGTCAGCCCGGACGGGAAGAAATGGGATTTCTTTAGCGCCGGTTACCGCAACCAGTTTGATTTCGCCTTCAACCCGGACGGCGAACTCTTCGTGTGGGACGCAGACATGGAATGGGACTGGGGCATGCCGTGGTATCGCGCCACGCGCGTGAACCACGCCACCAGCGGCTCGGAGTTTGGCTGGCGCTACGGCACTGGCAAGTGGCCGGACTATTACGCTGACAGCTTGGGCACCGTGGTGGACATCGGCATTGGCTGCCCCACGGGCATGGGTAGCGGCAAGGGCGCGAAGTTCCCCGCGAAGTATCAGCGCGCCCTTTACATCATGGATTGGACCTACGGCCGCCTCATGGCCGTCCACCTCAAGCCCGAGGGCGCCAGCTACACGGCGACTTGGGAGAACTTCGTCGCCCCTGCGGGTCTGGTTAAGCCCGGGGAACCAAAGCCACCGCTCAACGTAACCGACCTTATCATCGGCAACGACGGCGCGATGTATTTCACCATTGGCGGGCGCGGCACCGCCGCCGGCCTCTATCGCGTGACCTACACCGGCAAGGAATCCACCGCCGCCGCGTGGGAGCCGAACAAGGACGGCGCCGAGGCCCGCGCATTGCGGCGCCAGTTAGAAGCCTTCCACGGCAAGGCCGACCCCAAGGCGCTCGACTTCATCTGGCCGCACTTGAACAGCCCCGACCGCGCCATCCGCTACGCGGCCCGCATCGCCCTGGAGGCGCAGCCCATCACGACTTGGCAGACGCGCGCGCTGGAAGAGAAAGCTGCTGACGGCGGCCTCACTGCGTTGCTCGCGCTTGCGCGCCTCGGCGGCAAGACTGCGCAGGACGAAGCGCTACGCGGCTTGGGCAAGTGGCCAATGGCCACGCTCTCCGAGCGCCAGCAACTCGACAAACTGCGTGTCATTCAAGTCTCTATCGCCCGCAATGGCCTGCCCTCCGCCGACGTGGTGAAGCTTGCGACCGAGAAGCTCTCCACCAGTTACCCTAATAAGAGCACCCTCGTGAACCGCGAGTTGTCCCAGGTGCTCATCGCCCTCGGCGCGCCCGGCGTGGTAGACAAGACGCTCACCCTCATGGCTGGCGCGCCCTCGCAAGAGGACATGGTGCATTACCTCTTCCACCTCCGCACTGCGAAGAACTGGACGCTTGACCAGCGCAAGGAGTATTTCGGTTACTGGGCCCAGAATCGCTCCCCGGCCACGCATCAGGGTGACACGGTGAAGTGGTTTCAAGAAGCCGGTCGTCCCTACGGCAACGGCAGCAGCTACAACAATTTCTTCAAGAACTTCCTCAAGGAGGCCACGGCCAACCTGAGCGATGGCGAGAAGGGGGAGCTGGGGCAGTTGCTGGCCAGCCTGCCCGCTGGCGCGCCGTCCGGACGGAAGGGCGCAAGCGAATTTCCCAAGCCGCAGCCGCGCAGCTTTGTGAAGGCGTGGACGATGGCGGACTTCGCCGACCTCCACGCCGTGGGCAAGGGCCGCAACTATGAGAAGGGCCGCCAAGCCTTTGTGGACGCGCAGTGCCTCGCTTGCCATCGCTTCGTGGTCGAGGGTGGCGGCATTGGTCCCGACCTGACGGCGGTGAGCTCACGCTTCAGCCGGCGCGATGTGCTCGAAGCCATCCTCGAGCCCAGCAAGGTGGTTTCCGAGCAGTTCCAGAACACCACTGTGTGGCTCAAGAACGGGGAGGATTACACGGGCCGATTGATGAGCGAATCAGGCGACACGCTCGTGCTCGTCCCGAACCAGCTCCAACCGGACAGCAAGATCACGGTGAAGAAAAACGACGTGACTAAGCGCGCTTTTTCGAAAATCTCCCCAATGCCTGCGAACCTCGCTGACGGACTCAGCCGCGAAGAGCTTCTCGACCTGTTGGCTTTTATTGAAAGCGCCGGTCGCCGACAGCACTCGGCATTTGCGAAGTGAAGCAGGCCGGCGGTAGGCCTTTGCCCAGCGCGTCCCGCCGCGTCGACTACTAGTCGGCTAAGCAACTGATCGCCAATCTGGATTATAAACCAGTTCGTTGGTGGCCGAGTTGGTTCTCGAAATATGGTGCTAAAGCCGCTGGGCTGCTCCATGAGGGTGGCTGTTAACTTTCGTTCAAGACAGATCACCCTGCGGGCGTCCATTGCCCGTGCAAGTCCAACCTCTGCTCCCCAGTTCCCTTTCCCGCCGCGCCTTCGCAGGCGGCCTGTTGCTGACCACCGGCGCGTTTGCTGCCGATGCCCCGCCTAAGCGTGTTGCGGCCATCGTCACGGTCTACCACCACAACTCGCATGCCGACGTGATCGTCAGCCGCATTCTCCAGAGCCACACGCTGGACGGAAAGGGCACTTGGCCGCCGGGCGCGGGCTGGCCAAAGCTCAAGCTGGTGAGCCTTTTCATTGACCAGGATCATGAGAAGGACATCGGCAAGCAACTCGCGGCTGAGCACGGCGTGCCGCTGGTGAAGACTATCGAGGAGGCATTGACGCTCGGGGGCAAGTCGCTTGCGGTGGACGGCGTGCTGCTCATTGGCGAGCACGGCAAGTACCCGCTCTCTGAGACGGGTCAGACAATGTATCCGCGCCGGCGGTTCTTCGAGGAGACGGCGGCGGTCTTCCGCCGGACGGGTCGCAGCGTGCCGGTGTTTTCAGACAAACACCTTTCATGGAATTGGGCCGACGCGAAGTGGATGTATGACACTTCGCGCGAGTTAAACTTTCCGATGATGGCCGGCTCGTCGGTGCCCGGCCTCTGGCGGCGGCCCGCTCTTGAGATGCAGCTGGGCGCGCGCGCGACCGAAGCGGTGGCGCTCTCCTACGGCCCGCTTGAGGGTTACGGTTATCATGGGTTGGAAGCGCTGCAGTGCCTCGTCGAGCGGCGCACAGGCGGTGAGACCGGCGTGGCGGCGGTGCAGTTCATGGAAGGCCCGGCGGTATGGGAAGAGATGAAGAAGGGCCGCTTCAGCCGCGAGGTCTTCCAAGCTGCGCTCGACGCGTGCGAGAATAAGGCTTGGCTCAAGAAGCCGCCCGAGGAGCAGGTCAAAAACCCAGCGGCGTTTTTCATCGAGTATCGTGATGGCTTCAAGGCCACGCTGATCCACGGGCTGCGCGAGTGGGTGGTGGCGTGGCGTGAGAAGGGGCGAAAGGATTTGCCGGCGACGGCCTTCTGGACGCAGGAAGCGCGCCCGTTCGGGCACTTTGGTTACCTGTTACAAGGAGTTGAGAAGATGATTTACACCGGTAAGCCAACCTGGCCGGTCGAGCGCACGTTGCTGGTCACGGGCGTGCTTGCGGGCATCTTTGAGTCCCGGCGGCAGGGCGGCAAGCGACTGGAGACGCCGCACCTAAATGTTACCTATAAGCCGACTTTCACGTGGCGCGACCCGGGTCCGCCGCCCACGGGCCGACCTCTGCAAGGAGCGTAGCGTTAGTCACCGTCTTGCGAAATCACCGCTCGACGCAATCGCTAAAAATTGGTGTCATAACCAGCCATGAAATTGAAATCGGTTCCGCTTGTGTTTTGCCTGTTGGCCGCCTCCGTTTCCGCCCTTGCGGCGGAAGGTTTCAGCCTGGCCGAAACGCCGGGCAAGCAGCTTGAGGTTCGCTTTGGTGACCGGCCGGTCGTGCGCTTCATGCATGCCTACGATCCGGCCACCAAGGAGTCACTCCATGACACTTACAAGCCTTACCTACATGTCTTTGATGCGACCGGCGGGAAGCTCATTACCAAGGGACCGGGTGGGCAGTTCACGCACCATCGCGGCATTTTCATCGGTTGGAACAAAATCACGTATAACGGCAAGAGCTACGACCGCTGGCACATGACCGGGGGTGAGCAGGTCCACCAAAAGTTTCTCCGGCAAGAGGCCGGGCCGGAGCGGGCCACGTTTACGTCGCTCGTCCACTGGAACGATGCGGCGAAGGAAGCGTTTATCATCGAGGAGCGCACCTTCACCGTGCGTCGAGCAGCAGGTGGTACGCTGATTGACTTCAGCGCGAAGCTGGCCGCCCCGCGCGGCGACGTAAAGCTCGACGGCGACCCCGAGCACGCGGGCGTCCACTTCCGGCCGGCGGGCGAACTAGACTTGCAAAAGACTATGTATGCATTTCCGGCGGAAAAGCCTGACGCTAAAAATGACAAGGATTATCCGTGGGTGGGCGGCACTTTCACAATCGGCGACGCGGCGTATAGCGTCGTTCACATGAGCCATCCCAAAAACCCCTCGGGCACGCGCTGGTCTGCCTACCGAAATTACGGGCGTTTCGGTGCTTTTCCCGTGGCGGAAATCAAGCAGGGCGGTTCGTTTACCTTCAATTATCGGTTTCTCATTACCAACGGCGAGTTGCCGGACGGGGCGACAATCAGCCCGCTTTATGCCGAGTTCGCAGGCGTAAGTGCGCCCGTCACGAAGATCACCAAGGTGCCCGCCGAGGCGAAAACCGCGGCAAAGCCCAAGGATACAAAGAAATAGCGTTAACTCGTCGCGCTCACAGCCCGCGCGCTAGCGTCCATACGAGGACCTCGCCCGCGCCATTCTCGTGCAGCACGCGAGCAAGGGCGCTGGTGGTCGCACCCGTGGTTAACACGTCGTCAATGACAAGAAGACGCTCGCCTTGGAGCGACTGGGGGTCCACCGGCGCAAAGGCGTGGCGGACATTGTCGGCGCGAGCATGTTTGTCCAGCTGAGTCTGTGTGCGCGTGGGCTGAATGCGCTTCACCAAGTCAGTTCGCACGGGAATACCCAAACATTCGGCCAGCGGGCGGGCGAGGCGTTCGGCTTGGTTGAACTCGCGTTCGCGCTGCTTCACTGGGTGTAGTGGGACGGGAACGATGCCAGCCAGCTTTTCCTCGCGCAGCGCGGGTGCGGCCTGACGCACCAGCAGGTCGGCGAGGAACGGCTCGAGCCACAGTTCGCGGTTGTATTTGTAGCGGTGGATTACGCCGCGCAGGAAATTGTTCGCAACAACCGAAGCGCGCGCCCAGCGAAAGTGGAGGTCGAGGTCGCGGCAGTTGGCGCACTCGAAGGCGGTGGTGATGTCGCCCGGATACGGCAGGCCGCAACGGTCACACCACGGCGGGGCGATGAACCGGACGTTCTGCCAGCAGCTGGGGCAAACGTAACCCTCGGCGGCGGTGGCGCGGGCGTCGCCGCAAAGCTGGCATACGGCGGGGAAAAGAAAGTTCAGCCCGGCATCGAGCCAGTCACGAACGGGGCTGGGGGAAACTGGGTTCAGGTGCAAATTGTGCCGGTTATTTGCGGCGTTTACCCCTTGGCATCTTTCGTGATTTCAATCGCGGGGCGGTATTTCATCGGGCCGGATAAGCGGAGGTGATTGCGGCAGGCGCGTAATTACCGCGAGCACACCGGCCATCACGAGGCAGGCGAGCCAGCCATCCAGCAACTTCTCCGTGCCCCAGAACGCTCCGGCTGGCGTGCCAGCGGTGGTCAAGGTCTTAAATACCTTAAGCCAGAAGACCCAGCCCGCGTGCAGGCCAATGGCGAACCAGAGGTTGCCTGTGCGTAAGTAAGCCAAGCCGAGCGCGACGCCAGCTACGGTGAGCGTGAGCATGGGCAAAAGGTTTTCGGGCGCGGCAATACCGCGCATCATGCGTGGCAGTAGCGCAAACCCGGCGTCCCAGCCTACCGGCCCTGTGTGCTCCACCCGTGCGAGAAAGTGCAGGACGGAGTACACCACCGCGCTCGCCAGCAGCGCCGCCCAGAGCGGCCAGACGCTTCGCAGCGTGCTAAAGATGACGCCGCGAAACAGGATTTCCTCCAATAGCGCCACCGCAACAGCGCTAAGCGTGGCGGTGCCGAGCAACTGGAGCATGCCCGCTTGCGGCAGGGTAAAGTTGAACCCGCGTACACCCGCGCCGGTTAGTGCGAGTACTGCGAGCAGCAGTGAGCCGAAACCCAGCGCTAGACCAAGGCCGAGTTCCCGCCGCGCCGCCAACGGGCTGGTCAGGCCTAACGCGCGCCGGTCGGCAAGGCCCAGCGCGCGCAGGAGCGGCCACAGACCAAGCACGGCGATGACAAGCAGACAACGGTTGACGTAGCGGTGGAAGGGCTGGCTAGCAAGAGGTTGAAACTGGGCGAACTCGGCGGCAGCCGACTGGCCTAGGAGGAAGAGCCCCGGGGCGAGCAGCGCCGCCAGGAGGAACACGCTGGCCACATAACAGAGCAAGATTCCGGTGGTGCGCACGTGCAGATTTAGCGGCCTTGTCTGCAGGCCGCCAAGCGTATAGTGTCTTCACACCTCGTGCGACTGGCGCACGATTGGCTCCCACGTGGGGCATTATTTAAGGGCAGGCAAGGCCTGCCCGAAAAACATTAACACAACCAACTGACCGGCGACGAATGCGATTTCTTCCATTGGGTTTTCTCGGCAAAAAAAACAAGCCAACGGTTCAAGATCCGAACGCGCCGCACCTTTTCGGCCCCTACTCCCTGCATGAGTTGATCAACCGGGGCGGCACGGCGGAGATCTGGACCGCGACCGACCAGGAAGGCAACACCTACGCGCTTCGCCGCCTGCTGGGCAACGGCACGGTGGACAAGACCGCGCGCAAGCAGTTCCTCCACGGGTGCAAGGTGCTGGAGAAGATCCATGGCCACCAATACATCATCGGCTTCCACCGGCACGGGAAGCTGGACGGGGTGGATTACACGCTGCTGGAGCGAGTGATCGGCTGGAACCTCAAGCACCTCATCATGCGGAACGACCCGGTTCTCGGCGAGTTCGTCGGGAACATCCTCATTGACTCGGCCATCGCCCTCGAACACATGCACGAGAAGGGCTTCATCCACCTCGATCTCAAGCCCGAGAACATCCTCGTGACGCAGGCCGGTGACATCCGGCTGGTGGACTTCGACCTCGCCCAGCCGCTGCCGAAGAAGCCGACGCGGATGCCCAGCAACGCCGGCACGCCCGCCTACATGGCTCCGGAGCATATCCGCCACGAGCCGCTCGACCAGCGGGCGGACATCTTCTCGTTCGGCGTGATGGCATACGAGGTCTTGACCTTCCGCAAGCCCTTCATCGGCGAGACTCCCGAGGCGGTGCTGCGCAAGCAACTCGACCAGAAGCATCCCATCACCCCGCCCCGCGAGATCAATGAGGACATCCCCATCGCTGTCGAGCGCATCCTCCTCAAGTGCCTCGAACGCGATCCCGAGAAGCGCTTCCCCAACGCGCACGTGCTGGTGGCCCAGCTCCAGCAGGCACTGTATGTGAAGTAAGGCCGGTGTCGGTGGCGCCTCGGGGTAGAAAATTCGAGCGGAACTTCCAGTTCGACACCGTTAGGGCATTACCCTAACGTCCAGCCGCGATGCATATCCTGTTCCTAAACGGTCCGAACCTAAATCTCTTGGGTCAGCGCCAACCAGAGATTTATGGGCGCACCACGCTGGCGGATATTGAGCTGAAGTTGCGAGAAATGGCGGCCAAGGCTGGTGTTTCAGTCGATTTCCGCCAGTCGAACCATGAGGGGGAATTGGTCACTTGGGTGCAGGAAGCCCGGGGTAACGCGTCCGTTATCGTTGTTAACGCGGCGGCTTACACCCACACCAGTGTGGCATTGCGGGATGCCATCGCTGCAGCCGGGGTGCCTACCATTGAAATTCATCTTTCCAACATCCATGCCCGCGAGGAGTTTCGGCACCGGTCGATGATCGCCGCTGTGTGTCGCGGGCAAATCGCCGGATTCGGAGAACAATCATACTATTTGGGATTTCAGGCAGCTTTACAGTTAACGTCCCCATAAGTGGTGGATTTTTTAAAAGAAACTATCGGTTTTGTGGGTAGGCCTCATGGAGATTGCCTGCTGGAAAGTCTGCTTGACGCCCTGTGCTCCCCCTCTTTAACCTTCATTCCCATTGAAACGAGAAAGCGCGGTTCGGCTTGCCCGCCTCGCCTTTCCCAGCGAATGAGCAATTGCTCTCATAACGTCTCGCATCTCCCAACTTGGAGGACTCTGTGGACCTAAAAGACATCAAAGCCATCATTGATTTGATGAAGAAGAACTCCATAGCGGAGTTCGAGTTGGAAAAGCAGGAGTTCAAAATCCGGCTTAAACGCGGCAACCTTGGTGGGTCGGTTACTTACGAGGATGCCCCCGTGGTTCAGCAGTTCGCCAGCCCCGCTCCGGTGGCGGCGTTATCCGCACCAACGTTGGCCCCCGCTGCCGCCGCCAGCTTGCCGGGGGATTCTGAAATCAAATCGCCGATGATCGGGACGTTTTATCGTACCCCGTCTCCCGAAGCTGCTCCCTACGTGGATGTGGGCAGCGAGGTCGGCCCCGACACCGTGGTTTGCATCATCGAGGCCATGAAAGTCATGAACGAGATCAAGGCCGAGATGCGGGGTGTCGTCACGGCTGTCGTCGCCGAAAGCTCCAAGCCGGTCGAGTTTGGCCAGCCATTGTTCAAGATCCGTCCGCTTTGAGCCACCGGCAAAGCGTTTCAGTCTCGGCCCTCAAAGGCTGACTGTTGAAGCCTGAAAGCCAACCATGTTTGAGAAAGTCCTAATTGCAAACCGCGGCGAAATCGCCGTCCGCATCATCCGCGCGTGCAAAGAGCTTAACATCCGCACCGTCGCCGTATATTCCGAATCGGACGCCAACTCGATGCATGTCCAGATGGCCGATGAGGCAATCTGTATCGGTAAAGGAGCCTCGAAAGAGAGTTACTTGCGTATTGACCGCCTCATTAGCGCGGCGGAAATCGCAGATGTGGATGCCATCCACCCTGGCTACGGCTTTCTCTCTGAAAACGCCCACTTTGCCGACGTTTGCGAGAGCTGTAACATCCGCTTTATCGGCCCCAGCTCCCGCGCCATGAACGCGATGGAGGATAAGCAAATCTCCCGTGCCCTCGCCAAAAAGGCCGGCGTTCCCTGCCCGCCCGGCTCTGAGGGCGTCGTCGAGAGCGAGCAAGAGGCCCTCGTCGTCGCCAAGAAGATCGGCTATCCCGTCATGATCAAAGCCATTGCCGGCGGCGGCGGGCGCGGCATGAGGGTCGCTCACAACGATATCTCGATGGTCAAGGGCTTCCATACTTGCCGCGCCGAGGCTGAGAAGGCCTTCGGCAACGGCGGCGTTTACATCGAGAAGTTCATCGAAAACCCCCACCACATCGAGTTCCAGATTCTCGGCGACACCCGGGGCAACCTCATCCACCTTGGCGAGCGCGATTGCTCCATCCAGCGCCGCAACCAGAAGCTCATCGAGGAATCCCCCTCGCCGCTGCTCGATCGGAAGGACTTTCGCGACCTCCGCAAAAAGATGGGTAAGGCCGCCCTTAAGATTGCCGAGGCCGCCAACTATACCAGCGCCGGCACGGTCGAATTCATTGTGGACGACCGCGCCAACTTTTACTTCCTGGAAATGAACAAGCGCATCCAGGTCGAGCACCCCGTTACCGAAGAAATTACCGGCGTCGACCTTGTCAAGCAGATGATCCTCATTGCCGCCGGCGAACAGCTACGTGTCAGCCAGAGCGACATTAACGCCCGCGGCCACGCCATCGAGTGCCGCATCAACGCCGAAGACCCCTTTGACGACTTCCGTCCCTCGCCCGGCCGCATTGATATGTATTATTCCCCCGGCGGACCTGGTGTCCGCGTGGACAGCCACGCCTACGCTGGCTATACCATCCCACCACATTACGACTCCTTGATCTCCAAGCTAATCGTCTGGGGTCGCGACCGCCGCGACGCCATGGAGCGCATGAGCCGCGCCCTGAGCGAATACATGATCACCGGCATCAAAACCACCATCCCCTTCGAGCAAGCTATCCTCCAAGACCCTAACTTTCGGCGAGGTGTCTACTCTACCAACTTCATTGAAAAGCTTCTCAGCGGTGGTCGCCGGGAGCTGATCGAGGAAAAAGCCTAAGCCGACGCGGTCGGTCAAGGAGGCCCCCTGAGGCCAGCCACCCAGTTGCTTTGGTGATGCTGGGATTGACTTCTGCCCGCGTTTCTCTTTTCTAAGCCAGCTTATCTCATGAAAACTTCCTGCGCCGTAGCCGCCCTTGCCCTGTCCGCCGCCCAACTCCTCGCCGCCGCCGAATGGCCCGAATGGCGCGGCCCCACCGGCCAAGGCCTTGCCGTCGGCAAAGGATTGCCCGCCGAGTGGAGCGAAACAAAGAACGTCGCTTGGAAATCCGAGTTGCCCGGCCGCGCGTGGTCCTCGCCGGTCATCGAGGGAAAAAACATCTGGCTCACCACCGCTCTTGAGACCGCCGCGAAGCCCGAAGACGTCGCGCGCCGGCTAAAGGCCAACACGGGCGACCAAGCCCTGACCCTCTTGGAGAAGGTGGAACTCCGCGCGCTTTGCGTGGATCGTGACACCGGCAAGCTCACGCAAAACATTCCACTCCTGTCGTTGCGCGAGCCGCAATGGGTTCACACTCTCAATAGCTACGCCTCCGGCACGCCGGTCATCGAGGAAGGGAAGCTTTACTGCCATTTCGGGGCGCTGGGCAATGCCTGCCTCGACACCCGCACGGGCAAAGTGCTCTGGACCAATACCGACCTCGTGGTTATGCACGAGAACGGCCCGGGTAGCACGCCCGTCATTTGGAAGAACCTCATGGTCTTCCACCTCGACGGTAGCGACCAGCAGTTCATCGCCGCGCTGGACAAGCGCACCGGCAAACTCGCGTGGAAGACGACGCGTTCTGGCGAGATGAACAAGAACCCGCAGCTCAAGAAATCCTATGGCACACCGCTCATCCTGACGATCAATGGTCAGGAACAAATCGTTTCCCCTGCCTCCGACTGGATTTACGGCTACGACGAACGGGGCAAGGAACTTTGGCGCGTGAAGTACGGCCAGCTCGGCTTTTCCCTCACACCGCGCCCCGTCGTCGGGCACGGGATGATCTACATGAGCACTGGCTTCATGAAGGCGCAAATTCTCGCGCTGAAATATGAGGGTCTAGAAAAACCCGAGATCGCCTGGCGCTACGACAAGGGCGCCCCCACCATGCCCTCGCCGCTGCTTGTCGGCGATGAACTCTACTTTCTCACCGACGCCGGTGGGCTGCTGACTTGCCTGGATGCCAAGACCGGCAAGGAGTATTACCGCGAGCGGCTCGGTGGCAACTACAGCGCCTCGCCTACCTTTGCCGACGGCAAAATCTACCTCCATAACCGCGAGGGCCTCACCACGGTCTTACGGCCTGGCAAACAGTTCGAGGTGCTGGAGAAGAACCAGCTTCCTGGCAAGATTTTCGCCTCCCTCGCCGTAGCTGACAACGCGCTCTTCCTCCGCACAGACACGGCACTTTACCGGCTGCAGGAAAAGCCTGGCCCGCGCGCCGCACGTTGAACCAAGCGGTTCGTTTCTCCCAATCGGCTCCTTGTGGTGGAGCGTGCAGGACAGGGACTAGACAACTGCCCATGACCGAAGCCTTCAAACTCACCCGCATCCCCTCGCTCAAAACTGTCGAGGACTTCCGTAAACATTGTGCGACGCTCGGCATTGACCTGCCGTGCGAAGAAGCCATTGCCAGCAAAAATTCCCCGCTCGCTGAGCCGGTGCCAAATTTCACCATCAATGGCAAGCACGTCGGCAACCGCATCGCGCTTCATCCGATGGAAGGCTGGGACGGCACGACGACCGGCGGCTTGAGCGAAGAAATGCGTCGGCGCTGGCAGCGCTTCGGCGAGAGCGGCGCAAAGATGATTTGCGGCGCGGAAGCCATGGCCGTGCGCCCTGATGGCCGCGCGAACCCCAACCAACTCATCATCATCGAGCAGAACAAAGCCGGCATCGCGGAGTTGGTCGGCATTTTGAAACAGGCTCACGCCGAGCGCTACGGCACGACGGACGACTTGGTCATCGGCTTTCAACTCACGCACTCGGGGCGCTTCTGCAAACCCAACGCGAAGACCACCTACGAGCCGCGCGTTGCTTTCCGTCATCCGGTGCTCGACCCCAAGTTTAAGGTCACGCGCGACGCGCAGGTCTTCACGGACACCGAGATTGAACAGCTCATCCAAGACTACATCCGCGCGGCGAAAATCGCGTGGGACGTGGGCGCGGACTTCGTGGACATCAAGCACTGCCACGGCTACCTGCTGCACGAATTCCTCGGCGCGCACACGCGGCCCGGCAAGTTCGGCGGCAGCTTCGAGAACCGCACTCGCATCCTGCGGGAGGTCGTCGCGGGCATCCGCGCCAGCGGGAACCCGATTGATTTCGCGGTGCGCCTGAGCTGCTTCGACAAAGTGCCGCATCGCCCCGACCCCGCACTGTCCGTGCCGGGCAAGCTCGGCCCCGGCATCCCGGAGGATTTCAGCAAGTGCCTGCCGTATCGCTACGGTTTCGGCGTGAGCCAAAGCGACCCGACGCAGATTGACCTCGCGGAGACGTTCCAGTTCGCCGAGCTGTGCGCGCAACTCGGCGTCAAGATTCTCAACACCACTGCCGGCTCACCCTACTACACGCCGCACCTCCAGCGACCCGCCGCCTATCCGCCGAGCGATGGCTACCAACCCGCCTACGATCCGCTGATTGACTTGGAGCGACAGGTGCAGGTCGTGCGGAAGCTGAAGGGACACCTCGCCCAACTCAAAACCCAAAATCCAAAACTCCATACGCCGGTGTTGGTCGGCTCCGGCCTCAGTTACTTGCAGGAATTTCTGCCGCACGTTTCGCAGTACTTACTCCGTCACGGCTGGGCCGACTTGGTGGGCATCGGCCGCGCCGTGTTGAGCTACCCGGCGATGCTCGCGGACGCCGCGGCGAAGGGCGAAATCGAGAAACGCCACATATGTCGCACCTTTAGCGACTGCACCACCGCCCCGCGTAACGGCCTCATTTCCGGCTGCTATCCGCTGGACAAGTTTTACACCGCCAAGCCCGAAGCCGCGCAGTTGAAGGAAATCAAGAAACGCGTTGGAGCGTAAACTGATCCCGCGGCTCTGTTGTTTTTCCCTGAAGCAGTAAGATGAACGGTAGTGGCACTTCGATATGGCAGCAACCCACTCCATCCTCATTGTCGGCGCAGGGGTCTTTGGCCTGACCGCTGCGCGGGAGTTGCGCCGACGCGGCTGGGACGTGACGGTGATCGAACCCGGACCGGTGCCCACGCCCACGGCGGCGTCCACGGACATCAGTAAAGTGGTGCGGATGGATTACGGGGCGGATGATTTTTGGACTGCTTTAGGTAAAAAATCTCTGGCGCGCTGGGCGGAGTGGAATATGGAGTCAGGGCAGACACTTTTTCATAAGGATGGTTTCTTGGTTCTCTCTCGTGAGGCAATGCGGCCCGGCGGCTTTGAGTTTGAGAGTTTTAAAATTCTCACGGGACAGGGAGAAAAGTTGCAACGGCTGGACTCCGTCGCCGTCGCGCAGCGCTTTCCCGCTTGGGCGGCGGATAAGTATCCCGCTGGCTATCTCAATCCGACTGGCGGTTGGGCAGAGAGCAGCAAGACTGGGGCTTGGCTGGCCGCAAGGGCGCGGCGCGAAGGCGTGCGCCTGTGCGAGCACTGCGCCTTCGAGCGGTTGCTGGAAACGGAGTCGCGCGTCATCGGCGTGCGCGCAAAGGACGGGCGTGAGTTCCGAGCGGAGTTCACGCTGCTGGCGACCGGTGCGTGGACGCCAACGTTGCTGCCGGAGTTGAGCGGCGTGATGTGGGCCACGGGCCAGCCGGTACTGCACTTCCGCGTCGCGAATCCGACCCAGTGGCAGGCCCCACACTTTCCGGTGTGGGCAGCGGACATTGGCCGCACGGGTTGGTATGGCTTCCCTGCACTTGCTGACGGCACGCTTAAGGTGGCGAACCATGGGCCCGGCCGGCGCGTTCATCCCGACGAGCCGCGTGAAATTTCTCCTCAAGATGAGCCGCGTTTCCGCGACTTTCTGCGTGACACCTTTCCCGCGCTTGCAGACGCGCCGCTCATCGGCACGCGGTTGTGCCTTTACTGTGACACCTTCGACGGCAATTTCTGGCTCGACCACCATCCGCAGCGGCCCGGGCTTGTGATTGCGGCGGGCGATAGTGGGCATGCGTTCAAGTTCGCGCCCGTGCTCGGGGAACTCATCGCGGATGCAGTTGAAGGCAAGGAACATCCCGCGAGAAAGCGCTTTGCCTGGCGTGAGCCTAAAGTCATGGGTGGTGAAGGCGCACGGGCGCGTTGAACCCTCCCTATGTTGCCACGTCCTAAACTGCCAATGAATCCGGACCTTCCCCGCCGCCAACTGCCCTCCGGGGGGGGCGCGCTGGCCGCTGGCTTGGCGCTGCAGTTCAAACAGCATTTGAGGCTCCCTTAAACCGGACCCCAGCCTTCGAGCTGCTGCAACGACTATCGGGCAAGTGATGCATCGTTCGGTAGTAAAATGACGAACAAATTATCTGCATAAAATGCTTTAAAATAGATAGATAGGAGTATTTTCAAGAATCACAATATACCCCGGCATTCGTGCGCCAGATTTCCCCGTTGCACTCCGGTTGCTCGGCTCGTAGTCTTACAAAGTAACTGCGGAGTCGCATGTCGTGGCCCCGACAGAAATTGCCTATGGCCGAAGGTTATTGTGTAAAATGTAAGGCGAAGAAGGAAATCACCGAGGCCGTTGAGGAGACGATGAAGAATGGGCGCAAGGCTATCAAGGGCCGCTGCCCAACGTGCGCCACGGTCATGTTCAAGATTCTTGGTGGTAAGGTCGCCCCGGCGGTTCCTGCCACCCCTGCCGCTCCGGGCAATCCCGCCGGGCCGGTTGTCTAACCCCTCTTCCCCGACCTAATTCATGGCCCAGCAACTCGCTTACGTCATCGTTACGCCCTACACCCTCGCCAAGTCCCGCACCGGCGGCATCTTGGCGCGGCTTATTACTCGAACAGGTCTGGAGCTTATCGCTGCCCGAATGTTCGGCGCGTGTTCAAAGCTCGTAGAGGAATACTCAAAGGTAATCATTTCGTCGGCTGATCCGCAGGACACCAAAGTTCAACAGTTCATTCATGATTACATCGTTCACGAGCTTGGCCCTGATCCTAAGACCGGCCGCCGCCGTCGTTCGATGATGTTGCTATTTCAGGGCGATGACGCCGTGCGCAAGGTCCGCTCCGTCGTGGGCAATATCAGTCACGTTAGCCGCAGCGGCGAGAGTATCCGCGACACCTTTGGCGACTACGTGCTGGATGAGCACGATCAGGTCCGATACTTCGAGCCGGCTGTGCTCGCTGCGCCGAACACGGAGGAGGCTGCCGTGAAGTTGAAGCTCTGGGCACGTTACTCTGACGCGGATGGGGGTGTTCTCGACGACTGCGTCGAGCATCCACCTGGCGACAAAGTCGAGCGCACATTGGTCCTCATCAAGCCCGACAACTTCCGTTTTGCCACGGGCCGGCCCGGTAACCTTATCGACTTCTTCTCGCGCACTGGCCTCTACATCGTTGGTATCCGCGTGCTGCATATGAGCACGGCACAGGCAATGGAGTTCTACGGCCCGGTAAAGGAGTTTTTGCGCAGCAAGCTTAAGGGCGTTATCGCCGCAAAAGCCAAAGCCGTGCTCGAAAAGGATCCGAGTATCGGCTTCACCCTTCCGCCTGAAGCTGAGGCTGCGTTAGGCGAGGTGCTTGGGCCGGTCTTTGGCGACAACCAGTTCGACAACATCGTTCGCTTTATGTCTGGTCGCGCCGAGAGCGAGTGCCCGAGGGATCAACTCGCCGAGCCGGGCACCGAAAAGTGTATCGCGTTGGTGTATGAAGGCCCAAACGCCGTCGCTAAAATCCGCGATGTGCTCGGTCCTACTGACCCCGCGAAAGCTCCGCCCGGCTCCATCCGCCGCGAGTTTGGCTCGAACATAATGGTCAACGCCGCTCATGCCAGCGACGCCGTTGAGAACGCGCGGCGTGAAATGGGCATCGTCAAGGTCGAGGCCAATGACTTCAAGCGCGTGGTTGAACGGTTCTACGGCGGGCTCGTCTAGCGGGAAATCCCGAGGATGCGCCGGGATGCGATTGAATTGTTTGGGGAGGATTGCTTAAGGAATTTAAGCGAAGCGTAGCGCCCCGCCGGCATATTTTCTTCCACACGGGGTTCGCTTGCTTGGGAGGATAGGTTCCCAACTGGCGCGCGGTCGAGTCAGGTTGCCTCACACGCTGGTTGGACACCCGCGAGCTTTGCGCTACTCTAGCGTAATGAAACTTGTATCTGTTATTGCATTTGCCGCCCTCACTCAGTTTGTCGCCGCCCAGCCCAAGCCGCTGGCCGACATCCCGCTAAAAGACATCGAAGGTAAGGCTACCTCGCTTAAGCCTTTCGCCGGTAAGGTGCTGCTCCTTGTGAATGTAGCTTCGCAATGTGGCGCAACACCGCAATACGCCGGCCTTCAGGCATTGCACAATAAATACGGGGCGCGCGGCCTGGTGGTGATGGGTTTCCCATGTAATGACTTTGGCGGTCAGGAGCCGGGCACGGCGGCGGAGATCAGACAGTTCTGCACTGCCAACTACAAGGTGACGTTCCCGATGTTCGAAAAAGTTCGCATCGCCGCCGGCCCCGAGCAGCATCCGCTTTTCGCCGCGCTCACGGGCAAAGGTTCACCGTTGCCCGGCCCGGTTACGTGGAATTTTGCCAAGTTTCTTGTCGGTCGGGACGGCAAGCTCGCCGCGCGCTTTGACACCGGCACCGAACCCGACGAAGACGGGTTGGTGAAGGCCATCGAGAAGGCCCTCTTGGCTAAGTAGTTGCTCGACTCGCTGAACTGGGTCGAACAAAAAAGCCCCCCGGCTCGCGCCGGGAGGCTTTGAATACAAAGTAGATCGGATTACTTCCCACCAAGGATGGCGTCCTTGCAGGCCTTGGCGACGCGGAACTTGACGACGCGCTTGGCAGGCACGGTGATCTCCTGGCCGATGTTGGGGCCGAAGCGCATGATCATCTTGCGCGCGGGGCGGTTGGCGAGCACGAGTTTGCCGATGCCGGGCAGGGTGAACGTGTTCTTGGCGTTCTTGTAGGCGAGCTCGGCGAGGTGCGCGAGGATGCCGGACGCCTGCTTGCGGGTGAGGCCGGCCTTTTCGGCGACGGCGCCTGCGAGTGCGGACTTGGTGAGGGCTTTTGCCATGATTGATGTTTGTGTTGAGTGTTACTTGGTTAGGTAGTTCGTCTTGCGACTTGCGCACATAAAAAACCTCGTTCCCATAGCACGCAAGAGAAAAACACTACAAATAAAAGGTTTTTTCGCGCGTTCGTCCGATGGGAGTAAAAGAGCGAATGGCATGCGAAACAAACTTGGCGCGGTTTAATGATCCTGCTAACTTCCTTTTAAATGAATCCGCGCCACAAACCCGTCGCCGTAGCTGTTGGTGTCCTCGTCGGTGTGTGGATAGTTGTCATGATCGGTTTTGTCGTCGCCAAAAACGCCAAAGTCACTGGAGAAAAGGTTCGCGCTTACCTTGCTAATACCGACCCAACCAAACTCCAAGGCGCCAAGCGAGCAGCGGCCCTCAAGAAGCTCGCCGATTACATGAACCAGCTTCCCGCCGACGAACGCCGTTCTACACGGATGGATCGTGAGTGGGAGAAGTGGTTCAAGGCCATGACCGACCAAGAAAAGGGCGACCTCATCGAGGCGACGATGCCGTCAGGCGTTTCTCAGATGCTCACGGCTTTTGAGCAGCTTCCGCCCGAAAAACGTCAAAAGGCTCTGCAAGACAGCCTTCGTCGCCTACGCGAGGCCCGCAACGACCCGCGCAACGCCGGCCAGTGGCAGGGCAAAGACGCGCCGCCGCCGCTTGATCCTGAATTGCAGAAGCGCGCCACCGCTGCTGGCTTGGGCGCATTTTATTCGCAAAGCTCCGCGCAGACAAAGGCCGAACTCGCGCCGTTACTAGAAGAGATCCAGCGCTCGATGGAGAGCGGTCGGTTGATGCAGCCTGTAAGGTGACCATGTGCTCACCACTCCGCGTCTCGCAGTCTGCAATCCGCACCTTCTCTGCGGCTTTTACCCTCATCGAACTCCTCGTAGTTATTGCTATCATTGGCGTGCTCGCGGGCTTACTTCTCCCGGTAATGAGCAAGGCGAAAGAAGCTGCTCGCGGCACTGCCTGTCTCAGTAACCTCCGGCAGCTTGGCATCGGCCTTCAACTGTACGTCTCTGATAACAACAACCGTTTGCCTTTTATGCGCGACGCGTTGTTGGGCACTAACTCCATCCCGCCTGCCAACTCAACCGTGCTGCCCTCCCCAGAGCGGGTTCTCCTCCGGTACACCGGCGGCAACTCGAATGTCTGGAAGTGTCCGTCTGACCGCCTCGATGTTTTTCGGCAGACCGGCACCAGCTTTGCTTGGAACTCGCTCCTCAACGGTCAGGATGCCGACCGCCCTATCGTCATGATGATGGCCTTTAACCCTCACCAAATTCCCGTCTTTTACGACAAGGATAATTTCCACAAGGATCGTGGCCCCGGCAAGGAAGTGAATTTTCTCTACGCTGACGGTCACATCAACAAACTGCTCGAGGTAGGAGGTACGCGGTGATTGAATTGCGAGGTGTCAGCAAGCAATTCGGTGCGCGTTGGGCGGTGCGCGACCTTGATCTCTCCGTGCCGCGCGGCGAGATCTTCGGGTTGCTCGGCCACAACGGCGCCGGCAAAAGCACTGCTATCGGCATGATGCTTGGGCAAGTTTGGCCCACCACCGGTCAGTTAAGCATTTGCGGCCATGACATTACGCGCGATCGCGCGAAAGCTCTCCATCGCGTCGGAGCGATTTTCGAAACGCCCGTCTTTTACGACTACCTTAGTGGGCGAAAAAATTTGGAAATCCTCAGTCACTACACCGCACCCACGTCGCCAGAGCGCATCAGCAAGATTGTCGAATGGGTCGGTCTCACTGGCCGGGACGGCGACAAAGTCAGTAAATATTCCCATGGCATGAGGACGCGCCTTGCACTCGCGCAGGCATTGTTGCCTGCCCCGGAGCTGCTAATCCTTGACGAACCTAGTGACGGCCTCGATCCAGAGGGTATCCATGAAATGCGCCTTACCATCCAGCGCCTGCAAAAAGAGTTGGGCCTGACCATTCTGCTATCCTCGCATTTGCTCAATGAGGTTGAACTGCTATGCACTCGCATCGCGGTCGTCAACCAAGGACGAAAAGTCTTTGAGGGCACACTGGCCGAGGCAAAGCAGACCAAGCAGTGGATCCGGCTAAAAGTCGGTGACTTTACCAAAGCTGTCGCCTGCCTCCTAACTGAGAAACTAATCACTGACACGCGTAATGAGTCGCACGTCGCATTGGCTGACGGTGTAAGAACCGACACTTTGGTCCGCCGCCTCGTGGCGCTGGACATCCCAGTTTTTGAAATCGCACAAGAAGAGGAGACACTAGAAAGCTTTTACTTAAACTTGATGCAGGACAGCCGAGCTAAAAAACCTTTGCCCGCCGCTCACTGATATGTTCTTCCTCCAACTCCGCAGCGAATTGGCAAAGCTTTTTGGCAAGAAGCGCACCTACATCGGCTTTGGCGTCTTCTTGTTGGCGCAGAACCTCATGCTGCTGGCGTTCCGGTTTTCCAATTGGCAGAAGGGCACAGCCCGCTTGCTCGAGTCTAATGGTTATCTGGCCACGGAGTTTATCTCTGCGCTGACGGTGGCGGTGCTCATGCTCATCCCGCAAATTCTACTCCTGATGCCACTTTACGTCACACTTGTGGGCGGTGATCTCGTGGCGAAGGAAGCCGAAGATGGCACACTGCGGATGATCCTCTCGCGGCCTATCTCGCGCTTTCGGTTGCTCTTCACCAAGTGGCTAACCGGCGTCATTTTTGCGGCAATCCTCACCGTAGCGCTCGGGGCGATGGCCTTGTTTTTTGCCCGGTGCTGGTTTGAGTGGAAGGGCATGTTTGTCTTCATCCCCATCCCCGGCGGATCGCCCATTTTCAATGTCCTCGACGCGGCCGGTGGGCTAAAATATTACACGTTGGCGCACGCGTTCCTCGCGCTCAACGCCTGCACGATGCTGAGCCTCGCGTTCATGTTCTCCTGCTTCAACATGAAGCCCGCCGCCGCCACTATCCTCGCGATCTCATTACTTTTCTTGAGCGTTGTAATGGAAGGAATGCCTTTCTTCGCTGACTGGAAGGATCTCGCCATCACGCACCATTTCCGCTCGTGGATTCTTGTTTTCAGTAAACCAATGCAAACCGCGCAGATCGCTGAATCATTCAGCGTGCTAATAGGCGTGAACGTGACTGCCTTTGTCATCGGGGCAACGCATTTCCACATGCGGGACATCAAATCGTAAAACTGGCTGCGTGGTGTTTGCGATGTGATTTGGTCCCTTGGTCATAAACTCCTTCCGGGGTAGGTAGGGCTTCAGTAGCAGCTTAAGCGAACCGAAAACACTCTACTTTCTCACTATAAGAAGTAATTTTCTGCCTATGGGTTTATTACTTGGACTCCTCGTCATGGGCCTGCTCGTCATTGCCGGGTTCTTTGCTTTCTCACGGTCCGACAATGAAAAGAAAGACGAGTAAGTCCGGCGTCGCTGTTTCGGCTCGGGCGCTGTCAGCCGAAGCCGCGGTGGCCAAGCGGGAGCCAAAGTCCCTCTTGATCCGTCCCGCTCGCGCCACCGACGCCGCCGTCATTGCCCGGTTCAACCGCGCGATGGCGCAGGAGACCGAACAGCGCAAGCTCAGTCCGGCCCGCGTGCTGCGCGGGGTGAAGGCGCTGCTCGCCGACCCGGCCAAGGGTGTTTACTTCGTTGCCGAATCCGGCGGCGAGGTCATCGGTCAACTCCTCATCACCTACGAGTGGAGTGACTGGCGGAACGGCAACTTCTGGTGGATTCAGAGCGTGTTCGTCGCGCCGGAGCATCGCGGGCGCGGCGTCTTCAAGGCGCTGCACGCTCACATCGAGCGACTCGTGCGCATACGAAGGGATGTTTGCGGCGTGCGCCTCTACGTGGACACCCACAACACCAAGGCGAAGGAGGTCTATGCCCGGCTCGGCCTCAAGGCCACCCTCTACGAGCTGTGGGAGACAAACTTCGTGCTAAGCTGAATCGCACTAACGGCATAAACTTGGGTCGTGCCTTGCCTTAGCTGGCTCACTGGTTCCCCTTCTTCTTGCCCTTGCCCTTCTTCTCCTTCGGTTGGGCGGCGGGTGTTTCGCTTGGCTGGTTCGGTTTAGGCATCGGGGCTTTCACCTCCTTGCGCCAGGCGACGAGGCGGGCGTGGAGTTCCTTCGCCTTGTCGGGGATTTCCTTGGCGAGGTTCTTGGTTTCGCCGATGTCGTCGCGGAGGTTGTAGAGTTCCAGTTTTCCGTCCTCGAGATATTCCATGAGCTTCCAGTCGCCGGATTGGATGAGGCTCACCGGCGTCGTGCGCCAAAGGCCCGGGCCGGAGCCGAGGTAGCCGGGAAAGTGCTGGAAGATGGCGTCGCGCGTGAGCTTCGCGGCGGGATCGCGGAAGAGCTTCACGAGGCTTTCGCCGTCCAGCACCTGTCGGGGCTTTGGCGCGGCGGCGATTTCAAGCATTGTCGGAAAAATATCCACGTGGATGGTGGGCACACCGCAGGACGAGCCGGGCTTAATGACGCCGGGCCAGCGCACGATGAATGGCTCGCGCGTGCCGCCTTCGTAGAGGCTGCCCTTGCCGCTGCGCAGCGGCGTGTTGTCGGTGATGCCGCCCCCGTCGCCGTCCTCGCCTTTGGCTTTCTTGCCCTGGGCTTCCTTGCCGGGCTCGCGGATGAGGCCATCGGGCCGGCCGTAGCCGCCCACGCCGCCGTTGTCGCTGGTAAAGATGAGCACGGTGTTGTCGGCGAGCTTGAGGTCGTCGAGCGTTTTCATCACGCGGCCCACGCTCTCGTCCACGCTGGCAATCATCGCGGCGTAGACGGGGCTGTTGTGACCGCCGACGCCGGGCTTGTTCTTGAACTTGGCGATGAGTTCCGGCTTCGCGTGATGCGGCGAGTGGACGCCGAAGTGCGGGAGGTAGAGGAAGAAGGGTTTGTCCTTGTGGCGCGTGATGAAATCCACTGCGCGGTCGGTGAGGAAGTCGGCGAGGTATTGGCCTTTCGGGTAATCCACCTTTGGGTTGGTGGCGAAATCGAAGTGTTGGCCGGCACTGCTGATGGCCTCGTCGAAGCCCCGTTTACCGGGATGGAACTCGCCGCGCTCGCCGATGTGCCACTTGCCGAACATGCCGGTCGCATAGCCGGCGGCCTTGAGCTGTTTGGGGATGATGTCGCGGTCGAGCGGGAGGTCGGTGACATTATCCACGGGCCGGAGCGGGCGCGCGCTCCAGTCGAAGCGGTCAATGCCGCCGACCGTGTAGACCCCGGTGCGCGCGCCGTATTGGCCGCTCATGAGTGCTGCGCGCGTGGGTGTGCAGTTCTGGCAGTGATGATGGCTCAACAGCTTCATGCCCTGCGTCGCGAGCCGGTCAAGGTTAGGCGTCTCGTAATACTTGCTGCCAAAGCACGCGACGTCCGTGTAGCCGAGGTCGTCGGCCATGATAAAGATAACATTGGGCGTGCGCGCGGCGGCTAGGGCGAGTTGCGCTGCGACGGCGAACATAAGCAGGGCGATTTTCATGCGATCAGCTTGCAGAAGCAGCAACCGGCCAGCGAGGTCTAATTATTATGTTGAAAGCGGCGGCGGAAATTTCTGTCAGCCTCAACTTTTCGCCAAATGAGACGTGCTAAGCTGGTGCCAGCATAAGATCCGCGTTCATGTCAGTCTCTTGGAGTGCGGCGGTCTCAAGCAGTTACGCTCCGATAATTTTAACCAACACTCGTTTGCGTCGGTTGCCGTCAAACTCTCCGTAGAAGATTTGCTCCCACGGACCAAAGTCGAGCTGTCCCTTCGTGATGGCGACGACGACTTCGCGGCCCATGATTTGCCGTTTCAGATGCGCGTCGGCGTTGTCCTCGCCGGTGCGGTTGTGGTGATACTGCGTGGTGGGCGCGTGCGGCGCGAGGCGCTCCAGCCAGACCTCGTAGTCGTGATGCAGGCCGGACTCCTCGTCGTTGATGAACACGCTGGCCGTGATGTGCATGGCGTTCACTAGGCACAGCCCTTCCTGGACGCCGCTCTTCCGCACGAGCGCCTCGACGGTCGCCGTGATGTTCACGAAGCCGCGCCGGCCCGGCACTTCAAACCAAAGCTGCTCGGTGTGTGATTTCATGCCTGCCGTTGTAGCGGGGCAGACTGGCGTGCGCAGCGACTAAATGGCCGCCGCGATGGCGTCGCCCATCTCGCGCGTGCCGACCTTCTTTGCACCAGTGTCGTGTGGTGAAAAGATGTCGCCGGTGCGTAATCCCGAGCCGATGGCTTTAGCCACGGCGGCTTCAATGGAACTGGCCGCGTCATTCAAGCCGAAGCTATAGCGGAGCATGAGCGCGACGGAGAGGATTTGTGCGATGGGGTTTGCGAGATTCTTGCCCGCGATGTCCGGCGCGGTGCCGCCGGCGGGCTCATAAAACCCAAAGGTGAGTTCGCCGCTGACCTTGCCCAGACTGGCGCTGGGGAGCATGCCCAACGAACCGGCGAGCGCTGCCGCCTCGTCACTGAGGATGTCGCCAAACATGTTTTCGCAAAGGAGAACGTCGAACTGCGTGGGCTTGAGTACGAGCTGCATTGCGGCATTGTCGACGAACATGTGTTCGAGCGTCACATTCGGGTATGCCCGCGCAACCCTCGTGACCACGTCACGCCATAGTACGCCATTTTCGAGCACGTTTGCCTTGTCAATGCTCGTGACCTTCTTGCGCCGGAGCGACGCCGCTTTGAAGGCGACGTGCGCGATACGCTCGATTTCGGGGGTAGTGTAAACCATCGTGTCAGTTGCCCGCTGCGCGCGTTTCATGATCACGGTTGCGCCCTCGTCCGCCTGTGGCTCCTCGTGGAAGTAATCCTCGGTTTTCTTTGGCTGGCCGAAATACATGCCGCCCGTCAGCTCCCGCACAACGAGAATGTCAATGCCGTCGCCCTGCCGCTCTGGCCGCAGCGGGCACGCGTGCGCCAGCGCTTTCGGGAGTTGCACTGGGCGCAGGTTCGCATAGAGACCGAACTCCTTGCGGATGCGCAGCAACGCGGCGCGTTCGGGGCGCTCCTCCTTCGGGATGGTCGGATCGCGGTCCGGCAGGCCCACGGAGCCGAACAGGATGGCATCCGCCTGCTTGCACACCGCGAGCGTGGCGTCCGGCAGCGCCTTGCCGGCGGCGTCAATGCCCGCCCAGCCCACCGGGGCCTCGGTGATCTGGACGGTCAGGGAAAACTTCTTCTCGATCGCGCGCAGCACCTTGATGGCTTCGCGCATGACCTCCGGACCGATGCCGTCGCCAGCGAGTGCGGCGATCGTAAATTTCGTCAACATAGGGCGCGCAGAATATCGGCGCCGCCAGCGGCGGGAAGGAGAAAGTCAATCGCGCCAACCCGGCTGGGCAGGCACCGGCTGAGGCCATTGCGTTTGTGGATCAGCCCGGAAACCAGCCATTGAGGGCTGGCGGGAGCGACGGGGCTCGAACCCGCAACCTCTGCCGTGACAGGGCAGCGCTCTAACCAATTGAGCTACGCCCCCATAAAGGGGAGCAAAGAATTAGGAAAACGCATCTAATGCGTCAACTGCTGAATTGGCGTGAAAATGAAGTTGTTGCGTCGCAGCGGTTGAATTTCTTCGTTCCTTGCACGCGTCCACTCTGTTGTAATTGCCCAATATGAAACCAATTCTCGCTAGCCTCCTCGTCTTCACCGCCTTTGCTGCCAGCCAAGCTGCCGCGCCCAAACCCCTGCGCGCCCTCGTGATCGCCGGCGGCTGCTGCCATGACTACGCCATCCAGCACGTCATCCTGAAGGAGGGCATCGAGGCGCGCGCTCACGTTGAGGTGGAAACTATCCATTCTCCCGACCGCAGCACCAAGGCCAGGTTTGAAAAGTATGAGAAGCCCGACTGGGCCAAGGGCTACGACGTGATCATCCACGATGAATGCTCGGCGGACGTGAAAGACATGGACTACGTGAAGAACATTCTCGCCGCGCACCGCGCCGGCGTGGCGGGCGTCAACCTCCACTGCGCCATGCACAGCTACCGCGTGGGCCAGTTTCGTGAAAACGTGCAACCCGGCTCCGCCGACGCTCTGTGGTTTGATTATCTCGGCCTCCAGTCTTTTAACCACGGTCCCCAGATGCCCATCGCTGTGACCGTGCTCGACAAGAATCATCCCATCACCAAGCCCCTCGCCAACTGGACCACCGTGAACGAGGAGCTTTACAACAACGCTCAGATTTTCCCGTCCGCCACGCCGCTCATGAAGGGCAAGCAAGTCATCAAGCAAAAAGACGGCAGCGATAAGGAAGCCGAGGCCGTCGTCACCTGGGTGAACCAATACGGCAAGGCCCGCGTCTTCAGCAGCACGCTGGGCCACAACAACGGCACTGTGGGCGACCCCCGTTACCTCGACATGGTCACGCGCGGGCTGCTTTGGTCGTGCGATAAGCTAAACGACACCTACCTGAAGCCCACGCCCGCCGATCCCATTCCGCCCTCCGCTAAGCCGTTCGTCGGCCAGCCCCCGGCGAAAAAGGCGGAAAAGAAATAGCGGCGCTCCCGCACGGCGAAGAGGGTGATGAGCGCGGTAATAACAGAGTGTTAAAAACTCCGGTCCACCACCTCTTTTTTCCTCACCTACTCCCCGGCCTGGGCGTCAGATGTGCTTTGAGTCGCCGTGGTCTTTCTGCGTGTAGCCTGACTCTTGGCGTTGGAAGTTCACCGCGTTCTTCTTCACATAGGCGGCAAAAACGTCGTCCGCACTCATCCCGAGCACCTGCGCCATGCTGATGAGGAAGTGGAACAGGTCCACGACCTCCACCCGCGCGTTCTGCTCGTCGAACTTCTGGTATTTGGCCCACCACTTCCACGGTACGCTATCGGTCAATTCGGCCAGTTCCTGCTGCATGGCACGGGTGTAGTTTAGCAGCCACTTGGTCTTCTCCGCCTCGCTCATACCCTCGGTCTTGACGCCGATCCGTTGGTTAAGGGCCTGCTGCATCCGAAAGAGTTCGCGCAATTGGTCGGGTGTTTCCATGGGGGAAGGGTGGCGGGGCGGGTTCAAACTTCAAGGTTCAAAGTAGCAACTCCCACGGTGTGTCTACCGCCGTGAGGTAGCCCGCTGCCCGCGGGTCGGTTTCTGCATTGAACTTGGCAGGAGTGTTCGCCACCCTCTCTCTGTCAGGCGTGAATTCAGCTGCCACCAGCGCATGTGCCCCGGCAGCCCTCACTGAGGGCCAGCGCAACGCCTTTCTCACCCTGCTTACCGATGATGATCCCGCCATCTACCAACTCATTCGTGCCAAGATGATTGAGTTGGGCCAGCCTGCACGTGACTGGCTGCGCGGTTACACTTTGAGCAGCGATCCCTTGCTGCGTCGGCGTGCGCAGGAAATTGTTGACCACTTTGAGCGCGGTGCTGCGGATAACCGTTTTCTCGCGTTTTGCCTTAGCCAAGGCGAGGACATGGACTTGGAACAGGCCGTCTGGCTGCTTTGTCAGACGCAATATCCCAACATCAATCCGCTGGCTTACACTGCCCTCTTTGACACCTACGCGGCCGACCTGCGGGCGCGAATAGACTTCGGTGCACCGCTGGACCGCATCATCGGCACGATCAATTTTTACCTCTTCAATCAGCTGGGCTTCACCGGCAACGAGTCCGCCTATTACGACCCTGACAACAGTTACCTCAGCCGCGTGGTGGATCGCCGCACGGGTAATCCCATCAGCCTTTGCGTCGTTTACCTGGCCGTCGCACGTCGGCTGCGGTTGCCCATCACGGGCATTGGCATGCCGGGGCATTTCGTCTGCCGGCTGCAAACCACGAGGGGTGAGGTCTATATTGATCCCTTCCGCAAAGGCAAGCTGATGACCAAGGGCGATTGCATCAAGTTCCTTAGCAATTCCGGCCACGATTTCCACGACGGCTTCCTTGCTCCGGTCACACCGCGCCGCATCCTTCAGCGCATTTGCGCGAATTTGCATCACATTTACAGCGACCTTGGCCTCGCGGAGGAAACCACCCGCTTTCAACGTTACATCGTGGCGCTCTCTAAATGAGTTACGCCCGGGCTTGAGCCTCCCGCCGAAATACGTATAAGTCCCCCGGCAAAACCGCTTTGCTTATGAACGAACCGCATCTCATTCTCGGCGTGGACATCGGTGGCACCAGCATTAAGGTCGCCGTGGTAGACACTCGTAAAGGCACCCTGACTACCGACGTTTTTCGTGCCTCGACGCCGCAGCCTGCTACGCCCAAGTCCGTCGTTGCCGCCATCGCCGACTTGGCGAAGAAACTCAAGTGGCATGGCCCCGTGGGCGTCGGCTTCCCTGGCCTCATCAAGCAGGGCGTGGTCCGTCGCGCGCCCAATCTCGATGCCGCATGGGTGCGTCACGAAATCGTGGATCACCTGCGGCGTGCGCTCAGCGTGCCCTTCGTCGCCGTGGGCAACGACGCCGACGCTGCAGGGTTAGCCGAGGCCCGCTTTGGCGCGGGGCGCGGGGTGCGCGGCACCGTGGTCCTCGTCACGCTGGGCACCGGCATCGGTTCCGCCGTGTTGCACAACGGCTCCTTGTTGCCCGACACTGAACTGGGCCACCTTGAAATCGGTGGACAGGACGCAGAGACGTTTGCCTCCACCGTCGCCCGCGAGCGCAACAAATGGGCATGGGAACAGTGGGGCCGGAACGTGGACCGTTACCTCACCACGCTGGAATATATGCTTGCGCCCGACCTCTTCATCATCGGCGGCGGCGTCAGCAGCGACCCCGAGCAATTCTTCCGCTACCTGGAGAACGTCGAGGCCAAGATCGTCCCTGCCACGATGGGCAACGACGCGGGCATCGTGGGCGCCGCGCTCTTCGCTGTGCACGGCGTCAAGGCGCTGGCGCGGAAGCGGCGGCGGGCCAAGGAGTGAGGCGAGCTGGGCGGTAATTTACTCAGCGATATTCTCAGATGAAACATCTGAGTCAGACTAAACTCCTAGCTCAAGCAATTTTCCTGCCGAGACTAGTAACTCGTAGCTTTCAATCGAAGCTGCAGATAGATCCCTGATCCTCGTTGTCCACCATTGTCAGAAGGCTAATCCAATCCACTTGCGTTTCAAACAGAGTGCAGGCGCGCAATGGAACAAAATGAAGCTCTTGGTGAGCCGATTGGGCAGCGCATGGTGGCCGCTATGATGAAGCCCGTCATTGGCTGGCCCGAGTGATCGGTCGGACACGCTCAATGGCATTTTTAATGACGGGGCTTTCGTCTGGCTCAACGAATCGTGATAAAATCGTTGTGGTTTAGGAGCGTGTGGACAAAGGCGGCGCGGGCTTTTGCTTCGGGTTGGGCGGCTTTGCGTTCTTTCGCGGCAGCGAGGAACTGGGCGAGGCTTTCCACGCACAGCGCGTGCTCGGCGGGCGTAGGCGCGGTGGCGAGCAGCGTGGTGAACGTGCGACGGATGAAGGCGTCATCGGAGGCACTCTCGGCGTCCTGCACCAGCCGCTCGGCAAGCTTCGCGGCGGCGGTGTTGACCAGCCGGCTGTTGGCGAGGGCGAGCGCTTGCTGCGGCAGGATGCTCTCGTCGCGCCGGTAGCATTCCTTCGTGTTCGCGTTGTCGAACATCTCCAAGAACTTGTTCAAGTCCTCCGGTGACTGAGTGAAGTAAAAGCTTCGCCGCACCGAGTCCTCGCGCTTTGGATCAATCGTCGGTCCGCCGAGCTTGAGATCAAGCGTGCCGGCGAGGTGGAGCAGACTGTCGCGGAGGACGTTGGCGTCCATGCGCTGCGGGTTCATGCGCCAGAAGAATTTGTTCTCGGGGTCGCGGCTGAAGCTGGCGGAGTATTCAGTGTTCAGTGATTCAGTATTGAGTTCCGAGCCTGTCTTCGCGCGCCCCTGTGACTTCGCGCTCACTGAAGACTGGCTGCTGCTCATCCGATACGCCTCGGACAACACCATCTGCCGATGTAGCCGTTTCAGGCTCCAGCCGTGCTCCATGAAATCCACGGCGAGCCAGTCCAGCAGGTCAGCGTGAACGGGTTGCGTGGCCCGGCGGCCAAAATCGGTGACATTCGCGACCAGTGGCTGGCCGAAGTGGCGGGTCCAGACGTGGTTCACGAGCACGCGCGCCGTCAGCGGGTTTTGGCGGTCGGCGAGCCAGTTGGCGAACGCGAGTCGCCGGCCCGTGCTGATGGTGGGATACGGAAGCAGGCGATGCGCTTCGGTTTCGTCCGGCCCCTCGAAGGCCTTCAGCGTGGCGCGGAGCGACGTGTAGTTCGTGCCCGGCGACGCGATGGCTTTCTGCGCCTTTGCCATCGCGTCTTGCGCAGCCTTCAATTTCTTCTCGGCATCGGGCTCCTTCTTCTTGGGATCGCCGGTGGGGGAGAGCATTTCCAGTTCCGCCTTTGCAAGGTCGGCCTCGCCTTGCGCGAGCTTGAACTTGGCTTCGGTCAGCGCGGCGGCGGCGAGCAGGTTGGTTTGGTCGCGTTTTGAATCGGCTTCCCACCCGGCGCGGACCATCGCGGGCCGCAGTTCGGCGGCGGCAAGTGCGAGTTCGGCGGCCTTGAGCGCGAGGCGAGCTTGCTCAGGCGAGGTTAAGGCCGTGGGTGCGGCGGTGGGCGCGCTGGATTTCACGAGCAGCGCGTCGGCGGGCAGCGCACTCAACTCGAAGGCGAGAAAGTCCGCCGTGGCGTCGTAGGTGATGAGCTGGAATTTGCCTGGTGTGCGCTCGGGCAGCGTGAAGGCCAGCGCGTGCTCGCCGTTGACGGCCACGTTGATGAGCGGGCCGCGCACGCGGATGGTCACTTCGTAAATTTCCCCAAGCTTCACGGCGCGGGCCTGCGTGCCGGCGGGTGGGTAGGTGTATTGGTTGGCCCGGCCGTAGGCGATTTGCAGCTTCGGGCCGGGCGCGTGCGCGCTGAGATACACGAGTGATTCGCGGGCATCCGTGGTGTCGAAGGTGAAGCCGACGGATTTGTAGGTCGCGCCGCCGGTGGGCCGGAACTTGAAGGTGGCGAGGAAGTCGGCGGGATGGTCGGCGCGGCTGCGGGCGGCGCTGCGGGCGGGCTTTACTGCCGATTGGCGGAGCACGCCGCTTGCGTAGCTCCACTCGCCGTCGAGCAGTTCCCAGAGTTGCGGGTTCGCAGTGGCGAAGGTGTCGGTGAAGAGCGGCTTGGGGGCGGCGACGGGCGAGTTGGTTGGAGCCCGGACACCCACGTCAGCTTTCTGAGCGGCGGGCGAGACGCCCGCGGGACTAGGCAGGCGAGACACCTGCCCCGACAAGTTCGTCGGATGGATCGCTTGCTTGGCCTCCGCTTCAGCGAGCTTCTTCTTCGCAGCTTCGACGGCTTGGTGCGCGGCAGTAATTTGCTCCTGCGCGGCGGCGAGGTGGTTGGTGAGCACCCACGGCTGAAGTGCGGGTTGATGCGCGGGCGGTGGGAGCTTCACTGGTTGAATGTCGAGCGGCTTGAACGCAAGCGCGACCGGAATGGCGGCGCGGATGACTTGGTTGGTCTCAGGCCTCTTCTCATCGCCCTTCGTGTGGATGTAAGTGGGGCGGTCGAGGTGCAAATCGTAGGCGCGCGGCAGGCCATCCTTTTCCAGGTCCGTCGTACCGGGCAGTTCGTCGAGCCGCGCATGGTGCGGCTCAAAGATGGCGCGCATGGCATAGTAGTCGGTGTGCGAGAGCGGGTCGTATTTGTGATCGTGGCACTTTGCGCAATTCATCGTGAGGCCAAGGAATGCCTTGCTCGTGTGTTCCACGACGTCGTCCATCCAAGTCGTGCGATTGAAGAGATAATAGTTCCGCGCCAAGAAGCCGGTGGCGCGAAGCGTGGCGGGGTCGGTAGGAGCAAGTTCGTCGCCGGCGAGCTGCTCGACAATCATCCGGTCATAGCCCTTGTCCGCGTTGAGGGATTCCACAATCCAGTCGCGCCAGTGCCAGATGTGCTTCTGACTGTAACGAAGCTGCGCGCCTAGCCCCCACCAATCGCTGTAACGCCAGATGTCCATGAAGTGCCGGCCCCAACGTTCGCCATAATGCGGGCTGGTGAGGAGACGCTCGACGACGCGCTCGCGTGCTTGCGGTGAAGTGTCGGCCTCAAACGTGCGGGTTTCCGCGAGCGTGGGCGGCAGGCCGGTGAGGTCGAGCGTCACGCGCCGGAGCCAGACGGAACGTTCGGCGGGCGGCTGGGCGGTGAGCTTCTGCGCGCGCCGCTGGGCTTCGAGGAAGGCGTCAACCGGATCGGCGATTGACGATTGGCGATTGGCGGTTTTTGGAAGTGTGGCCTTCACTGGGGCCTTGAACGCCCAATGCTCCCGCGGATCGCTCTCTGGCTGCTCGTCTCGTGGTGCCGGCGCGCCGGCGGCAATCCATTCGCGTAACGCGGCTAGTTGGGGCGCGTGCAGCGGTTCGCCCTCGGGGGGCATGCGGTCGTCGAGGGAGGCGGCAGAAACCTTCTTCAGCAGCAAACTTGCAGCGGGTTTGCTTACGACGATGGCGGGGCCATGCTTGCCCCCCTTGCGGATGAACTCTGCCGTGTCGAGCCGCAGCTTGCCTTCTTGCTTGAGCGCGCCGTGACAGGCGAAGCAGCGCGCGGCCAGCACGGGCTTTACGTCGCGCAGGTAATCCACCTTCTCGGCGGCAAGGGCGGGCAGCGCTAGCGCAAATAAGGCCAGGGAACTGGACAATTTCATGCAGCGCGAGTTGGACTGGCCCAGGCTGACGATTCATCAATGTGCATTATTCCACCACCATCATGCCGCGCATGACGAGGTAGTGGCCGGGGAAGGAGCAAATGTAGGGATATTTGCCGGGCTGCTTCGGCGCATGGAAACGCAGCGTCTCGGACTGGTTTTGCTTTAGCATTTTCGTGGCGTGCAGGATGGCGTCGGACTTGGGGATGAAGTCCATTTTCTCAAACGCATCGGGCAGCTTTGCCATTTCGTTGGCGGCGTTACCGATCGCGTCCTCGGTGCCGGGCTGGACGATGAGCAGATTGTGCGGGGTGGCGTCGGGATTCTCAAACGTCAGCTTTACCGGCGCGCCGGCTTTCACCTTGAACTCCAGCACGGTGAAGAGCATGCGCTCCGGCACGGTGCTCATGCGCACGACGGTCGGGTTTAACTTGTCGAACGGGTCGGGCGCTTCTTTCTTCGCGTTGGCTTTGGCCTTCGGATTTGTCAGCGCGACGAAAGCGGGCAGCTTCGGATGCTCCGTCTCCAGCTTGCCTCCCGCAGGGCCGAACTTCCGCAGCGGCTCGGAGTCGAGCGCGGTGCGGAGGGCGTAGTTGAGGTAGCTGTCCATCGGATGCGCGAGCAGGTCGAGCGCGGCGCGGCGGGCCTCGGCGGTGCCGACGTAGCTGGCGGTGATGGCGGCTTCGAGGCGCACGAGGCCGTTGGTGTCGTTGGCGCGGGCGCGGAGCTGCGCGTGCGTCGTGGCCGACGGCGCGGTCCAGCGCAACTGGTGCGTGGCGGCGGCGCGGACATGGTGGTTCGGGGCTTCGAGGAGCTTGGCGAGGAGCGAAGGATTCTCCGCACCCAGACTGCGCGTGAGCCAGAGCGCTTCGAGTTGGTGATGCAAATGGCGCGGGGCCTTGGCGTCGAGGCCGGCGAGCCATTGGCTCAACGCAGTCTTCACCTGTTGCGCATCGCGTTCGCGGAGTTCGAGCTTGGCGGTGTAGCGCGTGCGGTAGTCAGGCGACTTGAGCAGATCGAGCAGTTGCGGGATGGGTTCGCCGGCGATTTTGGGCGCGGCTTGCAGCGGGCGGTTCTTCGCTGTCACGCGCCAGATGCGGCCGCTGGTCTTGTCGCGTCGCGTGTCGCGGAGGGAATACTGCATGTGGCCCTTCACCGGGTTATACCAGTCGCAGATGAAGAGGTCGCCGCGCGGGCCGAAGCGCACGTCCACCGGAATGAAAGAGAGGTTCGCCGACTGGATGATGTGGCCGATGCGCTGCTCCTCGAAGTGGGTATCCCGCTCCACCCAGCGGTGCAGCTCGACGGTGTTGACCGGCTTATAGCGCACGCGGACGAAGCTGCCTTGCAGCTCGTCGGGGAAGTGCCGGCTGTAGATGAACTCTTGCCCGCACGTGCCACTGTAGGCCGGGAAGAAATTCCCCGCCGGCACGTGCTGCTCGGGGAACGGCGCGTTCAGCGCGTGCACCGCGCTCGCGAAGACCGGATGGCTGCCGAGATGCCAGCCCCATTCATCAAACGTCAGCCCCCACGGGTTTGTGCTCATGTAACTGCCGAACGCCGTGAGCCGCCGCGTGCGCGGCGTGAAGCGGAAGAACGAGCTGTCCCGCGCGCGCACCGGGCCGTAGGGCGTCTCGACCGAGCTATGGTGAAAGATGCTTTCGCGGAACAGCAAATCGCCGTCCGGCGACCACGTAAAGTCGTGCAGCGAATGATGCGAATCCTCCGTGCCAAAGCCGGTGTAAATCAGCTTCCGCAAGTCTGCGCGGCCGTCGCCGTCGGTGTCCTTGATGAACGTGAGGTGCGGCTGCTCACTCACGTAGAGCCCGCCGTCGCCGAACTCAAACGAGAGCGGGATGTGCAGGTTCGTGGCGAACACGCTGCACTTGTCTGCGCGGCCGTCCTGGTTTGTGTCCTCGAGAACAATGATTTTATCGTTTGGCTCTTCGCCGGGGATGACTTGCGGATAGGTCGTGGAGCACGAAACCCACAGTCGGCCACGCGTGTCCCAGCGCATCTGGATGGGCTTGGCGAGGTCGGGGAACATCGCCTCGGACGCAAATACGCTCACCTCGAAGCGCGGGTCCACGGTGAACGCTTTTAACTCATCGGCGGGCGTCATCCACTCGTTGATGGGTCGGTTGCCGGTGATGGTGGGGAGCGGCGGGAGGTTGCTGTCGTCCACCTGCGGCGGGACGGCCTTGCCCTGCGCGAGGTCCCACGCGCGGCGGTCGCGGTGGGCAATCATGCGGTCAAACTTCTCGAACTCGCCGGGGAAGTTCACCACGCCGTAAGGTTCCTTGCGTCCGCCCGTAATGTAGAAGCCATTGAGCGCGCGATAGCGCCGGAGGAATTGCAAGTTGCGGTCCTCGACGGTGACTTTCAGCGCGGGCGCGGGCGCGGGTGCAGATTCGTCAAAGAGGCCGCGAAAAAGCTGCTCAGCGAAAAGCCGGTAGCCAGCCGCGTTAAGGTGGATGCCGTTGTCCGTGAGCGGAACCCGTTTGGCCGCAGCCTCCATCGCCACGCGTGTCGGCGTGAACACATCCACGAACGCCGCGCCGCAGCGCGTCGCCACGCGGGCCATCGCATCGGAGTAAAGTTTCAGCCGCACGTTGTTCGCTTGGCCGTCGGGCCAGTTGGGGTTCTGTAAGTTCTCGTGTGCGATGGGCGAGACCAGCACGACCTGCGGCGGTGTCTTGCCGTTGAACCGGCGCAGCTTCAGCCCGACGATGAACTGGGCCAGATCGCGCTCGAACTGCGGCAGCGCCTCTGCGCCGCGAAAGGATTCGTTAAACCCGTAAGCCGCGAAGATCACATCCGCCTTCTGCGTCGCGAGGTGTTGATGCAGGTCGCCAAACGCCTCCGGGCGCGGCTGCACGGTGAGTTCATCCCCCGGCCAGGCCAGCGTGCGGAGGATGAGTTCCTCTTTGGCGAAGCGTTGCAGCACCATTGCCTCGAACCAGCCATGCTCCTGCATCCGTTCAAATAGCCCGTTGCCGATGAACGCGATCCGTGCTCCGCGCTCGAGCTTGAGCGGCAGCGTCGTCGCCGGCACGCCCGCGACTTGGCCGCAGATGACATCGAGTGGAGCGGAGGGCCCGGCGCTGAATGCGGACGGCAAATGCGACACCACAGCGAGGACGGCCAGCAGGCGGCAAATTGACATGGCGGCAATATAGCCGCTACCCGCCCTTCCCGCCAAGCGCCGCGCGCGTGTGCAGCATTGAACCTTCCCCCGCCGCACGACAGCATCTCGGCGATGACTTCGCGCCCCCGTCCCTTCCGCTTCGAGCGCGGCGCGGTGTACTTTCCTGAGCTAGCTTTGTGGCTCGACGCGCACGCCCCACGCGGCGCGGGCGAGTGGGCCGTCGTCACCCACGCGCACGCCGACCACATCGCGCGGCACAAGCGCGTCATCCTCACTGAGCCAACTGCGCGGTTACTACGCCAGCGGCTCGGGGGCCAGCGAGAACACCGTGTGCTGCGCT
>Ga0194132_10001548_pt1 | contig 46396 bp, 32 predicted proteins | sample TA2KigOf80mmetaG_FD_148612 | JGI IMG/M metagenome (GOLD analysis project Ga0194132, IMG submission 148612) | Freshwater microbial communities from Lake Tanganyika, Tanzania - TA2015054 Kigoma Offshore 80m | ecosystem: Environmental > Aquatic > Freshwater > Lake | place: Tanzania: Lake... | reverse complement strand
CACATCTACCACCTCCCAAGGGTGGGGTGGGTACTTGGCAGGAATGGCCCAAAAGGGCTCTTTTGGGCAAAAGTATGGTGCCAGAGGCCGGGATTGAACCGGCGACCAAAGGCTTATGAGTCCTCTGCTCTACCGCTGAGCTACTCTGGCAACGGCACCTTGTTGGCGCGTCGGGAGGACATACTATGGGCTACGGCCCGCGCCAAACACTTTTTCAGTCTGATCCGTGTGTATGAGGGCCTCAAAATTCAATCGCAATGCAAAGACTTGGTGAGCAAAGGAAAACCAAAGATGGATGAATTCAACCACCGTGAACCGTGAAAATTGGGTTTAGGCTTGTTTCGCGCCTCCCCCGTTCTGAGCTCGCTCGCCTTGAGCTATAACTATGATGTTTAGCATCGGTTTAGCTCAGCCACTCCGCGTCGAGGCGGAACTTCGCTTGTTTTTCGCTCGTCTCTCTCTTTGAGTTCACCAGCGCCCAGTCAAAACAGGCTTGGGCTGGGGCAGGTTTCGCGTTATTAGTGACTAGTGATTGACGACTCCTTCCAAGATGCAGCGTTGGTGTTGGTGGGACATGGGTCGACGTTGAATGCGGATTCCGCCGCGCCGACTCACATGCACGCGGATGAACTGCGACGGCGCGGGTTGTTCGCGCAAGTATTAGTGTGTTTCTGGAAAGAGGAGCCGACGGTGGGCGGGGTGTTGCGTGGTGCGTTTGCACCTCGGGTGTTCATTGTGCCGCTCTTTATCAGCGAGGGGTATTTCACTGAGCAGGTCATTCCGCGCGAACTGGGTCTGTGTCGGAATGGGCAGATGGATTTCCCACGCGTCCAACGGCGCGGAGGGCAGACGCTGCACTATTGCGGGCCGGTCGGGACGCACCCCAGCATGACGGAAGCGCTTTTGGCCCGGGCCCGGGCAGTTGTGTCGCAACAGTCCTCCCCTAGGCCGCCCTTGCCGGCAGAGACGGCACTCTTTATTGCGGGCCATGGGACAGGTAATAATGAGAATTCTCGGAAAGCAATTGAGCGGCAGGTTGAGTTGATCCGTGCGCGAGGCGAGTATGCGGAAGTGCATGCAGCCTTCATGGAGGAGGAACCGCGCATCGCAGATTGCTGGCGGACGGCACGGTCGGCCAACCTCGTAATGGTACCGTTCTTCATCAGTGATGGGCTCCATTCTCATGAGGACATCCCGGTAATGCTAGGCGAGCCAGCAGCGGAGGTGCAGGCGCGGTTCAAGGCAGGCCAGCCCACTTGGCAAAACCCCACGGAGCGGCAAGGCCGGCGGTTGTGGTACGCGCCTAGCATAGGCGGAGAGCCGGGGCTGGCGGAGGTGATTATGGAGCGGGTGCGCGAGCGGGCAGAGGATGAGAAGACTGTCTGATTTTCCCTAATTTCCTCCCAGCGGCGGGCTAAAATAGCGTTGACGTCAAGCTACGGCTAGGCTACATCGGTCACCTGAATTTCAACAGGAAACCCAAAAGTAATCTTCCAATGAAACGGATTTTGGCAACAACCACGATGGCGGCCTTGGGAGCGGCAGTGATGCAGCCCGCCGTGGCTCAAGAAGCAAAGCCTTGGAACGTTTCGGTGACGGCGCGAAGCTTCTACGACGACAACTACTTCACCTTACCCTCTCGCGCGGCCGCGGGGGTTGCGACCAAACGGAGCAGCTTAGGAATGGAACTTAGCCCTTCGGCGGCGTATCAATTCAAGCGCGACCAAACCACGGTGGACTTGTCCACCCGTTACGGCATGCGTTACTTCGAGGATCGCACCAGCGGCTCAGCGGATCACAGCTTCGACTTCGGCGTAGCGTTGGGGCATCAGCTCACCGAAAAGCAGAAACTAACGTTCACGGACTCGCTGGCCATCGCACAGGAGCCGGGCGTGCTGGACGCGGGAGTACAGTCGACCTTTGGTCGCACCACCGGCAACAACATTCGTAATAACATCGAACTTAAGTATGCGATCGACGAGATCGTGGAGCGGTGGTCAGCCGAGGTGAGCTACGCCAACACTTTCTTCGACTACCAGCAGGACTCCTCAGACACCGGGCCTGGTGCACGCTCTGCCTTGCTAGATCGTGTGGAGCATCTCTTTACGTTGGCGGGCCGGTATCGCATCTTCGACGAGACTTCGACCGAGCTGCTGATGGGCTACTCTTTCGGTGCGGTGAATTCGACCAGTAAGGACGCGTTGGACGCTACGGGCAACCTCCCAGAAACCCGCGATCGCCAGACGCATTATTTTTTCACTGGCGTCGGACACCGTTTCACACCGGATCTTCGTGTGAATGGCCGGTTGGGCCTTCAGTACATTAAGTATCCCAATGCGAGCCTGGCTACGCCGAGGTTCACTAGTTCAAACACCAGCCCTTATGTGGATGCGAACGTCGCTTGGGATTACCTGCCCAACAGCAGTGCTCAGGTAGGTGTTCGTCACGTCCGGTCCACGACCGACGTAGCCGCATCAGTGGACGCAGAGGCGACGAGCGTTTACAGCTCGTTGAACCACGAGTTCAATCCCGATCTCCGCGGCTCATTGTTGGCAAATTACCAACTCTCCCGATACCGCCAGACAGTCGGTACACCCAACGTCGCGGATAATATCTTCGGCATCGGCATTAACTTAGAGTGGCGCATCCATCAGTTTTTGACCTTGGAGGGCGGCTACAACTATGATCGGCAGGATGCTGATCTCGCCGGCCGCAGCTACTACCGGAACCGCCTCTACCTCGGCTTCAAGTCCACGTGGTAAGGGGTTCTGCTTGGGGTATCTTACTGATTGACGGCTTGGCAATTCGCGAGGGAGGCTGGAGCCAACAAACTCTGGCCTTTTTTGCTTTTCTAACCCATGGACGCCGCGTCACCCGCCACTGAGTCTGCCGAGCAGCGGCTACACTTCCTTGATTATTGGCGCATCATCCGGATGCGTAAGCTGATCATTTTCACGGTCTTTTTGCTCGTGGTGGTCACAACCACCTTGATCACGCAATGGATTGAGCCTACCTACATGAGCACTGTCCGCATGGACGTGCAAAAGGACACGGGCGACATCAACCTGCTCGCCTCGCAGCAAATGCAGATGGTCTACGATCCTTACTTCGTGATGACCCAGTTCGAGATCCTCCAGTCTAAAGATGTGCTCTATAGGGTCATAGACGACCTTAAGTTAGTGCAGCGCTGGAACCAGAAATACTTGCTCGGCGAGTCCCGGCAGAAGGCCTTTCAAGTCCTCAGCAAGTTAATCGACCCTCGCAATGTCCGAAACACTTCCATCATTGAGGTCAACGTCTACAGCAAAGACAAAGCCGAAGCCGCCGAGATCGCCAACAAGATTGCTGAGGTTTACAAAGGTAACCGCGACGACCTGCGGAAGCGCCTCGCCGAGCAGGGTATCAAAGTGCTCAAGGAAAAGCTCGCTGAGCACGACGCATTGGTCAGCAGCGCGGAAAGCAATGTAAATCGCATCCTCAAAGACCAAGGCCTCAACGTGATTGTGGAAAACCAAGCCGGCATCATGTCTTTGGAGACCGACACCATACGTGCGTTGGAGCAGCAGTTGATTGAGATCCGTGGCATCTTTACCAAGCAGCAGACGCGCTTTACTGAATTAAAAAAGATTGCGCCGGATCAGCTGCGTAATGCGCTCGGCCCAGTCGTCAATGACGAGATCCTCTCCCGTCGGTTGGAAGAATATAGCCTCGCGGAGAAGGAGTTTGTGGGCAAGAGCCGCGATCTCGGCCCCCAGCATCCGGAAGTCCTCCGTATGCAAGCTGTCATTCAAAAGCTCAACCAGCAGGTGGACGACCGGGTCAAAGGTATCACGCTCGGCTTGGAGACAGACTTGAAAGCCCAGACGGCCGCGCTCACCCTTACTGAAGCCAAGCTTGAGGAGGCCAAGCAGCGCAACCGCACTGCCGCCGAGAAGAATCGGTCTTACCTGCTCGCGTTAAACCAACTCGAACAGGCTCAGCGCCTCCAACAGACCGTCAAGACCAAGATACTCGTCGAGGAAAACGACGCCGCCATCGGCCGCACCACCGCTGTTCGCGTCACCGATTTCGCTGAGCCGGCTGTGAAAGCCGCCTATCCCAAGCTTGTGCTTAACATCGCCCTCGGCTGCTTCGTCGGCTTGGTCATGGGAATCGGTCTTGCCTTCTTCATCGAGTATCTCGACACCAGCGTCAAGACCATCGACGACGTAGAGCGAGCCCTTTCCGCACCAGTGTTAGCCGTGATACCGCAAAATGTGGGTGCCCTCCTAGACGAAGGCCTCGACAGCCCCCACGCCGAAGCTTACCGCGTGCTACGCACCAACGTCCTCTTTACTCGTAAAGACGAAAAAGCCAACTGCATCACTGTCGTCAGCGGCGGCGCAGGTGAAGGCAAGTCCACCACCATCCTAAACCTTGCAACTGTCTTCGCCCAGAATGGTAACAAGGTGTTGCTCGTGGATTCCGACCTCCGCCGCCCTAGCCTTCACAAGCGCCTTGGTCTTACCAATTCACTTGGCCTCACCAACCATCTGCTCGGCCAAAATAAACTTGAGGAGGTGGTGCAAACCACGTCGCTCGACAATTTACACTTCCTACCCAGCGGTCGCCTCCCAAGCAGCGCGCTCGGCATCCTAAATTCACCACAAATGAAGGATTTCATCAAGGAAGCCAAGAGTCGGTACGACTTCGTCTTCTTTGATGCCCCGCCCATTATGGGGGTCAGCGATGCCACCGTGCTCGCCAGCGGGGCGGACTTGGCCATCCTTGTGATCCAATACCGAAAATACCCTCAGTCGCTGGCCATTCGCTCGCGCCAGATGGTTGAAAAAGTCGGTGGCCGTCTTTTAGGTGTCGTGCTTAATAACATCAACCTTGCGAGCGACGCATCATACTATTACTACAGCGGCTATCATTATCACAGCAACAACAACGCCGACGAGCCGTCGGCCAACGGCAAACCGATGGGTAAAATTGACTCTCGCAAACCTCACGGCGCGGCTGAATCCACAATGCCGATCAAGCCGAAATACTAATTCCCCGCTTCACTGCCGCCGGAAACCCGTTATCCCATGAGCAAAGATTGGAAACTCTCGGCCCTGTCGCTGCTCTGTTGTCTTGGGTTGGCCTGTGACACTCCCCCGGTGGGTCCCAGCACTCCGCGCGGGGCCGACCCCTCCGCCACGCTGCGTATCGGGGAGAAGATCCAAGTCAGCCTCTCAGACCTGCCCACCGGAAACATCGGCGCGGACTTAGCCATCGGCGATGACGGCAAAATCACCCTGCACCTCGACCAATCATTTGTCGCAGCAGGTAAGACCCGGCCTCAGCTCGAAGCCGAGATCCGCTCCCGCTATGTGCCGAACTTTTATTCTAAGATAACCGTGACGGTGAAGCAGGAGGATCGTTGGGTGTATGTAGGTGGCTTCGTGCGCACGCCGAACCGCTATCCCTATACGCCTGGTCTCACTTTGCTCAAGGCCATCTCCGTCGCCGGTGATTTTAGCGAATTTGGTGATAAGACTAAGGTTACTATTACGCGCGGCGCGACCGGGGCCGAGGAAATCGTGGACTGCAAAGCCGCCCTCAAGAATCCTAAGCTTGATCGTCCGCTTTTTCACGACGATCGCGTCTACGTTCCTCGCCGCTATTTCTGATGGTCCAGCTACGCGTCCTAAATGGCAGCCGCGCGGGCACCGCACACCATGCGCGCCGTTTTCCCTGCATCATCGGCCGCGCAGAAGTTGATGACCTCCGCCTCGTCGACATGGGCGTTTGGGAAAATCATCTACAACTCGACCTAGTCGTACCCGATGGATTTCGCTTGCGCCGCCTCGGTCACGGCCGCGCCAGCGTCAATGGCGCGGAATTCGATGATCATCTGCTTCGCAACGGCGACCTCATCGAACTGGGCGCGGCCAAGGTGCAGTTCTGGCTTGCCGAGGTGCAGCAGACTAGCAACCGAGTCCGCGAAGCGTTGATTTTGCTCGGTTTGGTTGCACTGGTGATATCGGAAGTCATCTTGATCGGCTGGTTGCTTTGATCAGCAGGCGTTTGATCGGCTGGCATCTTCGTGGATGTACACATGCCGTGGTTTTTCCTAATAACGAATGCACCGCGCTCGCGGGCTGAATTATGAAGTAGAAAGTTTGACCGCTCTCGCCATGGCGCTCCCGGAGCTGACTGGAACGGGGGTTACTTCCCTCGGTTGACTTCCAACTTAGCGTGGAAAGCGGCTACCTCCGCCTCGCTCGCGGGTTGCGGCCAGACCCAGTCGCGGCCATTGAGCCAGTTGAACGGATTTGTGCTGGGCGCACCCACAGTGGTCGCATCGCCGCCGTCGTCCTTGAAGTCCTCGCCCACGGACCAGAGGCGGAACTGGCCGTCCGGGTCCAGTCGGTAGCGCAGCGGCTGGCCGTCCATGAAGTCACGTGGTATCTCGGCGAGAAACTCCGGCACCAGCGCGCTGAGCGATACAGGGAACTTCCCATGCTTCAGCCGGTGCCGGTGCAAGGCGATGGCGGTGAAGGTCAGGCGGCGGGTGGTTTCAAACTTGGCGAAATTTTGGTGAGTTTTTCCCAACGCTGGCAACGTCAAGCAGGATACTAGCATGGTCTTCGGTGGCGTCTCAAACGGTTTGACCGCGACGGTGGTTTGCTTGCATGAGGGGGCAAAGGCGCCCTCCTTGAGCGCCTGCCGTGCGCCGTCCAGCCATAGGTGTTGATATTGGAGCGACCAACGCTCGTCATCGTAAGAAAACCAGAGCGTCCATCCAATTCCGACCATGAATTGCAGCGCACGCCCTGCAGCTTTCGCGGGATCCCGCAGGAGTTCAGCAAAAAATGGCCGGCTGCTCGCACTTGACCCGGTGGTGCTGAAGAACATCGCGGGGTTGGCTCGGCATTGCGCAGAAACGTCCGCGCCGAATGCCCGCTCCATGTTGGCTGAGGCGAGCCAACCGCGCTGCAAGTCCCACGCCTGCCACTCTGTTTGCAGGGCTAGCAGCTGCCCATCCTGCCAGCTGGGGAATTGTAGCGCCTCCCAAGTCGTCTGCACCGCAATTTGCCCGCTGGCGATCCTCACGAGTTGGGAGATAGTCAACGGCTCCTCTTGCAAACGGGTCAATCGCACGCCTGCCAAAAGGTTCGTAAAAGCGTCGGCACGCTGGTCCGCATGCAAGTCCACCAGCGTCGCGGTGGCGAGGATCCCCGCCGCCTGCCTCATTGTGCTCAGATGCGGCAGCAGCAGATGGAAATTCTTCGAGTAGTCGAGCTGGAACACCATCTCCGGACGCTCCAATGCCGCGGCCATCTCCACGAGCAACGGGCGATTGTCTTCCACATGAGCCATGGCGAACGGCCAGAGGTCGGGCTCTTTCTCGCTCGGCAACTCGGGCTGCCGCCATGTCACGCGGGCCTTGCCGGGCGCCACCATCTGCATGCGCGCCGGCTGCCTCTCGGGCTTCAACCGCGTGAGCCGGTTGGCGGCGGCGATCACGTCTGGCGCGGCATTCGAAAGCGCGGGCGGGAGCTTTGGCACATGGTCGGCGATGGCGAGCTTCTCGCCCTTGGCGACGAGGTCCGCCTTAAGCGCCGCCAGTCGCGCCTTGGCCCGCTCGTGCTCCAGCCACAAGCCCAGCGCGCCCAACACGACGAAGCCAAGTAGCCACAAGCCGATTTTTAAAGGCTTCCTCACGGGGCAAATGGGCCGCGTGAGTAAGCAAAAGCAGAAGCGGGCACAATTTTGACGTCAGCTCTGTTCATTAGTGCGTTCTTGCGTTGCAGTGCGGCTACTTGAAAAACCCCCGCTGCTTTTCGCTGATCGGCATTTCGAGGCGTACCATGACTTGCAGCATGTCCTCCCAGACTAGGCGCTTAGTGGCGCGACCCTTGTCAGGGCCTTCCTCGGCACGCAGGACGTAGCTGGGATGGAAGGTCGGCATCACTGGCGTACCGTGGAAGTCCATCCATTTGCCGCGCTGGCGAGTGATGCGGAATTCCGTCTGGCCAAACAGCCCCTCCACCGCAGTGCCACCGAGCGCGACGATGACGCGTGGCTGGATGAGCTGAATCTGCTCCAGTAGATACGGCAGGCAGGCGGCCCGCTCCTCTGGGCGCGGGGGACGATTTCCTGGCGTGCCGAGCGGGGTATCAGGTCGGCACTTGAGAATGTTGGCAATGTAAACAGCTTCGCGACTGAGGTTCGCAGCTTGGATAATGCGTGTGAGTAGTTGTCCCGCGCGGCCTACGAACGGCTCGCCCTGTTGATCTTCGTCCGCGCCTGGCGCCTCGCCCACGAACATAAGCTGTGCATTCGGGTCGCCCGTGCCAAAGACGACAGACTTACGCGTGGTAACGAGCTGCGGGCACTTCGTGCAGGCCAATGCCCGCTCGCGCAGCGCGGCAAAGGCGGCGGGTTTTTCGGCGGCAGTTATGTTTAGCAGGGGTAACGCCGGTGGTGCGGCCACAGGGCGAGGAGCGTTGAGCGGCGTGGCCGTTGACCGGATGGCGGGCAACCGCGGGGGCGAACCACTAGCCCGGGGCGTGGAGGTAGAGCGGACTGCGGGCGTGGAGGATTCCGCAGGCTGGGTGCGCGCTGGTGTCGGGACCGACTGAGAAGTGGTAAGCGCGCTCAAAGTCTCAGGCGCGATGGCGATGAAGCGCTCACCGGCGGCCTTGCGTTCCTCTAAGTCGCGAATGGCGGCTTCTAGTAACTGCGCGTAGGCGGACATGGCGACATTTTGAGCGCCTCGGGCGAAGTTCAAAGTGCAAAGTTGATTGCGGCCAGAATCCCCCAAGAACTCATGAATGCTGGTTCGATGCGTGGTGCGTATCCTCGCGGTTACAAGGGAAGTTTATACACTGGCCATTTAGTTCACGCGTGCCGGGCCAGCAAGTAATGTCGGAAGGTGTCGTAATTCGCTTCCATCCGGTCGTAGTCCTCGGTCTGCTGAAGTCCGGCGGTCATGGCGGCGGGCACATCGGGCGCCCAGCCGACGACCTTCTCCACTTCTTCGGGGAACTTCGCCGGGTTGGCGGTCTCAACGATGACGGCGGGCGTATTGCCCAGCGGCTCGACGGCGCACCAGTCCAGGAAGCCCTGCCACGCGACGACGCCGTGCGGTTCGAGGAGAATCTGATACTTGTTCCAAAACTCACGGAGCGACGTGCGTGTGCGCTCGTCGTTGATGGAGGTGGAAAAGAGGTCGCGACGCATCGCGGCGAGGTCGGGCGGGCGATGAACTTTCCCGGTTTCGTCCATGTGGCCGCCATAGACCGCGACGAGCCGGGCGAGGTTGCTCGGGTGGCCGACGTTCATCGCGTTGGAGACGGAGTTGCGCGAGGGGGAAATCTTTTCATAGACGCCGCTGGCGAGGTAGCGCGGGAAGGCGTCGTTGTCGTTGACCGAGGCGATGATTTTGCGCACGGGCAGGCCCATCTCGCGCGCGACGACCGCGCCCATCATGTCGCCGAAGTTGCCGCTCGGGATGCTGAAGACCATCGGCTCGCCGGGCCACGCGAGGCGCGAGGCGGCGTAGAAGTAATACACGCTCTGTGGCAGCAGCCGGCCGATGTTGATGGAGTTCGCCGAGGAAAGATGGATGCGCTCGAGCGCGGGGTCGGCGAAGGCGCGCTTCACCATCGCCTGGCAGTCGTCGAACTTCCCGTCCACGGCCACGGTGCGGATGTTTTCCTTGAGCGTGGTCATGAGTTTGCGCTGGCTCTCGCTGACCTCGGCGAGGGGGAACAGCACGATGACTCGGACGCCGGGCACCTCGTGGAACGCGTGCGCCACGGCCGCACCGGTGTCGCCGCTGGTGGCGGTGAGGATGGTGACCTGCCCGCCGACCTCCTGCAAAAAGCGCCCAAACATCTGGGCCATCATCTGCGCGGCGAAGTCCTTGAAGGACGCGGTCGGGCCCTGGTCCAGCCGCATGAGGTGCACGCCGCGCTGGATGACTTCGAGCGGCACGCCAAAGTCATAGGCGCGGTCACACATCGCGGCGAGGGCGTCGTCCGGGATGACGCCGTCGGTGAACTTGCGCAGCACGCGGAAGGCGACCTGCCGATACGGCAGTCCGGCGAACTCGGCGATTTCCGCCGGCGCGATGTGCGGGAAGCGCTCGGGTACATACAGCCCGCGGTCGGGCGCCTGCCCGGCGAGGAAGGCCTCGCGGAGGTTGACGGACGGCGACTGGCCGTTGGTGGACCGGAAAAGGAGCGGGCTCATTTCACTCAAGATTCTCCACCCGAATCATGACGGGCTCGCCCTTGATCGCGGCAAGTTTGGCAATCTGGGCAAGCGCTCGTTTCATCGCGGCGTTGGGCGCGTCGTGAATCATCAGGATGACCGGCACCGTCTCGCCCTCGTGGCCTTCAGGCTGGATGATGGACGAGATGCCGATCTTCGCGCGCGCGAGCGCGGCGGCGATTTTCGCGAAGACACCAGGCTTGTCCACCACGCTGAGCCGGACGTAATACCGCGAAACCACGTCATCGATCGAAAGCACCGCGCCGTCGCGCTCGTGCGGCACAAACGGCGGCACGCGGCGGTTGCTCTTGTATTTGAGGTCGAGCGCGGCGTCGGCGAGGTCGCTCAACACGGCGCTCGCCGTGGCGTCCTTCCCCGCGCCACGTCCATAATAAAGCGTGTCACCCACGACATCGCCGCGAACAAGCACCACGTTAAAGACACCGTTAACATTGGCGAGAATATGGGAATTTGGGATCAGCGCGGGATAAACGCTAACTTGAATAGCTGACTGCCTATGGGGGTGAGGGGGTTTGTGGCGGACGCCGTTGGCTGTCTTTACGCAGCCTAGTAGGCGAATCGTGTAGCCGAGTTGCCTCGCAAACTCGATGTCTTGCCGCGTGATGCTGCGAATGCCTTCCGTGTAAATGTGTCTGGGATTTACCCAAAAGCCATGCGCGAGCGATGCAAGGATGCCGGTCTTGTGCGCGGCGTCGTGGCCGTCTACATCGAGATCTGGCGGTGTCTCCGCATAACCGAGCCGCTGGGCGTCGGCGAGCACGGCAGCGAAGTCCGCGCCTTCATCTTTCATGCGCGTGAGGATGTAGTTACAGGTGCCGTTCACGATGCCAAAGAGCCGCGTGATACGGTTTCCAATGAGCCCCTCGCGCAGCACCTTGATGATCGGAATGCCGCCCGCGACGCTCGCCTCGTAATAGAGATTGGTGCCATGCTGCTGTGCCACCTTAAACAATTCTTCCCCGTGCGCGGAGAGCAGGGCCTTGTTTGCCGTGACGACGGGCTTGCCCAGCTTGAGCGCGGCGAGCACGACCTGCCTTGCCGTGGTGGTGCCGCCCATCAGCTCGACGACTAGGTTCACTGCTGGGTCGGCTACTACAGCGTGCCAATCCGTGACAAGCAGCTTGGCGGGGATGCGAACCGCTCGGGCCTTCTTGGCATCGCGCACTGCGACGCGCGCAATGGACAGCGACACGCCCAGCCGCGACGCCATGAGGGCGCCGTTCCGCTGAATGGCTCGGAACACGCCGCCGCCGACGGTTCCGCCTCCGATAATGCCTAGATTCACCTGCCGCATAGAGACGCGGAGACTAAGCGAAGGCGGCGGGCAGACAATTCCTTTTTAGACTGGTCAGGAAAGGTGCCGGAGTATTTTATACCAGCACAAGTTTCCACCCAATAACCAGCCCGTCCGCTCATGAAGACCAGCTTCGTTTTGCTCGCAGCCGCGATGGCGTTCGCCGCGTGCAAGCGGCGAACGCCACCAACCGCGACACCCGCGCCGCCGGCCCCAGAACCTCCGGCCAAGGCCCCGCCCACTGCGAAGCCCGCCACGGTTGCCGGCGGAACTGGCAGTATCATTATCGGCGACCAAAATCTTCCCGCGCTCAACCAAGCCTTAAAAACTTACATCGCAAAGCACAAGAAAGCTCCCGCGCAGCTCGACGACTTGGCGAAGGAAGGTTTGGTGCCTTTCGTCCCAATGGCTCCGCCGGGAATGCGCTACGAATTGGATGCCGCACGTGGCGAGGTAAAATCGATCATGCCGGGCGCGAAGTGAACCAGCGCGACTTCACGCTTGCGAGGAGTCGCGTCGCGCCTACAGTCCGACCATGACCCGCCAACCCACTTCTCCGTTGAGCGACCGCCGGGCGTTCACCCTCATCGAACTCCTCGTGGTCATCGCCATCATCGCGATCCTGGCGGGGATGCTCCTGCCGGCGTTGGCCAAGGCAAAGGCGAAGGCCGATAACGCCTACTGCCTGAATAATAACAGGCAGATCGGGGTTGCGGTCATGCTGTACTCGCTAGACTACGGCGAGAAATATCCCACGCCGGTGAATTGGGGCCGTGCTTGGGGTCTGAGCTATCAAACTGCGGGCACCGCGAACAATGCCTGGCTGCCAGAACTGGTGCAGCCTTACCTCGGCACCAACCGGGAAATCCAGACCAACGTCAACGCGCTGACCAAAGGCATCTGGAACTGCCCCGCCGGACTCAAGGTGAAGAACGATCCCTCCATGTCCCCCACGCGCATCCGCGACAACCAGACCACCTATGTCTGGACGCACATCTATCACCGGCCGGGCTTTGGCTACCGGCTTAACAACCCCGTCAGTGGCCGGCACACGATCAACGTGGTGGACGCCTCGAAAGCGACTTTCCTTTGGGAAATGCCCTATTGGAACGCCAACACCATGCCGCATAACAAGGGCATCAACGTCGTTCATGCCGACGGTTCGGCGTGGTGGTTTCGCGGCGACCCAGCACAATATGATTGGTGGGTCTACTACTCGTGGGAGGGTTGGGAGTAGCCTCGTGACCGCCTAGCGAAGTGGCTGGTGGTGACGGTTGTTTGCGCGAATTTTTTTGATGACTTAAATTGAAAAATTCGTTTGATATAAGAGTCATTTATCGCCCGCTAATTGATAGCTAACCTGTATTAGAAATCCCCACTATGATACGCTTTCACTGCTCCAAATGCGCCATGAAGTTGATGGTGGAGCCCGAATTTGCGGGCTCGAATGTCGCCTGTCCTAGTTGCGGCTTAAATCTCACTGTTCCCGCTGCCAGTGCTGCCAGCCAAGCTGGTGCGGCCCAGGCCGGTCGCGAGGCTTGGAAAGAGACCGACCCCACCAACCCCAACGTCTGGATCGCGCTGGGCATCGGCGTGGGCATCTTCGTGCTGATCTACCTGCTGGCGCTGCCCTTCAAATACACCAAGGGCCTGCTCTACGAGCGTGGCTGGGTGCAGTTCGCGGAGACGTTTTTCTTTGGCTGGGGCGTGGCGTTCCTCTTTCTTAAACTGCTAAAGATCCGCCATCAACAGAGCGCGTTGCGGCTCGATGTGTTGCCGATGGACATCGCGCGCAAAATCGCCAAGGAAAATGTAGGTTCCTTCATTCAGCATGTTTATGCACTGCCGGTGAAGCTGCGTGACAGCCTCATGGTCAACCGCATTCGCAAGGCGCTCGAGCTGTTTGAGACTCGTCAGGTCAACTCCGAGGTCTCCACCATGATGGGCAACCAGTCCAACATTGATGGCGCGCGCATTGGCGGCAGCTTTACGATTGTTAAGGTGTTTATTTGGGCAATTCCCATCCTCGGGTTCATCGGCACGGTCATTGGTCTTTCGGCGGCTATTGCCAACTTTAAGGGCGTGATGAGCCCCGAGGCCGTCAAGGATCCGGCGCTCCTAATGACGTCCATGGGCGGCGTCACCGCCGGCCTCGCCACCGCCTTCGACACCACGCTGCTGGGGCTTGTCTATGCCTTGTTCCTGACCTTGCCGATGTCGTCCCTGCAGAAGCTCGAGGAAGACACGCTCACCAACGTGGACGCCTACTGCAATGAGAACTTCCTCCCGCGCCTCAACGACGGCTCCAACACCGCTGGCGGTGACATGAGCGCGCTGGCTGACGTGCTCACGGCGTCCCTCACGCGGGCGCACACGCAGTTCCTGACGGGGCTGGATGCGGCTTCCAAAATGGTGCGGGAACAGGCCGAAGGCTTGGACAAACGCGCCAACGAGAACCAGAGGTTGGTGCAGGAGAATTTCACCAAGGCCATCACTGCCTTTAACGAGACGGCTAATAAGACTCTCGGCGACTTGGGCAAGTCTGCTGGCACCAGTATCGAGACCCTTAGTACTACTCTCAAAAAAGCCACCGACCACGTCGGCGCCCTCGAAAAAGTCGCTTCCAGCCAGCAGGCGCAGCTGGACGCTTCGGTCAAGGAAACGCTCGCCAAGTTACAGCAGGACTCGAGCAAGGTCATCGCGGAAGCCATGAAGAGTTCCATCGGGGAAACTTCCAAGGCCATCGAAAACACCTTCAAACCCGCCATCGAGCAGGTCAACGCCCTCACCGACGCGGTCAAGTCTACTGCTCAGCATGTGGGCACCTTACAAAAGCAGGCCAGCGAGCATCAGAGTTCAGTGCAGAAAGCCATGCAGGAAGCTGTCACCAGCGTCCAGAGGGACGCCTCCAAGGTGCTCGAAGAATCCATCAAAGCCTCGGCTGCTCAGTCCTCCAAGGCCATCGAGGAATCCGTTAAACCCGCCATGCAACACTTGGCCAGCATTGGCGAAACCGCCAAAGCCGCCGTCGCGGGGGCCACCGCGCTCCAAAAACAAGCGCAAGACCAACACGCCGCTGGCCAACGCGAGTTTATGGAGACTACTGGCCGCTTGCAGCGCGATCTTGCCAAGGCGCTTGAGGATGCGGTCCGCCCCGCGGCGCAGCAGCTTGGCTCATTGGGCGACGTCGTAAAGACTGCCGCCCAGCATGTCGCCAGCTTGGAGCGCAGCGCCTCCGAACAACAGGCTGCGATGCAGCGGGCCATGCAGGAATCCATCGCCCGCGTGCAGGAGGAAGCTTCCCGTGGTCTCGCAGAATCCATCCGCAACACGGCCAGCCAGTCGGCCAGGGCCATGGAAGAAGTCATGCGCCCGGCGGTTTCCCAACTCGCGGCCATCGGAGAAACCGCCAAGAATGCCGTCACGGAGGCTACTTCAATGCAGAAGCAGGCCCGCGAGCAGCACGCTGCCGGTCAGCAGTCCTTTATCGAGACCACCTCGCGCTTGCAGCGCGATTTGGCCAAGGCGCTGGAGGATACTGTCCGGCCCGCCGCTCAGCAGCTCACCGCCTTGTCGGAAGCGGTCAGGGGCGCCGGCAGCTCTGTATCCGGTTTAGAAAAACAAGCTCGCGACCAGCAGGTCGCCGCCGAGCGCGCCCTGCAAGAAGCCACCGCGCAGCTGCAGCGCGATGCCGCCCGTGGCATGGAAGAGGCGCTCCGGCCGGCCGCCCAGCAGATCGCCAGCTTGGGCGAGGCAATGAAAAACGCCGTCAGCCAAATGTCCCAGTTGGAGCGTGCTGGTCGTGACCAGCAGAACGCCGCCCAGCAAGCCTCGCTGGAGGCCAGTCGCCAGATGCAGCGCGAGGCTACGAAGTCGCTCGAGGACAGCCTGCGGCCAGTGGCCCAGCAGTTGGGCACCCTCAGCGAGAGCGTGCGCGCTGTCACCGCCCAGTTGGGCGGTCTGGATCGCGCCGCTCAGTCCGCGCAAGCCAGCGTGGCCCGGTCGGTAGAGTCCGGCATGAGCAAAGTCCAGCAGGATGTGGCCCGCGCTTCGACTGAGGCCATGCAAAACGCCAACCTGCAGCTTGCCACGCTGCAAAAGGGCATCGCCTCGCTAAATGAAACGCTCAGCGCCCTCGGTGGCAAAACCATCGTCATTCAGCAGGCCGTGCCGCTCGCGTTGCCCGCGACGCCCGCCAAAGGCGGATTCTTTAGCCGCTTTTCTGGCAAGGGGTAAAGCTCGCCCAAATTAAAAACACAAGTTTTAACCAATATCATGGCCCGCGGCAAAACTAGTGCCATTCCGACCGTATCGCTCTTCCCATTCCTGAGCATCCTTGCGTGCTTGTCCGGGGCGTTGGTCGTGATGATCTGCGTGCTCGCCACCGTGCAAGTGATCAACTCCGGTTCCGCAGCGGCCAAGACGAACCCCCTCGTGGCGGAGATGCAAGGGATCCAAAGGCAGCTTAACGAATTCCGCTCGATCACCGACCTGATGTCGACCATTGAAAAGGCCGAGAAACGTCTCATCCTCTTACAGGAGTTGGTCCAAGATGCTGCCACCACTGATGCCCTCCTTGCTCGTTTGGAGGCCGAAATTAGGAATATGAAGATTGTCATTGATGGTCTGCAAAAAGACAAACCTCCCTTACAGAAAGAAATTGCCAAGCTTAAGGAGGAATTAGTCGAGCGGCGCATTGACCCCGCGCTGCTTAAACCCGCGATCCGAGTTCAAGGCGGCGGCAGCGGCTTTGCCGTGGGGCGGCGGCTCTTCGTCGTTGAGGCCAACCACGACTCCATCACCATTCATAAGAGTAAAGATGATCGCTTTCGCGTCGCCGCCGCAACAATCGGTGCGGACAAAGATTACAACGACTTCTTGACGGAGGTAGCCGAGCATAAGAACCACCTTTTGCTCTTTCTGGTTCGCACGGACGGGATGAACAGCCACGATCGAGGCGCGGGCTGGGCCCAGCAACAATTTAAAATCGCCACCAGCAAGCTGCCCATCCCCGGTCAAGGCAAGGTGGACCTGAGCGAATTTGAGAAGTTCATGAAGTAACCCCTCAACACTATGGCTAAGCGCACCCAAAATCTAGATGACGGAGTCAATATGGACTCCATGATGGACAACATGACCAACGTGGTCGGCACGCTGTTGCTCGTGCTCATCATCGTGCAGATGGGGGTGAAGAACAACGCCGAAACGATCGAGGAGGAGTTGTCTAAGGTCACCCCCCGAGATATCGCTGAAGCTAAGCAGCAGCTTACTAAGATTAAGACCGAGGCTCAGAAGTCAGGAGTCAACCATGAGACCTTGTCGGAAAAGGCAAAGTCTAAATTGAACGACCTCCGCGCCTTCGAGAACACGCTTGAGCAAAAGGGCATCAAGACCCGCGACTTAGAAACCTTGCAGAAGGAAGCTGCCGAAAAACGTGATGAGGAGAAGGCGGAGAAGCAAACTAACACTGTCCTGCTGGCTGAGCGCGACGGTCTGCGCGCCACTCTCGACAAGACGCCCCCACCAAAAGGTCCTCCGCCCATTGACGTGCGTGTGCCAGTAGCGAAACCCATACCTAACGGCGCGTCCCACTACCGTGTGGTATGCCTCAGTAACAAGGTGTACATAGTCAACCAAGACCTTTGGCGAAACCGCGTTTGGACCGAACTTGAGAGGCAAAAGAGTTCCCTTCGCCATGACAAACCGCATCCAGACGGCAAGACCTTTGTTTTTGACCATTTTAACACGGTCAACTGGCTCAACGACAAGAAATACGGGGACGAATACGTGGAACTGGTCTTCCCCATGCCTTCCACCAACAGCACCACCGACCGGGTGAACATGCGGATTCGCCTGCGCGCTGATGGCGGTGAAACTCTCGACGTTTTAGATGATCCTCAGTCCAACTTTCGCAAGAGGCTCGTCAGCCTGCGCAGCAACCCGAAAAACATTTGCTGGTTTTACATTCACCCTACGGGCGTCGCGGCTTACCACGCCGCGCGTGAGCAATGCAGCCGTTACGGTATTCCGGCTGGTTGGGAATATTCCGCAGGCTTCAATTTTTCCGAGAATATGCCGCAGTTTGTGGTGAACCGGTTCAAGGAACCTCCCCCTCCCCCTCCCCCGCCGCCCCCGGGTACGACACCACCGCCGCCACCACCGCCGCCGCCTAAGCCTAAGGGTCCGATGCCAATAAATATTGCTCCGCCTAAAAAGACGCTCGACTAAGCGGGTCGTCTCGCGTGTCGGAGCAGAGCGAGTACCAGCGCGCTGCGCGCGGCTGGTCAACATACTCCGGCCCGCCAATTCTTATGCGCATGCTAAAATCGCCGGGTCAGCCGTTGGCGTGCGTTTCATATTAGCCCGCTTCTAGCTATGGCCTATCCGGTAGCATTTTTTGCAGCCTGCGGGTGCTGTAGTGGAATTGAGGATGCTTACCATTAAGCTCCAAAATAAAAAAACCCGGAAGTTTGAACTTCCGGGTTTTTGGTTTGGTAATTAGCTAAATCGGGAGATCAACCCCGAATTACTTTTACTTCGACTTCTGCACTGTGACGGTTTCACCCTTTTTGTTGTGCTTGTCGGTGGAAACGGTGACCGTTTTGCCAACGAGGTCAGCGGCTTTCACTTCTTTGCCTTGGGCGTCGGTGATCTTCACCGTAGCCGCCAGAGTGACAGCCGTGGCTCCGACCGTCAGTTCCTTCTTTTCAGCGCTGTAGGCTTTTACTTCGCCAGAGACAGGCACCTTGAGGCCGCAACCGGCATACGAGGCTTTGGCCACCATCAACACGGCAGCAAGGGCAATGATCTTTTTCATTATTTTTGCGGGTAGTTTAGCGTTTTGTTGTTTACACAGGGGGTACTGTCCCCAGATAAGAGCACAGTCCTTTTGGCTCGTCTCATTTGCAAGGATTATTTTTGCCGTTTGAGGTTCGCAAATTGGGGTATATCGACACGGAGCTTGCCACCTTTGTCGCTCAGGTGCCATTCTTGGATCGTATCCTTCCTGACAATGAATCAACTTCGTAAGTCTAGTCGGTTGAACCTTTTGCCTGCCTTATTGCTCCTTTGTGTCGCGGGCATCGCCCGGTCGCATCCGGTGCCGGATCTCCCCGTACGCTCCTATTTTGCTTTGGATGGGAGCGCTGAGATACGCATCGAAGTGGACCCGCGGGGATTCACCAATGACCCGGAGTCCGTAAATTACTATCAAAAAGCGGCAATCGAGAGCCTCGCGCCTGAAAAAGTCCAGCAGATGAAGGATACAGCCGAGTTGTTTGTCGGGCAGCGACTCCGGTTCTTTTTTGACCCGATCGGGGAGGTAAAGCCAAAGCTTGTCTGGGAGTTTAAGAAGCTCGGGGATGGCGGTATCCCGTTTGAGACGGACGATCCCAACCTGCTCAAAGGCGATGAAACTGTGTTGGTCGGCTCTTGGAAAACGCAAGTGATAGCTGGCATGACGGGGTATCGGATCGAGGCCCTGCCGTTGACCGCCGGCAAGCTCGGCGTGCCACTTAATGTGATGTTCGTAAACTTCATAGGTGGCAAGCAGATCGAACGATACGCAGTGCTTTACCCTGGCGAAACCAGCTTCACGCTCGATCTTACGGAGCAGGGGATTTCCCCGAAACCCGGCGGGCGTACCGAGGGTTCCGTGGGGGTGAAGGCGACCTCGAGCGACTGGTTGTCACTCTTCTGGTCCGAGATTAAGCGCGGTTTTGCCCACGTCATCCCGGAGGGGTTAGACCACATCCTCTTCGTGCTCGGGGTTTTCCTCCTGACCCGCAAGTTGAAGCCGCTTGTCCTGCAGGTTTCCACTTTTACCGTCGCCCACACGCTCACGCTGTGGCTTGCCTCGGCGGGCTATGTAAAACTTCCTTCCACGCTAGTAGAGGCAGTCATTGCCGCCAGCATCGTGGTCGTGGCCCTCGAGAACGTATTTTTCAAGGACTATACCCACCGGCGTTTGCTCGTCGTCTTCGTCTTCGGACTGATCCATGGGCTTGGCTTTGCTGGGGCCATGGCCACCCGGCTGGATTCCACCTCCTCTCTCGTGGTCGGCTTGTTGGGGATCAACCTAGGGGTGGAACTCGGCCAACTGGCTGTGATCGGCGGCGCGCTCTTGGCCACCACCTGGATCAGCGATGCGGAAAGATACCGCAAGTTTGTCGTGGTCCCCGGTTCACTCGCAATAGCCGCGATGGGGCTGTGGTGGATGATCGAACGCATCACCGCTAAATAGGCACAAGGTGCTGCCCGCCGGTGCGGATTTGTACCGACTGTCCTTCTTCGCGAGGGGCAGCTTCGTTCCGACCGGTTGGGGCGGGGAGATCCAACAAAGGCAAAAAGTCATCCGGGCTTAGTTTGTTTTTCGCCCCAATTCAGACAGCTTCGAATTGGCAGAGTTCTGCCAGCACCTATTTTTGGGTGGATGCGCCTATTTGCCAGCTTTACAGCGCATGGAACAGTATTTCACATTTTGCCAGTCTCTGGCCCATTTTTTACGCCATTCGAATTCAAGGCCGCAGCGCTGACAAATCCTCGGCGGAAACCCATTTTTTACTTTTGCCTTCATAAACTCAGTGAACTGTGCAGCGCGTCAAAAGCAACTTCTTGTCAGTGTAGGGTAGGTCAACGGGCGTTGCAGATGCGCAAGAAAATGAAGAACGAATCTGCCGTGAATGCTTTTTCTCCCCAATTCTTGAGCCTCCCCAAATTAAGCTCTGATGGGTCTTTTAGTTTGACTCCATCTTCGTAGATCAAGACCGTCGTTTTTATGTCTCCTGATGATCGCACCGTTCCCTTTTCGTTGCGGCGATGCCCTCGTCGCACAAACTTTATGACTAAGCTCTTATCCTCCCAAGCCTTGCTAATCGGTCTTCTGGTTGCGACGCGGCTGCCAGCCGCCGAGGTGTTGATCGCGGAAGGCGAACAATTCAAGCCGCTCGATCAGAAGGGCTGGAAGGCTGTCCATCAGAACGACAGCTACGCCAGCCACACTTATGGTGGGGCGTGGTCCACGCACGGCGGACTGCTGGGCGCGCCGGCCACGAGTGTTGATTCGGTCGCCACGCAGACGCTGACCGTTGCCAGCGCGGGGCAATATCGCGTCTGGAGCAAGTATCAGGCGCCGCCCTACTTTCACTACCTGCACCGGATCGAGTTGTCTCAGGGTGGCAAGGTGGTTTTCTCTCACCTGTACGGCAAGGGCGGCACCGAGAGGTTGTGGAGTTTCAGCGGACAGAGCGACGAACTCTGGTGGCCTTGGGGCGTGGATCACGATGCGGCGGAAGCCCCGAAAACCATGGTCCAGCTCGCCGCAGGCCCCGTCGAGGTTCGCCTGACTGCGGTTGCCAACGCCCAGCCCGCCGGGGATCGGTTCGTGGATTTCGTGGTGCTCACCACGGAGCCGGGCGACACCTATCAAGGCTTCAAACCTTACGGTGTCGGCAGCCCGTTCACCTTAGAAGCGCTTGCGGCGACGCGCTTGTATGCCCGCTTCCAGAACACCACCCAGGCCCCGGCGAAGCTGTCCGTCAGCCGCGCCGGGCATTACCAGCCCAACTACGGCGGTGCGACCGCCCAGTTCCCAGACGCCGAAGTCGCACCGGGGCAGTGGAGCCCATGGTTCAACATCGGGCCGTTCTGCCGCCTTGTTCATGATGAAGGGTTGACCGTGTCGTTGAAAGGCGCGGCGTCGATTCCCCTGCAATTCGCCCGCGGTGCGTCTGGGCAAGATGTCGTCGGCGATGTGCAGGTGGCCAGTGGCGAAAGTGTCGTAGTCCCCATCGACGTGACTTGGAACCAGGCGGCCAAGGTGAAGTCGAGTCGCCAGCATGCTGCGGAGATCGTCACGCTCTTGAAATCTTCGCGGAAAGCTAATGGCGGGAAAAAGCCCAAGGATATCCTCTTCTTTGGCAGCTTCGTTGGTAATGAACCCTGGGTGCACGAACTTAAACATGCCCTCGGTTACAACACGCAGTTGCCCGCGGCCTACGAGTCCACGGGTTGGCGCGATGTAGGCAACCATTACTTCGGCGCCGACGCCATTCGCAAGTTCGCCGCGTCCATGCCGGACAAATCGAAACAACGGATCGTCAGCTTCGGCGACGAGATCAGCCTCGGCTCCATCAACTTCAAGGATCCAGCCAACCTGGCCAAATTTCGTGCCTGGCTGAAGGCCCGCGGAGTTACTGCGACCGAACTTGGCACCCCGCCTGATCAGGCCACGCTCCTGCAGCAGGGCGATGCGCGGCTGGTCTGGTATTCCAATCTCTTCAACGAGGAGGAACGCTTCGCCGTGTATCGTGAGAGCACGGCCATTGCCCGCGAAGCCTTTGGCCCGCACATCCTTACTGGAGCGAACTACTCACCCCACCACCTCGCGTTGTGCTACGGCCCGGTTTTCCAGTGGGTGGACATTTTCAAGCACAACGGCATGAGCATGTTTTGGGCGGAGGACTACATCTTCAGCGTCCCGGAAGCTCCGCAGGCGATGTCCTGGATGCTGGCCCAGGCCCGCTGCGGCGTTAAGTATAACCAGCAGCCCATCCATTTCTATTGCATGCCCCACGCACCCGGCCAGATCGCTCCGCTCCTCCGGACCGACACCCTCGCGACCATCGGCTACGGCGGCCGGCACATTGACAGCTTCTGGGTCGCGCCGGAGGAACGCTTCACCGAAAACTTCGTGGCGTGGGGTTACCATGACACCTTCCAAGCCATCCACGACTCGATTTACGACACCGCGGAAGCCGAGGCCCTGGCGGTCGGCGGCAAGCTGCGTCCGGCCCGGGTCGCGGTCGTGACCGGTAAGGCGACCGACTTCAACGAGGCGCGCCTCAATCTTCCCAAAGCCCAGGATCCGCTGGCCAGCCGCTGCCGCAATGCGCCTGCCACCTTGAACCAGATCCTCTGCCGCAAGGATCAGCAGATGCTGTATCTCGCCTTGTTGCACGCCCAGCATCGCGTGGATGTGATCACCGAGGACGACATTGTGGAGCGCAACGAACTCAAACAGTTCGATGTCGTTTACTTCGCGGGCGAATGGATCGATCGCCGCATCTTGCCCAAGCTCGACGCATGGGTGCAGGCCGGAGGCGTCCTTTACGCGACAGCCGGCCTGGGACATCTCAATCAGTTCGGCGAACCCGAACCGGCCATGCTCAAGCTGCTTGGCCTAAAGTCGGTGACCACGCAAAAAAACGCCATCGTCATCCGCACCTTGCTTGAACTCCCGCTGCTCCCTCCCATCGACACACTCACGTTTGACGGCCAGAAGGTCGAAGCCATCGGCATGCGCCAGCAGCTCGTGCCCGATCAGGCGAAGGTGCTGGGCACATGGACCGACGGTAGCGCTGCGGTGACCGTCCGCGAGCACGGGAAAGGAAAAGTTTTCGCGGTCGGCACCCTGGCCGGGAACACTTACATGAAAACCGGTGTCAAGTTGCAACCTTGGCCCCGCGGTGGGCGGAAACAGGTTTACAACCCGGTCCCGACGGATGCGGCGGCCCTGCAACTTGTGCGGCTCGGGGTCAACGCCCGGCCAGTCGTGCAGGCCGCCATCGCTTCCAACCCGCAAGTCGAGGCTGTCGTCATGGACCATCCCAAAGGCACTCTGGTCACCGTGTTGAACTGGAGCAGTGCTCCGATCCCCGGCCTGAAGCTCCAAGTTCGCGTATCGGCGGCTCCCCGATCGGTTCGTTCGGTCCGGCAGCAGAAGCCGGTGCCGGTCGAATTCGCAGGCGGCGTGGCAACACTGGCGCTGGATTTAGACGGATCGGATTACCTGCTGCTAATGAAGTAGCTCGAGGTCTCGGCCGATGAATGTGCCCACTCTTCCGGCTGTCCGACTGCCAACTCACGGTGGAGCCCCACGCGCTCACTCCCTAGGTTGACCGCGCGACATGCCACTCGTTTCTGTCACTGGCATGAAGTCCGGGAGGCGCGTGAAGTAGCGTCCGCCGACGGGTTCGGGAAGCTGTTTGGTGATGCATTTGGAAATCGGAGACACATCGTATGCGAGAATCAGTAAATGCTCAGCCAGCCCCTGCGATCCATCAGCCGAGCATTGAGACCTTAAACCAGACAGCTTTCCCACCGATTCAACCTGAATTCGGAAGTCGGAAACAGCCGGGCTGCCCAGGAAGCGGAGGGAGCGCGGCGTTCACGCCGCAGAAGGCCGGGAAGAACGAGTGCCTGGGGGCGGCTGGCAGACCCCGCACGTTTCTGCAGCATGAATGCCGCGCTCCTCGTCTGCGGCTCCCGTTCGGCTTCGGAATTCGGGTCATCTTGGCGGCCGCCTTGGGTGTGGCCATGCTTCAGGTTGCGCAGGCGGCTGACGAGTTTGTCTTGCGTGAGCACCTCGGGCGCGGCTGGACGAATGAGATGGTTACCTTTCCCCTGAGCGCGGCGCAGGCGGGTCAGTTCAAGGCTTCACCGCGCTTCACTGGCCCCAGTGGGGAGACCGTGGCTGGGCAGGTGTTTGAGGCGGACGGAAAACCCCGACTCGCGCTGCAAGTGACCTTGTCGCCGGGTGCCCGGCAAGGTTATCGCCTGTCTAATCAAGGGACGCCACCCGCGTCCGACTTGAAAGTTGAGGACAGCAAGGACGGTATGCGGCTGGGGAACTCGCTGGTCGGCATTGCGCTGAGAAAGAAGTTGCAGGGCAAGGAGGCTCCCATCAGCGGCATCCGGCTGCGTTCGGGCAAGTGGACGACGGGGGCCACGCTGGAGGGCGCGGCGGAGGTGACTGGGTATCGTGTGGAGTTGACCGCCCGCGGGCCTGTGTTTGCGGAGGCGGTGTGTCACATCACGTTCGCTGACCAGGGAACCTGGAAGCTGACGTTGCGCGTGATGAACCGCGAGCCGGTCATCTTGGTGGAGGAAAGTTTGGATGCGCCAGCGGGAGGCACCCTGCGGCTGCCGCTGGGCGGTGACGCTTTTCGGCCGAGTCATTTGCTGCATCGCCACGGGATGAATCAACTGGGCAAGGTGGACTCTTGGCAGATTGCACCGGGCCAGGCTTTTGCATTGGAGCCTTGGCTCCGCTGGTTTGTGAATGTGCGGCAGGGCAACTGGTTTGCCCTCTACACGCCGGGCGCCGCCGCGCCCGGGAGCCAGGACGGTGATTTGCTGATGGTGGGCGCGCTCCGCCCCAGCTTGTGGCGTGACCCGGATTGGAAGGGGAAGGCCCCGCAGTTGAGTCCGCTCGTCCCCGCGATGGCCGAGGCGGGCATGGTGTCTCTGCAACTACCGCTTGGCGGCGGCGCCCGCCGCTGGATGCTGGGCACTCCGCCACTGGCAGAGTCAGTGGCACCGCTGGCAGCGAAGGATGTCCGGGTGGCACCGCTGCCGCAGAAGTATCTGATCAAGCACGGCGATTTCCCGCTGGATGAGGTGAAGGACTACGTCCTCGAATGGCCCGGTGACGTGTCGAATTACCCGCGCCTGTTCGTCGGCAAACAGGATTTGCCGGCGCTCCGGAGCGGCCTGAAGAATGACCCAGCGCAAGTCCGGCGCTGGGTTTCGGATCAACCCATCGATAAATACAACATCGAGGCTCCGTTGCTGGCTTACTTCGCTTCGCAGGATCCCGCGCTGGGGCGTGCCCTCGCGCAGAAAAGCCGCGAGTGGCTCCAGCAGATCGTGGACAAGGATTTGCTGGAACAAGACTCCCGCGTGACGCTTGGCGTCGCGCCGCACATGCTGTCCGTGCTGCTGCTGCCGACCATCAACCTGACCGACGCAGTCCTGGGGAGCGATGTCCTCACCCCGGAACAACGGCAGCGCACTTTCGCGCAACTGGCTTTCCTGGGCTACACCGTCACGCGGGATGATTACTGGTCTCCTGCTCGAGGGTTCGCCGCCAACCCGAACATGACCACGACCGTGGCGCTGTATCAGACGGCTCTGGCCTCGCTTATTCCGTCGCATCCCCAGGCGAAGTCTTGGGCGGAGCGCGGATTGAGGGAGCTCCAGCATCAGTTGCAGGCATGGTCCGATGAGGATGGCGGTTGGTTGGAGGCCCCGCACTACGCGATGGTGGCGCTGGATCACATGCTCGGCGCTTTTCTCGTGGCCTCGCGCGCGGGCTTTGGCGACCACGTTCATGATCTGCGCGCCCGCAAGGCCATCGAGTGGCTGGCTAAAATTTCAACCCCGCGCGACCGGCGCACCGGGGGATTCCGCCACTATCCGCCCATCGGGAACACCTACATGGGCGAGGGCACGGGAATGTTCGGCATCGTCGCTGGTCTGTGGAAGCAGCGCGATCCTGAGTTCGCTGCGCAGATGCAATGGATGTGCGACGAACATGGTTCGCCGGCCATCGGCCTGTTCGGCCCGTTCGGCACCTTCGCTGGATATCAAGGGCTGCTAAAATCCCACGGCGTTGCTCCGAAGGCCCCGGCTTACGGCAGCGAATGGTTTCGCAATACCGGAGTCGTGCTGCGCAATTCCTACGGGACCGAGCGCGAGACTTACCTGCACCTCATCGCCGGCTCGAACCATGACCACTACGACCACGACTCCGGAAGCATTGTCCTGTGGGGCAAGGGTCGCCTGCTCGCGGATGATTTCGGTTACATCGGGCGGCACGCCGCGCAATGGCACAGCCAAGTGACCTCGCCGGCGCTGGGCACGGACGCGCTCATGCGCATCGAGGCCTTCGCCCCGGCATCGGCGTTGGACTATGTCGCCGGCCGCAAAGGCGTGTGGCGGCGGCAAATCGCGCTGGTCAAGGATGCCGACCCGCTCGGGCCAAATTTCTTCCTGCTGCGGGACACCCATGATGCTCCCGAGCCCGCGACGTGGCGGCTGTGGTTGACCACGAAAGGAATTGTGCTGCACGAGCGCGGGGCAACGGTCGAGGGCGAGGACGACGTGGACTTGGATGTGTTTCTGCACGAGCCCCGCCGACTGGCGACGGCCACCGAGTCCACCGTTCAGAAGGGAATGGGCCGGCGCGACGGGAAGGAAGGTCCGACGGAGACGCGTCAGACGGCGTTGGTGGCGACGCTGCCGTCGCGGGGCACGCTGACCGCGCTCCTTTATCCGCGGCTCAAGCAGGAGCCGCCACCCACCGTGACCTGGTTCGCGGATGGACGCATCGCAGCGGTGAAATCTCCCGCCGGCACTGACTACGTCCTCGTCGCACCGGACGCGCCGCCCCAACCGGTCGGCGACGGCAAGACACTTAAGCCCCTGCGCGACCTCTCGACAAAGGACGGCATCACCATTCTCTCCATGTCCGGCGATCCGCAACTGACCCTCACCGTGAACCCGACCAAAAACGCGCTGGTGGATCGCACCTTGGTCGTTCCCGCCGGCTCAATTGCCCTCCATCCCGGGCCAACGAATCCCGTGACCGCCGTGTGGCAAAGTCCCGTGGCGGGCACCGTCAACGTCGAGGTGCGCCTGCGGGACGGAAACAACGGCGGCGGCAATGGCATCCTCGCCGAGTTGCGGCACGGCGCGACCGTGCTCGCGCGGGGCGCGCTCGACAACGGCGGCACCAACCTCGTGCTCCGTGCCGAAAACGCCACCGTGGCCAAGGGCGACCTGCTGCGCTTGGTCGTCCTTCCGGGAGAGGGCGAGAACGCCAACTGGTGGGACACCACGCTCGCCGAAATGGTCGTGAAGGACCGCGCCGGTAAACAGTGGGACCTGCGCGAGTCACTCCTGCGCGGCGAGCCATTGGGCAACCAGCTTGCCCGCGGCTGGGACAAGGCCACCTGGTGGATCTGCTCCGGCGATGCTCAAAAGTTTGATCCCAAGGCGCTCCCGCCCCCGGCTCCAGAAACTTTCGCGACCCCCGATGGCAATGTTTCGTTCCAAGGAACCGCGGGTGCGATCCGCGTGCGTGGGGGCAAGCAAGCCACCCTCACGCTGGCCGCCCCCGGCCAGGCACGCATCGGCAAGGTCACACTCGAAAGCTCCAAGCCAGCCAGCCGCAGCGAGACGTTGCGTTGACGTGTTCAGCGTGTGCGAGTCCTCTGCCAACGCAAGGACGGAAGCCTCACCACCCAATACACGATGCCTCTCGGTATTCGGCGTTCGATTCTGTGAGGTCGGCCTAGCTGATCAGTTTTGCCAGCGGGAGCTGATCTCAAGCTCGCACGCGGACGCCGCAACTCCGCTACTACTGATTCAAAAGGCTTTCAAGAACGTACACATCATGTCGGCCGCAGTAGCCAAGAGAAACTGGCAAGTCGATGCCGAAGGTAACGCCTCGTTGCGGTAGGAGCCGGTCCCGAGCGTGGAGTTAAACGAGGCCGATTGGGCTAAAGCCGTCGCCGACCTAAGGCCGGTCCTGAAGCCAAAAGAAGGCATCACCGTGGACTTTGTCATGAAACGGGCGAGTTCGGTTGAGCTGGCATCCCGTTGAATTGCTCTAAACACCGCCCGTCTATTTCCTTTGGATATGCACCGCCCTGTTGCCTTTTGTGATGGCTTTACCCGCCGGGATTTTGTCCGCATCGGTGCAGCTGGCGTGCTTGGTGCACAAGTTTCCCTTAGTCGCTTGTTGGCCGAGGCAGCGGCTAAGGATAAGTCGCTAATTTATGTTTTTCTTAAGGGCGGCCTGAGCACGATCGATACCTTTGACATGAAGCCCGAAGCGCCCGTTGAGGTGCGCGGCGACTTTAAGGAAATTCCCACGAATTTGCCCGGAGTTCACGTTTGCGAGCACTTACCTCGCGTGGCCCGCGTGATGGATAAGTTTTCGCAGGTTCGTTCCTTTACTCACCGGTCGTCGGATCATGGGCCGGCTGATCATTATATGCTCACGGGCTTTCACCCGTCGGCGGGCTTTAACGGCGGGCTTAAGCCCAACAATCATCATCCCGCTTTCGGTTCTGTGCTCGCGCAGAAGCTCGGTCCGCGCGGCTCTGTACCGCCTTACGTTTGCTTGCCGGGCATGCATCCGAGCGGCAGTTCCGCTTACCTCGGTGCGGCAGCCGTGCCTTTCGTGATCGAGACCGATCCGAGCGCACCTAACTTTACGGTACCCGACCTTGCTCCCCCGCTATTGGTCGAGACCAAACGGTTGGAAGCTCGCCGCGAACTCCTCGCCCAAGTGGACCGCTACCAGAGGGCCGCTGAAGCCAAGGCCAACGCCGGGCCGCGTAACGTCAGCGTCTTTAGTCAACGCGCCTTCGACCTGATGACTTCGCCCGACGCGAAAAAAGCCTTCGATCTCAGTGCTGAACCGGAAAAGCTCCGCGATGACTACGGGCGCAACACGCTCGGTCAGTCTTGCTTGTTCGCCCGCCGGCTCGTGGAGAGTGGGGTGCGCTGTGTGACCGTGGACCATGCCAACTGGGACACGCACGACGGCAATTTTACCACGCTGAAGAATGCGCTCTTACCCAAGCTCGACGCCGCCATGGCCACCCTCTTCCGCGACCTGTCGGATCGTGGAATGTTGGACAGCACCCTTGTGTTGATAACCGGCGAGTTTGGCCGTACGCCCAAGATTAACAAGAACGCTGGCCGCGATCACTGGGGGCCGTGCTTTACGGTACTCATGGGCGGGGGTGGTATCCAAGGTGGACGCATCATTGGCGCTAGCGACAAGTGGGCCGCGCAGCCCGCACACACTCCTTACGGCCCGGAAGACATGGCTGCGACGCTCTACCACTTGCTTGGCTTGGACCCGCAGTCCGAAATGCACACCGCTGAGGGACGTCCGATGATGATCACCAACAACGGACGGATCATCAAGGAGCTGATCTAGCGATCTATTGCCTTGCTGTCAGGTTTGTTGGCGTGGCGTGTGGTTAGCTATCTTCCCCACAACAGAAGCCCTGCTCCCAATAAAATTCGGTACCATCCGAAGACCACGAAAGTGTGTTGCTGGATAAAATGCAGCAGCCATTTCACAGTCAAAAAGGCCGTGCCTGCGGAGACCGCCGTCCCCAGCGCAAAAAGACTCCAATCAACGGGGGGAGCACCGGGATCTTTGAGTGCCTTGTAGCCCGAGTAAACGCCCGCTGCCAGCAGCGTCGGCACGCCCAGCAAGAAGGAAAACTCCGTTGCTGCCGGACGGCTCAAGCCCAGCAAGAGTGCTGCGAGGATGGTCGTGCCAGAGCGGGACGCGCCGGGGAACGCGGCGGCCACGAGTTGCCCCACGCCGATGGCTAGTGCGATGGCCCACGTGATGTCCCCAACGGCTGGCCGCTCCTTTAGCCAGCGCTCCGCGACTAGGAACAGCACGCCGCCGATCAGCGTGGCCCATGCGATAGGGCCAATCTCTTCCGGCAATTTCAGCCCCAACTTCTTCATCGCTAGCCCACCCACCGCCGTTACCACGAAGGCGCCAGCAATTTTTAGCAAGTATTCCCGCGTGGTCGGTTCGGTGAAACGCGTGGCGAACTCCTTTACCCGCGTCGAGAACACGGCGATGACCGCCAGCACCGCGCCGGATTGGATGCCAATGTTGAAGAAATCTGACCTGAGGAAGTGCTCCTTTTTCAATCCGAGCCAATGCTCGGCGAGCAGCAGGTGGCCGGTGGAGGAAATCGGCAGGAACTCTGTGACGCCCTCGACGATGCCGAGGAGGATTGCCGCGAGCCAGTCTTGCACGCGGGGATTGTAGTCGATTCAGACTGCCACTGCACGATTCTTAGAAGCGCAGCGTTCCTCGACGCTGTGCAACTTGCGACAGCCAGTGAGATTTCAGTCAGCCCGTTTAGGAAAAGTTACCGGCCGCGAAGCCACCTGCGGTAGGAATTGCGTAATGTCGAACTTTTCGGCAGGACGAAGCACAAAAATTTCACTACTAAGAATATGTTCCCCTCGATGAGTTTCAGCAGGCAGTCAAGTAGCGGGCGTCCGCTCCTCAGCCGCCGGCGACAACGCGGACAATTTCGAGGTAATCACCAGACCGCAGTTCCCTGGCAGCGAAGTCCGAGGGCGATACCGCCTCGCCGTTGTGCTCCACCACTACACTCCGCGGGAGCAATCGCTGCGATAGGAGGAATTGCTCCACCGTGCAGGGAAAACTGGTAACGACCTCGCGGCCATTAGCAATGACGTGTGAGGGAGACATACGGTTTAATTCTTTCCGTATCGCAGCGTCTGGCGAGTCCCTTTTACGGCTGCGGTTACTGCGTTGGTTTGCGCCTCATTGTCCCTGAGGGTGGAGCGTTTTCTATCAATCATCGTGGGCCGTCAGTGTGATCGCTCGGAGAACTTGCTACTGATGGCCGCTGCCATGGGTTACGATTTGCAGCAGCGATAAGGAGCAACCAGTTCATGGTCAGGCGCTCAGCGCTGCATCCCAGTCCTTCCAGACCGGTTCATAGCCAAGCCGTCGGATGAGGGCAGCAATCTCTTCTGGCGAACGTTCGTCAGCAATTTCAAACTGACCTGTTGCGTTCGTAGAGCGGCCCGCCGTTGTGGACCACTCGCTTGCGCCTGATGTCAGCTCGACAATACGTCCACGCTCAGTCCGGTGGATGTTCTCTCGGCCTGCACCTGTATAACCACCCGGTTCAGTGTGACTGCCCGCGCTGGCGAGCGTGATGCCTAGCGGAAAAAGTCCGTCGCGCAGCCGGGCCGACTCGCGCGTTGAGAGCACGAGGCCCACGTCTGGCAAAAGCAGGCGGAACGCGGCAACCAGTTGGACCAGTTCGCGATCGGACATCGTAGTCAGCGGCTCAAACTCCCCTGCGCAAGGACGCAGACGCGGTAGCGAGATGGTCACCTGTGCTTTCCAACAATGCCGCAACAGATATAGCGCGTGCGCCGCGACGGAAATCGCCTCGCGTCGCCAATCCGCCAACCCATAAAGGGCGCCGATGCCTAGTCGCCGGAAGCCAGCTGTGTACGCGCGTTCGGCCGTTTCCAGTCGCCAGTCAAAGTTTCTTTTCGGCCCGGCCGTATGCATCTGTTCATACACGGCGCGGTCATAAGTCTCCTGATAAACCACCAGACCCTCCGCGCCCGCCGCTACGATGGGCCGGTATTCCGCTGTCTCCATTGGCCCGATCTCAAGCGAGAGGCTAGGCCACTGCTCATGCAGTGCGCGCACGCAGGCGGCCAGGTAATCGCCCGAGACAAACTTCGGGTGCTCGCCAGCGACCAGCAGCAAGTTACGAAAGCCTTGCTTAAGCAGTGCTTGTGCCTCGCGCTGAACCTCCTCGATCGCGAGCGTCACCCGCAGGATCGGGTTGTCACGAGAAAAGCCGCAGTAAGCACAGTTGTTGATGCACTCGTTGGATAAGTAAAGCGGCGCAAAAAGCCGGATGACCTTGCCGAAGCGTTGCTGAGTCAGCGACTGCGACCTCGCACAGAGCAGTTCCAGCGACTCGGCGGCGGCTGGCGAAATCAATGCGGCGAAATCCTCCAGCGTTGGTCGCGTACGTCCTAGCGCGGTTTGCACTTTCGCTGGCGATGCGGCGTGGGCTAAACCCTCCAGCGCGTCCGAAGGCAGGGTGTCAAATTCGGCGACGAAACTCATCGCGTGGACGGTAACAGGGGAAAGCGGGTCGGCAAGCCGTCACTCCGCAGGCATGTCCTGCCCGATGTTCTCCGGCACAGCCACCAGGGCAACTCCAAGCAGGTCTTTCAAGCAACACACTCGCTTTCGCCCAGCTCGAAAGAGCGAGTTTGGGGCCCCTATACGTTGAACTTGAACAGCAGCACGTCGCCGTCCTTGACGACGTATTCCTTGCCCTCCATGCGGTAGAGGCCCTTCTCGCGCGCGTGTGCGACAGAGCCGCAGTCTACGAGGTCGGTGTAAGCCACCGTTTCCGCCTTGATGAAGCCGCGCTCGAAGTCCGAGTGAATGACGCCTGCCGCCTTGGGCGCGGTGTCGCCGGCATGGATCGTCCACGCGCGGACTTCCTTCTCCCCGGCGGTGAAGTAGGTGCGCAGGCCGAGCAAATGGTAAGTCGCCTTGATGAGCGCGCCCACACCGCTCTCGTCTACACCCAATTCCTTGAGGAACTGTTTCGCTTCGTCAGGCGAGAGATCAATCAGGTCGCTCTCTATTTGCGCGCTGATGACGGTAGCTTCGCAGGCCAGATGTGTCTTCGTGTAGTCGCGGACTTTTTGCACGTAAGCGTTTGAGGCGGCGGTGGCGAGGTCGGACTCCTTCACGTTGCAGGCGAAGATGGTGGGCTTGTCCGTGAGCAGCCAGAAGGTGCGGGCGATGATTTTTTCCTCGGGCGTGAGCTGGACGGAGAGTGCAAGCTTACCCTCGTTGAGCACCGGCTCGAACTTTGCGAGAACGGCATCCTCGGCCACGGCGGCTTTATCTCCTCGCTTCACGTCACGATGGATTTTCTCACGTCGCTTCTTCACGGATTCGAGGTCGGCCAATACTAGTTCGGTATTAATCACCTCAATGTCGCGCACGGGATCCACGCTGCCGGAGACGTGGTGGATGTCCGCGTCCTCAAAACAGCGCACGACCTGCACGATGGCGTCCACCTCGCGGATGTGGGTGAGGAATTTGTTTCCCAAGCCCTCGCCTGCGCTCGCGCCCTTGACTAGGCCGGCGATATCCACGAATTCAATAGCCGCCGGGATGACGACGTTGGTCTTGGCGATTTTCTGCAGCACTGCGAGCCGCTCGTCGGGGACGGTCACGACGCCGACGTTGGGGTCGATGGTGCAGAAGGGGTAATTGGCCGCCTCAGCCTTGCGAGTGCGGGTGACAGCATTAAAAAGGGTGGACTTGCCGACATTGGGCAAGCCGACGATTCCGGCCTTCAACATAAGGGCCGCGAGCGTGCGCGGCAGCGGGGGCTTTGCAAGCGTAAAGGCGGCTCCCACACTGGCGGCTTGCCCGCGCCGCCGCCGCGCTTACATTGGCCGCATGCCGGAGCCAGCCGCCGCCATTTCCAACACGCTTGCTGCCGTGCGCGACCACACGCGCATTTACCGCGACTTTACCTACGTTTATCCCGTCATCTCGCGGCGCTCAGGTGGGTTGTCGATCGGCATCAATCTTAACCCAGATAAAAAGTGCAACTTCGATTGCGTTTACTGTGAGGTGGATCGAAAAACGCCCGGTAAAACCTCCGTCGTAGATCTCGACCAGCTTCATGAAGAGCTGATCGAAATGATCCGCTTCGCCCGCAATGGCGGTCTCGCCCGTGAGCCGAAGTTCGACGAGGTGACGCCGGAACTGACGCGCACGCCGCGCGACATCGCCTTCAGCGGCGACGGCGAGCCGACCATGCTGCATAACTTCGACGAATGCGTGCGCGTGGCCGCCGGGGTAAAGCGTGCCGAGGGCCTAGCCCAAACCAAGCTTGTACTCATCACCGATGCCGCTGGCCTCGACACCACCAGTGTGCGGCGCGGCTTGGAGATCATGGACGCGAACCAAGGCGAAGTATGGGCAAAATTAGACGCCGGCACCGCGAGCTATTACAAGCTCGTCAATCGCACCGCCATTCGGCTCGACCGCATCCTGCACAATTTGCTGCTCACCGCACGCACGCGCCCTATCATCATTCAAAGTCTGTTCCTGCGCCTGCACGGAGAGCCAATGCCATCCACGGAGCTAGGTGAGTATTGCTCCCGTCTCGGGGAGTTGGTTCACGACGGCGCGCAAATCCGCGAAGTCCATCTTTACACCATCGCCCGCCCGACGCCCGAGCCGTTTTGCGGCCGGCTAACGAAAGCGGAACTGGAGTGCATGGCGGAAACTGTGCGGGCCAAGACCGGCCTGCGCGTGGTGACGTTTGATTGAACGGCTTGGAGAGTTCTCGATTTTGTGAGTGATTCCGCCCCCGCCTTGTTGACGGCCAATGAACTTGTCGTCGCGTTCAATGACCGGGTCATCCTTGACCACGCCACGCTCGCGCTGCATGAGGGCGACCGCGTCGGCCTCGTCGGTCGCAACGGTGCAGGCAAATCCACGTTCCTCAAATTGCTCGCCGGCCTGCGCACGCCGGACGCCGGCGAAGTGGCTGCGCGGCGCGGCTTGGTTGTCAGTTACCTCTCGCAGGAGTTTACGCTCGACCCGGCCAAGGACGTGCTCGCCAACATCCGTGACGGGGCGAAGCACGTGCTCGATCTTGTTGCAGAGTTTGAGTCGCTGCCCGGCCACTCGCCGCGTCACGCTGAACTAGAGGATCGCATCGCTCATCTTGATGGTTGGAACTTGGACTCCCGCATCGCCACCGCGATGTCGCATCTCAACACACCACCCGGCGACCGTGACATCGGCACCCTTTCCGGCGGCGAGAAGCGCCGCGTGGCCATGTGCCGGGCCATTGTCGCACGGCCGGACCTGCTCATTCTCGACGAGCCAACGAACCATCTCGATCCCGAATCCATCGAGTGGGTCGCGGAATTTCTCGAGAACTTCGGCGGTGCGTTTCTCGTCGTTACGCACGACCGTTGGTTCCTCGACCGCGTGACGAATCTCACCGTCGAGCTGCATGAGGGCCGCTTTTACTCCTACGAAGGCGGATACACAGAATATCTGTCAGCCAAGGCGGAGCGGCAGCGTGCGGAAGCCGTCGTTGAGCACAAGCGGCAGATGTTCCTTGAAAAAGAGCTCGCTTGGGTCCGCCAAGGCCCACGTGCTCAGCGCAGCAAGCAGAAGAACCGCTTTGAGCGCTACTATGAGACCGCCGCCCAGTCTGGGCCGGTCATCGAAGAGGATATGGAGTTGGTCATCCCGCCACCGCCGCCGCTCGGAAATCGCGTTGTCGAGCTGACGAACCTCGGCGTTGAGTTGGGCGGCCGACGACTTTTCAGCAACTTCACATACAATTTCGAGAACGGTCAGCGCCTCGGTGTGGCCGGTCGCAACGGACTGGGGAAAACTTCATTGCTCAAGGCCATCATCGGTGAGCTTCCGCCATGCGAGGGCACGGTGAAGACCGGCCAACTCACCCGGTTCAATTACGTGGACCAGTCGCGCCTGCAACTGCGAGAGGATCGCACGGTGCTGGACGAACTCAGCGACGGCTCGGAGTTCGTCATTTGGGGCAACGGCAGGCTGTCGTTACGCGCGTATCTCAAGCGCTTTCTGTTCGCTGATGATCGCATTAGCCTGCCGGTAAAGTTTCTTTCCGGCGGCGAGCGCAGTCGGCTGTTGCTTGCGCGCATCCTCAAGCAGGGCGGCAATTTCCTCATCCTCGACGAGCCCACCAACGACCTCGACCTGAACACGCTGCGCGTGTTGGAGGAGGCGCTCATCGCGTTCCCCGGCGTCGTGCTCGTGGTGAGTCACGATCGCTACTTCCTCAACCGCGTCTGCACCGGGATTCTTGCCTTCGAGGGTGATGGGCGCATCACTCACAGCGTAGGCGATTACGACTACTATGCGGAGAAGAAGCGCCGCCGCTCACCCGCGCCCGTGTCCAGCGCGGCCGCGTGGGTTGGGAAGAAGTCAGCGGACAACCCCTCGCCCGGCAGGGATGCGCTGCCACGCACCCAGCCCGCGAGCAAGCCGCGTAAACTCAGCTTCAAGGAAACCCGCGAGCTTGAAGGCATGGAGGCGGAAATCTTGAAAATCGAGCAGGAGATTGGGCGCATTGAGAATCTCTTTACTGCGCCGGACTTTCACAAGGTTCACGCCACACAAACAAATGAGCTCATGGCAAACCTTGCCGAGCGCAGGGCGATGCTTAACCAACTTTTCATTCGCTGGGAGGAATTGGAAGCCGTCCGCGCTGGCGCGGAGCGTAGTTCCTAGTCAGCCAATGCCAAATTGATTGGCGATCACGTCTCGGCCGACGTCGACATGAAGTTTCTCGCTGTCCTCCCGTCAGTAACTCCGTCATCAATCATCCCTTCTTCTTAAATATGAAAACGTCGCTTTGGCTCACTACTCTTATCGCCTCCGCGCTGGTGGTTAACGCTGCCGACTGGCCGCAGTGGCGGGGCGCGGACCGCGCCGACATTTCAAAGGAAACTGGCCTGCTCAAGTCTTGGCCCGAAGGTGGCCCAAAGCTCGCGTGGATCAATAAAGACGTGGGCCTCGGTTACTCCGGCTACGCTATTGCGAATGGGAAGCTGTTCACGATGGGACTGCGCGGTGACACCGAGTTGCTCATTGCCGTGGACGTGAAGACCGGCAAAGAGCTGTGGGCCACTCCTGTGGGGCCGATCTACAAAAACGGCTGGGGTGATGGTCCGCGCGCCACGCCCACCGTGGATGGCGAAATGGTATTTGCGCTGGCCGGCAACGGCGGTGTGCTCGCGGTTAAAGCTACCGATGGTAAGGAGGTCTGGAAGACGACGATGCGCGAATTCGGCGGCAAGACGCCGGGCTGGGGTTATTGCGAGTCTGTTTTGGTGGATGAGGGTAAGGTGATTTGCTCCCCGGGCGGAAGCCAAGGCACTCTACTCGCGCTCGATCGGGCCACGGGCAAGAAGCTATGGCAGAGCACTGGCTGGACAGACGGGGCGCATTACTCCTCCCCCATCGTGGTTACGCACAATGGCACGCGCCAATACATCCAACTCACCTCGCAGAATGTCGCCGGCGTGAGCGCCAAGGATGGTAAGGTGCTCTGGAAGTCCGAGTGGCCCGGCAAGACCGCCGTCATTCCCACACCCATTTTTAAAGACGGACATGTCTATATCACTTCGGGCTACGGCGTCGGCTGTAAGCTCGTCAAAGTAGCAGCCGACAACCAGACCAGCGACGTTTACTTCAACCAGAACATGATCAACCATCATGGCGGCGTGATTCTGGTCGGCGACAAACTCTACGGCCATTCCGACAAGGGTGGCTGGACATGCCAGGACTTCAAGACCGGTGAGGTGAAGTGGACCGCCAACAATTTAAAGAAAGGCGCGATTCATTGCGCCGACGGCATGTTTTACTGCCTCGAGGAAGCCAGTGGAACCGTGGCACTCGTTGAGGTCTCGGACAAAGGGTGGAACGAAAAGGGTCGTTTCAAACTTACGCCCCAGACTGAACAGCGTAATCCCAAGGGCAAAGTCTGGACTCATCCGGTGGTGAGTGACGGCAAACTTTATCTGCGCGATCAGGAAATCCTGTTCTGCTTCGACGTGAAGCTTAAGTAGGCAACCGCGCTCTTTGCTGCATTACCATTGGGTTCTGCTGGCCGCCTCCGACCAGCACGCCCTGCACGGTGAAAATCCTCGTCATCACCAACCTCTATCCGCCGCACCTTGCGGATACGGAAGATTTTCGCTGCCAAAATGTCACCGAGGCGTTGAGTGAACGCGGCCACACAATACACGTGTTGACCTCAACTTGCGGCTTGGTCTCCGAGGAGGGCCACACCACGCACGCAGTGGGAGTCGGTTCAAACGTGCGCGTACAGCGGCAGTTGCGCGTCAATGGCAAATTTGATCAGTCTGCGGTCTCCGGCGTGGGCAGCCTCCGCGAGCTAGAGGCGCGGAATAACGCGATCCTGCGCGAGGCCATCATCGAGTTCGCGCCGGACGTGCTCCATGTTGGCAGCCTGCGCGGCCTGTCCAAGTCCCTGCTCGTCACCTTGCACCGGACGCGCGTTCCGACCTGTTTTAGCATCGGAGACTCTTGGCTCGACGAGCTGCGCGATGATCCGTGGCTCGCCTGGTGGCACCGCGAGAAGGTTCCAGCGATGCAGAAAATGCAGCGCACCAGCCTGGAAGTCTCCGGCCAGCGCGCCAAGTGGGACGCCGTCACGCCCACGTTCCTCATCCCCGGCGTCAATCGCCTGCCCGCCATCTTCGACCGCGATACGCCCGACGAGGTCGCACCCAATTCCATCGGCACGCCAGCGCTGCACCATCTCTACTTCAGCAGCCCAGCACTGCGAGACATCACAGCTGCGGCTGGCTTTCAAGTCGCGCATGGCAAGGTGATCCACCCAGGCGTGGACACGCGGCTCTTCAACGGCGAGTTGAAACCGGCGGATGCGCCGGTCAGGAAATTCCTCGTGGCTGCGCGGCTCACTCCGCACTCCGGCATCGCCACGGCCATTGACGCGCTTCAACTCATCCGTGCGCAGGGCGTTAAAGCCACGCTTACCGTCTTTGGGCGCGGCAGTTCCGAGGTGCTCGCCAAGCTCCGCACGCAAGCGGTGCAGGCCGAAATGCCCGTCGAGTTCCGCGCGAGCGGTCTGCAACGGGATTTGCCTCAGATCTACCGGGCACATGATGCCTTTATTTATCCGGTCGAGTGCGAGGAATTGTTCGTCGGCGCACCGCTGGAGGCGATGGCCTGCGGCTTGCCTGTGATCGTAAACCAGAGCTATGGGGCGGAGGCTCTCTTCCGCTCGGAGGAAAGCTGCCTCGCGTTCCCCTCCGGCGACGCCGCCGCGCTGGCCGCGCGGATGCTCGAACTCAGCCAGACGCCAAATCTCGCCGCCCAACTCGCGCAAATCGGCCAGAACGAAGTGCTCACCCGCTACCAGTTCACCACCTCCGTCGAGGAGATTGAGCGCTGCCTCGAAGACACCATCGCACAATGGCAGTCGGCGTGAGGTAAGCATTCTGAATCCGCTTGGCTACGCGCAGAAGATTGCTACGGTGCGGCCATGAAATTTCACCCCCTGCTCGCCTTGGGTGTCACCTTGTCCCTCATTGCGTGCAACAACGATCCCAAACCCAAGGCTGAGCCAAAGAAGGAGCAGAAGCTGGGCGACAACCCCGTCGCTGCGCCGTTGGACTACATCGCCGCCATCGGCAAGGCGCAGAAGGCCAGCCTTGGTCGTCTGGAACAGGCCAAACTCATCGACGCGATCCAGAAGTTCGAGGCCAGCGAAAGCCGGCCGCCGAAAGAGCTGAGTGAACTGGTGCCCAACTTCCTTCCCGCGCTCCCGCCCGCGCCCGCCGGCATGAAACTCGAATACAAGGCGGCGGACGGCTCGTTCATGTTCGTCCCCCTCGCGCCCGCGCCAGCCAAGAAGTAGGCGGGCCGCGTCACGCCTTCGACGGCGGCTTGATGAGTAGCACGATCATCAGTGAGAGCAGTGCCACACCGGTGAAGCAGCCGAAAATCATTGTCAGCGGCACATTCTGACTTTTCAGCACGCCAAAGCCCCAATCGCCGAAGCCACCGCAAGAGATGCTCACTAGGTTCATGATGCCATAGCCTGTAGCGCGCAGCTCGGGCCGGACGATTTGTGATAGAATGGGCATGTTGTTGCAGTCGAAAAATCCCCAGCCGATGCCGAACAGAATGAGGAAAACAATGGCGAAGAAGACCGTGCCAGGGTTGCCCAGCCCAAATAACGCCGGCAGAAACAGCGTCATGCCGATGGCGCTCACGTAGATGCGGCCGCGCTCGCTGTGTCGCATCCAAATGTCTGCGAGCCAGCCGCCCAGCAATGCGCCGCCGATGGTTGCGATTTGTACGTAGAGCACAGCGATGACGCCCGCCTCGCCCTGCGAGAGCTTGAACTGCTCCTTCAGGATCACCGGCATCCAATCTTTGATCACCCAGCCCGCGATGGCGGGCAGCGTGAAGTAAGCGACGAGCAGAAGGTAATTGCGGTTGCTAAACAATTCGCCCGCCGCGCGCGTGGGTGTGAGCGAAGGCGCGGCCGGGTCGGCGGGCCGCGCGGGGTTGCGCAGCAGCCAGAACAGCGGGAACGCATAGACCACGCCCACCAAGCCCGCCGCGCTGAACGCCCAGCGCCAGCCGTGGTTCGGCGAGTCCGCGACGTGTCCGGCGAAGCCGCCGAGAATCAGTCCAATGTAAATCCCCGTTTGGTGTAAGCCCACGGCGCGCGACCGCGTCGGGCCGGTGTGAAAGTCTGCGATCAGCGCCAGCGCTGCCGGGATGTAAAATGCCTCGCTGATGCCCATGAGCGCGCGTGACGCGACGAGTTCGTTGTAGGTCGTTACGTGTCCCGTCAGCCACGTCACCGTCGACCAAGTGAACAGACTAAGCGCAATGACGTGGCGCCGGCTAAAACGATCCGCAATGTAGCCCCCGATGGGACTCAGCGCGGCATAGACCCACTTAAATGATGCCAGGATGAAGCCCCACTGTGCGTCGCTGGTAATGTCCTTCAAGTCGCCGACCATCGAGGTCTTCATCGTCGCCAGCATCTGCCGGTCGAGATAGTTCAGCAGCGCGACGGGCCACAACAGCGCGACGACAAGCCACGCGGTGCGCAGGGCAGAGGGAGAAGTCACAGACACAGTCTTTGGGGGGCTCTATTTCGCTTTGGACTTCGGCGGCTCCACAGCCAGATCTGCCGAGGGAATCAGCACGAGTTCAATCGGTGCGCTTTTGAGATGCTTGTCGAAGAAGTTCTGCGTGAGTTGAAGCACTGCCGGTTTGGTGAAAGCGGGACCACCGTGGCCGGAGCCGGGGAGTGTTTGCAGCCAGACTTCCACGCCCTTGGTCTTCAGCGCGGCGGCGAATTGCTCGCTTTGCGCGTAGGGCACCAGGGTGTCGTGGGTGCCATGGAGGATGAGGACGGGCGGGCTGTTCGGCGTGATATAGTGCAACGGGCTGGCCGCTTGGGCTCTGGGCTTGTCCTCCAACCGGGTACCAATGAGCAGCGAGTAAGGATCGGTGGGGGAGTTGAACGTGAAAATGTTTCGCACATTCTTGTCGGCCTCCGCCTGCTGCACAACTGTTGTGAAGTCCGCCGGGCCGAATATGTCGCACACGGCTTGAACGCGGTCGGATTGTTCGAGATGGCCGCCAATGGGCGCGAAGGCTTTCTTGCCGCCCGCCGTGCCGACCAAGGCGGACAGGTGTCCGCCTGCCGAGGCGCCGATGACGCCGACGCGGTTGGGGTCGAAGCCGTATTCTTTGCTGCGCGCGCGCAGCCAGCGAAGCGCAGCCTGGCAGTCCTGAATCTGCGCGGGGAAAACCGCCTTCTGGCTGAACCGATACTCGACACTCGCGACGACGTAGCCCTTGAGCACCATGCCGGTCACGGGACAAGGGAACTTGTTGCCGCCGCGCCAGCCGCCACCGTGGATGTGGACGATGAGGGGGAGAGGCTTGTCCGCCGGCTTCTCCGGCAGGTAAAGGTCGAGCTTCTGCGCGGGGTCGCCGTCGGGGATGTAGGCGAGGTCGCGCTCCAGCTTGATGCCGGCGGGCAGAGTGGGGGGCTTCTGGGCCGGCTGCGCGGGCAACGTGAGCGGCGCGGCGGCGAGCAGGGCAAGGAGAAGCAGGGCTTTCATCGGGCCGCAGCATAACGCGGACCTCGCCCCAAGGGAACCATGGAGAAGCGGTGACTACGCCAGCAGGCCCTTCACGATCTCCGCTTCGCGCTCCAGGCCGCTGAGGCGCATGTCCACGCCGAGGTGCTTGAACGTGAGCTTCAGGTGATCCACCCCCATCAAGTGCAGGAGCGTGGCATTCAAGTCGTTCAGGTGGACGGGGTCTTTTACTACGTTGTAGCTGAAGTCGTCCGTCTCGCCGAAGACGGTGCCGCCTTTCGTGCCGCCGCCAGCCATCCACATGCAGAAATTCCGCGGGTGATGGTCGCGGCCATACTGGTCCTTCTTCAGCGTGCCCTGCGAATAGACTGTGCGCCCAAACTCGCCGCCCCAAACCACAAGGGTATCTTTGAGCAGGCCGCGCTCCTTCAAGTCCGCGAGCAACGCGTAGGTCGGTTGGTCCACGTCGTTGCATTGGGCCTTGATGTCCTTGGGCAAATTGCCGTGCTGATCCCAGCCGCGATGCAGAATTTGCACCACGCGCACGTCGCGCTCGGCGAGGCGGCGCGCGAGCAGCGCGCTGTGGGCGAAGGTGCCGGGCTTCGTCACCTCCGGGCCGTAGCGCTCCAAAATGTGCTTGGGCTCCTTCTTCAAGTCTACGAGGTCCGGCACGCTGGTCTGCATGCGGAAAGCCATTTCATACTGCGCGATGCGCGTGGTTGTCTCGGGGTCGCCAAAGCGCGCGTGGTTCATCGCGTTCAACTTGCCGAGGCCGTCGAGCATCGCACGGCGGTTGTCGGCGGCGACGCCGGGTGGATTTTGGATGTAGAGCACCGGGTCCGCACCGCTGCGGAGGGCAACGCCGTTGTGGCGCGTCGGGAGAAAGCCGCTCTGCCACATGCGGGTGAAGAGCGCCTGCGCCGCCGCACCGCTGGACCAGCTCGGCGTGAGGACAACGAAGCTCGGCAAATCATTGTTCTCGCTCCCGAGGCCGTAGCTCAACCACGAGCCGAGGCTCGCGCGGCCGGGCACTTCGCTGCCGGTCATCACGAACGTGCAGGCCGGGTCGTGGTTGATGGCGTCGGTGTGGATGCTGCGGATCACCGCGAGCTCGTCAGCCATCTTCGCCGTGTGCGGGAGCAACTCGCTGACCCATGTGCCACCCTTGCCGTGCTGGGCGAACTTGAACATCGAGGGCGCGACCGGCAGCCGCGCCTGGCCGCTGGTCATCGTGGTGATGCGCTGGCCTTTGCGGACGGAGTCCGGCAAGTCCTTGTCGAAGTGGGCCTCCAGCTGCGGCTTGTAATCCCACATGTCAATCTGCGACGGCCCGCCGTTCATGTGCAGGTAGATGAGCCGCTTGGCCTTGGGTGCGTGGTGTGGCAACCCCGTCAACATGGGGTGCACACGCGGCCCGCCGGGCTTTGTGGGCGCGCCAAAGGCATCGCGTGACATGGCGGCGAGCGCGATGGAGCCGGCGCTCAAGCCGGCGGCGCGGAAGAACTGGCGGCGGGTTTGGTGGAGGAGATAGTTGTTCAGCGGGTTCATGGGAAAGTGATTAGTAATTAGTGATTAGTAGCGGAGGCCGGGTTCCCGGGAGAGTTGGAAATCTCGTCAACCACACTAAAAAAATCGGCCTCCATTTTCGCCAGGACTTCCGTCTTGCCTCGCTTGTGCTCGTGGAACGGTTCGAAGAAGCGGAAGCAACGCGTTCGGTGGAACGGGCGAAAGACAATTGCCATCGGGTTAAATTCCTTGTGGCCTGCGTAATGGCGAAACACCAAGACAGGCAGCGAGCGCTTCCACCGGCTCCGCTCGGACCAGTTCAAGTAGATGGCCCGCGTTCCGAGCCGGGGCTGTATCACTTCGCTGATGTAGTCCCGCCAAACAGGGCTGTCGGAGTGAACAAAGAGAACAAAGCGTCCGCCAGCGCACCAAGATAGCCACACCGCAGAGTTTAGACAGAGTGCCGAAGCCGAGCGGAAAACAAGGTAGGCGAGCAGCAAGGGTGACAGCAGCACGAACATCAGGATGCCGACCAAGTCGGCGAAGCCGCTTTCGACCTTTGTCCGTTGATTGCTCATCGCATCGCCTTCGCTGACTAATCAGTAAGCACTAATCACTCCTTCAGTTCTTCGTCACCACTTCATCCAAGTTCAGAATGAGGTTAGCCACCATCGCGTAAGCCGCCAACTCACCCGCATCCAGCGACGCATCCGGCTTGGATTCGCCGAAGGTGATGGCTTTCTTCGCGGCGTCGGTGCGGCCTTGGTATTTGGCCCATTGGGTGAAGAGCGTGTCGTTGAGCACAGCGAGTTCAGCCTTCGTCGGTGGGCGGGCGGTGGCGAGGCGGAAGCCGTAGGCGAGGCGTTCCTCGGCGTGGCGGCCACCTTCCTTGAGCATCCGCTGCGCGAACGCGCGTGCGGCCTCAAAGTGCTGCACGTCGTTCATCAGCAGGAGTGCTTGTAGCGGGGTGTTGCTGCGCTCGCGGCGCGCGCAGGTTTGCTCGCGACTCGGCGCGTCGAAGGTTGTCATGCTCGGGGCGGGCGCGGTGCGTTTGATAAAGGTGTAAAGGCTGCGCCGCCAAAGCGCGTCGCCGTCGTCGCGCTTGTAGGTCTTGGTGTTGCTGCCGGAGTAGGCTACGGGCTCCCAAATGTTGTCGGGCTGGTAGGTGCGCACGCCTTTGCCGCCAAGCGTCGGCACGAGCAGGCCGCTCACGGCGAGTGCGTTGTCGCGGACCTGTTCGGCGTCGAGGCGGAAACGGGGGCCGCGCGAGTAAAAGCGGTTCTCCGGGTCAGCGGCGATTTTCTGCGGCGTGGTCTTCGAGTCTTGCCGGTAGGTCGCGGAGGTCACGAGCAACTTCACGAACTGCTTCATGTCCCAACCTTGCTCGCGGAAGGTCACCGACAACCAATCGAGTAACTCCGGGTGCGACGGCGCTTCGCCCTGTGCGCCGAAGTCGGCGGTCGTCTTCACCAGGCCGATGCCGAAGAACTGTTGCCAGAAGCGGTTCACCGCCACGCGCGCGGTGAGCGGGTGCGGCGGGCTGACAAGCCACTTGGCAAAGTCGAGCCGGTTGGTCGTGCCGGATTTGGGCAACGGCGGCAGCACGGCGGGGACGTTAGGCCAGACTTGTTGGCCGGGCTTGTTGTATTGGCCGCGCACCATCACGAAGCTATCACGCGGCTTTTCCAAATCCTTCCAAATGAAAGTCGCCGGGATGGCCTTGTCGAAGTCGTCACGCGCCTTGGCAATCGGGTTTTTCTCCCCGTGCAGTTTCTCGAACTGCGGCCGCGTGGAGTTGCAGACCAGCTCGAAGTAATAATCGCGCAGCCGCTGATTCTCCTCCGGCTTGCGGTCCTCGGGCTTCACGGAACGGAACAGCCGTTTCACGTCTTCGGGCACGTTGTTGAGCGCCTTGCCTTGATTTTCCTTGAGCCATACGGCCAGCGATTCGTTCGGGTCTTTTGACGGGTTCGTCTCGCCGGTGATGCCGACCTTGTCCCAGTAGACTGTGCCGCGAGCGAGCGTGAAGGCGAGGCCCTTGATTTGGTCGCCGGCCTTGAAGCCGAGCTGCGCCGCCGCGAACTCCAGCTTCACCCACTCGCCAACCTTGGGCAGGTCGCCGAATCGTTTGCGCTCATTGGTGTCCTTCTTACCGAAATCAATGGCGTAGATGTCGCCCCACACGGCGCGATGTGACCACGCGCCGGTGTTGAACTGCAGCATCACGGCCTTCGGCGGGTCTTTCGGGTCGAGGAAGACGTTGAGGAAAACTTTACCGTTGGGCGGGATGGTGAAGGGCGACTTAAGTTCGGAGAAAAAGTCCTGGCCCACGTCGGGATCGGTGCGTTTGAGCGCGCGTTTGCCGGCAAGAACTTGGCCATCCTTCTCGGTGACCCACTTCGCGGTCGTGGCCGCGCCGCTGGCCTCGACCTTCGCGCCGGCGGGGAAGTCATCGTCCACCCACGTCGTGTCGAACTTCTTCAGCGGCGGCGGCGGGTTCAGCGTCGCCGGGTCGGTGTAAACCACCTTGGTCAGCTCGGCCTTGATGCGTTTGTCCACGGCGGCGATTTGGGTGTTGAAGTCATCGAGCTTCTTCTGCTGCTCCGGCGTGGTGAGTTTGAGGATAGGCGCGGTCAAGAGTTGGTTGCCATCCATGGCGGGGTCGGCGTTGCTGTGGAAGAAGGCATACATCGAGTAAAAATCCTTCGCGGTGATGGGGTCGTATTTGTGGTCGTGGCAGACCGCGCAGCCGGCGGTTAATCCCATCCACACGGATGCGGCGGTCTCAGTGCGGTCCACGGCGTAGCGGAAAATCCATTCCTCGTTGATGCTGCCACCCTCACCGGTGGTGACGTTGCAGCGGTTGAAGCCGGTGGCGATGAGTTGGTCTTGCGTCGGGTTCGGCAGGAGGTCGCCCGCGAGTTGCTCAATGGTGAACTGGTCGAAGGGCAGATTGCGGTTGAAGGCGCGCACGACCCAATCGCGGTAAGGCCACATGGAACGCTCGTTGTCCAAGTGCATCCCGTGCGTGTCGCCGTAACGCGCCGCGTCGAGCCAGTGCCGGCCCATGTGCTCGCCGTAGTGCGGCGACGCGAGCAGGCGGTCCACGACCTTTTCGTAGGCGTTGGGCGATTTGTCCGCGAGGAAGGCATCCACCTCGGCGGGCGTGGGCGGCAGGCCAGTGAGGTCGAAGGTGACTCGGCGGATGAGCACTTCGCGGGAGGCCTCAGGGTTCGGCGTGAGTTTGCGCTCGGCGAGCTTGGC
>Ga0194132_10001547_pt1 | contig 46415 bp, 47 predicted proteins | sample TA2KigOf80mmetaG_FD_148612 | JGI IMG/M metagenome (GOLD analysis project Ga0194132, IMG submission 148612) | Freshwater microbial communities from Lake Tanganyika, Tanzania - TA2015054 Kigoma Offshore 80m | ecosystem: Environmental > Aquatic > Freshwater > Lake | place: Tanzania: Lake... | reverse complement strand
ATCCTCATCATCCGGCGCGAACTCCTCGCCAATTCGGTGCCCGTGGTCGTCGGCGGCGGTACCGTGGCCTACGTCAATCCCGAGGAGCACGTCTACCTCGACGACCCCGTTCATCGCGAGGAGGCCGGCACGCCCGCAATCGTCGAGTCGATTCGGGCCGGGCTCGTCTTCCAGTTGAAGCTAGCGGTCGGCACGACCGTGATCAAGGAGCGTGAGGATGAACTTCTGACGCGCGCCTTCACTGCGTGGGGCAATCATCCTCGCATCGATATCCTCGGCAATCGAAATGTCGAGCGGCTGTCGATCGTCTCGTTCACCATTCGCGCCACCGAGGGCGGATACCTGCATCACAACGCGGTCGTCGCCATCCTCAACGACCTCTTCGGCATCCAGGCGCGCGGCGGCTGCTCGTGCGCCGGGCCCTACGGCCACCGGCTGCTCAACCTCGACCTCGATCGCTCGCATGCCATCGAGAGCCAGGTCCTGATTGGGTGCGAGGGCATCAAGCCCGGCTGGGTGCGCGTCAACTTGAACTACTTCATCGAGGACGAAGTGGCTGACTACGTCATCGAGTCGGTGCGGCTCGTCGCCGACTCGGGTGAACGCCTGCTTCCGCTCTACCGCTTCGAGCCGGCGACCGGCCTGTGGCGTCACCAGCACGGGCCGGTCGAACCACCTCTTCGACTCGCAGACCTGAATTACGACAGCGGGATGCTGACGTATCCACGTCACGACGATCGACTCCCACTGTCAGCACTGGGCGAGCATCTGCTCGAGGCGCGCACCCTCCTGCAGGCACTACCCCCGCTGTCTGCCGACGCATCCCTCAATGCGGACTTCGACTCGCTGCGGTGGTTCCCGCTGCCCCGCGAAAGCGTTGCCGCCAGCAACGAAAGTGAAGGCATCCGGCACAATGAGCCTTCCCCGTCGCGCTGAGGCGCGAGGACCGCGCCTACTAGAGCAATGCGACCGGCCGAGGATCTTTCGGGTAGGCGATGCATGGCTGCAGGCATGCTGAAGGGTAACTCGTAGACTCTGTTGCTCGCGGCCCCGTAGCTCAGGGGATAGAGCAGAGGTTTCCTAAACCTTGTGTCGGCAGTTCGATTCTGCCCGGGGCCACCACTTTCTTCCCCTTGCTGACGTGGGGTTTCGTGAAGAGAGGCCGAGTCGGCATCTGCGGCTCTTTGACGCCAGTCACTTCTGAGTCACTTTCTTCGACCTGGACGAGCAGTTCCATCCGGTCCGCCACGTCATCAAGGTGGCTGTCGAACAGGCCCGCGTAACGGTCCAGAGTCATCTGCGCAGAGGCATGGCCGAGCATCTGCTGGATGGCCTTGACGTTGGCCCCGGAAGCCACAGCCAGAGATGCTGCGGTGTGGCGCAGGTCGTGGATCCTCAGGGAGTCGTCGCCCCACGCCTTACGCGCGGGGCCCCACACGCGGTTGTGGAAGTTCGCATTGCGGAACAAGTGGGGTTCTCTAAAGACACGGTGTCACGGGCCCTAACTCGCCTCCGCAAGGCAGGAGCCATCGAGTGGATCCCTCGAGGGCGCGAGCGCCCCACGGACGCCGACAGTTGGCGCCTTCTGCGTCCATCAACGATTTCTACCGGCGAAGACGTGTGGAGCAAGTACGGCTTAGGTACGGCCAGCAGGCTCGTCTATGAGGCCATGGTCCCCGGCCAGCCCTACTCGTACGCTGACCTGAGGAAGGCTACGGGCCTATCCAGGCGCCGGGTAAGGGACGCTCTCCGGATCTTGGAGAGCGTCGAATGGGTGACCGGGAGCCACCTGCGTGAGGGCAGCCCCACCAGTAGGACGAGTTGGACATCGAGACGAGTGACCCCCGAGGAGATGGAGGCTCTAGCGCTCCACCTACACGTGAGCGAGCAGAGACTAGGCAGGCGGCGATGGCACCGCCAGCAGCGCGTGGACTTTTACCGGTTGGTTGAGCCTCACGCTGAGCGAACCAAACTGATGCATACAGATCTTGAAGCTTTTTGACTCGCCGAGGCCCCAAAGCCTCGGCACTGACAAGCCTTTGACAAGGGGGCCTCGGGGCCCCCTGACATGTCCAAAGTGCTACACCTACGTATGCACTCAACTTGCCCGGATGCCGATGTCGGCCCTGGGACCTCCATCTCCATCCTCGGCGCCTGAGATGAAGCAGCAAAGACCACGTGTATCAAAATGAGGGGGTAAAGGAGGGGTGACCGCTGGGTGCCGCAGCCGCAGGCCTCCAGCCTGCATACCAATCGAGTCCCCCTTGATTGCACTTCGGTGCCGCCGGCCGGCCGCCCCACGGCGACGCCCCTCAGGCCTCCGAAGCGACGCTGACCCGGTAGCGCTCCGTCAGCCCGGGGTGAAGGGGAACTGCTTCATCGTGCCGTTGGCCCACGGCTGCAGCACGGGGTTGAGGCGCTTTCGTGCGCGCTGGGCGTTGAGCCGCGTCTGCATGTCCTGCTGCACCTCGGCGTAGGCCGGGTTGCCGGCGAGATTGCTCATCTCCGTCGGGTCCGTCGTGAGGTTGTAGAGCTCGAACTGGTCCGCCGGCGGCGCCACCTGGCCGGACGTGGGGTTGGGCGCCTTCACCGTCGTCGTCGCCACCTTCTGGCCGGGCTGGTTCTGCCTGCCCTCGATGATGGTGAGCACGTCCTGGACGTTGGGGTTGGTCCACAGGGCCGGGTTGTCCCAGTAGCGGTTGAACTTCCAGCGCTCCTGGGCGCCATCGGCGCCGGTGGGGAGGTAGGCAACGACGGTCTCCACGCTGGCCGGCTGCACGACGGGCGGGTAGGCCATGCCGGTGAAGGCCACCGCCTGCGCCCCGCGGAAGACCTGGTCGTCGGTCATGAAGTAGATCGCCTCGTCGCGCAGCGACTCGACATCCTGCTCGCCGAGCAGCACTCCGGAGAGGTCACGCCCGACGAGCCCGCGCACCTGCTGGTGGGAGGAATCCAGGTCCCGAGCGATGGCGGCCTGATCAAGCCCGGCCAGTCCGAGCATGGTGGGGAGCAGGTCGGCATGGCTGGTGAGCACGTCCGAGTGTGTGCCCTCGGGGAAGAGCACGGGATTGTGGATCATGAAGGGCACGCGGACCATCTCGTCGTAGGCGTTGTGCCACTTCTGGAACATCCCGCCGTGAGCGCCGAGCACGTCGCCGTGGTCGGAGAGGTAGATCACTATGGTGTTGCGGTAGGCATCCGGATCCGCGGCAAGCGTCTGCATCACGGCACCGATGTGCCGATCCACTTCCTTCTGTAGCTGGTAGTAGAAGCGGTGGTACGCCGTGTCGTTGTCCAGAGGTTGGAAGCCCTGTGCGTAGAGGCTGACGAAACTCGACTGGGCATCGGGCTTCGTGCTGAGGTCCTCCGCGGCGGAGGCGGCGTACTCAGGGGTGAAGAGATCGCGTGGCACAGTTGATCCGATGAGTTGGTTCATGAGGTAGGGCGAGCCCGGCTGCCCCGAGGCGTCGCCGGCCAGCGTCAGCTTGCCCCACAGGGTGATGTCATGCGGATTGACGAAGGACGCGACCATGAGCCACGGCTTGCGGGATCCGCGCAGCTGGGTGAGCTGGTCGACGCTGAGCTGCGCATAGACCTCGTCGCGGCCCTTGCCGCCGGGACCGGCCGATGATGCTGAGTTGAGCGGGTTGCTGCCGTGGGGCTCCGGGCCGATGAACCCCGTGAAGCCGTACTGCTCGAGCAGGCCCGCTTCGAGGTAGAGGTCCTCGAGGTATTCGTTGCGGCTGGCGTTGTCGTTGTACGACGGCACAGGGTTGTAGGAGCCGGGCTGGTAGAGGTCCGCATCGGAGACGTGCCACTTGCCCTTCCAGTAGGTGTCGTAGCCGGCTGCGCGGAACCAGTTGCCCAGGGTCGGCACGGTCGCCGGCTCGAGCCAGTAGAGGTCGGACTCGATAGCGGTCTTGGCCGATCCCGATGTCTGCGACACCCCGTGCAGCGAGGGGTATTGCCCCGTGAAGATCGACGCACGGCTCGGCTGGCACGCGGTCGACATGATGTGGTGATGGGTGAATTCGAATGCCTTGCGGCGTAGGAAGGCCTGCGCGGGGAGATTGGCCCGGCGCCAGGCCTTGAGGGCCTCGCTCTCATACACCGGTGCGTAGCGCTGCTCGTCGACCATGATGATGAGGAAGTTGGGGCGCTTGCGCAGGCGGCCACGGGGGGTGAAGGGGCGGCGCTTGGCCGCTGACGCGGTGCCGGTCGATGCGGCACCGACTGCTGCTGCTCCCGCCGCGACGCCGGCCGCCTGCAGGAGACGGCGCCGGCTCAGGCCCGAGGTGATGTCCGATGCCATGTCAGGCTCCCTTTGCCTTGAGCGAGATGCGTCCGGTGACGAGGTCGTAGGTGAGTGTGTAGTCGAAGTAGAAGGAGTTGCCGGTGTTGACCAGTGGGTCGCCGTTGGGGATGACATTCACGAGGTTGCGCGACGCCTGTGAGCCGGCCTTGAAGGCATGGCCGATGAACGCCGCTCCAGGCGCGGCGAGCGTCACCTCGGTGCCGGTCGTCAGGTAGCCCTTCTTGTCGACGGGCAGTCCGGCGTACTCATCGCCCTTGACGCGCATGAGGGTGAACGCCGCGTCGAACCATGTCGGCACGCAGGATTCCTCGCCGCCCGCGAAGGTCCAGCAGCCCGTGGCGGACTGGTCATTCCACAGCGGCGCGCCCACCGCGTTGGTGCCCGCGTAGGGGAGCGGGAAGGTCATCAGCGCGTCGGGAGGGAGAGTGGCGCCGAGCACGATGCTGCCGGACGTGCCCTTGGTGCGGGAGAAGTGGATGCTCCACTGGCGGCCGAGGATGCCGGGCAGCGCGGTGAAGGGATTGACCATCGTCTCGCCGCCCTTGGTGCCGACGCCGAGGAGGCCGTAGACGCCCATGTCGGTCCACTGCTTGAGATAGGCGTTGGGCTTGTTGGAGTAGAGGAAGGGAATCGCCTCGGTGGTCGACACCCCGCTAAACGTCATGGCAGCGTTGCCGAGGACTCCGGGGATACGACGACCGTTGGGCGCCGGCGCACTGCCGGTCCGGGTGCCGATCGTCACGCCCGCGGGAGTGCGATCCCAGACGCCGGGGAAGAGCAGGAGACCGGAGAAGCCCGTGTCGACGATGACGCGGATGGGGGCCGAGGCCCCGACCTGCATGGTGATGGTGCCGTTCTGGCCATTGCGGCCCGGCGTCTGCATGGTGCGCACGGGCAGTTGCACGGTCGGTGGCGTCGGCCGCTTCACGGTGGCGGGGGCGTCGGACACCGGAGCCGCCGTGGCGCTGGGCACGCCGGCCAGGACCGCGGCGCCGACCAGCATGCCGACGGCGATGATGCGAATGCTTCTCACGGGTCCTCCTCGTGGCGGGCGGTGCGGCCCACGGCCACTCTGTCACGCATCAACCCGTGAGTCTGCCCAGCGCAGACGTTGCCTCAGATCACCTGGCCACTATCGGCGGAGGGTCTGCCTGTGATTCGGGTCGCCGTTCGGATCCTTGATCTGGTTGGCCCCGATCGACACGGCGGCGAGTGCGGCACCGCGCGGGATTCTCGGGCAGTCCGCCGGCACCGACACGGTGCGCGGCGACATGCGATGAACGCTACCTCAGGATGCGTCCGGATCCGCGCTGCACATCGGCTTGAGAGCGCCCTTCATCGCACCACTCACGAAGGTGTCCAGGGCCGATCCGCCGTAGGTCTGCGTGTTCGGGTTCGTGGCGATCGCGGCGGGCACCCCGAAGTGATCGACGCCGGGGAAGTAGTCAACCTCGAGATATCCGGTGCCATTGCAGTAGAAGGGTTCCAGCGAATGGAAGAACTGATCCGTGAGGCAGTTGGTGCCGCTCACCTTGCCGGCCGTGTCGACGCACCACATGATGCGATCGTTGCGCCCCTGGGCCAGCAGGACCGGCACCTTGGCGCCACTGCTGTTGAGCGCCAGGTCGGGGTAGGGATTGACCCCATTGGGACCGGCCATGTTGAACTGCAGCCACTGGCACCACTCCTGGATCACCTTGGACTGGGCGTTGGGCTTATCGCACGTCGCGTCAATGCCGCCCTGCCAGGTGCCGGTCGCGTTGGATCCGTCGAACGGTGCCGCGAAGAAGCGGGAGTTGTTGGGGTTGGCGAAGCCCGAGATGGCCTTGTAGATCGGCAGGATCGACGTAATGTTGAGGCACTTCCCCGCGACTGTGGGTGCAGCCGCCTGGCCCGCGGGGGAGAGCACGTCCGCTGACGAGACGCGGGCCGTGGGTCCGAAGGGGAATTTGCCCGCCGTGGCATTTTGCACCTGGCTCCAACTCGCGGTCACGTAGCTGAAGAGAGCGGCTCCGATGGGGAAGGGGATGGACCCGGTGAAGCCGGGGTTGTTGTTGTACATGTCACGATCGCCGAGATGGGCTCCCATGTAGGCCCGCGGCTGCCCCGGTGAAGTGGTGAACTGCGTCGCCGGAGCAAGGGCGGCCACGCCGGCGAGATTGAGGGTGCGGTCACCCTTGGCCGAGAGATACGGGCTTGCGAGCTGTCCTGCCCAGAGCGCGGATCCACCTCCCTGGGAGTGCCCCCAGGTGACGAGGGGCAGTTGGGCACCGGGGTCGATCGCCCCGAGGCCGAAGGCCGTGGCGTTGTTGGTCAGGGCACGCGCTGAGTCGATGACGGCGAGAGCGGACGGCACGCCGAGGACGTACTTCTGCAACTCGGACGTGCCCATGCCCGCCGAGGGATAGTCGGTCGCGACGACGGCGTACCCGTCGGTGAGCATGCCCACGAGGGCGCCGTCCTGCTGGGACCCCTTCTTCGTCACGGCCCCGATCCCGGAGAACATCGGGCCGACGAACTTGGCCGGATCATTGCTGGGCTGGCACTCCTCCAGCAGGCCGACCGTGCCGTGTGACCACGCGACGACTCCCTGGATGCTGGTGCTACTGGGCACGGCCACGAGTCCGCATGAGGCAACCACCGAGCCCGCCTCGCCTGTGGTGGCGTAAGCGACCCGGTAGAGCCTGCCCGACGCGATCTTGGACCGGGCGGTGACGTCCTGAGGGCTCGCGAGCAGGTCGCCCGGCTTCTTGCCCACGAGGGCAGCCTTGATGTTGGTGTCGAGGCAGACATTGCCAAAGAGAGCGCGCGCTGCAGGGGCCTGCGCGGGAGGCGGAGCTGCCTGAGCCGTGGCAAGCGTGCCGGCACCGAGGGCGGCGGCGACGACGAGGGGAAGGACAAGTGACTTCATGGCGGACTCCACGAGTGGGTGGTGCTGGTCGGATCGACTCTAGGGCAGCCGGGTGCGTTGAGGCGCGCCCATCGGGAGGCACCCGACCCTCGGCACCCGTGCGACACACTGGGGGCATGGAGGAAAAGGTCAACGTCCTGGGCGGTCCGCTGGAGGAGTGCGGGCGGGGCAGGGAGCGTGTCAGGCGTGCGGTCGAGCCGCACATGCTCGCAAGCGTCGCACCCCGAGAGCCGACGTGTTGAAGATCATCAGGGACGCGGGGCTTATTCCAGATAGGGACCACGAGTACAAGAACGTCACGGATCCCTGGCCCTGCACGTGCGCCACGTGCGGTGCCCGAGTGCGGGCCCGCGTCAACACCCTCAAGAAGGGACATCGTGGCTGCAAGCGCTGCGCCATGGTGGAAGGCGGCATCGGGTTCGATGTCTGGTCCCCTGGAGTCATCTACCTGATTGCCCATGACGAGTACGGCGCGTTGAAGGTCGGCATCACGAGCACGAACACGACGCGCGAACGACTCGCGGTGCATCGGATCCACGGGTGGAGAGTCATACGGCAGTGGGTGACAGAGACAGGACAGCAGGCCGTCTTCGCTGAAGTCGAAGTGCTGAGGTGGCTTCGCGAGGACCTAGGGACCAAGCCGTGCCTCTTGCCGGACCACATGCCCCAGGGCGGCTGGACGGAGACCGTTCTGGCTAGCGAGGTGTCAGCGCAAGTCATCTCCCGTCGGGTGACATCCACATTGAGACGTGCCGTGAACCTTCCCCCGCTGCCGGACCGCAGCGAGTCGAAGATTGGGCGTCGGGCGTTCTGCGTAGTCGTGAAGGCGAACGGGAGTCCGTGCCGGCGCAGAGCAGCCATCGGGGCCTACTGCGTAAACCACGCCACGAGGATTGAGAAGTACGGCGACCCGTTGAGGGGGCCGAGGAAGCTAGGCGAGAAGTGTCTCGTCGTAGTTGACGGAGCAGAGTGCGGCAAAAATGTGCGGAGCCGCGACATGTGTTCAGTGCACTACGAGCGCTGGTATACGCATGGAGACCCGCACTTCATGCTCCGGCCTACCCCTGGCACCAGATCGGCTACGTGCATCGTCGAGATAGACGGTGCTGCGTGTCGCTTGAAAGTTGTCGCTTACGAAATGTGCGCGAAGCACTATCGGCATTCGTCCACGCACGGGGACCCTCTGGCCGGCCGGTTCGAGAACCCTGGAGCACCCTGCTCCGTCGTCGAGGACGACGAGACGTGCCCTCGCGATGCCGTCGCTGGTGGAATGTGCAACCGGCACTACCGACGTTGGAAGAAGTACGGGGATCCCTTGAAGACCATCAGAATCCCCTACGAGAAGCGACCCACCGCCTGCATCGCTACTGACAACGGCGAGACCTGCGGGCGCAGAGTGGCCGCCCACGGCCTGTGCAACATGCATCGCAAGCGAGCAAGGAAAGCAAGCCTCAAGGCAGGCACTGCCGGAAATTAGGGGCGGTTCCTCAGCTGCATATCTATGTATGTATCAGTAACAGAATTTAATACCCTCGGGTCAAGCCTGATACTGCGTCGATTCGATCTTCCTGCAAGCCTCTGCCTGCTGAAACCGAATGGCTTGCTTGCCCCCCCCGGGGGGGAAGGTCCGAGGAGGCCGGTCCGGCCGCCAGTCACTTATCAGTCACTCTGCGCAGTGACACAAACTGCTTGGCAGTGACACGACATGCCCCTGCCTACGAGGGAATCTGCCGGCTCCTACTGCCAGTCCTCACCCTTGGGCACGTTTCCTAAACCTTGTGTCGGCAGTTCGATTCTGCCCGGGGCCACTCGCGACCAGTTGGGTGCTGATGACAACACATCGGCGCTGTTCAAGGCCCGGCAAGGGTCTGGGTATGAGCCCGTCCAATGTCGCTCGCCGAACTCCGCGCGCAATCTACGCGCCGAGGGATTCTCCTTCCCGCTGTCACTACACTCAAGATTAGGACGTGGCCGGAAGCCAGACGCGCCAAGCCTTAAGCTGTAGCCCCAAAGCAGTAGAGCTCACGCATCTCGTCGGAGTCGTGCCCGCCGTGCTGGTGGCATCTGTGGTGACAACTGCACCCCCGCCAAGCATCACCACCCATCTCGGCACCCAACGTCGGCCCTCGTGGTCTACCCTGCGAACGTGACAGGTGGACGCACGTGGCGGCGCGGCGTGCCCCTCGCCATCGGTCTTGTCGCATCGGGACTGCTGGCGACGGCCATCGCCGATGCCCGCGTGGTCGATGGCTGCGATCTGAAGCCACGGACGATCTGCGAGGAGATGGTGCTGCCCTTCAATGGCGGCTTGCTCGACGAGGACCTCAGCGGGGCCAGCTTCTACAGGTCCGACCTCTCCGGCGCCTACATCGAGCGCACCAAGCTAGTCCGAGCCAACCTTTCCAGGACGCTGCTCAACGAGGTCCTCTTCCTCCGTAGCAGCCTCATGGATGCCAACCTGTCCTACGCCGCGAGCGGATCCATCAACTTCGGCAGCCTCTCGCTTAGCCGAGCCAACCTCCGGGGCGTCACCTTTCGCACGTCCAGTTTCATAGCAGTAAACGCGACGCTCGCGGACCTCACCGGTGCAGAGATGCCTTCGATGACCATCGGGCCTACGTCGACGCAGCCCAGTACCTGGGCCGACGCCGAGTTCACCCGCGCCGTGCTCACCGATGCCAGGATCACCGACACGAGCCTGGCCGGGGCGTCGTTCGCCGATGCTGATCTGCGCGGTGCCGAACTCAGCACCGTCGACCTGTCGGATGCGAACCTCTCAGGGGTCAATCTCTCCAAGGCAACCTTGCGGACTGTCCGGTTCAACCGGGCTCAACTGCCGGTGGCCACCCTGGTCGATACGATTCTGCACGGAGCCGACTTCACCGGCGCCAACGTGAGCGGCCTGGTCCTCCAAGACGCCACCGTGCGCGGCGCCTTTTTCTCCCGAGCCAGCGGCAACCTCTACGTGAGGCTGTCCAACCTCACCGCCACAGCCAACGATGACGATTACGCCTACCCCAACAGCCTAGCGCACTCTGACCTGCGCGACTCGGAGTTCCTGGACTCCGACCTCCGGGGCGTGGACTTCACCGACTCGGACCTGCGCAACTCGGATTTCACCGGATCCAACATCCGCACGGCGATCTTCGACAGCGCAGACATGCGCGGTGTCATCCTCCCCGACTCGGCCTTGATCGGGCGCCCCACGTTCGGCTGCAATCGGCAGACCCGCTGGAGCGGGGACTACGCGGAACGCTTTGGCCCCTACTGTCGGAGCAAGGGCGACAAGGTCAAGCCCGTTTGGTGCCGTGACGACTACAACAAAACCCCGGGCCTGTGCGCCATCTGCGGCAGGATCTGCATCGTCGGGCGCGGGGTCGACTCCGGGGCCGAGATGTCCCCCGCCGCATGCGACCGACGACAACAGGCTGCAACGCGCGCGGGTCCAGGCGGTCAGTTCGTGGCGCTAGGGTGATGCCCCCAGCCACTCCGGGAGGAAGCGAGTCCGGACCAATGAACGACACCGAAACGCGGCCAGACGACATATGGCGAATACCGGGCGCTGGAGATCGCCGCATTCGAAATGGCGCCGCTGCTGCATCTGTGCGCGTAGTTTGACTCGACGATCCGCCTAGGGCAGAGCACGCGGGTGTCAGGCAAGGTCACCCGCGACAGCAGTGCCGTCACGGACGCGCGAATCCGGGTCACGTGGATCTCGAATTCCGGCAAGGTCAAGGAGCTAGGCGTGACGCAGACGTCTGCCTTTGGACGCTATTCACTTGCCGTTACGCCGCCACGCTCCGGCACGCTGCGCGTCACGGCGAGGAGCGAAGGGCAGCACTCCTCAGTGAGCAATCCGATCACCGTGCGCCGGTGACTACTCCTCGACCCGCTCCACCGTGGCCGGGAAGAGCCACCAAGCGAGGATCAGCCCGAGCAGGGTGAGCGTCCCCCCGACCAGAAGGGCCATGGTCATGCCGGACACGAAGGCCTCGCCTGCCGCCTCGCGGATCGGTACGGCGAGATCGGGTGTCAGCTGCTGCACCGCGATGCTGCCCGCAGCTAGGGATTCCCGCACCGCCTCCACCACATTGCTGGGGATGGCATCGATCGCATTTCCCGCGGCCGCGATCCGTTCCTCGATCTCATTGCGGTAGCCCAGAGCCAGGAGCGACCCGAGGATCGCCACGCCCAGCGAACCTCCGAGTTCAGACATGCCGTCGTTGACGGCAGCGCCAATGCCGGCCCGTTCGGGCGGCGTCGCGGCCAGCACGCCGTTGGTCGCCTGCGGCAGCACCATGCCCAGACCGAAGCCGATCAGGCCGAGGCTCCCGCCGATGAGCGCGTAGGGCGATCCCACCTTCATCAAGGTGGCGATCGCAAAGCCTGCTGTCACCAGGAGGAATCCGATGAGGACCGTGGTGCGTGTGCCGATGCGCTCGGCCACTCGGGGACTCAATAGCGACGCGATGAGCATGCCTCCAGCACCGGGGAGCATCGATACGCCCGACTCGACGGGGGTATTCCCCTGGACGAGTTGGAGGAATTGAGGCAGGAAGAACATCATTCCCATCAGCGCCGCATAGACCAGCGCGACGCAGATGACCGAGACGGTGAAGAGGCGGTTGCGAAACAGGCTCATGGGCAGCATCGGTCGCGGGGCCCGGAGCTCCCACCACACGAAGCCGCTCAGGAAGACCACCGTCGCGACGGACGATGTGACGGCGAGGGGGTCGATGCCCGCATCGGGTATCTCGATCACCGTGACGACAAGCGCGACCAGGCCGACTGTCGAGAGCACGGCGCCGAGCGGGTCCAGGCGCGGTCGGCTCGGATCGAGGGACTCTGGCACGTAGCGAAGTGTGGCGATGATGCCGATGACCACGAGTGGCGGATTGACCCAGAAGATCGCGTGCCACGAGACGTGTTCGACGAGCAGTCCGCCGACGATGGGCCCGATGGCAACAGCGGCGCCGGCGGTCGCGGCCCAGATGCCGATTGCCTGGGCACGTTCGCGACGATCAGTAAACACATTCATGAGGATTGACAGCGTGGACGGCATGATGAATGCCCCACCGATCCCCATGATCGCCCGGAAGGCAGTAAGGGTGAGCGCGTGGTTGGCAAAGCCCGCCGCGAGGGATGCGCTCCCAAAGACCACGAGGCCGATGAGGAGGGCACGGCGACGGCCGAAACGGTCGCCGAGGGAGCCGGCCAGGAGCAGCGTGCCAGCGAACATCACGGAGTAGGCATCAACAACCCACTGCAGCTGGGCCGTGGTCGCGTCGAGCTCCTCCTGCAGGACGGGCAGGGCGACGTTGACGATGGTGTTGTCGAGAGAGATGACGGCAAGTGCACCCGCAAGGACGGCCAGGACCGCCCATCTATTGACCGTCGACCTCATGTCAGGAGCCTACGAGATCGTTATGGATCCACCTGCTCGACGACTAGGCTTCGCCCGTGGATGTCTCCCAGGGGATCTACTCCTTACTGGTGATCGCCGCGATAGCCGCGGCTGTGCCTCTGATCGTTGGCCTCCTGCGCCTTCCCATCGCTGAGGTAGTCCTGCTCCTCGCAGGCGGGATCGTCTTTGGCCCATCGGGCCTCGGCTGGATCCAACTCGACGAGACCATCCTCCTCTTCTCCGAGATCGGCCTTGCCTTCCTGTTCTTCGCGGCGGGGCTGGAGTTGGAGAAACACGCGATCCGCGGCCGCTCCGGCAAGCTCGCGCTCATCGGGTGGATCACCACTGTCGTGCTCGCGTGCCTCGCCGCGGCACTACTCGAATACCTCAGCATCATCCGAGACTTCCTCGGAGTCGCGATCGCACTCACCAGCACCGCCCTGGGCACCCTGCTGCCCATCCTGCGCGACAAGGGGCTGCTCAAGACTCCATTCGGCACCTATTTCATGGGGGCGGGTGCCATCGGCGAGTTCGGGCCCATCCTGGCCATCTCGATCCTGCTCACCACGGCCAATCCGGCTATGGGATTCGTCGCCGTGGCCCTCTTCGCCGTCGTCGCACTCGCTTTCGCGAAGGTCCCGGGCTGGTTGAAGTTCGAACAGGTCGTCTCCATCATCGACCGCGGCCACGGGACGAGTTCGCAGACCGCCATTCGACTGACCGTCCTGCTCCTGCTCGGTCTCGTGGCCACCGCCGAGTTGTTTGGTCTCGACGTGGCACTGGGAGCGTTCGTGGCCGGGGTCATCCTCAAGCTCTTCGCGACCAAGAGCGAGGAGAACCTTCTGCAGACGAAGCTCACCGGCGTCGCCTTCGGGGTGTTCATCCCCCTCTTCTTCATCGTGTCGGGCGCCAAACTCGACATTCGGTCGATCCTGGAATACCCGCAACTGCTGACCGTCTTCACGGTGCTGCTGCTACTCGTGCGTGGAGTGCCCCAATTCGTCATCTACCGCCGGGCGATTCCGCAGGCGGGGCGCCGAGCACAGTTCTCGCTCTACGTCGCCACCGCGCTGCCGATCATCGTCGCCGTGACGACTATCCAGGTCGACAACGGCACGATGAAGTCCCAGGTCGGGGCCGCACTTGTCGGAGCCGGAGCATTGTCGGTGCTCATCTTCCCGCTCCTCGGCCAGTTCCTCGGCCGGCGCGTGAGTGCTCAACCCGAGCGCAGCGACGCGATTACATAGAGGGCGACGCCCGCGGCAACCGACGCGTTCAGCGACTCCGCCGCGGCAGCCATGGGAATCGACACGATGTGATCGCACGTCTCGCCGACGAGCCGACCGAGCCCCCTGCCCTCACCGCCGACCACCAGGACGATCGGGCCGCTTGCTATCTCAGCACTCAGCGATGGAAGGTCAATGTCGCCATCGGCGGCCAGGCCCAGCACTGTGAAGCCGGCCTTTCGGTAGGCGACGAGCGCTCGAGTGAGGTTGACCGCGCGAGCCACGGGCACATGCGCGAGCGTCCCGGCGCTGGCCTTCCAGGCGGATCCGGTGACACCCGCGGACCGGCGTTCGGGGATCACTACGCCGCTGCCACCGAAGGCGGCAACCGAGCGAACGATCGCTCCAAGATTGCGCGGGTCGGTCACCCCATCGAGCGCGACGATCAGCGGCTGAATACGTCCGGGGGTGTCGAGAAGATCGGCTGGGTCGACATAGTCGTAGGGGGGAACGATGAGCAGCACGCCCTGGTGCACTCCGCCGCCCGACATGCGATCGAGTTCGGTGCGCGGCACCTCGAGGAGCGGCATGGCCTTGTCTGCGGCGATCTGCACCGCCTCGCGCACGCGATCGTCCGAGTCGACGAACTGCTGGACGTAGAGGGCGGACGCAGGAACCCCGGCGCGCAAGGCTTCGACCACCGGGTTGCGCCCGAGCAGCACGTCCTTGGCATCCTTGGAGCGACGGGGCGTCGTCCTGGCCTTGGCCTTGTCGGCCGCCTTCGCTCGTCGAGAAGCGGGATGGCCGGTGCGTTCGGTCGCCTTCGGTGTCGGCCCCTTGCCCATGAGCGCCTTGCGCCGCTGCCCACCCGAGCCGACGACGGCGCCCTTCTTCGAGCCCGCCTTGCGCATCGCCCCGCGGCGCTGGGAGTTGCCGGCCATCAGATCTCCTCGGCGAGTGACCATCGCGGTCCGGCGGGGGTGTCTTCGACGACGATGCCCGATGCAGCCAGTCCGTCGCGCAGCGCGTCGGCCACCGCGAAGTCTTTGCGATCGCGCGCAGCAGCACGCTGGGCGAGGACGACGTCGACCAGTGGCCCGAGGGCGCGCCGTGCAGCGCCGTCATCGGACTGCGCGGCCCAGGGCGGGGCATAGGGATTGAGCCCGAGGACGTCGAGCATGGCCACGACCTCATCGCGTGCCTCGCGAGCGCCGACGAGCTCGTCGGCCGCGAGCGCCGCATTTCCCACTCGCACGGTGTCGTGGACGACCGCGAGGGCCTGGGGCACCCCGAGGTCGTCGTTCATGGCCGCGGCAAAAGCGTCCGGGACCGGCACGGACTCGGGCATGCCTAGCGACTCCTCGGCACGACGCACGAAGCCCTCGATGCGCCGATAACCCGCGGCCGCCTCCGACATGGCCTCGTCGGAGAACTCCAGCATGGAGCGGTAGTGCGCCGACCCGAGGTAGTAGCGCAACTCCACGGGGCGCACCCGCTGCACGACCTCGGAGACGAGCAGCGAGTTGCCAAGCGACTTGCTCATCTTCTCCCCCGACGTCGTGACCCAGGCGTTGTGCATCCAGTACTGCGCGAACGAATCGCCCGCCGCCTTCGACTGCGCGATCTCGTTTTCGTGGTGGGGGAAGAGCAGGTCCATGCCGCCGCCGTGGATATCGAACGCCGGCCCGAGGTAGCGCGAGGCCATCGCCGAGCACTCCAGGTGCCAGCCCGGACGTCCCGGGCCCCACGGCGTGTGCCACTGCGGCTCCCCGGGCTTCGCTGACTTCCACAGTGCGAAGTCGCGAGGGTCACGCTTGATCTGCGCATCGGAGTCGGCGGCGGGCTGCATGTCGTCGAGGCGCTGTCCGCTGAGCGCGCCGTACTCGGGGAGGGAGCGCACGTCGAAGTAGACGTCACCGTCGGCCGGGTAGGCGTGGCCGGCGTCGATGAGTCGCTGCATGAGCTCGACCATCTCGGGCACGTGACCGGTGGCCCGTGGCTCGTAGGTGGGAGGCAGGCAGCCCAGCTGGTCGTAGGCCCAGGTGAATGCGCGCTCATTGCGCATGGCCACCTGCCAGAACGGGATGCCTTCGTCAGTGCCGCGCTGAAGGATCTTGTCGTCGATATCGGTGACATTGCGCACGAAGGTGACGTCGTAGCCGGATGCCTGAAGCCAGCGACGCAGGATGTCGAAGGCCAGGCCGGAGCGGATATGCCCCACATGGGGTGGCGCCTGCACGGTGGCCCCACACAGGTAGATCGACGCGCGCCCCGGCTGGAGGGGCTCGAAGTCGCGCACCGAGCGCGCCGCGGTGTCGTAGAGGCGCAGGTTCACCCCGTCAGGGTAGAGGAGGGGCCTTTCGATCATGCGCGCCGACTGTGCACTTCCGGGCACCATTCGGGCGATATCGACGCACGCAAGCGCACACTCAGCATCGCGGCAATGGTGACGGGCCCTAGTGGGGTAGGCGCGTGACAACCTTCACCGGCGTGATGCGGCACACGACGCGCACGTTGTCGGTGCCGTCATCGCCGGTATAGCGACCGGTGCTGGTGTACTGGTCGTTCAAGCGATCGATGAGCTCTCGGCCGCCCTCCTCTGTCATGCGGACGTGGCCACGGACCTCCACGTAGGAGTACGGGTCGTCCTTAGGGTAGACGAGGACCGTCACGCGCGGATCGCGCTCCATGTTGAGGCACTTGCGCCGGCCCTTGGTCGTGGAGACGAGCAGATCGTTGCCGTCGCGCTCGACCCAGACGACGGAGAGCTGGGGGTAGCCGTTGGGGTTGGTCGTGGATCGTGGCGAACTCGGCGGCGTCCAGCATCGGGTACGCCTCGGGCGGAATCGTTGCGGTCATGGCGGAAGGCTATCTCCGTCCTAGCCGAACCAGCCCTCCCAACCTGTGGTCGTCCAGTCGTATATGTGTTCGGCGCTTCGAGAAGGCCTCTCTTTCTCGCCTTGCGCGACAGGCCGATAGTTGGTTTCTTCTCCTGGCCAACCCGCCATCACCGCGGCAGCGGCCACTGCAACAAGACTGACGCGGCTTGGACGGTGTCCCTTGACAGGTCACGCTACAGAGGACAAACGACCGCTGCCCAGCGGATAGCCGATCGCTAGCGCGTGAGCAGCGCCGTGGCGACCGCCGCAAGGCCCTCCCCACGACCGGTCAGGCCCAGCCCGTCGGTCGTCGTGCCCGCGACGCTCACGCGCGCCCCAGCAGCTTCAGACAGGACCGACTCCGCCTCCGCGCGACGTGAACCGATGCGCGGCCGATTGCCGATCACCTGGATGGCGATATTTCCGATCGACCAGCCGGCCGCCCGCACTCGCGAAGCGGTCTCGGCGAGCAGGACCGCACCCGAGGCGCCGGCCCACTGCGGATCATCGGTGCCAAACTGGCTGCCCACGTCGCCCAGGCCTGCGCCAGACAGCAGCGCATCGCATGCTGCGTGAGCTGCCACATCGCCGTCTGAGTGTCCGGCGAGGCCGTCGCCCTCCCATAACAGCCCGGCGACCCACAGTGGGCGTCCGGCCTCGAACGCATGCACGTCGACGCCAAGCCCGATCGCGCTAGCCGACTCCACCAGCAGCCCTCCGTCGCACGAGGATGGCCTCCGCGAGGACAAGGTCGAGGGGGCGCGTGATCTTGAACGCTTCCTCATGCCCAGGGACGACGCACACCGTCAAGCCCATGCGCTCGACCATGCCCGCATCGTCGGTGGCATCTTCGCCATCCGATGCCGCGTGGGCCTGCTGGAGTACGTCGCGGTCGAAGCCCTGGGGGGTCTGGACGGCATGAAGGCGCGATCGGTCGAGCGTGGCGCGCACGATGCCGTCGCCGTCGACCTCCTTGATGGTGTCGACCACCCCGAGCGTGGGGATCACGGCTTCGGCGCCCCCGCGCACCGCGGCAGCCACGCGATCCACGACCTCGGCGGGGACGAGCGGACGGGCGGCATCATGGACGAGGACGACATCGACCTCGGGAGGAAGGGCGAGCAATGCCCGCGCCACGGAGTCCTGGCGGGTGTCGCCGCCGGATACGATCGTAAGTGGGATCTCGATGCCGGCGAGCAGGGCACGGGACTCTTCGACCGCATCCTCCGGCACGGCGACCACGATGAGATCGATGGCGCGAGCCGTAGCCAGGTTGCGGACGGCGTGGAGCAGGATCGGCTGACCGGCAAGAGTGCGCAGGGCCTTGGGCGCTCCGGGACCGAGGCGCTCACCACGGCCTGCCGCGGGGACGATCACCGCGGTGAGAGAGGCGTCGCCCATGGCGACCTCCGCATTCCGTCACACGGGCGAGCAGCCCGTGGTGGCCTAGCCCGAGTGCGTCTAGGAGGCCAGGACCTCGTCGAGGATCGCCTCGGCCTTGTCCTCATTGGTCTTCTCAGCGAGAGCGAGCTCGCTCACGAGGATCTGGCGGGCCTTGGCAAGCATACGCTTCTCGCCAGCCGAGAGCCCACGCTCGCGCTCACGGCGCCACAGGTCACGGACGACCTCGGCCACCTTGATCACATCGCCCGAGGCGAGCTTTTCGAGGTTGGCCTTGTAACGGCGAGACCAGTTGGTGGGCTCTTCGGTGTAGGGCTGGCGAAGGACCTCGAAGACCCGATCGAGGCCCTCGGCGTTGACGACATCGCGAACACCCACGAGGTCGACGTTGTCGGCGGGAACCCGCACGGTCAGGTCGCCCTGGGCGACCCGCAGAACGAGGTATTCCTTCTCGGCGCCCTTGATCACGCGGATCTCCACGGCCTCGATGAGGGCGGCCCCGTGATGGGGGTACACGACGGTATCGCCAACCTTGAACGTCATAGAGAAGAACCCCTTTCCAGGTCCATCAGGATATCACGGGTATCAGGGGCCCCAACCGGGCCGGGGGTGACCAGATACGCTGGCCGTGCCTCGCAACGCATGCCCGATAACCGCATCGCAGGAGACCGAGTGAACTTGTCCATCGTTCTTCGTCGACTGGCAGTCGCCGCCATCGCCATCGCCGCCGTCCCCGCGCTCGCAGGATGCTGGCAGGGCAAGGGCGCGAGCACCACCATGCAGGCCTCGATGAACTCCGGCAATGGCACTCAGGCCACGGTCGGCGACATGCGCATCGAAAATGCCACGGTTGTGCGCGGCGACGACGGCACCGCTTCGCTCATCATGTCGGTCTTCAATCAGGGGATGGAGGCCGACACCCTCACGTCGGTGACGGTGAACGGCATCGTGGCCACGATTGCCCCGACGCCGATTGCTCCGGGCACCTTCGAGGCCTTCGGCTACGGCGTAGAAGGGCAGCCCCCGACCAAGGTCGCGCTCGTGACCGGACTCGACGTCGCATCGAGCAGCTACGTGCCGGTCACCCTTGTCTTCCAGACGGCTGGGCAACTCGACATTTCGGTGCTGACCGTGCCGCCCGTCGGCTACTACGAGGGCCTGCTGCCAGTCGCTGCGCCGTAGTTCAGGCTTCGATCTTGTAGCCGAGGCCGCGCACGGTCTGCAAGATGGCCGGCTGTGACGGATCGGCCTCGATCTTGGCCCGCAGTCTCTTCACGTGGACGTCGAGGGTCTTGGTGTCGCCGACATAGTCCGAGCCCCAAACGCGGTCGATGAGCTGGGTGCGTGTGAGCACCCGGCCGGCATTGCGCATCAGGATCTCGAGCAGGTCGAACTCCTTGAGGGGCATAGCGACTGTCTCGCCGCGAACGACGACCACGTGGCGGTCGACATCGACGCGGATGGGGCCGACCTCGATCACGCTGGGCAGCATGGCCTCGGGTTCACCCTTGCGCCGCAGCACCGCTCGAATGCGCGCAACGAGCTCTCGCGATGAGAAGGGCTTCGTGACGTAGTCGTCGGCGCCGAGCTCCAGCCCAACCACCTTGTCGACCTCGCCGTCCTTGGCCGTGACCATGATGATGGGCACCGATGATCGCTGGCGGAGCGTGCGGCAGACCTCCGTGCCAGGGATGCCCGGCAGCATGAGGTCAAGGAGCACCAGGTCGGCGCCGTGTCGGTCGAACTCGGCCAGCGCCTCGGCACCGTCGGTAGCGATGCCCACTTCGTATCCCTCGCGGCGGAGCATGAAGGACAACGCGTCGGAAAACGACTCCTCGTCTTCCACTACGAGCACACGGGTCACGTGACCAACTCTCCTTTGTCTGACGCGGGTGTGGCAATGAGGGGCGCAGCGGCCGCCGCGCGGGGCAGCCGGAGGGTGAAGGTCGAACCCACGCCCACCTCCGACCAGACGCCCACCTCGCCGCCATGGTTTTCGCATACGTGCTTGACGATGGCGAGTCCGAGGCCGGTGCCTCCCGTGATCCGCGAGCGCGCGGGGTCGACCCGATAGAAGCGCTCCAACACCCGATCGAGATCGTGGGCCGGGATTCCCGCTCCCTGATCCTTGACGTCGATCTCCACGACGTGTTCATCGGCACGGACGGCGACGGCGACGCGCGTCTGCGACTCGGAGTGCGTGACGGCATTGATAAGCAGGTTGCGCAGCGCCATCAGGATCTGCGAGCGATCGCCAAGGAGCGCCACCCCCGAATCACACGACGTGATGACCTCGATGTCCTTGGCGCCGGCAACCGTGCGAACCTCATCTGCCGCCTGGGCAACCAGGAGGTCCACGTCGAAAATCTCGGCGTGAGTCAGGGGGTCATCCCCCTGCAGCCGCGACAGATTGATGATGTCGTTGATGAGCGATGAGAGGCGTCCGGACTCGGTGAGCATGCGCTCGGCGAACCTTCGGACGGCCTCCTCGTCGTCGGCGGCCGAGAGAATCGCCTCGGCAAGGAGGGCCATTGCACCAACCGGAGTCTTGAGCTCGTGGCTGACGTTGGCAACGAAGTCGCGGCGCACGGCCGCGACGCGACGCTCGTCGGACAGATCCTCCACGAGCACGGCAAAGGCGTCGGCACTCAGTGGCACGACGAGCACTCGCAGATCGAGCATGTCCTTGCCGAGCGGAGGGCGGCGCACCCGCACCTGCCGCTCACGCGTGGTCAGTGACCGAATCGTCTCGTCGATGAGTTTGGCGATCTCGGCCACGACGATGACATCGCGGCGAACGATCCCGAGGGCCTCAGCCCGAGGGGTCGACCTGAGCACGTTGCCCTGGATGTCAACGACGACCGAGGCAAGCGGCAGGGCGTTGAGCAGCCGCGCGGCCTCCTCGGGCAGCACCGACCGTGACGTGGGCATGCCCTGCACGGCGTTCACCGGGCCGGCTGTCATGGCACGAGGATACGGGCGTACCCCACGGGTGCGCGTGTGCGAATCGAGTGGGGCTGGGCATTTCCTGACTATTCATGACCGGTCGCCCGTCGTTAACCCCCCGGCTCCGCCTCGTTCATCTCGCGCGGGGGATGATGTGCACGGGAGGCAGACGTGAGGGAAGCGTTCAGCAAGCAGCTCGACGACATCAGCGAGGACCTCGTCCAGCTGACCCGGCGGGTGGGATCGGCCATGAACCGCGCCACCCAGGCCCTCCTCGACGCGGATCTGCGACTTGCCGAAGAAGTCATCGCCGCCGACGCGGGCATCGACGAGATCTCCTCGGAGATCGAGGAGAAGTGCTTTGACGCCATTGCCCTCCAGGCACCGGTCGCGTCTGACCTGCGCATCGTCATCGGGGCACTGCGCATTGCGTCTTCACTCGAGCGCATGGGCGACCTCGCCGAGCACGTCGCCAAGCAGGCCCGCATGCGCTACCCCAGCCCATCCATTCCCCAGGAACTCCGCGGAACCTTCGCCGAGATGGGTGGAATCGCCGAGGCGATCGTGTCTCAGACGGGTGCCGTGATCGCGACTAAGGACGTCTTCCTCGCCACCGACATCGCCCGCCACGACGCCGAGATGGACCGGCTCCACCGTGAGCTCTTCCGCATCGTGCTGTCGCCGTCGTGGAAGCACGGCGTCGAGGCGGCCGTCGACGTCACCCTGCTCTCGCGCTTCTACGAGCGCTACGCAGACCATGCCGTCTCGGTGACCCGGCGCGTGGTCACGATCGTCACCGGGGAGCCCTATGCGGGGGTCTCGCTCGATGCCTAGCGGTCCGTTTCCCCCACGAATGTGCCCCGGAGGCAGGAGTACGCCACACTAGGTGGTTGGTTCCCTGGAGGAGGTGGAAGATGGCCCGTCGGCTACGCAGCACGACGCCCCGCCGCGTCGCGGTACTCTCGATGCACACCTCCCCTCTCGATCAGCCCGGCACGGGTGATGCGGGCGGGATGAATGTCTACGTCCTCGAGACCGCGCGGCGCATGGCCGCTGCCGGCGTAGAGGTCGAGATCTTCACGCGCGCTGCCTCGTCGGCCCTGCCGCCCACCGTCGAGGTTGAGCCCGGCGTTCGCGTGACGCATCTGCGCGCCGGTCCCTTCGAGGAGCTACGCAAGGAAGAGCTGCCCGCCCAGCTGTGCGCACTGACATCAGGCCTCATGCACGTCGAGGCCTCGCGGTCAGAGGGGTGGTTCGACGTCATCCACTCGCACTACTGGCTTTCCGGACAGGTCGGCTGGCTGGCGTCAGAGCGTTGGGATGTCCCACTCGTCCACTCTATGCACACGATGGCGAAGGTGAAGAATCGCGAGCTGGCCGCGGGCGATCGCCCGGAGCCGGCCACTCGCGAGATCGGCGAGCAACAGGTGGTTGAGCAGGCCACCCGCCTCATCGCCAACACGGGGCAGGAGGCGGCGCAGCTCATCGACCTCTACGGCGCCACAGCGGGCCGGGTCGACATCGTCCATCCCGGGGTCGACCTCGATGTCTTCCGCCCCGGCAGCCAGGCGCACGCGCGGGCCGAACTCGGCCTGGCGTCAGACGCCTTCGTGTTGCTCTTCATCGGTCGCATCCAGCCGCTCAAGGCCCCTGATGTGCTTCTTCATGCGGCTCACCGAATGCTGCAACGTGATCCAGCCCTGCGGGTTCGCATGGTCGTCGCCGTCTGCGGCGGGCCCTCCGGCAGCGGCCTCGAGCACCCAACCGCCCTGGCCGACCTCGCGGACGATCTCGGTATCGCCGACATCGTCCGCTTCGAGCCCCCAGGCGATCGCGAGCGCCTGGCCACGTGGTTTCGCGCTGCCGACACCACGGTGGTGCCGTCCTACTCGGAGTCGTTCGGCCTCGTCGCAGTCGAGTCCCAGGCCTGCGGCACGCCCGTCGTGGCCGCATCGGTCGGAGGCCTGCGCACCGCCGTCGCCGATGGACGCAGCGGCATCCTCGTAGCTGGTCACGACCCGACAGAATGGGCGCGTGCGATCACGCGAATGACGACTGATGAGCGTGACCGACTTGCGGCGGGCTCCCGGGCACACGCCGAGCAGTTCAGCTGGTCCGACACCGCGGCCGGCCTCATCGACTCGTACTCCCAGGCCATCTCCCAGCACGTCCTGCTCCCGGTGGCCGCGAGCGGTCGGTGACCGGGCGACCCAATGCGGTCTCCGATCGGATCCGCGCATACCTCGACGATAACGACCTGCCCTACGAGGAGTCGGCTCCCGGCACCTTCGTCGTGACCCTGCCCGGCGAGCACAAGCTGAAGACGACCGTCTCGCTCGTGGTGGGCGACCAGGCACTCAGCGTCAATGCCTTCGTCGCGCGCAATCCCGATGAGAACGCCGAGGGCGTCTACCGCTGGCTTCTCGAGCGCAATCGTCGCACCTACGCCGTCGCCTTCTGCATCGATCACCTCGGCGACATCTACCTGAGCGGCCGCATCCCCCTCGGGGCGGTCGACGACGGTGAGCTCGATCGGCTCCTCGGTGCCGTCATCGAGTACTCCGACGGGTCCTTCAACACGATCCTCGAGCTCGGATTCGCTAGCGCCATCAAGCGCGAGTGGGAGTGGCGCACGTCGCGCGGGGAGTCCACCGCCAATCTCGAGGCCTTCCGGCACCTCGCCGACCCCGCGTCCTGACCGTTCGGCAGGATGACGCCATGAGCGCGCCCTACACCCTCATCCTCCTCCGCCACGGCGAGAGCGAGTGGAACGCCAGGAACCTCTTCACCGGCTGGGTTGACGTCGGGCTGTCGGAGAAGGGTCACGCGGAGGCGGCGCGCGGAGGCGTGCTGATACGTGAATCTGGACTGCTCCCCGATGTCGTGCACACGTCGCTTCTCACCCGGGCCGTCACCACCGCCAATATCGCCCTCGGCGAGGCTCATCGAGCGTGGATTCCCATCGTGCGCAATTGGCGGCTAAACGAGCGGCACTACGGCGACCTGCAGGGCAAGAACAAGAAGGACACCCTCGAGAAATACGGCGAGGAGCAGTTCATGCTGTGGCGGCGGTCGTACGACGTGCCGCCGCCCCCCATCGATCCCGACAGCGACTACGCGCAGACGCACGATGCCCGCTACGCGGCGCTGCCGCCCGAGGCCCGCCCGCGCACGGAGTGCCTCAAGGACGTCGTGGCGCGCCTGATCCCCTACTGGGAGGACGTCATCGTCGCCGAAGGCTTGCGGCGTGGCCAGACGGTGCTCGTAGCCGCCCACGGCAACTCGCTGCGCGCCCTGGTCAAGCACCTCGACGGCATCTCCGATGACGACATCGCGGAACTCAACATCCCCACGGGCATCCCGCTCGTCTACCGACTTGACTCGGACCTGCGGCCGATCGTGCGCGGCGGCGAATACCTCGATCCCACGGCGGCAGCCGAGGCGGCAGCGGCCGTGGCCAATCAGGGCCGCTAGCCGTGACCACCCACCGACTCGAACTCCAGGACCCCACCCTCCGCAAGTGGAACGCGACGGTCCTCGCCATCGACCCGGAGTTCGGGATCGTCCTCGACCGCTCGGCGTTCTACCCCGGCGGCGGCGGCCAGCCACCCGACGAGGGAATCCTCCTGTGGGGCGGTGTCCAGACGCGCATCGTCGGCGCCCGCTGCGCCGATGACGTGTGGCTGATCCCCGCGGAGGGCGATCCACTGCCGGCCGTCAGCACCCAGGTGCAGGGCGCTATCGCCGATGAGCGGCGTACCCACCTGATGCGCACGCACTCCGGCCTCCACGTGCTGTCCGGGGTCGTCTTCCGCGACTTCGGCGCCCTCGTCACCGGATCCAACATGGAGCCTCTCGAGGGGCGCCTGGACTTCAACCTCGACGGAATCCCCGAGGGCTTCAAGGAGGCCATCGAATCGGCGATCAACGCCGAGGTCGAGGCCGATCGCGCCATCCGGGCGTACTCCCTGCCGCGCGATGAGGCGTTCGCGATCCCGGATGTCATCCGCACCGCCACCAACCTTCTCCCTCCGGAAATCGAGATTGTGCGCATCGTCGACATCGACGGGCTCGACGTGCAAGCCGATGGCGGCACGCACGTCGCGTCGACCCGACAGGTCGGACACATGCGCGTCGTCAAAGTGGAGAACAAGGGCAAGGGCTTCCGGCGGATCCGCGTCGCACTCGAGGCCTGACGACGTGCCCGACGATCGGATCCTCGTGCGCGTCGACGCCGATGGCCTGCCGCTGCGGGCCCGCGAGCTGCTCGATTCGGGCATCTCCCGGCCGGCCAACTCGCGCTTCCTCGTGCGCCGCACCTACATCAGCTGGGCACCCGCGGCATGGCTCGTCTTCCTCCTGGTGATCGGGATTTCGAGCCTGCGGGCGACCATCGCCGCGGGGCTCGACTCATCCGCCGGCCCCGAACGCATCGTCTACGGCACGATGGCGGCGATATGCCTGTTCTTCGCCGTCTTCGCCGCGGGCAAGCTGATCGTCGGCCTCGCTGAGCGACGCGATGTCAAGCGCGGGGACTATCGCCTGGGCCTGCATCTCCTCGGTCTCGACGGCCTGCTCATCGCCGGTCGCGACCTGCACACTTGGGTGCCGCGCGGTTTGCTCCCCGAGCCCGTCAAAGTCACCTCAGGTTCTGGAGAGAGCCTGTCGACGACCTACGTCTACGCGCTGGCAGACGACGAAGGACGCGCCGAGCGACTCGAATGCAACACTTGGGAGAACCAGGCCCTGTGGATGTGGCAGCAGCATGGCCACATGCCCGAGGGCGGCGGCTGGGACTGATCTAACTCGTGATCTCGCGGATGCGCAGGCGTACGTCGAAGAGGTAGACGAGCGACGCCACCAGTCCCGCGATACCGATGATGCCCAGCGTGAGGCCTGGGATCAGGCCGGTGAGCAGCGCGACGCCCGTGAGGATGAGCCACAGGATCTTGGAGACACGGCCGACGGCGGGGAAGGCCGCAGCGGGGGCCCGTACGCAATCGACGAACGCCCAGATCTTGACCACCCCGAAGACGACCCACAGGACGAGGACGACGAGGCTCTGCGTGAGGTCGAACACCTCTCAAACCTACGCGCCCCGCCTGCATTTCGCAGACGGGGCGCGCGGTGTCGATCGAGCGGGGTCGTACTAGATGCCGACGGCCTCGCGCACGAGCACGACTGTGCGGGCGGCGCCGCTGGCCACGGTGCTGGTGGCCTTGCGAGCTTCAGCGGCGAAGTCGGTCGCCTGGGTGCGGGCGTCGGTGGCCAACTCGCGCACCTGCAGCCGCGCATCGGTGGCGAGCTTGGTCACGTGATGACGAGCATCGTGGGCTAGGCCGGTCACCTGACCGCGGGCCTCGCCCGCAAAATCGGTCACCTGGGTCCACGCCTTGGTGGCGTTCTGCGGCGCGGAAACGACAGCCTCTTGCACGTTTTCGATGGCTTCGACGGCTGTGGGCAGGGTGATCGAGGTGAAGGGCAGCTTTCGCTTCACGGCAGCGTCGGCCGTCGGGGTGGTCGGCGTCGCGGGGCTGGCGGCGTCCTCAGGCGTGGGGACGTTGGTGGACGTGGTCATGCCGTTTCCTTTCGTGGTGATCGAGGGGTCTACTCGGTCGATGGGGGTTCAAAGGTGCGGTTTTCGGCCTGGAAGGCGCGATAGATCTCCAGGAGGGTGCGGCGCTGCGCCTCGGTGAGGCTCGGCTCCTGGGCAATGGCGGTCACCAGATCGCGACCGTCGTCTGCGGCCTGCGGCTTGCTGAGGATGCCGGCCTGCACGTAGAGCGTCTCGGCGGAGATCCGCAGTGCTCCGGCGAGCCGGGAGAGGATCTCGGCGCTTGGGCGACGAAGTCCGCGCTCGACCTGGCTGAGGTAGGGGTTGGAGACTCCCGCTGCCGCGGCCAATTGGCGCACGGACATCTGAGCTTGGTCGCGCTGCTCGCGGATATAGGACCCGAGCCCGCTGACGTCGATTCGTGCCATGCCTCCAGGGTGCCCCCTAGTGCTTGCATTTGCAAGCGGAGCGCTAGCGGGAGCAAGCGTGAGGTCGGTCACCCCGGGGGTCGGTCACCTTGCGTCAGTCACCCCAGGGCGGCCACGATGAGCCCGCCCGTGAGGGGCAGGCACAGGGCGAGGCCGGCCACGGGGACGATCCGGGCCCCCTGGCGCCACGAGGCCACGTGGGCCACGGAGTAGTAGGTGAGGATGGTCGCGGCCGATAGGCCCAGGGCGAACCCGATCCCCCCGACGGCCACGACGAGTGCGGCGAGGGCGGCGGCGGCGATCTCGGCCCGATACGGCGTGCGGGTGCGCGCGGCCACCGCCGACAGCGGTCGGGGTGCATCACCGCGGTCGGCCATCGCGAAGAGCGTGCGTCCGACACCAGCGAGCAGCGAGAGGAGCACGGCCCCCGCGGCCACGACGGCACCGATGCGCACGACGACAATCAGCCACTCCCCTGCTGCCGCCTGCGCGATGTCGGTGAGCGGTGCCGCGCTCAACGCGACGCCACTCACCGCCGCCGCGACCACCGTCGCCGCGATCATGACGTACACGACGATCACGATGGCGAAACCGGCCACGACCGCACGCGGAATCGTGCGGGCAGGATCCCGCACCTCTTCGCCCAGCACCGTGACGCGCGCGTATCCGGCGAAAGCGACGAACAGCAGGCCGCTGGCAGCCAGCAGGTCGGTGCCGCTCGGTGGTGATGACGGCGACGACGACGGGAACGCACTATCCGTCGACCACCAGGCAACCGCCAGCGTGGCGAGCACCAGCAGGACGATCACGACTAGGACGGCGCTCACGCGGACCGAGCGCACGATGCCTCGCAGGTCCAGAGCCAGCGACACGGCCACGGCGGCCAGGCCCACGAGACGCTCGTGGCCGGACCAGGCGTAGGCGCCGATCGTCAACGCGGCAGCGCCAGCAGAGGCAGACTTGCCGACGACGAAGGCGTAACCCGCGATGAGACCGGCCGGGCGCCCGATGAACGCGCGTCCGTAGGCATAGGCGCCGCCTGACTCCGGGAGCACGCGCGCCAGCCGCACGGTCGACGCGGCGTTGAGGACCGCGACGGCACCCGCGATGAGGAGTCCGATGAGGATCCAGGGACCGACGAGTGCGTACGCCGGAGTCCACACCGCGAAGACACCGGTGCCGAGCATCGCGCCGAGGCCGACGACGGTGGCCGCGCGCACGCCAAGAGCGCGGCGCAGTCGACTGGGCGGCGAGGTCACGTCAAGCTACCCGGTCGGATCTCGCCGGCGACGGCGCCGCCGCCCATCAGTGGAGCGTGGGCCTGCTCCTGGATCGTGGCATTGTCGATGCCGAGGGCCTGCAGGATTCCGGCCATCGCCACCGGCCGGGCGCGGTTGGCCCCGTCGTCGATCTTGAGCGCGATGCCGCGGCCGTCGGGCAGCCCGGCGACGTAGACGGCCTCCGCACCCTCCTTCACCAGCAGCCCGGGCATCGAGCGGGTCAGCGCAGTCGCGTCGCGCGCCGTGCCAGCGACCCACTCGGGGTGCGTCCGCATGGCATCGGCGACGAGACGCGGCGGCGTGCCCGGATCTGCCCCGACGCACGCCGAGCCGACGTTGGCAAGGCCGCGCAGCGTCAATCCATACAGAGGCGCACCGCATCCGTCGATCGCGGTCGCCCAGCTCACCTCACCGGCAAGGACTTCGAGTTCGTCGTGGCACGCTCGCTGGAGCGGGTGGTCCGGCGCCAAGTAGTCGTCGACGGGCCAGTCGTTGGTCACGCAGGTGAGCAGCATCGCGGCGTGCTTGCCCGAACAGTTCATCAGGATGGGCAGGGGCACGCCGCCCCTCGCCAGGAGATCGACGCGCACGTTGTCGTCGAGCGGAAAGTCGGCAGGATTGCGCAGTGCGGTGTCGTCCAGACTCCCACGTGCCAGAATCCGTCGAGCGCCCTCCGCGTGGAAGGCCTCGCCGCTGTGCGACGCGGCCGACAGTGCCAGGAGCTCGCCGTCAAGCGGAAGCCCCGCGCGCACCATGGCCGCTGCCTGGGCGGGCTTGTTGGCCGATCGCGGCAGGATGCGCTGGTCGGGATCGCCCCACGCGCGCTCGACCTGCCCGTCCGGGCCGACCACCACGGCATGGCCGCGGTGCACCCCTTCGAGCACGCCCGACCGCCACACCTCGGCGAGCACCACGGCTTCGACCACGGGGACATCCTGGCAGGCGCGCCATCGCTAGCGTGTGCGGCGTGAGAGCCGTGATCCAGCGCGTGGACGGCGCCCGAGTCGACGTCGACGACGACGAAGTGGGCGTCATTGAGGGACCCGGCCTGCTGATGCTCGTGGGCGTCACCCACACCGACGGGGAGGCACAGGCTCGCCGTCTGGCCAACAAGGCCTACGACATGCGACTGTTCGGTGGCGAGGTGTCGGCTGCTGACCTCGGACTTCCCGTCCTCGTCGTGTCGCAGTTCACGCTCTACGCCGACACGCGCAAGGGGCGCCGGCCTACGTGGGACGCAGCCGCGCCGGGACCGGTGGCCGAGCCGCTTGTCGCGGTGGTCGCCGACGAACTCCGTCTGCGCGGAGCCCATGTCGCCACCGGTCGCTTCGGCGCGCACATGCGTTTGGGCCTGGTGAACGACGGCCCGGTGACGATTGTCCTCGACGTCGACTGACCCCTAGCGCCGTCAGGGCACGAGTTCGCGCTCGGGGAGCGCCGCGCAACGACGCGGCGGGGAGTTATCCGTCCAACATCATCGTGACGGCGTACCCGGAGTGATGACGACCTCCTGGGTCGCGGCGATGTCGACATCGGATCGCACGATCAGTGCCGCGTCGGGGGCGACGGTGCGCTTGAGCACGGCCGTCGCGATTGGGCCGAATTCGTAATGGCGTGCAGCCGAGCCAACCCAGCCGACCTCGCGTTCGCCGGCGACCACCGGATCGCCGTGACGTGGTAGCGCCTCCGCGCCGCCGTCGAGGTGCAGCAGGGCCAGGCGCCTGGGCGGAGATCCCATGTTGTGCACGCGCGCCACCGCCTCCTGCCCGCGGTAGCAGCCCTTCGACAGGTGAACGGCGGGCCCCACCCAGCCGACCTCGTGCGGGAGGGTGCGGTGGTCGGTCTCAGCTCCGACCCGTGGCACGGCCGCGGCGATGCGCAGGGCCTCGAGTGCCCAGGTGCCGCTGCGAGCATCGCCGAGCACCTCGACGAGTTGCCCGCGCGGCACCAGCACCTCGCGCCCGACCAGCACCTCGGGTCGATGATCAAGGTACTTGCTCGCATCTCCCCCGCGATCCGATCCTGCCTCGGTGAATCCCAGGCCGGCCACGTCGGGTGGCACCAGCCAGGTGACGTGCGCATCGTCGATCGATCGCACGGGCTGCCACACGACGGCCCAGTCGTCGGTGACGTCGGCCACCTGGACACGCAGCATGAACCGCATGGAGTCCAGATAGGCGACGAGTGCGGATGTCGTGCCAGGTTCGACCGTCAGCCACGTGGTCGTGCCGTCATCCACCACGTGCATCTCATGCTCGACATGGCCGTGTGGGTCGAGGATGAGCGCCGTCGTGGATTCGCCGGGGGCAAGAGTGTCGAGGCGCTGGGTGGTGAGGCTGTGCAGCCAGGTGAGCCGGTCCGGTCCGGCGACCGTGACCACGCCGCGGTTCGACAGATCGACGGCTCCGCGCCCGTCGACGAGCGCGCGCTGCTCGGCGTGGGGATCGCCGTAATGCCACGGCACGCCCGGATCGATCGAGTCATCCGGCGGCGGCACCGCGCCGGGCAGGTCGAGGGCGGGGCTGCGATAGGAGGTCACGACGGGATCAACGCTTCGATCCACGCGAGGCTTCCCGGCACGACGCACAGACACCCTGGATGGACATGTGGCTGATATCGGTTGAGAACCCACGCGCCTCGTCGAGAGTGGCGATCAGGGGCGCCGCGAGTTCGGCATCCACGCTGTCGACCCCATCGCAGTGGCGGCAGACCAGGTGAATGTGCACCTCAACGTCGACCGAGTGAAATGTCGGAGCGCCGTGCCCGATGTGGGCGTGGGTGACGAGGCCAACCTCCTCGAGCACGTCGAGCGTGCGGTAGACGGTCGAGAGGTTGACGCCGGTGGCCTGGCGCTGCACCTCGGCCAGGATCTCCTCCGGCGTACCATGGCCGAGCCGCGTGACGGCCTCGAGGACGAGCTGGCGCTGCGGGGTGATGCGGTAGCCCTGCGCGCGCAGGCGCTCATCCCAGGCAGCGGTGGTCATATCAGTCCGCGGGCTTTAGCCGCGCCGAGAGGTGGTTGGTCATCCCCTCGCCTATGGCCGCCATGTCGAAGGTCCACATGAGCTCACCGTTGACCAGGCCATAAAGCCGCTCGCCCGCGGTGTAGGACTTCGCGCTGGGAGCGGCGGTGACGACGTCGGTGCGCAGGGAGGCGCGCGCGCCGGTGATCTGCGCATTATCGATGCCGAGCACCTCGACCGTGCCGAGCCAGAATTCGGCGTAGCCCGACGCGTGCGCCAGGGTCATCTCGATCTCATTGCCCGGTCGTGCGCGCCAGAAGCCGAACTCCATGGCGAGCGGGCGCACCTTCTCGCCGTCGTCATCGAGCAGCCACGCGCGCGAGACGTAGGCAAGGAAGGGGCGGCCATCGTTGGTGAAGGAGACCTCCTGCCCGAAGCGGAAGTCCTCGATCGTGGGGTATTGGCCGAGGCCTACGCCCGCCCAGCGACCGATCAGCCACGAGAGGGGGACGAGATCCTCGGGCAGGTCGGTGACCGCCACTTAGCCCTGGCCCTTGAAGAGCCTGTATACAACGTAGCCGGCCGTCCACGTGATGAAGAGAATGGCCAGGACGAGCAGGCCGGTGTAGAACATTTCAAGCACGTCGTCACCCTACCGCCCGCTCCCGGCGACTATCCCCGCGCGGCGCCGAGGACCCAGCGGCCGATGCGGTCGGTCAGGTCCGCGTCGATGGCACCCTCCGCGTGGCCGAACCCCGGCTCGATCCACAGGTCCGACCCGGGGGCCGCCTCATGCAGCGCTCTCGGATGATCCAGCGGGAAGAACGCGTCGGCGTCACCATGCACGACTAGGAGCGGGAGCCCCAGCGCGGTGATGCGCGCGGCCGCCTGCGTTGGCGACATCGGCGGAGGCACGGGCCAGGGCCGCGGATCCACGCGAGCGCCCAAAACAATGCGGATGTACGCGCGGCCCGCGGCCGAGCCAACAGCTCGGTGGAGCCAGCGCATCGGTGGCGTGCCCCGGTAGTACCAGAATGCCGGACCGCTGACCGCCACTACGGCGTCAGCGCCCGCATATCCCTCACTGCGCGGCCGCAATGCTGCGTGACGCAGCACGACGGCCGCACCCATGGAGAAGCCGATCGTCACGACCCGCGCATACCCACGCTCACGGGCCCAGGCTGCCGCCGCCTCGACATCGAGCGGCTCGCGATGCCCGATCGTCGTCATGCCCTCTGAGCGTCCGTGACCGCGCTGATCGATGGCGATTACCGGCGCCTGCAGCGATAGTCGGCGAACGATCGCATCGACTCGCTCCTGCGCCCACGAGCCCGAGAACCCGTGCACCACGACGAGCGCCGTTTCACCGGGGCCGGGCACGTGCAGCGCCGAGAGGCGGACGGCGTCGTCCGTGAGCACGTCCACCTGCTCGCTGCCCGGCGGAATGGGCATGGGTCGACGAGTGGTCACGGGCCGGTATCCTTGCGTAGTGCGTCTGCTGCTGCTCACCCAGGCGGTAGAGCCCTCGGCCGAGGTCTTGCCGGCGCTCAGCCTGCTTCCCCACAGTGTGCGCATCCTGCCTGCCCAGGCCACCGCCCTCCTCGACGCTCCACCCGCCGATGTCGTCCTGATCGATGGCCGACGCGATCTCCCGCAGGTGCGCAGCCTGACTCGACTCATTCGGCAGACCGGCGTGGAGATCCCCGTCCTCCTGATCATCACCGAGGGAGGCCTCACCGCGCTGCAGACCGACTGGGGCGTCGATGAGTTCGTCCTGCACACGTGCGGTCCCGCTGAAGTCGAGGCGCGCCTGCGCCTAGCCGTTGCTCGCCTGGGCACCGCCTCCGAAGCCGGCGCCTCCGCCGAGATCCGCAGCGGCGATCTCTCGATCGACGAGGCGGGCTACTCCGCGCGCATTCGCTCGCGCGTGCTCGACCTGACCTTCAAGGAGTTCGAGCTCCTGCGCTTCCTCGCTCAGCATCCCGGCCGCGTCTTCACCCGCGCACAGCTCCTGCAGGAAGTCTGGGGCTACGACTACTTCGGCGGCACCCGCACGGTCGACGTGCACGTACGCCGACTCCGGGCGAAGCTCGACGCCGAGCACGAGTCGCTCATCGGCACAGTGCGCAATGTCGGCTACCGCTTCGTCCCGTTCCGCCCCGATGACGCCACGGTGGCGACCCTGACCGACGACTCCGTGTCGGACTCCACAGTGATGACCTGACATGGCTCCCGCCATGGAGGTCTCTCGGAGGCTGGAGCCCGGGCAGGTACGCGAGGTACTCGATCTCGTCGATACCGTCGCCGCCAGTGACGGTGTCATTCCCCTCTCCGAGCATGTGATACTCCACTTGCGTCACGGCGGCGACGAGGAAGTCCGGCATGTGCTCGCCCGATCCGGCGACCACCGGCTCGTGGGCTACGCCCACCTCGACGTCACTGATCTCGTCGAGGGTCCGAGCGCAGAGTTGGCGGTGCGCCCCGAGGATCGCCGGGCCGGGGTCGGTCGCGCCCTCGTCGATGAACTGCTTCTACTCGGTCGGGATTCGGATCCTGGCGGTTCGATGCGGCTGTGGGCACATGGCGAAGGCACCGGCGCTCAGGCACTGGCCACGTCGATGGGTTTCGAGCGAACGCGGGTCCTGTGGCAGATGCGCCGGTCTCTCCTTGCCAGCCTGCCACCGGCTGAACTGCCTCCTACCATCGCCGTGCGCACGTTCCTTCCCGGTATCGATGACGAAGCGTGGCTGTCGCTCAACGCCGCGGCCTTTGCCGCCCTGCCCGACCAGGGCAACTGGACGGCGGAGGACCTCGAGCAGCGGAAGGCGGAGTCATGGTTTGACCCCACGGGCTTCCTGCTCGCCGAGACCCCAGATGGCGAGCTCGCCGGCTTCCACTGGACCAAGGTGCACGGCGCCCACCATCACCACCCGCCCGGCGACGACGACCACGTGCATCCCCACGGCCACGCGCACGTGCCCATCGGCGAGGTCTACGTCATCGGCGTCTCGCCAGGCCATCGCGGCACGGGGCTGGGCCGGGCCCTGCTTCTTGCCGGCCTCCACCAGTTGCGCTCACGCGGGCTCACCCAGGGAATGCTCTACGTCGACGCCGACAATGCCGCCGCCATTCGGCTCTACGAGGAGCTCGGCTTCACACGCTGGGACACCGACGTCCTCTTTCGTCGCTGAGCGGTCACTGACTGATTCCATATCTCCTTCTGGTGCCTGAGTGACCTGTGGGATCATCAGTGGCATGTCCCCCGATGCCCCCCAGGCACACCTCCCCCAGGCCGAGGCCTTGCGTGACGACGCCGCCTTCGCCGAGGTCGAGGCAACACAGGGGCCCCTGCCCGCCGATCGATTCCTCGACCGCGAGCTGTCGTGGCTGGCCTTCAACGAGCGAGTCCTGCAACTTGCCGAGGATCGCGAGCTCCCGGTGCTCGACCGCGCCAAGTTCCTGGCGATCTTCGCGAGCAACCTCGACGAGTTCTTCATGGTCAGGGTGGCCGGCCTGAAGCGCCGGATCGCCACCGGCATTGCCGTACGCGCGGCCAGCGGAATGACCCCCCGTGAGGTCCTCGAGAGCATCTGGGCCCGGGCCCACCTCCTGCAGTTGCAACAGGCGATTCTCTTCCGAGATGAGGTCCGCCCGGCGCTGGCGGCGCAGGGGGTCGAGATCCTTTGCTGGGAGGACCTGTCGGCGTCGGAGCGCGCAGAGCTCGACGTGTTCTTCGACCAGCGCGTCTTCCCGATCCTGACGCCGCTTGCGGTCGACCCGAGCCACCCATTCCCCTACATCAGTGGCCTGTCGCTCAACCTCGCCGTCGTCGTACGCAATCCTGTCACCGGCACCGAACTCTTCGCGCGTGTGAAGGTGCCGCCGCTGCTGCCACGATTCGTCTCCGTCGATGCACAGCGCTTCGTACCTCTCGAAGACATAATTGCCGCGCATCTGGACGACCTCTTCCCGGGCATGGACGTCCTGCAGAACCACACCTTTAGAGTCACACGCAACGAGGACGTCGAGGTCGAGGAAGACGACGCCGAAAATCTCCTCAAGGCCCTCGAGCGCGAGCTCTCCCGACGCCGCTTCGGCCCCCCGGTGCGACTCGAGGTGGAGAGCTCGATCGACCCACATGTGCTCGAACTCCTCATCGATGAGCTCGGCGTCAGCGAGCCCGAGGTCTTTCGCCTGCCGGGCCCCCTCGACCTCACGGGCCTGTGGTCGCTCTACGGCGTCGACCGCGACGACCTGAAGCAGCCAGGCTTCATCCCCAAGACAAGTCGCGAGCTAGCGGAGGTCGAATCCGCGTCCGCTCCCGACATCATGGCTGTCGTCCGCGAGAGCGACGTGCTGGTGCACCACCCCTACGACTCGTTCTCCACGAGCGTGCAGCTCTTCTTGGAGCAGGCGGCCGTCGATCCCCAGGTGCTCGGCATCAAGCAGACGCTGTATCGCACGAGCGGTGACTCGCCGATCGTCAAGGCACTTATCGAGGCCGCGCGCGAGGGCAAGCAGGTGCTCGCGCTGGTCGAGATCAAGGCGCGCTTTGATGAGCAGGCCAATATCGACTGGGGCCGCAAGCTCGAGGAGGCCGGGGTCCACGTCGTCTACGGCCTCGTGGGCCTGAAGACCCACGGCAAGCTCTCGCTCGTAGTTCGCGACGACGGGGATCGACTGCGGCGCTACTGCCACATCGGCACGGGCAACTACCACCCCAAGACCGCGCGTCTCTACGAAGACTTCGGGCTCTTCACCTGCGACGAGCAGGTGGGCGAAGACGTCGCCGACCTCTTCAACGTACTGTCGGGCTACTCCATGAACACCGACTACCACCGACTCCTGGTGGCCCCCCACTCGATCAGGTCGGGGCTGATCCAGCGCATCGAGCGCGAGATCGAGCACCAGCGAGAGGGCCGCCCCTCAGGCATCCGATTCAAGTGCAACTCGATTGTCGACGAGCGCATCACCGATGCGCTCTATCGCGCGTCCCAGGCAGGCGTGCCGGTCAAGGTATGGGTCCGCGGCATCTGCGCACTGCGTCCGGGCGTGCCAGGGCTCAGCGACAACATCGAGGTCATCAGCATCCTCGGTCGCTTCCTGGAGCACTCACGCGCATACGAGTTCGCCAACGGGGGCGACACAGAGGTGTGGATCGGATCGGCCGACCTCATGCACCGCAATCTCGACCGCCGTGTCGAGTCGCTCGTCAGCCTCAAGCTGCCCAGCCACATCCACGAGATCGACGCCCTCTTCGACCTTGCCCTCGAGCCCGAGACGGCCGCATGGGATCTTCGCTCCGATGGCACCTGGAAGCGCCGGGCGTTCGACAACGAAGGACGCCCGCTCCGCGACCTGCAGGAGACGCTCATCGCGCTGCACCAGCGCCGCGGCAGCCTGGCATGACGACGACGCATCGCGAGATCGAGCGCAAGCTCCGAGTCGGCGACGTCTTCGAGGTTCCCGATCTAGCGGACCGCTGCCCCTCGGTGTCGACGGTCGAGGCCGGTACCCCGGTCGTCATGCACGCGACCTACTACGACACCCCGGACCTGCGACTATTTCGGTGGCGAGTCACGCTTCGCCGCCGTACCGGCGGTGGTGATGCAGGCTGGCACCTGAAACTGCCCGTCGAGGGGGCCGACTCCGGCACGCGCGACGAAGTCCGGATGCCCGACGCCGGCGGCGACGTGCCCGATGAGATCTGCGCGCTCGTCAGCGCCCTGACGCGGGATGCTGATCTGCAGCCCATGATCAGCCTGCGCACCCATCGCGCGCCGTCCTTGCTGCGCGATGCAGATGGCAAAGCCCGGGCCGAAGTCGTCGACGACCGCGTGACGGTGATCGACGGCCCGCGCAGCATCATGGATTTCCGCGAGATCGAGGTCGAGTCCCTCGCTGACGCTGACGAACCCATGCTCGACCAGGTGGTGGGCGCACTCGTCGAGCGCGGCGCCGTGCCCTCGACCATGAGCAAGGCGGCCACCGCGCTCGGGCCCCGGACTCTCGCCCCGCCCGACATCCCCGAACTCGTGTGGCCGAGCCCGCATGATCCCGCGGCCGATGCGGTCCGCGCATACCTGTGCCTGCATGCCCGCCGCTTGATCCTGCAGGACGTGCGCGTACGTCGAGACCTCCCCGATGCGGTCCATCAACTGCGGGTGGCCGCCCGCCGCTTGCGTAGTGGCCTGCGTGTTTTCCGGCCACTGATCGATAGAAAGTGGGCTGATCGCCTCCGCGGTGAACTCGCCTGGGCGGCCTCGGGGCTCGGCACCGCACGCGACAGCGAGGTGCTGCTCGAAAGGCTCGACGCCGCCATCGACTCCCTGGGCCAGCCCGATGCGTCAACGGCCAGGAGCGTGGTCGATCCCGCACTCCAGGGCCGCGTCGAACGGGGCCGCCACGAGGTTGCCCAGACTCTCGATTCGCCCCGCTATGCAACCCTGCTCGTCGACCTCGTCGAGGCTGCCGCTACTCCACGCTGGACGGCCTCGGCCCGAAAGTCGTGCGAAGACGCTCTTCCGCCACTTGCGCGCAAGGCCTTTAGGCAGCTGGCACGTGATGTCAAGGCACTCACCGGCGACTCCACTGGAGCGCAGTGGCACGAGACCCGGATAGCCGCCAAGCGGGCGCGGTATGCCGCTGAAGCCATCGCCCCCGTCTTCCCCGAGCGAATCGACGATCTGGCGCACGGACTATCGGCCATCACCGACATCCTCGGCAACCATCAGGACGCCGATGTGGCGCGTCAGGTGCTGCGCTCACTGAGCGAGAAAGCAACACCCGGGCAGGCGTTCGCGCTCGGGCGGGTCGATGAACGCCAGGTGAGCGACCAGGCACTGGATCGAGAGGCCTTCGCGCAGGCCTGGCCCCGTGTTCACCGAATGGCCAGCAAGTCGCACCTCGCCTGACACGCCACCGCGACATGTGATGCACTTGCTCGGTCATGCCTGATCAAGACAGCCTCATTCGCGCCGCCGGCGTGGTTCTCATTCGTGAGGGCGCTGCCGAGCCCGAAGTGGCCCTCATCCACCGTGGCCTCCGCCAGGACTGGTCGCTGCCCAAGGGCAAGATCGACCCCGGTGAGCACGCCATTGCCGCCGCCGTGCGCGAGTGCGATGAGGAGACCGGTCTCGTGCCCGTTCTCGGGGCACCCCTGCCGCGCCAGGAGTACCTCGCCTTGGGCACGCCCAAGGTCGTCGACTACTGGGCTGCTCGCGTCGCCAGCGACGAGGGCTTCTCCCCCGACGAGGAAGTCGACGAGGTGCAGTGGGTCGGTATTGACACAGCTGCATCGCGCCTGACCTACCCACGCGATGCCGACCTGGTGCGCCTGGCGGCGGAGATACCGGCGACGACTCCGCTCGTCCTGCTTCGCCATGCCAAGGCGATGAAGCGCAGCGACTTCAAGGGCTGCGACGATGCCGAGCGGCCGCTATCCGGCTTCGGTCGCACGCAGGCCAAGGCGCTGGTGCCCCTTCTCCAGGCCTTCGGGGTGGAGGCCGTCTACACCTCTGACGCCATGCGCTGCCGCGAGACCGTACGCCGCTTCGCAAAGTCGATGGACGCTGACATCGTCGAGGAGCCGGGGCTGAGCGAGCGCGAGCACGCCGACCGCCCCAAGCGCGCGGCCAAGCGACTGCGTGCCCTCATGGCCGACCCGACACCCATGGTCGTCTGCTCCCACCGGCCCGTGATGCCGTCGCTCGTCGAGGTCATCGCTGGCATGCGCATCACCGGATCCGCTGACCTAGACCCAGCTCTTCCGCCGGGCGGCTTCCTCGTGGTCCACCGGGCCTTCACCGGCGGTGAGGAGCCCACGATCATCGCCGTCGAGCGCCAAACCCCCTTATAGGCGTTCTCGGAGCCGACGACATTCGTTCACCTGGCGTTCACCCTGGTTCTCACGGTCGGTCATCGCCGCTGCCTAGGTTCGGGGTGTCAGTGCTCAGGCCATCAGGAGGACCAGAATGATGAACACCTGCAAGGCCGCACTCGCGGCCACGATCTTTACCAGCGCCCTCGCGCTCGCGGCCTGCGGTGGCGGGTCTGGCGGTGACTCCGGCGGGGGAGGCGCCCTTTCGGGCGCCGTGCGCATCGACGGCTCATCGACCGTCTACCCCCTGACTGCCCTTGCGGCAGAGGACTTCATGGCCGAGAACCCCGGCGTGCAGGTGACCGTCGCGTCATCTGGCACCGGTGGTGGCTTCGAGAAGTTCTGCCGCGGGGAGACCGATGCCAACGATGCATCCCGCGCCATCAAAGACGAGGAGAAGGCCGCCTGCGAAGCAGCCGGGATCGGTTTCGGCCAGCTCGAGATTGCCGTTGACGCCCTCACCGTGGTCGTCAACAAGGAGAACACCTGGGCCACCTGCCTGACACTCGATGAGCTTGCCGCGATCTGGAGTCCAGACTCCACGGTGACCAATTGGAGCGAGGTGCGATCGGGATTCCCTGACGTACCGCTCGCTCTCTTCGGCGCCGGCACCGACTCGGGCACCTTCGACTACTTCACGGACGTCGTCAACGGTGAGGAGGGCGCCAGTCGCACGGACTTCACGCCTACGGAAGATGACAACGTGACCGTGCAGGGCGTCTCAGGCTCACCGGGGGGGCTGGGCTACTTCGGGTTCACCTACTTCCAGGAGAACTCCGACAAGATCAGTGCGGTCGAGATCGACAGCGGAGCAGGCTGCGTCGCTCCAAGCGTCGCGACGGCGCAGGACGGCACCTACACGCCCCTAGCCCGACCGCTATTCATCTACCCCTCCGTCAATTCCCTCAAGCAGCCACAGGTGAAGGCGTTCTTCGACTACTACGTCGCTTATAGTGCCTCGCTCGCCGAAGGCGCGCTCTTCATTCCTCTCAACGCGGAGCAGTCCGCGAAGCTGCAAGCCGACTATGACGCCCTAGTCAGCCAGGCCGGGTCGTGAAGTTAACGAAAGCCCGGTAGGAATCACATATGACGATGACCACGCCTTCGTCTGCCCCAGGGGTACTCAATCCCCTGCGGCAGACGAAGCCGCGTTTTGGCGAGTCGCTCATCAAGGGGATCCTCGTCCTCGCGGCGGCCGTCTCCCTCTTCACGACATTCGGGATCGTCATATCGTTGCTGATCCCGTCATTGGAATTCTTCGCTGAGATCCCGCTGACCGAGTTTCTCCTCACGACGACCTGGACCCCGCTTTTCGCTGATCCGATGTACGGCGTCCTGCCGCTGGTGATGGGCACCCTGGTCATCACCCTCCTCGCTATCGCTGTGGCGATTCCGCTGGGCCTGGGCAGCGCGATCTACCTGTCGGAGTACGCCAGCCCGCGTGCCCGCAAGGTGCTCAAGCCAACGCTCGAGGTGCTCGCGGGCATTCCCACCGTCGTCTTCGGCTTCTTTGCCCTCGACTTCATCACGGCGTACGTGCTCAGGCCGATCTTCCCCCAGATCGACGTCTTCAACGCCCTATCGGCCGGCCTCGTCATGGGCGTCATGATCATCCCAACCATCGCCTCACTATCAGAAGACGCCATGGCGGCCGTGCCGTCGGGCCTGCGTGACGGTGCCTACGCCCTGGGCGCGACCAAGCGCCAGACGGCCCTGCGTGTGGTGATCCCAGCAGCGCTCTCGGGCATTGTGGCGGCGTTCGTGCTGGGCATATCGCGCGCGATCGGCGAGACGATGATCGTCACCATCGCCGCCGGCCTGCAGCCCAACATGACCCTCAATCCCCTCGAGGGCATGCAGACCATGACGTCTTACATCGCGGCCGCGGGCTCCGGCGACCTGTCGACCGGAAGTATCGAATACAAGTCGATCTTCGCCGTGGGCCTGCTGCTCTTCGTCATCACATTCATCATGAACATGATCAGCATCCGCCTGGTCCGCAAGTACCGGCAGGCCTACCAGTGACTGCCACGCTCAAAACGCTCGCGATGCCCGAGGCCGTCGACCTTCGCGGCCACGGCCAGCCGGTCATCGACAGGACCTTCCGATGGATCCTCTTCTTCTGCCTGTTCATCGGCGTCGCCTTCCTCGCCGTGCTACTCGCGTACGTAACGATCAAGGGCTGGCCGCGCCTGGACTCCCGGCTCTGGACGAATATGCCGACGATTCGGCGCCCCGAGCAGGCTGGCGCCGAATCCGCAATCACGGGCACCATCTGGGTGATCGGCTTCACAGCGCTCTTCGCACTGCCCATCGGCTTCATGTCGGCCGTCTACCTCGAGGAATACGCCAAACCCACCAGCCGCTTCGCACGATTCGTCGAGATCAACATCCAAAACCTAGCTGCCGTGCCGTCGATCGTCTACGGCATCCTCGGCCTGGCCATCTTCGCTCGGGCGCTCGCACTTGGGCAAACGGTGATCACCGCGGGCCTCACACTCGCCCTGCTGGTGCTGCCGGTCGTCATCGTCTCGACGCGTGAGGCGTTGCGGGCCGTGCCGCAGAACATCCGCCACGGGTCGCTCGCGCTCGGTGCCACCCTGTGGCAGACGACCTGGCGCCAGACGATGCCGGCCGCCGTCCCGGGCATGGCCACCGGCACCATCCTGGCCCTGTCGCGAGCCATCGGAGAGGCCGCGCCGCTCCTGCTCCTCGGCGCGGTCACCTTTATCTCCTTCAACCCGACCGGGCCCTTCTCGGCCTACACGACCCTGCCCATCCAGATCTACAACTGGACCAAGGAGTCCCGCGAGGAGTTCCAGGTGCTGGCCGCGGCCACGATCGTGCTCCTGCTGGTCATCCTCCTGGCAATGAACGCCGTTGCCATCTTGATCCGCAACCGAACCCAGAAGCGCTGGTGACATGATGAGTAGGACCATGAGCGAACTCCACGACCCCAATGCTCCCCAGGCGACGAGCGACCTGGCCAGTACCGGCCGCATGGACGTCTCCGCCGTACTCGGCGAGGAGCGAAGCATCCCGCTCGACGACTCCGTGCCCCAGGTGGTCTTCGACCTGGCCAACGTGCGGGTCTTCTATGGCGACTTCGAGGCCGTGCGCGATGTGACCATGCAGATCGGCCGCAATGAGATCACCGCCTTCATCGGCCCCTCGGGATGCGGAAAGTCGACGCTGCTGCGCTCCTTCAATCGCATGAACGACCTCATCCCCGGAGCGCGCGTCGAGGGGCTGCTCGCCTACCACGGCTTCAACATCTATGCCCCCGACGTGGACCCGATCGAGGTGCGCCGCCGCATCGGCATGGTGTTCCAAAAGCCCAACGTCTTCCCGAAGTCCATCTACGAAAACGTCGCCTACGGCCCCAAGGTCAACGGCATGAAGGTCAACATGGACGACCTGGTCGAGGAGTGTCTCACCCGCGCGGCTCTCTGGGAGGAGGTAAAGGACGACCTCAAGAAGAGCGCCTATGCGCTGTCGGGCGGGCAACAGCAGCGCCTGGTCATCGCACGATGCATCGCCGTCAAGCCCAAGGTCATCCTCATGGACGAGCCGTGCGCCTCCCTGGACCCCATCGCCACGGCCAAGATTGAGGACCTGATGAAGGAGCTCGCGGCCGACTACACGATCGTCATCGTCACCCACAACATGCAGCAGGCCGCTCGCGTCTCCGACCGCACGGCGTTCTTCACATCCGATGTCGACGACAAGGGAGTACGGCATGGACGCCTCGTCGAATACGGCCCCACGCGGCGGATCTTCACGGCGCCGAAGGATCCGCGAACCGAGGACTACATCTCAGGACGTTTCGGCTGATCCCGCGACGAGGGTGTATCCGGCTTCCTCCACCGCCTCGCTCACGTCATCGTCAGCCAGGAGCGCCGCACTGGTGACCGATACGGTCCCTCCCTGCAGGTCGACGCGCACGGCCTCCACCCCGGGCACCAGCAGCAATTCGGTGGTGACCGCGTGCACGCAGTGATCGCAGGTCATGCCCTCGACCCAATAGGTCGTCGTCGCCATAGCGCCTCCCTCGCTTTCAGGGGTCCATCATGACCTGGCCTGTCCACCAGGTGCGACTGGAGCCCACTGCCCGCTTCCTGCTTCCCCGCTGCTCGTGCGGGTGGATCGGCACGGCGCGGCTCACGATGACCGACGCCCGCGAGGAGGCTCGTGACCACGCCCTGCTCTTCGCGGGCTCCGACGTCATCGACCTCGCCGGACTCGATCCTGCTGAGCCCGGCCAAGCCGACTGAAGAGCGGGGCGGCGCGCAGCGCAGCATCCGGGACCATGCCGATCGCGCGCACCTGCGCACCGCGCCACTTGGGCACGCTGACGATGCGCTTGGGCCGCTTCAGGACCTTGACCACGGCAACGGCAACCGCGTCCGGCTCGACAAGGCGCAGGCCGGTGAAGGTCATCGCAATGGCCGGATCGTCGATGATGTCGGTGATCATCGGCGTGAGCATCCCATCGGGGCAGACGACGGTGAATTTGATCCCGGTCACCCCCTGTGCGCGTAGCTCGCCCTCCAGGCCGAGGGTGAACGACAGCACCCCGGCCTTGGTGGCGGCATAGACGCACTCCCCCGGTACCGGCACCCACGAGGCGAGTGACCCCACGTTGACGACATGACCGCGGCCCCGGCCCCTGTCGCGCCCTCGCATGACCTCCACCGCCGCGCGCGTGCCACGCATGACCCCGAGCAGGTTGACCGACACCACCTGATCGATGACCGCATCGTCCTGCGATGCCGCATCTCCGGCTCCGAGGACGCCGGCGTTGTTGATCCAGATATCAGGCTGCACGCGCCGGGCGAGGTCGCGGCAGGCCTGGGCATCGGTGACGTCGAGCTGCTCGTCGGTGTCGGCAATATCGGTGCGCACGACGTCGTATCCCACAGCGTGGAGTCGCTCGGCAATGGCTAGACCCAACCCGCGGGCCGCGCCCGTGACAACGGCTATCGCCATCAGACGACCGCCACCACGCCTTTGCCCAGAACCACCACGCCCTTGTCGCTGACCGTGTAGAGCTCGCGATCGCGCTCGACGTCGACGCCGATCCGCGCGCCTTCGGGCACGATGACGTTTTTGTCGAGGATGGCGTTGCGGATCACGGCGTTGCGACCGATACGCGTGCCGGGCATGACGACGGTGCCCTCGAGAGAGGCCCCGCCCTGCACCTGCACGTCGAAGGCCAGCACCGAGCTCCGCACGTGCGCACCGGAGACGATGGAGCCGGTGCCGACCATCGACTCGTGCGCATTGCCACCCTCGACGAACTTCGCGGGCGGAAGGGCCGGATGATTAGTGAGGATCGGCCACTTACGGTTGTAGAGGTTGAAAATGGGGTGCACCGAGACGAGATCCATGTGCGCGTCGTGGTAGGCATCGAGCGTTCCGACATCGCGCCAATAGCCTCGATCGCGATCAGTCGCGCCCGGCACGACGTTGTCGGCGAAGTCGTAGACGCTGGCGCGCCCTTGCTCGACGAGCATCGGGATGATGTTGCCGCCCATGTCGTGCACCGATCCCTCGTCGGCGGCGTCGGCACGCAGCGCCTCGATCAAGGCATCGGTCGCGAAGAGGTAAATGCCCATCGACACATATGACTCGTCTTCGGCACCGAAGATTCCCGGCGGGTCCGCCGGCTTCTCCAGGAAGCGCTTGATGCTCGTGCCGGTCGACCCGACCTCGATCACGCCGAACTGGTGGGCCAGGGCGCGAGGCTGGCGAATACCAGCGACCGTGACAGCGGAACCTGAGTCGATGTGCGCCTGCACCATCTGCATGGGATCCATGCGGTAGACGTGGTCGGCACCGAAGACCGCGACGTAGTCGGGCTTCTCGTCATTGATGAGATTGAGGCTTTGGTAGATCGCGTCAGCACTCCCGGTGAACCAACGCGGCCCGAGTCGCTGCTGGGCGGGCACAGCGGTGACGTAGTCGCCGAGCAGTGGCGACATCCGCCACGTGGTCGTGATGTGCCGGTCAAGTGAGTGCGACTTGTATTGGGTGAGCACGGCGACCCGGCGGAAGCCGGAGTTTATGAGGTTGGACAGCACAAAGTCGATGAGGCGATAGGCCCCGCCGAAGGGGACGGCCGGCTTGGCCCGGTCGGCCGTCAGTGGCATCAGGCGCTTGCCGGCACCACCGGCGAGCACGATGCCCAGGACGTGCGGACCGCTCTCCATCCTCGCCAGAGTAGCCTCCAAATGGACATCCCCGCAGGGCTCTAGGCTGGCCCCCGTGAAGGTCGGCCTGCTCACGCGCGAGTGGCCGCCCGATGTCTACGGCGGTGCCGGCGTCCACGTGACCCAACTGGCCGAGCACCTGCGCAGCCTCGTCGACGTGGAGCTGCACTGCTTCGGCTCGCCACGACCCGATGCACAGGCTCACGCCGTCCCGGCATACCTGGCGGGCTCGAACCCCGCCCTGCAGACTCTCGGCGTCGACCTATCGATGGTGGAGTCCACCGACGACGTCGACTTGCTCCACTCGCACACGTGGTACACCAACCTCGCCGGCCATATCGGCGGGCTGCTGCACGGCGTCCCCCACATCATCACGGCGCACTCGCTCGAGCCCCTTAGGCCGTGGAAGGAGGAGCAGCTCGGGGGTGGCTATCGCGTCTCCTCCTGGGTCGAGGCGACCGCGTACTCCTACGCCAGCGCGATCATCGCCGTGAGCCACGGCATGCGTGCCGACGTACTCGCTGCCTACCCCAGCGTCGACCCTGATCGCGTCCACGTCGTGCACAACGGCATCGACACCACCGTCTATCGGCCCGACCCGGCCCGGCGGGTCGGCACAGCCGTCCCTGACGGGCTCTACCGCACAGCGCTCGAGAAGTTCGGCGTGCCGGACGACCGCCCCTTTGTCCTCTTCGTCGGCCGCATCACGCGGCAGAAGGGCATCCGGCACCTGCTCGCCGCTGCTAAGGGATTCGCGGACGACGTCGTGCTCGTGCTGTGCGCGAGTTCGCCGGATACCCCCCAGATCGGCGAGGAGACGCGGCTGGCGGTGGAGCAGTTGCAGCAGCAACGCGGTCCGTCGAGTGTCATCTGGATCCAGGATCAGGCCGAGCGCACCGATCTGATCCAACTCTTCTCCCATGCCCTGGCCTTCGTCTGCCCGTCGGTCTACGAGCCGCTCGGGATCGTCAACCTCGAGGCCATGGCCTGCGAGACCGCGGTCATCGCCAGCGCGGT
>Ga0194132_10001543_pt1 | contig 46447 bp, 44 predicted proteins | sample TA2KigOf80mmetaG_FD_148612 | JGI IMG/M metagenome (GOLD analysis project Ga0194132, IMG submission 148612) | Freshwater microbial communities from Lake Tanganyika, Tanzania - TA2015054 Kigoma Offshore 80m | ecosystem: Environmental > Aquatic > Freshwater > Lake | place: Tanzania: Lake... | reverse complement strand
GATCGCGCGGTAGCTGCACAGGCGCGCCGCCTCGATCCGCGCGGCGAGATCGGCGAGCAGGCGTCGCACCTCGGGGTCGCGCGACCGACCGGTCTCGTTGGCGTACTCCACGCCCAGCTCGAGCACGGCCGCGGCCCGCGCGTAGCGCGCGATCCCGGTGCGCTCGAACGTGAGCCCCGTGGTGATCACGTCCCAACCCTCGTTCTGGACGCCGAGCAGCTCGGTGCGCGGCACCACGACGTCGTCGAAGAACACCTCGTTGAACTCGTGGGGGCCGGCCATCGTGGGGATGGGCCGCACCGTCACGCCCGGGGTGTTCATGTCGAGCAGGAAGACGCTGATCCCCGCGTGCTTCGCCGCGTCGGGATCCGTGCGGGCGAGCAGCAACCCCCAGTCCGCCGGTGCGTCGGCGTAGCTGGACCAGATCTTCTGGCCGTTCACCACGAAGTGGTCGCCCCGGTCGTCGCCCCGGGTCCGCAGCGACGCGAGGTCGGAGCCGGCGTCGGGCTCGGAGAACAGCTGGGTGAAGATCACGCCGCCGCGGGCCATGAGGGGGAGGAACCGCGCGCGCTGGTCGGGCGTCCCGAACCGCATGAGCAACGGCCCGATGTAGTTGAGGTTCATGTACTGCGGGCCGCGGGGCTCCTCGTGTGCCCACATCTCCTCCCGCAGGACCGTCTGCATCCACGCGCTGGCATCCCGGCCGCCGTACTCCGCGGGCCAGGCCATCGTCAGCCAGCCCCGGTCGGCGAGCTCGCCGCAGATCTCGCGTGTCAGCGGCATCACCCGCTCGTCATCGACGAACATGCCGCGCCACCAGTCGGGAAGTGCCTCCGCGAGGAACGCGCGCAGCTCGGCGCGGAACGCGTCCTCCGCGGGAGTGAACGCGAAGTCCATCGTCGTCCCCTGCGGCCGCGGTGTTACCGGTCGGAGCGGACGATGCCGCCGTCGATGGTGAAGCACGCGCCCGTGATCCAGGAGCCACGGTCGGAGCAGAGCAATGCGACCAGCCCGGCCACGTCGGCCGGCTCGCCGAGGCGCCCGGCGGGGATAGGCCGCTTCTTCAGGGTGCGGGCCATCACCTCCTCCACGCTGAGGCCGGTCTCGGCCGCCGACTTCTCGGCCGCCTGATCGATCGCCTCGCTGCGGATGAGCCCGGGCACGATGCAGTTGGTGAGCACCCCGTCGCGCGAATAGGCGTTGGCGAGGTTCTTCGAGAAGTTCACCAGCCCGGCCTTGGACGCGCCGTACGCGGCGAAGTACGGGTCGGGCTCGAGCGCGACGCGGGTGGAGATGTTGACGATGCGCCCCCACCCGCGTGCGCGCATCTGCGGCACCAGCGCACGGCACATCCGCACCGCGCTCATCAGGTTGAGGTCGAGGCTCGCCTGCCAATCGTCGTCGGTCAGCGCCTCGAGTGGCTTGTTGTGGCCCTTCCCCGCGTTGTTGATCACGATGTCGACGTGCCCGAACTCCGCGAGTGCTGCATCGGCGATCGCCGCGGGACCGTCGGGGGTCGCGACGTCGCCGGTGACCGCGATCGCCCGGCGGCCCAGGGCCCGCAGCTCGGCCGCGGTGCGCTCGAGCACCTCGGTGCGCCGGGCGACGATCACGAGATCCGCGCCTTCGGCCGCCAACAACCGCGCGATCTCGCGGCCGATCCCCTGGCTCCCGCCGGTCACGACCGCGACCCGCCCCCCCAGGCTCAGGTCCACGAGCGGAGACTATCGGGACGGTCCGTCGCCGGCGACGCCCCGCCCCGGTGTCGTCGAGTGGGTCGCGCTCGGAGGCTGCCGACCCGCCGCGCGGCGTGATGCCGCGTTGAGGCGTCTCATCCCACGAGGGTGCCGATCCCTCCGCAGTGCTTCGTCCCGTCGCCGATGCGGGCTGCCGGCCGTCCGTCGATGAGCACCTCGGGATCACCCGCGGCGACCGTGAACGTGTTCGAACCGCAGCACCGCAAGAACACCGGGTCGCCCCCGTCCATGGCGTCATGCATCTTGCTATGGAGCTCATCGAACTTGCGCTCCACCCAGAGTGGGTCGGTGTCGTGGAAGCCGCCGTCGCCGACCCGGGCTGCCGGGCGGCCGTCGACCAGCACCGTCGGGCTGCCCTCCGCGACCGGCCCCTTGACGTCATGGGGGCAGCACGGCCCACCGTGCGCGTCGGCGGGGCACCGGGCCCGGCTGCCGACGTGGGCGTACCCGGCGGGCGAGACGGCCTGCACCGTGAAGGAGCGCGTCACCGGCTGGCCTTCGTAGCTCGCGGTCAAGTTGATGGTGTTGGCGCCGGGGCCGCCGAACGTGGGGCGGCTGCGCCGTCCGACCGGAGGAGTGAAGGTCCCGGAGCCCGACCACTCGACCTCGTCCGAGAGGTCGACCTGCTCGGGTGTTCCGGCGTTCGCGATGCACCGAGCCCCGAAGACCCAGCCCTCCGTGAACACCTTCGGGCTCGCGCCGGCCGGGAAGGTGAGGTCGAGCGTCGGCCCGCCTCGCCGTTCTGGGCGCTCTCGCTTGGCGCGGCGAGACCGGCGGATGGCCGCCATCACCACGGCCGCCGCGGCGATGCCGAGGGCGACGAGGAGCGCGGCGATCACCACCAGGTACGGGAAGGCATCGTCGCCTTCGTCGGCGGGTGCCCCGGTCTCGTCGGTTCCGCCGGCGGCTGTGCCCGTGCCCCCCTCGCCCCCGGCCGGGACCGTCACCTCGAGCGGATCGTCCAGCGGCGCCGATCGCACGGACCACGTCACGTCTCGGGTCTTGGTCGGGCGGGACTCCTGGTGGCGGCCCCGGAAGCCCGGTCCGGGTTCGTAGTCCCAGTAGGTGCTCGTCGTCGTCTCCGTGCCCGCCATCGTCCCGGAGAACCGCCGCTCCGCCTCGGACCACGTCGCGTTGAGCTCCCCGGTGGTCCGGACGATCGTCTGGGATTCGAGCTGTTCGACGCCCCCGGCACCGAGGCGCACCTCGGGTTGGTCCGACTGCTGGCTGTGCACCACCGTTCCGGTGAGCGTCCTGGCCTTGCGGTCGTAGAAGCCCTCGAACTCCACGGACTCGGTCACCGTGTAGGGCCGGTTCTCCTCGCAGGGGCCGTCCCAGCAGTCGCGCGAGATCGTCAGCTCAGCCGCCGCTGGCCAACGATCGCCCGGCGCATCGGGATCGAGCGCGATGGGGGGGAACAGCGTGCTCCGGCGCAGCGGAGAGTCCCCGGCTGCGGTGTCGAGCTCCAGCACGATGGCGGGCACCTCTTCTGCCGGTGCCGCCGCCGTCGTCTCCACCGAAACGGCGGCAACGAACGCCAAGACTCCGCACAGGATGATGACCGAACGTCGACGCATCGTCAGCAACCCCGCTTCGAGGCCGTAGCACAACCCCCACCAAGGTGCGTGTGGGAGGCCCGAACCGCCAGAGGCGATCGACCTGGGTCGACGGGGCCCGAGGTCACCACGGGTCACGCGACCCGTCCGACCCGAGCCGCGGTGAATCCGTCCTCCGAGGTGATCGGCCGGGCGGCTCAGTGCATCGCGCGGGCACCGAAGAGGGCCAGCGTCATGGTCAGGATGCCGAGCACGAAGATCCGCCAGTCGCGGTCGTGGCGCACGAGCACCAGCGCGACGACGAGGACGGGGAAGACGATCAGCGCCTGCGCGTAGACGCCGCCGTCGGTGCGGGGGAGGAGGATCTCACCCATCGGCAAGCGCGTCCCCTACCGGGCCACCTGCTCGTCCGCCTGCCCCCACCGTCCTGAGCGGGGTCAGCTCGGGTCGAGGTGCTGTTCGATCGAGTCGACGCGTAGGTCGATCTCGCCGATGCGGATCTCGACGCGCTCGAGCCGACGGTCTATGCGACCGCCGAGGTCGCGGATCTCGTTGACGATCGCGGTCTCGGCGGTTCCGATGCGACGGCGGATCTCGTCGCTGAGGTCGTCGATGCGCCGGTGCTGTGCTTCGAGGTCCGCGGCGACGCTCGCTCGGAACTCGCGGACCATGGTCTTGAGGTCGTCGTCGGGCATCGGGCTCTCCTCTGGGATCAGCATAAAGGCCGGTGGTATGGCCCCACTGACCCCTCGAGCCAGCCGGTGCGACCGCTCCCCTGACGGGGTGCGCGAAGTGGCCCGGATCAGGCCCGATGCGTGGAGCGGGTGACGGGAATCGAACCCGCGTTCTCAGCTTGGGAAGCTGATGTTCTGCCTCTGAACTACACCCGCGAGGGTGGCGATGGTATCGGATCGACTCACTCGCCGGTGGTGTCGGTCCGCCAGCGGTTCCAGGGCCAGGCGCCGTCGATCTCCACCTCGAGCGAGAAGCTCAGCAGGATCCGGATGACCACGATCGCCCCGAGCACCGCCACGTTCTCCAGCGTCGGGTCCACCGCGATCGTGCGGATGATGTCGCCGATGATCAGCACCTCGAGGCCGAGGAGGATCACGCGGCCGAGGTTGCGCCGCAGCTCGGTGTAGGCGGCGGGCGTTCGCTGGAGCAGCCGCCGGAGGTAGATCGCGAGCATGGTCGCCCCGCCGAGCACGAGGATGGCCGCCCCCGTCGCTTCCACGATCTTGGCGACGTTGTCGAGGACCTCCTCGTAGGACATCGGCCCACCGTATCTCGCTAGTCTCCGGGCCGTGATCCTGTCCGACGTCACGATTCGCGCGGCACTCGCCGAGGGCCGCATCGTCATCGACCCGATGATGGAGGGCGCGGTCCAGCCGTCGTCCGTCGACCTGCGCATCGACCGGTACTTCCGGGTCTTCCGCAACGACACCACGCCGTTCATCGACCCGAAGCTCCCCCAGGAGGACCTCACCGAGCTGGTCGAGGTGGCCGACGACAACGCGTTCATCCTCCACCCCGGCGAGTTCGTGCTCGCGTCGACGCTCGAGCGCATCGCGATCCCCGACGACATGGTCGGCCGGCTCGAGGGCAAGAGCTCGATGGGCCGCCTCGGGCTGCTGATCCACTCGACGGCGGGCTTCGTCGACGCCGGCTGGGACGGGCATCTCACGTTGGAGCTGTCCAACGTCGCCAACCTGCCGATCGCGCTCTACCCGGGGATGAAGATCGGCCAGATCTCGTTCCTGCAGATGACCACCGCGGCCGAGAACCCGTACGGCTCGGGCGCCACCGGCTCGAAGTACCAGGGCCAGCGCGGCCCCACCCCGAGCCGCTACTACCTCAACTTCAGGTAGCGCCTACAGGCCGGGGTCGAAGGCGGCGGACGCGGGGGCGGCGGCGCGCTCGCCGCGCTCGATGGCCTCGACGAGGATCTCGGCGATGTCCTGGACCTGGACCTCTTCGTTGCCCTGGCCCTTCACGCCGTCCTCGAGCATCACGTAGCAGAACGGGCACGCGACCGCGACCCGCGACGCGCCCGTGGCGAGTGCTTCCTGGGCGCGCTCCACGTTGACGTTCTTGCCGACGTGCTCCTCCATCCACATGCGCGCACCACCCGCGCCGCAGCACATGCCCTTCGTTCCGTTGCGCGGCATCTCGACGATGTCGATGCCCGCGAGCGACCCGATGACCTTGCGCGGCGCCATGTACACGTCGTTGTGGCGACCGAGATAGCAGGAGTCGTGGTAGGTGACCCGCTCGTCGAACGACGCGCCCACGAGGTTGAGCCTGCCGGTGTCGACCAGCTCGGTGAGCAGCTGGGAGTGGTGCAGCACCTCGTAGTGGCCGTCGAGCTGGGGGTACTCGTTCTTCAGCGTGTTGAAGCAGTGCGGGCACTGCGTGATGATCTTCTTCACGCCCATCGCGTTCAGCGTCTCGATGTTCTGCATCGCGAGCATCTGGAACAGGTACTCGTTGCCCGATCGGCGGGCGGAATCCCCGGTGCACAGCTCGCTCGGGCCCAGGATCGCGAAGTCGATGCCCGCGCGCCGGAGCAGCTTGGCGACGGCCCGCGACGTCTTCTTGTTGCGGTCGTCGAAGCTGCCCGCGCAGCCGACCCAGTAGAGGTACTCGTGCTCGAGCACCGCCGACGGGTCGACGATGTCGACACCCTCGAGCGCCTCGGCCCAGTCGCCGCGCTCGCCCTGGTTCATGCCGTAGACGTTGGAGGAGTTCTCCATCGAGCGGTACGTGTTGCCCAGCTCGACGGGGAAGTCGCTCTCCATGAGGGAGAGGTACCGGCGCATGTCGAGGATCTTGTCGAGGATCTCGATGTTGACCGGGCAGATCTCGTCGCACGCCTTGCAGGTCGTGCAGGACCACAGCTCTTCGGACGTGATCCGCTCGAACACCGAGTCGGCGGTGACGGTGATGTCCTTGTCGACCCCCACCGGCGGTGACACCCGCGGGTCGCCGGTGCGGGCCATGACCTCGCCGACCTTCACGACGATCTCGCGCGGGTCGAGGGGCTTGCCCGTCGCGTGCGCCGGGCACACCGACGTGCAGCGCCCGCAGATGGTGCAGGCATCGGTGTCGAAGAGCTGCTTCCAGGTGAAGTCCTCGATGGTCGACGCACCGAAGGTCTCGAGCTCGGTCTCCATCAGGTTCGGCATGGGCTTCATCGCGCCCTTGGGCCGGTCCTTGTCCTTCAGGTACATGTTCATCGGTGAGGTGACCATGTGCCGCAGCTTGGTGGTGGGCAGCAGCACGAGGAACGCGACGAACGCGGCGAAGTGTGTGCCCCACATCGCCCGGTGCCAGTTCTCGAGGTCGGCCTTCGCGAACCCGTCGAAGAGGTTCGAGAGCGAGTAGCCGGCGAAGGACCACTTCTCGAACGACGGCTGGCCGACCAGTGCGATGCGGAAGCCCTCGATGAGGAAGCCGGTGACCGCAATGACCAGGAAGGTGGTCAGGACGATCGCGTCCTCGGGCCGGGTCTTGATCCGGATCCGGTACGGACGCTGGACGTAGCGCCGGACGATCGCCCACCCGATGCCGACGAGGAACACGAGCCCGAAGAGGTCGGCGATGGCGGCGTACCCCATGTACACCTTGCCGTGGAGGAACTTCAGGCCCTCCGGCAGCTGGTGGTCGACCTCGAGGATGATGGTGGCGGCCAGCAGCACGAGGAAGCCGAAGTAGATGAACGAGTGCATCACGCCTGCGGCGGGGTCCCGCAGGAGCGTGCGCATCCACACGCCGGCGCGGAAGTCCTTCATCCGGCGGTGGGCGTTGGCCTTGGTGGTGCGCCGATCGTCGGCGGTGCCGCGCGAGTAGTTGCGCACCCGCTGCGACACGAGCCACGCGACCACCAGCAGCATCACGGCGGAGGTCGCGTAGAAGAGCCAGTAGAGAGGGTCGGGGATGTTGACGAAGACGTGGCGGGCGACTTCGGAGTCGTCCTCCCACTTCGTCACCCGCGGGGCGATCCCGGAGAAGATGGTGCCGAGGGCCGCGAGCAGCCCGACGGTGATGACGACTTCGGTCGGCTTGGGTCGGCGCACGGGCAGAAAACTACTGCGGTTCCCACCCTCGTACCGGATGGAGCCGGTCTCGGGCCGGAACGGCCGACGGGCTACTGGCGCGTGGTCGCGTCCATCTCCCGCAGGCGGTGTGCGAGCGCCACGAGCAGCTTGCGGGCGAACCCGCCGGCCTCGTCGAGCATCTCGGTGAACTCGCGCTGGCCGAGGACGATGAGCTCCATGTCGGTCGTGGCGGTGACGGTCGCGTTGCGGGGCGCCCGGTCGAGCAGGGCGAGGTCGCCGAAGAAGGCACCGGGGCCGATGGTGGCGACGACCGTGCCGCTGCGGTCGACGTCGGCCCGACCGGAGACGATCACGTAGAAGGCGTCGCCCGCCTCGCCTTCCCGGACCACCGCCGTGCCGGCCGGGACGTTGGTGTCCTGGGCCCGCTTGGCGATGGCCTGGAGCTCCTTCTTGGAGCAGGCCGAGAAGAGGGGTACCTGGCTCAGGAGCTCGATGGACGCGTCACGTTGGGCCATGGGCCGGAATCTAGCCAGCGACCGGGCTCTCTGTCGCCCATCTTTCACGGGGGATCCCCCGCGCGGGCGGGAATAGCAGTCCGCTCATCAAACTTGATACGGTCATACTCAAGATTGTCGGTGGGCTGTCCCATGCCCCCGAACCCTTCTCACAGACCCCAATCCGAAAGGCACACCCCATGGCCAAGGCCGTCGGCATCGACCTCGGCACCACCAACTCCGTCGTCTCGGTCCTCGAGGCCGGAGAGCCGGTGGTCATCCCGAACTCCGAAGGCGCCCGCACCACCCCCTCGGTGGTCGCCTTCTCCAAGACCGGCGAGGTCCTCGTCGGCGAGGTGGCCAAGCGCCAGGCGATCACCAACCCGGATCGCACGATCCGTTCGGTGAAGCGCCACATGGGGACCGGCTGGTCCGTCGACATCGACGCCAAGCCCTACACGCCCCAGGAGATCTCGGCCCGCACGCTCGGCAAGCTCAAGCGCGACGCCGAGGCGTACCTGGGCGACTCGGTCACCCAGGCCGTCATCACCGTCCCGGCGTACTTCGACGACGCCCAGCGCCAGGCCACCAAGGAGGCCGGTGAGATCGCCGGCCTCGAGGTCCTGCGGATCATCAACGAGCCCACCGCGGCCGCGCTGGCCTACGGCCTCGACAAGGAGCAGGACCTCACGATCCTCGTCTTCGACCTCGGTGGCGGCACGTTCGACGTGTCGGTCCTCGAGCTCGGCGACGGCGTGTTCGAGGTGAAGTCCACCGCCGGCAACACCCACCTCGGTGGTGACGACTGGGACCAGCGGGTCATCGACTGGATGGTCACCGAGTTCAAGAACGCCCACGGCGTCGACCTCGGGGTCGACAAGATGGCCGCTCAGCGCCTCAAGGAGGCCGCGGAGAAGGCGAAGATCGAGCTCTCCTCGCTGCAGGAGACCACGATCAACCTGCCGTTCATCACCGCGACCGCCGAAGGTCCGCTCCACCTCGAGCTCTCGCTCAGCCGGGCGAAGTTCCAGGAGCTCACGGCCGACCTGCTCGAGGCCTGCCGGGGTCCGTTCGAGCAGGCCGTGCGCGACGCCGGTCTCTCCAAGGCCGAGATCGACCGCATCATCCTCGTGGGTGGCTCCACCCGCATGCCCGCGGTCACCGAGCTCGTGCGCGACCTCTCGGGCAAGGACGCCGACAAGGGCGTGAACCCCGACGAAGCCGTGGCCGTCGGCGCGGCGATCCAGGCCGGCGTGCTCAAGGGCGACGTGAAGGACGTGCTGCTCCTCGACGTCACCCCGCTGTCGCTCGGGATCGAGACGAAGGGTCAGATCATGACCCGCCTGATCGAGCGCAACACCACGATCCCCACGAAGCGGTCGGAGATCTTCACGACCGCCGACGACAACCAGCCGTCGGTGGAGATCAAGGTGCTCCAGGGCGAGAGCGACATGGCCTACCGCAACAAGCTGCTCGGCACGTTCCAGCTGGTGGGCCTCCCGCCGGCGCCGCGCGGCGTCCCCCAGATCGAGGTCACCTTCGACATCGACGCGAACGGGATCGTCCACGTGTCGGCCAAGGACCTCGGCACGGGCCAGGAGCAGGCCATGACGATCACCGGTGGCACCGCCCTCTCGAAGGACGAGATCGACCGGATGATGAAGGACGCCGAGGCCCACGCCGAGGAGGACCGCAAGCGGCGCGAGGAGGCCGAGGTCCGCAACAACGGGGACTCGCTGGTCTTCCAGACCGAGAAGCTGCTGAAGGAGCAGGCCGACAAGGTCGACGCCGCGGACCGGGAGAAGCTCGAGGGTGCGCTCAAGGAGCTGAAGGACGCGCTCGCCGGCGCCGACGTCGATGCGGTGACCCGGGCGCACGAGAACCTGACCGCCGCGCTGCAGGACTTCTCGCAGCGGCTCTACGCCGCGGCGCAGCAGCAGGCGAGCGCCGGTGACGCGGGTGCCGGGGCGTCGGCACCGTCCGACGACGACGTGGCCGAGGCCGAGATCGTCGACGAGCCCGGCGAGACGGCATGAGCGGAGCGGGGCCCGAGCGGCCCGGCCCGCAGGGCCAGGAGCGGGAATCATGAGCGAGGCGAGCGATCACGACGTCGACGACGCAGGTGACCAGGCGCGCAGCGCGCCGAGCGGGGATTGGGACCCCGAGGCGTTCGCCGACTCCGGGATGTCGGAGTCGACGGTCGACGAGGACCTGGCTCGGGAGCGTGACGAGATGCGCGCGCTCGCGCAGCGGGTCCAGGCGGACTTCGAGAACTACAAGAAGCGCGTCCAGCGCGACCAGGCGGAGGCGTCGGATCGGGGTGCGTCGCTGCTCGTGGAGCAGCTGCTGCCCGTGCTCGACAACTTCGACCTGGCCTTGTTGAACCTCGACGACGCCGACGACAAGGTCCGCAAGGGCGTCGAGCTCGTGTACGCGGACTTCGTGGCCGTGCTCGAGCGGGCTGGCCTCGAGCGCATCCCGACCGACGGTCAGCCGTTCGACCCGGAGGTGCACGAGGCCGTCCTGCACGAGCCCGGTGACGGCGACCCGACCGTCGTGGAGACCATGCGGTCGGGCTACCGCCTCAAGGGGCGCGTCCTGCGTCCCGCGATGGTCAAGGTCTCCGGCTAGCCCGCTCCCCGACCCGTACCGAGAAGGGCACCCAGGTACTCGTGGCACCGCAGCGTGAGTGGTTCGAGAAGGACTACTACAAGGTGCTCGGCGTCGAATCGACGGCGTCCGAGAAGGACGTCTCGCGCGCCTACCGGAAGCTCGCGAAGCAGTACCACCCCGACGCCAACCCCGGTGACGCCGCCGCCGAGGAGCGCTTCAAGGAGGTCTCGGCCGCCAACGAGGTGCTCGGCGACCCCGAGAAGCGCAAGGAGTACGACCAGGTCCGCGAGATGGTTGCGTCGGGCGCCGGCCCCGGTGGCTTCGGCCCCGGTGGCTTCGGCGGCGCCGGCTTCGGCGGCGCGGGCGGCCAAACCTTCAACTTCGACGACGTCGGCCTCGGCGACATCCTCGGTGGCCTGTTCGGCAACCAGGGTGCCGGCGGGGGCCGGGGTCGTCGAGGCCGGCGCGCCCAGCAGCAGGGCCCCGCGGCCGGGGCCGACCTCGAGGCCGAGCTGTACCTCGACTTCATGGACGCGATCCACGGCGTCACCACCAGCGTCCACCTGACCGGTGAGGCGGTGTGCTCGGCGTGTCACGGGAGCGGCGCGAAGGCGGGGACCACACCCGACGTCTGCCCCACGTGCCACGGCAGCGGCGACGTGATCGTCGACCAGGGGCCGTTCTCGTTCTCGCAGGTGTGCCCGCAGTGCGGCGGCCGCGGCGCGATCGTCAAGGACAGGTGCCGCACCTGCAAGGGCCGCGGCGTCGAGGTGCGCCCCCGCGAGGTCAAGGTGAAGATCCCGGCCGGCGTGCAGGGCGGCCAGCGCATCAAGGTCGCTGGCCGCGGCGCGCCCGGGCGCTTCGGCGGTCCCCCCGGAGACCTCTACGTGACTGTGCACGTGCACCACCACGAGATCTTCGGCCGCTCGGGCAAGGCCAACCTCACCGTGAAGGTGCCGGTCACGTTCGCCGAGGCCGCCCTCGGCGCGCAGGTGAAGGTGCCGACCCTCGACGAGCCGGTCACCGTGAAGGTGAAGCCGGGCACCCAGAGCGGGACCACGGTGAAGGTGTCGAAGCGCGGGATCGCGACCGGCAAGGGCGACCCCGGCGACCTCCTCGTGACCTTCGTGGTGGAGGTCCCGGCCGAGCTCAGCGACGAGCAGCGGGCAGCCGTGGAGGCCCTCGCCGCGAGCATGCCCGACAACCCCCGTGTGGATCTGGGAGTCTGATGGCGATGGAGCACAGCGAACGCGCGCTGTACATCATCTCGGTCGCCGCCGAGCTGGCCGGGGTGCACCCGCAGACGCTGCGCATCTACGAGCGCAAGGGCCTGATCGAGCCGCAGCGCACGCAGGGCCGCAGCCGGCGATACTCCGAGAAGGACATCGCGCTCCTGCGGCGGATCCAGGAGCTCACCAACGAGGGCGTGAGCCTGGTGGGTGTCCGCAAGATCATCGACCTCGAGAACGACCTCGCCCGGGCCCAGGCCCGCATCCGGGAGCTGCAGCAGGCGCTCGACCGGGCCCACGAGGACCTGGTGGAGGCGGTGCAGCAGGCCCACCGGGAGCACCGTCGCGACCTCGTGCCCGTCCCCCGGGCCGTCGTCCAGGTTCGCCGCCGCGCCTGACCGGCCGTGTCGGGCTCAGCCCTCGGCAGCGGGCTCCGGCACGCGGCCGTCGGCGCGGGCCCGGGCAGCCCGCAGCTCGCCCGCCAACCCGGCGAGGAGCTGCTCGGCGAGGTCGGGGAGCTCGCGGATGAGGGTCCGGAACATGCGGATCCCGAGCACGGCGATCTTCACGTCGGTCTCGGCGACGACGTCGGCCGCGCGCGGCTCGCCGTCGAGGAGCGCCAGCTCGCCCACGTGGTCGCCCTCGCCGACGCGGGCGAGCACGCGGTCGCCGGTCCTCACGACCGCCTCGCCCTCGAGGATGACGAACAGCGCGTCACCGTCCTCACCCTCGCGCACGAGGTGCGTCCCTGCGGGGAGCTGCGCGGTCTCCACGAAGCGGGCCACGGTGCGCAGCTCGCGCGGCGTGCACTTGGCGAACAGGGGCACGGCGTGCAACGTCTGGGCGAGTTCACGACGGCGACTCATGACGTGGCGTAGCGTACTCAGGTGCGCCAGCTCTCGCGTTTCATCGTCACCCGCCGTGTCTGGGTGCTCATCGCCACTGCCGTGCTCGCCGTCGCAAGTGCCGTCGTCGGTGGTGGCGTCGCCGACAAGCTGAGCCTCGGCGGCACCGAGGATCCGGCGTCGGAGTCGGTGGTCGTCCAGGACGAGCTGCTGCGCGAGTTCGTCCAGGCCCGCCAGCCCGACTTCGTGCTGGTGGTCACCGCGCGGGACGGCGACGTCGACGATCCCGCAGTGGTGGCGGTGGCCGAGGAGATCGAGGCCGAGCTCGCCCGGGAAGACGACGTCGTCCTCGCCCAGTCGTACTGGAGCATCGACGCCCCACCGCTGAAGAGCACCGACGGCTCGCAGGCGCTGGTGCTCGCCGCCCTCGCCGGCGACGAGACCGAGCGCATCGAGGTGGCCGAACGGCTCACCGAGGACTACTTCGGTCGCCGTGGTCCCGTCGACATCGCCGTCACCGGGGCCTCGCCCATCGAGGCGCAGATCAGCGTCCGGGCCGAGAAGGACCTGCACAAGACCGAGCTGCTGACCGCCCCGCTGGTGTTCATCGCGCTGGTCCTGGTGTTCGGCAGCCTGGTCGCCGCGTTCCTGCCCCTCGTGGTGGGCGTGCTCGCGATCCTCGGCACGTTCGTCGTGCTGACCGTCCTCGCCGGGCAGACCACCGTGTCGGTGTTCGCCCTCAACCTCACCACGGCCCTCGGCCTCGGCCTCGCCATCGACTACAGCCTCTTCATCGTCTCCCGGTACCGCGAGGAGCTCGACCGCGGCGTGAGCCAGCTCGTCGCGGTCGGCCGCACCATGCAGACCGCCGGCCGGACCGTCGCGTTCAGCGCGGGCACGGTGATGATCTCGCTCGCCGCCCTGGTGCTGTTCCCGATGCCGTACCTGCGCTCCTTCGCGTTCGCCGGGGTCGCGGTGGTCGGTCTGGCCGCGTTGGTCTCGATCCTGGTGCTGGCCCGGGTCGACGCGGTCACCGGGACCTACGGGCTGGTCCCCGACGACGAGCTCGCAACCGTGCTCCCGACGCTGCCGGGGGTCGAGCAGTTCGACGACGAGCGCTTCATCGTGCCGGCCGCGATCGTCGGACCCGAACGCACCACGGAGCGGTTCACTCCCATCGACGAGGGGCGGGGCACCTGGATGTCGGTCGTGCCCGACGTCGAGCCCTTCTCCGACGACGGCGAGCAGATGGTCCACGACATCCGCGACCTGTCGGCGCCGTTCGACTTCGGCGTCACCGGATCGAGTGCGCGCCTCGTCGACACCAGCGACTCCGTGTTCGGGCGCCTCGCCCTGGTGCTCATCGTCGTCGCGGTCGCGACGTTCGTCCTCCTCTTCCTGATGACGGGCAGCCTGCTGGTGCCGTTGAAGGCGCTGGTCATGAACGTCCTCAGCCTGACTGCCACGTTCGGGGCGATGGTCTGGATCTTCCAGGACGGCAACCTCAGCGGGCTCCTCGGGTTCGAGCCCACCGGCACGATCGACACATTCATGCCGGTGCTCATGTTCTGCATCGCGTTCGGGCTCTCGATGGACTACGAGGTGTTCCTCATCTCGCGGATCAAGGAGGAGTACGACCTCGATCGCGACAACGAGGAGTCGGTCCGGGTGGGCCTGGGCAAGACGGGTCGCATCGTGACCGCCGCCGCCTGGCTGCTCGCCATCGTGTTCATCGGGATCGCCACCTCCGACGTGGCCATCCTCAAGCTGTTCGGCGTGGGCGTGACCCTCGCCGTGCTCGTCGACGCCTTCTTGATCCGGGCCACCCTCGTGCCGGCGTTCATGCGCCTCGCCGGGCGGCTCAACTGGTGGGCGCCCACCCCGCTGCGTCGGTTCCACCTCCGCTGGGGCATCTGGGAGCACGAGCCCATCGCCGTGCTGGACCGCGTGCTCGACCCGGATTCATGACGATGGCAGCGCTCGCTGCGGCGGGCCGATCGGTGGCGTCGACTCCGGATCGGGGCTCTCGCCACAGCAGGTGAAGGCCCGCCGCGGGCGCTCGCTCCGCTGCTCCCGTCGCTTCGCTCCGTACGCGGGCTCGCGCGAAATGTCGACGCAAGCGGGAATCTGAAAGTTGACAATGTCGTTGTCAACCTTGACCGACTCCCGGCAGACGTGAGGTACTCAGGCGCATGGCGCTCGACCCCAACATCTTCACCCGCAAGACCGGCGAGGCCCTGGGCGCCGCCCAGGCCATGGCCCGCGAGCGGGGCAACCCGCAGGTGACGCCCGAGCACCTGCTCGCGGCGCTGCTCAGCCAGCCCGAGAGCGTGGTGATCCCCACCATCGAGCGGGTGGGCGTGTCGACCAAGACCATCCGGGACCAGGTCGACGCCGCGCTCGACCGGCTCCCCAAGGCCTACGGGCAGACCGCCCAGCAGGCCCAGCTCGCCCCCGGTGCCTACGGGGTGCTCGAGGCGGCCGACGCCGAGCGGCAGGCCCTCGGCGACGACTACCTGTCGACCGAGCACGTCCTCCTCGCCATGACCGAGGTCGTCGGCGGCGTGGGCGACCTCCTGCGCGGCCTCGGGGTCACCAAGGACGCGGTGCTCGAGGCCCTCGCCACCGTGCGGGGCAGCCACCGGATCACGAGCGACAACCCCGAGGAGCAGTACCAGGCGCTCGAGAAGTACGGGCGCGACCTCACCGAGGAGGCCCGCAAGGGCAAGCTCGACCCGGTCATCGGGCGTGACGAGGAGATCCGACGCGTCATCCAGGTGCTCTCGCGCCGCACGAAGAACAACCCGGTCCTCATCGGCGAGCCGGGAGTGGGCAAGACCGCGATCGCCGAGGGCCTCGCCCGTCGGATCGTCGAGGGCGACGTCCCCGAGGGTCTGCGCAACAAGCGCCTCATCTCGCTCGACATCGGCGCGATGGTCGCCGGCGCGAAGTACCGCGGTGAGTTCGAGGACCGGCTGAAGGCCGTGCTCAAGGAGATCATCGACTCCGAGGGCGAGATCATCTCGTTCGTCGACGAGCTGCACACCATCGTCGGCGCCGGCGGCGCCGAGGGCGCGGTCGACGCCGGCAACATGATCAAGCCGATGCTCGCCCGCGGCGAGCTGCGCATGGTCGGCGCCACCACGCTCGACGAGTTCCGCAAGTACATCGAGAAGGACCCCGCGCTCGAGCGCCGGTTCCAGCAGGTGTACGTGGGCGAGCCATCGGTGGAGGACACCATCGCGATCCTCCGCGGGCTCAAGGAGCGCTACGAGGTGCACCACGGCGTCCGCATCCAGGACGCCGCGCTCGTCGGCGCGGCGGTGCTGTCCGATCGCTACATCACCGGACGCCAGCTGCCCGACAAGGCCATCGACCTCGTCGACGAGGCCGCGTCGCGCCTGCGCATCGAGATCGACTCCATGCCGTTCGAGATCGACGTCGTGGAGCGGCGCATCCGCCAGCTCGAGATCGAGAAGGCCGCGCTGGCCAAGGAGACCGACGAGCCGTCGAAGCAGCGGCTGGCCGCGCTCGACCACGAGCTCGCCGAGCTCGCGGAGGAGCGCGACGCGATGGTCGTGCACTGGCAGAACGAGAAGGACGCGATCGCCGAGATCCGCGATCTGAAGGAGCAGCTCGAAGCCGCGCGCACCGAGGCCGAGCGGGCCGAGCGCGAGGGCGACCTCGAGCAGGCCGCCGCGCTGCGCTACGGCACGATGCGCGACCTCGAGTCCGAGATCGAGGGCAAGACGGTGCGCCTCGACGAGCTCCAGTCGGACGTGCAGATGCTGAAGGAGGAGGTCGACGAGGAGGACGTCGCCGAGATCGTGTCGAAGTGGACCGGCATCCCCGTGAGCCGGCTCATGGAGGGCGAGATGGCGAAGCTCGTCCGCATGGAGGACGCGCTCCACGAGCGGGTCGTCGGTCAGCACGACGCCGTCAGCGCGGTGGCCAACGCCATCCGCCGGTCGCGGGCCGGGCTCTCCGATCCGCACCGGCCCATCGGCTCGTTCCTGTTCCTCGGGCCCACGGGCATCGGCAAGACCGAGCTCGCCCGCACCCTCGCCGACTTCCTGTTCGACGACGAGCGGGCCATGGTCCGCATCGACATGTCGGAGTACATGGAGAAGCACACGGTGTCGCGCCTGATCGGCGCGCCCCCGGGCTACGTCGGCTACGACGAGGGCGGCCAGCTCACCGAGGCGGTGCGGCGCCGGCCCTACGCGGTCGTGCTGCTCGACGAGGTGGAGAAGGCCCACCCCGACGTGTTCAACGTCCTGCTCCAGCTCATGGACGACGGCCGCCTGACCGACGGGCAGGGTCGTACGGTCGACTTCACGAACACCGTGCTGATCATGACCAGCAACCTCGGGGCCGGCGGCCCGGAGGACGTGGTCATGCAGGCGGTGCGCAGCCACTTCAAGCCCGAGTTCCTCAACCGGATCGACGAGATCGTGATGTTCCACCGGCTCGGCCGGGACCACATCGGCCACATCGTCGACCTCCAGGTCGCGCAGCTGCGAGAGCGGCTCGCCGACCGCGGGCTCGGGCTCGAGGTCACCGACACGGCCCAGGACCACCTCGCCGACATCGGCTACGACCCAGACTTCGGGGCCCGGCCGCTCAAGCGGGTGCTCCAGAAGCAGGTGGCCGATCCGATCGCGCTCGGCGTGCTCAAGGGCGAGTACCACGACGGCGACGTCGTGGTGGTCGACGCCTCCGCCGACGGCGAGCTCGTCTTCAGCCGCCGCGCCGGCGTCGCCGTCTGACGGTCCCGGGCGCGCCGCTCGCCGACCTCCGTGGCGACCGAACGACGCCCCTGAGTGCGGCGCGGGACGCTCGCCGGCCGCCCATGCGTCCCTGAGCGTCGTCGATCGGTCAGGATCGGGATCCGTGGAATCGGGTTCCGGTCTCGGCGTGGCGTGCGTGTTCGCCGCGGGCCTCGTCCTGTGGGGTCTCGCCTCGGCCCGCCTCACCAGATGGAACATCACGGCGCCCCTCGCCTTCGTGGCGTGGGGCGTCGTCATGATCGGGGTCCTCGGGATCTCCCACGTGGGTGCCGGGAGCTCGGCAGTGCGCGAGATCGCCGAGTTCGCGCTCGCGCTCGTGCTGTTCTCCGACGCCGCCCGGGTCAACGTCCGGAGCCTCCGCCGCGATGCCGGCGTGCCGGGTCGCCTGCTCGGCATCGGCCTGCCCCTCACGATCGGCCTCGGCATCGCCGCCGCGCTCCTGTGCTTCACCAGCCTCGACCCCTGGGTGGCGGCGGTCATCGGCGCCGCCCTGGCTCCCACCGACGCCGCGCTGGGTGCGGTGGTGGTCGAGGACGAGCGGGTGCCGGTGCGCATCCGGCGGGCCCTCAACGTGGAGAGCGGGCTCAACGACGGCCTCGCCACCCCGTTCGTGACGTTCTTCATCGTCGGGGCCGTGGAGGCGACGCAGGTCGTGGTGCACCAGCACGCGAGCGAGGCGGTGGTCGACCTCGTGGTCGGGGTGCTGGTGGGGGTGGCCGTGGGCGTGGCCGGCGGCTGGCTCCTCGGCCGGGAACGCCGGACCGGCTGGGCCGGTGAGTCGTTCGTGCCCATCGCGATCCTCGGCCTCGCGGTGCTCGCGTTCACCGGTGCGCGGGAGCTCGACGTCAACGGGTTCGTGGCCGCGTTCGCGGGGGGCCTCGCCTTCGGTGCGGTGAACCGTGAGGCGCCGGAGCGGGCGGAGCAGTCGATGGCGTTCGTGGCGCTCGGTGGTGAGCTGCTGTCGCTCCTGCTGTGGTTCCTGTTCGGAGCGTTCCTGATCGACGTGCTCGACGCGGCGCCGACCGGCACCGTGGTCTACGCAGTGCTGAGCCTGACCGTGGTGCGGATGGTCCCGGTGGCGATCGCCTGCATCGGGTCGCGGCTCCATCCGTCCACCGTCGCGTTCGTGGGTTGGTTCGGCCCGCGGGGCCTCGCGTCGGTCGTGTTCGGCCTGCTCGCGTTCGACGACCTGGGCGCGGACGGCAGCGGCGAGATCGTGCTCGGCGCGGTCGCCGCGACCGTGCTCGCGAGCGTCGTGCTCCACGGTCTCACCGCCGGCCCCTTCTCGGCGCGTTACTCCCGCCGGGCCGCCGCGCTCGCCGACGACCGGCCGGAGCACGTCGACGTCCCGGTCATCCCCACCCGCCGCATCGGGTAGCGGTCTGTCGGCTCCCGGCGGCTCCTGCGCATCGCCCGGGTCGGCGTCGCGGGTCGCAGCGCGGCGCTACTCCGGGTTGAGGACCTCGGCGGCGGCGCCGAGCGCGTTCACCGCGGCGGGGACGCCCGCGTACACGGCGGTCTGCATGAGGACCTCCACGAGCTCCTCCTTGGTCCAGCCCACGTTGAGCGCGCCGCGCAGGTGGGCCTTGAGCTCGTCGGTCTTCCCGAGGGCGGCGAGCTGCGAGACGGTCACCAGGCTGCGCTGCTTCACCGCCAGCGCGTCACGGGACCAGAACATGCCGAACGCGAACTGCTGCACGAGCGGGAAGAAGTCGGGCGCGAGGCGCGCCGCCGGGAACCCGCCGCCACCCCCGCCGGGCATCGGGCCCCACAGCTGCTCCTGCACCGCCTTGCCCGCGGCTGCCAGGTCCTCGCTCATGCGTCCACCTCGATGCCGTACATCCGCACCCAGTTGTCCCAGAGGATCTTCTGCTTCGACTCGTCGGACAGCGGCAGCTTCAGGAACGCCTTCAGCGCGTCGGGGAACTTCGAGTCGCCGTGCGGGTAGTCGGTGGAGAACACGAGGTTGTCGTCGCCGAACGCGTCGACGTAGTACTTCACGGTGTCCTCGTCGGCCTCCACGCCGAGGAAGCAGTTCGACAGGAAGTACTCCGACGGCGGCCGGTCGAGCTCGGGCGCGTCCATGGCGCCGACCCACTCCCAGTGCTCGTCGAGGCGCTGCACGAACCACGGCGCCCAGCCGCAGTTGCCCTCGAGCAGCGCGGCCCGCAGACCGGGGTGTCGGTGGATCACGCCGCCGCTCGTGAACGCGGTGAGCACCGCCTGGATGCCGAGCGGCTGGTTGAAGACGTGCCACATCATCAGCTTGTCGAACACCTCCATCGAGTAGTCGGGACGCAGGTACGTCTGCCCGCCACCGTGGAAGCTGATGGGGATGTCGAGGCGCTCGCAGGCGGCCCAGATCTGGTCGTACTCGGGGTGGTGCCACGGGCGGCGGTTCACGTGGCCCGGGTGGAGCATGACCGTGACGAAGCCCAGCTCCTCCACGCAGCGCTTCACCTCGTCGGCCGCGAGCTTCGGGTCGTGCGGCGCGATGAGGCCGGCGCCGAACATCCGCTTCGGGTCCTCCTTCACGAAGTCGGCCATCCAGTTGTTGTACGCGCGCGCGATGGCGGCGGCGTAGTCACCCTCGAGCCCGTCGGCGCCCATCTGCTCGACGCTGTCGAGGCCGAGCACGAACAGGCCGCGGCTGGGGAACAGCACCGCGACATCGAGGCCCTCGTCGTCCATCGCCTGGATCTGCGACGCGGGATCCCAGCCGGCCGCCTCGGCGCGCGCGTAGACGTTGTCCTGCTCCTTCGACCACGCGGTGACGGCACCGGCGCGCGGGCGGGCCCGGCCCATGCGCAGCATCGTGTGGTTCTTCACCCGCACCCGCATGTCGCGCACCATCTCGGTGGTGCCGATCGGCGCGGCGTGGGCCCACTCGGGCTCCATGTACCGCTGCCACAGATCGGCGGGCTCCATCACGTGCAGGTCGCTGTCGGCGGCGCGCCAGCCGTTGATCCCCATGGGAGGTCCCTTCGTCACGGTCGGCTCGACCGACGTGAATCTGACGTGCCCGTCATGTTGGCCCGGATGTCGGGGACATTCAAGGCGAGCCCCCGGCGGGCACCCGGTGTGCGTGCGCCCGCATCCCGCGCCGGTCGCCCCGCCGCAGGGCGGCGGCTCAGGCGAACTGGGGGAGCCAGGCCGCGGTGGCGTCGAGCAGGTCGTCGGCCATGCGCCCGAGGGCGTCGTAGTCGATGCGCCCGGCGAGGGGGTCGAGGAGCAGCGCGTCGCGGACCAGGGCCCGGTCGCCGGACACGGCCGCCTCGACGACGAGCTCCTGCGCGGCGCTGACGCGGCGGACCTGCTCGGTGAGCACCGTCGGGAGCGGCGTGACGTCGCGACCGCGGGTCCCGCGCGCGTCGACGGTCACCATGCTCTCGACCACGACGTCGGCGGGGAGGTCGGGGACCTGCCCGTGGTTGGCGATGTTGAGCGGGACCTCCCGCGCCCGGTCGCGCAGGCGGGAGTCGACGATCGCGGCCACCATCTCGCCGCTCGGCTCGCGGGGGATGTCATCGGTGCCGCGGAGTCGATCGAACTCGCGCACGAAGTGGGCGAGCCACTGGCGCCGGTCGTCGACGCTCGTGAGGTGCACGCCCCAGCGGGCGCCCCAGTCGCTCTCCTCGGTGAGGAACCCGGGGAAGAACTCGACGAGGTGACGGTCGCCGGCCGCGGGGAGCACACCGAAACGTTCGAACAGCTCGACCTTCACGCGGTTCGACGCGAGCAGCGAGCCGACGGTGAACGACCCGCCGGCGCTCACCGCTTCGTGTCCGGTGATGCCGCGGATCGCGAGGGGGCGGGCCCGTGCGTCGGGGTCGCTCAGCACGTCGCGCAGCAAGGCGAGGCCGTCCTCGCCGTCGACGTCGAGGGCGGTGATGAAGGGCAGGTGGTTGACCCCGGCGACGGTCGGGTCCATCGCGCGCGGGTCGCAGCCGAGGATCTGCGACAGGGTGTAGAGCGCGATGGTCACCTCGTGGCACAGGCCGATGGCGGTCACCGACGTCTCGCGGAGGACTGCTCGCGTGAGCGTGGTCATGGGGTTGGTGAGGTTGAGCAGCCACGCGTCGGGACAGATGTCCTCCATGTCGCGGGCGATGCCGAGCATCACCGGGATGTTGCGCAGGCCCCGCATGATCCCACCGGGCCCGACGGTGTCGCCCACCGACTGCCGGATGCCGTAGCGCTCGGGGATCGCGAGGTCGTGCTGCATCGAGTCCAACGCGCCGGTCGAGATGCACACGACGACGTGATCGGCGCCCTCGAGCGCGGCGCGCTGATCGGTCGTGCCGGTGGCGCGGAGTCCCACCCCGCGCACGCGGGCGATGTGATGGACGAAGTCGACGAGGTCGGGGATCGGCCGGGGGTCGATGTCCTCGATGACGATCTCCGCCTCGGCGAGGCTCGGGGTGTCGGCGATGTCGAGCAGGAGCTTGGGGGTCCACTGGTAGGACCCACCACCGACGAACACGATGCGCGGCGCCATGGCGGCGGAACCTACCAAGCGGTCTCGAGGAACGCCTCCGTGCGCGTGCCGTGCCACCGGTGTCCGCCCTCGAACACGTCGTGCTCGACGCGGTCGGGGTCGGCGCCGAGCGCGGCATACACCCGCCGCAGCGACGCGACCGTCGCGCGCGCCGCGTCGACCGGGAACAACAGATCGTCGGTGCCCGACTCCACCAGGATCGGTCGCGGCGCGACCAGCGACGCGACGTCGAGGTGCTCGAGCCGCCCGAGCTGGCCCGGCAGCACCTGCGAGCCGCACAGGTTCCACGGCACCGAGTGCGCCGCCCGCCAGCTCGACAGGTAGCCCGACACGATCGCGGCGCCGATCCGGTCGTCGGTCGCGGCGAGGAACAGCGACATCGTCGCGCCGTAGGAGAGGCCGGCCACCGCGATCCGAGCGGGGTCGACGAGGGGGTGTGCGACCAGCAGGTCGACGCTGCGCTGCAGATCCCAGAGGTTCTGGGCGAGCGGGACCGCGCCGGCCATGGTCGCGGCGACCAGGTTCCAGTCGCAGTCGTACTTGTGCACCTCGGGTGACCACTGCGGGTCCTGGCGCTCCCCGAAGCAACGGAGGTCGGGGGCGAGCACCACGTACCCGAGCCGCACCAGCTGGAGGGCGTAGTGCTCCTGCGCGGGGCCGGTGAGGCCGCAGATCATCTCCTTGCCGGGTCCGTGGCCGTGGACCGCGAGCACGGCCGGGCCCGGGGGCCCGGCGACGCGCGCCTTCGGGACGAGCAGGTAGGCCGGCACCGACATCGTCGGCTCCACGTCGTAGAGGATCCGCCGGCGCACGTGGTCGCCGGCGTCGACCTCGTCGGTGACCTCCGGGTCGAGCGGCGCGGTCGGCGGCGGGGACCCGAGCATCTCGGCGAGACGCGCCCGCACCCGCTCGCGCCACGCGGGCACCGCGTCCGCCGCGTCGGGGCAGGGGTCCTCGTCGACCACCGCGCGCAGGTGCAGCGACCACGACGCCCACGGCGAGAGGTTGCGCCGACGGGGCTCGGCCGCGACCGCGGCGCGGTCCGGGGGTGATGCCATCGGTCCGGGGCTCAGGACGCGGCGCGCTCGAGGATGTGCACGACGCACACCGAGCCGAGCCCGATCACGTGGGTGAGGCCCACGCGGGCGCCCTCGATCTGGCGGTCGCCGGCCTCGCCCCGCAGGTGCGTGGCCACCTCGTAGAGGTTGGCCACGCCGGTGGCGCCGATCGGGTGGCCCTTGGAGATGAGCCCGCCGCTCACGTTGACGGGGAGCTCGCCGTCGCGCCACGGGGCCCGGCGGTCGATCCACTCCCCGGCGCCACCCGGCGCGCACAGGCGCAGGTTGTCGTAGTGGACGAGCTCGGCGGTGGCGAAGCAGTCGTGCAGCTCGACGAGGTCGAGGTCCTCGGGCCCGATGCCGGCCTGCTCGTAGGCCCGGTCGGCGGCGTTGCGGGTGAGGGTGTTGACGTCGGGGTGGGCGAAGCCGCTGGGGTCGTAGGGGTCGGTGGTCATGACCGCCGCGGAGATCTTCACGGCACGTCGGCGCACGTCGGGGTCGAGGGAGCGGAGCTTGGCGTCGGACACCAGCACCACCGCGGCGGCGCCGTCGCCGGTGGGGCAGGACATCGGCAGCGTGTTGGGGTAGGCGAGCATCTCGGCGTTCATGATCTCGTCGAGGCTGTACGGCCGCTGGTACTGGGCGAGCTGGTTCAGCGTCGAGTGCGCATGGTTCTTCTCGGCCACCTTGGCGAACTGCTCGAAGCCCACGCCGCCGTGGCGGCGCGCGTAGTCGGTGCCCGTCTGAGCGAACACGCCGAACATCTGCCCGGTCCCGAGCACGCCCTCGGTCGCCAGCACGTGGCCGTCGCGGCCCTCGGGCTCGAACACCTTCCCGGCCTTGGGCGGGGTCATGCGGTACGGCGGCGAGCTGCCCGTCATCTTCTCGACCCCGAGCGCGAGGCCCATGTCGGCCTCACCGGCCCGGATCTCCATGAGCACGGACCGCACCGCCGTGGCGCCCGTCGCGCACGCGTTGTGCACGTTGTAGAGGGGGATCCCCGTCTGGCCGATCTGCTTCTGCACGTCCTGGCCGAACGTGAACGGCTCGAACTGGCTCCCGACCGCCATCACCTGCATGTCGCGCATCGTCACGCCGGCGTCGTCGAGCGCGCCGAGGCTCGCCTCGACGGCGAGGTCGAGGACGTCGCGGTCGAGGTGGCGGCGGATCGGCGTCATCGCCGTGCCGATGATCCAGATGTCGTCACTCATCGCGTGCTCCTACCCCTCGGCCGGCGCGGTCGGCTCGTCGTACGTGAATCCGAACGCGATCGCCTCGGTGCCGTCGTCGTCGGTGCCCGCCGCGTAGGTCACCAATCGCACCGGCACGCCGAAGTCGACGGCGTCGGCCTCGGGCGGCACCCCCACCAGGTTCGCCTTCACGAAGGTGCCGTCGGCGAGCCGCACGAGCACCGACACGAACGGCCCGACGTGCTTCGGCGCGCCTCGGTGCACGATCGTGAACGACTCGATCCGGCCGGTGGCGGGCAGCCGCGTCGGCGAGAACGTCCGCGCACCGCAGGCCGCGCACGCGTTGCGCCGTTCGAGATAGACCGCTCCACACTCGTCGCAACGGTGGCCCGCGAGGTGCGGCGGACCATCATCGATCACGAGGTAGTCGACGACCGGCATCTGGCGAGTCATGGCCGGATCGTAGATCGCGTCCATCAGCCCGACGACCGAGCAGCTGCGCGCGGATCCGGTCGGCCCCGCCGAGGAGCTGGGTGACCAGCCGGGCCCGGGCGAGGTACAGGTGGGCCGGACACTCCAGCGTGTACCCCCGACCGCCGTGGACCTGGATCGCCGTGCGGGCGTTGGCGTCGGCGGCTGCGGTGGCCGTGCGGACCGCGGCCGCGAGCCAGAAGTGCGGTTCGGGGTGTTGCTCGGCGAGCGCGGTGGCGCCGTAGAGGACGGTGGCCCAGGCGGCCTCGGTGCGCGTCGCGCACTCGGCCAGCGCGTGCTTCACCGCCTGGTTGGCTCCGATCGGACGGTCGAACTGGACGCGGGTCTTCGCGTGCTCGACCGCGAGGTCCTGCGCGCCGCGGGCCAGGCCGGCGAGGTAGCCGGCCAGGATGCTGCGGCTGCGCGCCGCAGCGGCGCCGTCGAGCGCCCGTCCCTCGGTGAGCGTGGCCCGGGCCATGGGCGTCGTGGGGTCGAGGCACGCGCGGGTGTCCACGGTGGTGGGTGGGTCCGTGAGACCGACGGCCTCGTCTCCCCACACGACCACGACCGCGGCGTCGTGCGGTCCGAACAGCGTGAACCCTCCCGCGGGGTGGGGCACGGCCGCCGCGGCGGGAGCCCCCGCGACCATCGCGGTGAGCACCTCGATCGGCGCGAGGGTGCGCCCGAGCTCGACCGCGACGACGGTGGCGTCGGTGACACCGGCGGCACGACCCGCGGCGGCCGAGAGCCGGGCGATCACGTCGGGCGGCACCGGCTCGTCGTCGCGCAGGCGCCGGCCCCACGCGACCGCGCCGAGGTGCGCATCGAGGAGCGGACGGACCCGCGCGACCGCGGCGTCCTCGGTCGGACCGGGGAGCAGGTCCATCAGCGGTCGCGCCTCCCGGTCACCGGGGGAGCCCGAGGAGCCGTTCGGCGACGATGTCGCGCTGGATCTCGGACGTGCCGCCCCCGATGGTCGCGGCCAGGCTCGCCAGGTACCCGTAGGTCAGCGCGTGGTCGTCGGCGACGAACTCGAGCCCGTCGACGCCGAGGACATCGACGCCGAGCTCGTGGATCCGTTGGCTCACCTCTCCGTAGCGGAGCTTGACCAGGGAGCCTTCCGGACCCGGGAGGTCTTCGCGGGAGATGCGCGACACCATGAGCGCGGTCATCGCCCGCAACGAGGCGACGTCGGCGCGCGCGTCGGCGATCCGCGCCCACATGGCGTCGTCGCAGCCCCGGGCCCGCGCCGTCTCGACGATCTGCTCGACCGTGCGCGACATCCGGATCTGCTGGCCGAGGTTGGCGATGCCGTGCTCGTAGGCGAGGGTGGCCCGCGCGACGCGCCAGCCGTCGTGGAGCGCGCCGACGACGTCGGCGATCGGGACGCGCACGTCGTGGTAGTGCACCTCGCAGAAGTGCGACTCGCGCACGAGGGTGCGGATCGGGCGGATCTCGATGCCGGGCTGGCGCATGTCGCACACGAGCCACGTGATGCCCTGGTGCTTGGGCGCGTCGGGGTCGGTGCGGACGAGCATCTCCTGGTGGTCGGCGATCTGCGCGTAGCTGGTCCAGATCTTCACGCCGTTGAGCACGAGGTCGTCGCCGTCGCGCTCGGCGGTGGTCCGCAGCGACGCGAGGTCGGAGCCGGCATCCGGCTCCGAGAACCCCTGGCACCAGATCGCGTCGCCGCGCAGGATCGGCGGGAGCCACCGGGCCTTCTGCTCGTCGGTGCCGCAGGCGATGATCGTGGGCCCGGCGTGGCTCACGCCGACGAACAGCGAGTTCACGTGCGAGATCCCGGCCCGCGCGGTCTCCTCGTACCAGATCATCTGCTGGGTCAGGGTGAGCCCGCGGCCGCCGTACTCGCGCGGCCAGGTGATCCCGGCGTATCCGGCATCGAACAGCGACCGCTGCCAGGCGACGTCGCGCGCGCGCAGCGCCGGGCCGACCTCCGGTGGCGGAGGGGGCGGTGCGTGCTCGACCAGCCATCCGCGCAGCTCCTCGCGGAAGATCTGGTCGTCGGGGGTGTGTGCGAGCTCCATCAGGCGCGGTCGTGCGGGTGGGCGCCGGAGCCCGTGGCGACGTAGTCGCGCACCAACCGCTCGCTCCGGTGGCCGGTCTGGCGCATGATCGTCCGGCGGCTGGATCCCGCCGCAGCCGCCGCGGCCACCATCCCGCGCCGGAGGGAGAGCCCGGTGAAGCGCTCGGGTGGGAGGCCCGCCCCCGTCGCGGCCCGCCGCACGATGCGTCCGACCGCCTTCTCGCCGAGGGCCGTGCTGGCGACCCGGCCGCTGCGGTCGACCGCGCGCAGCAGCGGCCCGTCGACGATCCCCGCGGCGCGGCGCCACTCGTCGCACGCGGTGACCGAGCACAGCATCGGCTCGGAGCCGAACGGGACGTGGACCACGCCCCGGGCCGCGGCGACCCGCAGCCCGGTGGGCCCGACCACGACGTCGGTCATCTGCAACCCGACGAGCTCCCCCGGGCGCAGGGCGGCGCCGTAGCCGACGAGGAGCGCGGCGCGATCACGGAGCCCGCCGATCGTCGGCGGCAGCGAACTCGACATGGCGCGCAGCTCGTCGACGGTGATCGGGGTCGTGGGGTCGACCGCGTCGCGCTGGCGCCAGCGGGCGCGGGCCATGGCCGCGGTCACCGTGGGGGGGGTCGGTGGGGGCCCGGTGGCCGGCGTCGAGGTGCGCCGCCCGGATCGCCGCGAGTCGTCGCTTCACCGTCGCGACCCGCCGGCTCGTCGCCAGGTCGTCGATGTAGGCCACGATGGTCGCGGGGTCGGCCGGGAGCGCGCGGCACCGCCGGGTCGCGCACCACCGGGCGAAGTCGGCCCAGTCGGACCGGTACGCCGCCAGGGTGCGGGGGGCGAGGGCCACGGCCGGTCAACGTACCCCGGACGGCGTTGGCTCGGCCACGGGGTGGGCCACGGGGTGAAGGGTCCGATAACCGGCACACCCTTGCCACCGGCGGCCGGTCGCCGGATCATCCGCCCCATGACCGACATGGCCAGGGACCTCATCGTCGACTCCGACGGGCACGTGATCGAGCCCGCCGACCTCTGGGAGCGGGGGCTGCCGGCGCACCTCGCCGACCGGGGGATCCGGATGCGCTGGAACGAGGACACCGGCTACGACGTGGCCTACGTCGAGGACAAGGTGGTCACCGACCGTGGTCTCGTCGGGCTGGGCAACGCAGCCACGTGTAGGTGGCGTACGGGCTGGCCCACAGGTCGGGTGCGTAGGGGTCGTAGGTGTGGATCGCGGCGGGGGCGGTCACGCCGGCCTCGCCCGGGTCGTCGGCATGGCCGTCATGCTGGCCGAGGATCGGGATTCCCACAAGGCCGCAGGCGCCCGCTCCGACTAGCCTTTCTCCAACGTGGCAGGTGTCTCGTTCATCCATCGCCGCCCTGGGGCCCTCGTGCCCGGCGCGAGCGTCTCTCCCCTTCGAGCGAGGAGCCCCCGGTGCCGGGCACGGTGATCGTCGGCACCCAGTGGGGTGACGAGGGCAAGGGTCGGTTCACCGACTACCTGGCCGAGGAGTCCACCCTCGTCGTCCGCTACCAGGGTGGCCACAACGCCGGTCACACGATCGTGGTCGACGGCGAGGTGTTCAAGATCCAGCTGGTGCCGAGCGGGGTGCTCTACCCCCACGTCACGCCGATCATCGGCAACGGCGTGGTGGTCGATCCGGCCGTCCTGCTGGCCGAGATCGACATGCTCGAGGCCAAGGGCGTCTCCACCGCCAACCTGCGCCTCTCGGGCAATGCCCACCTGATCATGCCCTACCACCAGGAGCTCGACCGGGTGAGCGAGCGGTACCTGGGGAAGAACAAGCTCGGCACCACCAAGCGGGGCATCGGCCCGGCCTACGCCGACAAGGCCATGCGGGTGGGCATCCGGGTGCAGGACCTCCTCGACCCGAAGATCTTCCGCCAGAAGCTCGACCTCGCCATCCGCGACAAGAACCTCATGCTGACCAAGGGCTACAACCGCCCGGGCCTCGACCCGCAGGCGATCGCGGCGGACTACCTCGCGATGGTGCCGCGGCTCGAGCCGCTGATCGACGACTCCGTGCACCTGATCCACTCGGCGCTCGACCGGGGTGAGCACGTCCTGTTCGAGGGCGCGCAGGCCACGTTCCTCGACCTCGACCAGGGCACCTACCCGTTCGTCACGTCGTCCAACCCGGTCGCGGGCGGGGTCTGCACCGGCGCGGGTGTGGGTCCGCGGGCGATCGAACGGGTCGTGGGCGTGGTGAAGGCGTACACCACCCGCGTGGGGTCGGGGCCGTTCCCGAGCGAGCTGTTCGAAGGCGACCCCGTGGGCGACGAGCTCGTGGCGCGCGGGCACGAGTACGGCACCAACACCGGCCGGCGCCGGCGCCCGGGCTGGCTCGACATGGTGATGATCCGCCACGCGGTGCGGCTCAACTCCTGCACCGATGTCGCGATCACCAAGCTCGACGTGCTCGCGCCGTTCGAGGAGCTCAAGATCTGCGTGGCCTACGAGGGCGACGACGGCACCCGCTACGACCACGTGCCCTACCACCAGTCGGTGATCCACAAGGTACGGCCGGTGTACGAGACCCTGCCGGGCTGGCGGGGCGAGATCGACGACGCCAAGACGCTCGACGACCTCCCCGCCGAGGCCCGGGACTACGTCCGGCGGATCGAGGAGCTCGCCGGTGTGCCCGTGTCGTTCGTCGGGGTGGGGCCCGCGCGCGACCAGACCCTCGTCCTCTCGTCGTGAGGGCGCTCGTCGTCGGGAGCGGGGGCCGCGAGCACGCGCTCACCCGGTCGCTGGTCCTCGCCGACTCGGTCGACGAGGTGCTGTGCGCCCCGGGCAACCCGGGCATGGCGGAGATCGCCGAATGCGTGGCGGTGGCGACCGACGACCCGGCCGCGGTCGCCCACCTCGCCGACGCCCGCGCCGTCGACCTGGTGGTGGTCGGGCCCGAGCAACCGCTGGTCGACGGGATGGTCGACGCGGTCTCGGCGCGCGGGCGGCTCGCCTTCGGCCCTACCGCCGACGGTGCCCGGCTCGAGGGATCGAAGGCGTACATGAAGGAGGTGCTGGTCGCGGCGGGCGTCCCCACCGCAGCCCACCGCGCCTTCGGCGCCGACGACGAAGCCGCGGCGCTCGCGTTCCTCGAGACCCTCCCCGGGTTCTACGTGGTCAAGACCGACGGCCTCGCGGCGGGTAAGGGCGTGGTGGTCACCGAGTCGATCGACGAGGCGCGCGACGCGGTGCGCGCCTACCTCTCCGGCGCCGCGTTCGGCGATGCCGGGCGCACGCTGGTCATCGAGGAGGGCCTCGCCGGTCCGGAGCTCTCGCTGCTCGTCGTGTGCAACGGCGACACCGAGGGCGCGCGGCCGCTGGCGCCCGCCCAGGACTTCAAGCGGATCGGCGACGGCGACGCGGGCCCCAACACCGGCGGGATGGGCGCGTACTCGCCCGTGCCGATGGTCGACGACGCGCTCGTGGCCGACGTGATGCGCGACGCCGTGGTGCCGACGCTGCGGGAGCTGGAGCGGCGCGGGATCGCCTACCGGGGCGTGCTCTACGCCGGTCTCATGCTGACCGCTGCCGGACCCAAGATGCTCGAGTACAACGTCCGCTTCGGCGACCCCGAGTGCGAGGTCGTCGTCCCCCGGCTGGAGACCGACCTCGGTGAGCTGTGCCGCGCCTCGGCGGCGGGGGAGCCGCTCCCGGAGATCCGCTTCACCGACGACGCCTGCGTCACGGTGGTGCTGGCGAGCGAGGGCTACCCGACGTCGCCCCGCACGGGCGACCCGATCGCGGGACTCGCGGAGGCGGCCGCGGTCGACGGCGCCCTGGTGTTCCACGCCGGCACCCGCCGGGAGGGTGCCGACATCGTGACCGCCGGCGGCCGGGTCCTCACCGTGAGCGGGTTCGGCCCGACCGTCGCCGCGGCGCGTGCCTGCGCGTACGCCGCCGCCGACCGGATCCACTTCTCGGGCCGCCAGCACCGCTCCGACATCGCCGCCGGTGTCTAGACCGGGCGGTCGGGTCGCCCCGGCCCGCCGGTCAGATGCCGATCGTCTTCTTCACCGCGCGGCTCATGTCGGTGATGCCCTGCCGGCGCGGGCCCTTCGCCCGCACGCCGGCCGCGACCAGCGCGCAGTCCACGCAGCGCAGCGGCTGGCGCTTCGAGATCGGCGGCACCAGGCAGTCGGCGCACCAGAAGCGGTTGCAGTCGTGGCACTGGGCCACGGCCCGCTCGGCGTAGTGCTTCGCGCAGGTTCCGAGGAACGCTGCGGGTTCCGACTCCTTCACTCCCGATGCTCCTTGGTCCGGCCCCGTCGATGGCAGGCCCCAGCCCTTCCGTCGCTTCCTGCCCGATTCGCCCCGTCGAGCCGTTTAGTGTTTCGGCACGGAGGTCACCTGACTTGATCCCCCGCTACTCCCTCCCCGCCATCGCCGACCTGTTCACCGACGAGGCCCGTTTCTCCGTGTGGCTGGAGGTCGAGGTGCTGGCCGTCGAGGCCTGGGCCCGGCTCGGGGTCGTCCCCGAGGAGGCCGCCCGGGCCATCCGGGAGCGGGCCGGCTTCACGGTGGCCGAGGTCGACGAGCGGGAGAAGACCACCGACCACGATGTTGCCGCGTTCGTCGACGTGGTCCAGTCCTCCGTGGGTCCACCCCACGGCACGTGGGTCCACTACGGCCTCACGTCGAGCGACGTCGTCGACACCGCGCTCGCGGTCACCGTCACTCGCGCGCTCGACCTGATCATCGAGGCGGTCGACGCGCTGGAGGCCGCCGTCGCGACGCGTGCACGCGAGTTCCGCGACACGCCGATGGTGGGTCGCACCCACGGCATCCATGCGGAGCCCACCACGTTCGGCGCGAAGATCGCGCTGTGGGCGCTGCAGCTGCGCCGGGAGCGGCGCCGGCTGGCGTCGGCGCGCGAGGTCATCGCCGTCGGGAAGCTCTCGGGCGCCGTCGGCACGTACAGCAACGTCGACCCCGCCATCGAGGCGCACGTGTGCGCGGCTCTCGGGCTGCGGCCCGTCCCGTCGACCCAGGTGCTCGCGCGTGACCGCCACGCCGAGGTGCTCTACGCGTGCGCGTCGCTCGGCGCCGCGATCGAGGGCTTCGCCACCGAGATGCGCCACCTGCAGCGCACCGAGGTGCGCGAGGCGGAGGAGCCGTTCCGCACCGGCGCGCAGAAGGGGTCGAGCGCGATGCCCCACAAGCGCAACCCGGTGAAGTCGGAGCAGCTCTCGGGTCTGGCCCGCGTGCTGCGCGGCAACCTCGGCGCAGGGCTCGAGAACGTCGCGCTCTGGCACGAGCGCGACATCTCCCACTCCTCGGTCGAGCGGGTCATCATCCCCGACTCGCTGATGCTCGCCTACTACATGGCGGTGCGCTTCCGGTCGATCGTCGAGGGCATGGTCGTCAACCCCGACCGGATGCTGCGCAACCTCGACGCGTCGCACGGCCTCGTGTTCAGTCAGCCGGTGCTGCTCGCGCTGGTGGAGCGCGGCCTCTCGCGCGACGACGCCTACCGGCTCGTGCAGCGCAACGCGATGGCCACCTGGGAGGCCGAGAGGCCGTTCCGCGACGTGCTCGCCGCCGACCCCGAGGTGTCGGCGGTGCTCGACGACGCGACGCTCGACGCCTGCTTCGACCTCTCGACGGCCACGGCCCGGGCCGGTCTCGCGGTGGATGCACTCGACGAGCCGGGCGCCCCGTGAGCGCGTGCCCGCACGGGTGCCACGCCCGTGCGGAGGAAGGGAGCCCGCGATGACCCGTCCGGCCCTACGACACCACTACACGGGGAAGGTGCGCGACCTCTACGAGGTGTCGCACGACCGCATGCTGATGGTCGCCTCCGACCGCATCTCGGTGTTCGACGTCGTGCTCCCCGACGAGATCCCCGACAAGGGCCGGGTGCTGACCGGCCTGTCGTCGTTCTGGTTCGAGCAGACCGCCCACCTCTGGCCCAACCACGTGGTGTCGGCCGACCCCACCGACCTCCCCGAGACCGCCGGGCCCGAGGTCGCCGGCCGGGCGATGCTGGTGCGGGCCACCCGACCGGTGCGGCTCGAGTGCATCGCCCGGGGCTACCTCTTCGGGTCCGCGTGGTCGGAGTACTCGGAGCGGGGAACCGTGTGCGGACGGGCCCTGCCGACCGGGCTGCGCCAGGCGGAGGAGCTTCCGGAGCCGATCTTCACCTCCACCACGAAGGCGGAGTCGGGTCACGACGAGACCGTCACCGACGCCGAGGCCGCCGCGCTCGTGGGCGCCGACGTGTTCGAGCAGGTCCGCGAGGCCACGCTCGCGATCTACCGCTTCGCCCGGCAGCATGCGGCGGCCCAGGGGGTGCTGCTCGCCGACACGAAGCTCGAGTTCGGGCACGTCGACGATCAGCTCCTCGTCATCGACGAGATGCTCACGCCCGACTCGTCGCGCTACTGGCCGGCCGAGCAGTACGAGGTGGGGACCTCACCCCCGTCGTTCGACAAGCAGTTCGTGCGCGACCACTACCTGGCCCTGGGCTGGGACCAGCGGCCCCCGGCGCCGTCGCTGCCCCAGGCGGTGATCGACGGCACCCGGGCCCGCTACGTGGAGGCCTACGAGCTGCTGACCGGGGAGTCGTTCGACGAGTGGTTCGCCCCCGAGTAGCCGCCGGGTTCGCGGCCCGCCGGTCCGGTGCCGGGTGGGTGCCCACCGGTACGATCGCCACGTGACGGTCGAGGCGCTCGAGACGCAGGCGCGGGCATGAGGGTGCGGGCATGAGGGCGCGGGCATGAGGTTCGAAGCCCAGGTCGAGGTCACCCACCTCCCCGGTGTGCTCGATCCGCAGGGTGCCACCGTCGAGCGCGCGCTCCCGGCCCTCGGCTACACCAACGTCTCCTGCGTCCGGATCGGCAAGTCGATCCGGCTCGTGGTCGACGCACCCGACGCCGAGGCCGCCGCGGCCCAGGTCGACGAGATGTGCCACCGGCTCCTGGCCAACCCGGTGATCGAGGCGTTCACGGTCGAGGTCGTCGCACTCCAGGAGGCGTAGTCGGCCATGGCCACCCGCGTCGGCGTCGTCGTGTTCCCCGGGACCAACTGCGAGATGGACGTCGTGCACGCCGTCGAGGTGCTCGGCGGCAGCGCCGACCTCGTGTGGCACGGCGACCGGTCGGTCGCCGGCCACGACGCGATCGTGGTGCCGGGCGGGTTCGCCCACGGCGACTACCTGCGCACGGGCGCGATCGCCCGGTTCTCGCCGGTCATGGAGGCCGTGCGGGCGTTCGCCGACGAGGGCGGACCGGTGGTCGGGATCTGCAACGGCTTCCAGGTGCTCACCGAGGCGCACCTGCTCCCCGGCGCGCTCCAGAAGAACGCCGGGCTGAAGTTCCGCTGCGCGACGGTCACGTGCCGGGTGGAGCACGACCGGTCGGCGCTCACCCACGGTGTGGCCCCCGGCACCGAGCTGGCGCTGCCGATCAACCACTTCGAGGGCAACTTCACCTGCGACGCCGAGACGCTGGCGCGCATCCGGGCCAACGACCAGGTCGTGCTGCGCTACGTCGACAACCCCAACGGCTCCGTCGACGACATCGCGGGTGTGAGCAACGAGGCCGGCAACGTGGTGGGCCTCATGCCGCACCCCGAACGGGCGGCCGAGGCGATCCTCGGCTCCGCCGACGGCGCGGTGCTGCTGCGCGCGCTGCTCACCGCAGCCCGCACCCGCGTCTGACCGCCCGCTCGGCGCCGCCGGAGGGCGACCTGCACCGTCGAGCGGCGCCAAGCCGGGGGGACGTCAGGCGGAGGCGGCGCGGGAGACCCCGGCCTTCTTGAGCACGTCGGCGCCGACTCCGAGCTCGCGCCACGAGGCGTACTCGATCCCCTTGCGCGCGCTGTACGCCTTGGCGACCTTCACGAAGTCGGCCTCGAGCGCACTGAGGTCGACCGTGGTGTCCATGCCCGCGAGCTCCGCCTCGAGGTCGCGGCGCTCCTGCACCAGCTGGAGTCGCTGGAGCGACGACGCGTCGGCGAGCTGCTTCTCGATGGCGGCGAGCCGCTTGCCGATCGAGTCGGCGGTGCGCTTCCGGCCCCGGCGCGGCTTCTGCTGCTCCAGGGCGTCGAGGTACGCCTTCACCGCGCGCCCCTCGGAGCGCCCCTCGGCGAGGGCCTGCTTGTGCTCGTTGGTCATCTTCTTCGGGGGCATTCGGAGCTCCTGAGACTCGGGTTTCGACTTGGGTTCCGACTCGGGTTTCGACTCGGGTATTTAGAGAATTTCGCCCGGTTCCTGTTTTCGGAAACACGACAGTCTATCGGCGGTCCTTATTGGAAATACAACGGCCACTACTCTCGGCCCGTGGCCGTCGACGAGACCCCGCTCCACCGCCAGCTCGGTCTGACCGACGCCGAGCTGGACGACATCGTCGCCTTGCTCGACCGGCACCCCACCGACCTCGAGCTGGCCATGTACGCGGTCATGTGGTCGGAGCACTGCTCCTACAAGTCGTCGAAGGTGCACCTCCGCCGGTTCCCGACCGAGGCCCCCTGGGTCATCGTCGGCCCGGGTGAGGGCGCCGGTGTGATCGACGTGGGCGACGGGCTCGCGGTGGCCCTGCGCATCGAGAGCCACAACCACCCCTCGGCGGTCGAGCCCTACCAGGGGGCGGCCACCGGTGTGGGCGGGATCATCCGCGACATCTTCTCCATGGGTGCCCGGCCGATCGCCCTGCTCGACGCGTTGCGCTTCGGCTCGCTCGACGACGCCCGCACCCGCTTCTTGTTCGAGGGGGTCGTCTCGGGGATCAGCGGCTACGGCAACGCCGTGGGCGTTCCCACCGTGGGCGGCGAGGTCGTGTTCGACGACTGCTACCGGGAGAACCCGCTCGTCAACGTCATGTGCATCGGCGTGCTGCCCCAGGAGCGGCTGGTGCTGGCTCGGGCCGAGGGCGTGGGCAACGTGGGCATCCTGCTCGGCTCGGCGACGGGTCGCGACGGCATCGGCGGCGCGAGCGTGCTCGCGTCGGCGGGGTTCGAGGAAGGCTCCGAGGCGAAGCGCCCGTCGGTGCAGGTCGGCGACCCGTTCGAGGAGAAGCGGCTCATCGAGGCCTGCCTCGCCCTGCTCGATGCCGGTCTCGCGGTCGGCGTGCAGGACCTCGGCGCGGCCGGGCTCTCGTGCGCGCTGTCGGAGACGGCGGCGGCGGCGGGCAACGGCATGGACGTCGACCTCGCGTCGGTGCACCGGCGCGAGCCCGGCATGAACCCGGTGGAGGTGATGACGTCGGAGAGCCAGGAGCGGATGCTCGCGATCGTCACGCCCGACCACGTCGACGAGGTGCTCGCCCTCGCCACGCGTTGGGAGATCACCGCGCGCGTCGTGGGGCGGGTCACCGACACCGGACGCTTCCGGGTGATCGACGACGCCGCGACGATCGCCGACGTGCCCTGCGGCAGCCTCGGCGACGGTCCCGTGTACGACCGGCCGATCGCCCGACCGGCCGACCAGGACGCGCTCCAGGCCGCCGATCCCGCGCCCCGTCTCCTCGAGCGGTTCCCCGACGGCACCGACCTCTCGGGCGAGCTGCTCGCGCTCCTCGCCACGCCCACCATCGCCGACAAGTCGTGGGTCTGGCACCAGTACGACCACCAGCTCTTCCTCAACACCGTCGTCGGCCCCGGCGGCGACGCCACGGTGCTGCGCCTGAAGGGCACGTCGCGCGCGCTCGCGGTCGCGACCGACGGCAAGGCCCGGTTCTGCCGACTCGACCCCCGCACCGGCGGCGCGCTGGTGGTGCTCGAGGCGGCCCGCAACGTCGCCTGCGCGGGGGGTGTGCCGAAGGCGCTCGTGAACTGCATGAACTTCGGCAACCCCGAGCATCCCGAGGTGATGTGGCAGTTCTCGGAGGCGATCGACGGCATGAGCGCCGCGTGCCGGGCGCTCGACCTGCCCGTCGTCGGCGGCAACGTGTCGTTCTACAACGAGTCGCGCGGGCGCAACATCGACCCCACGCCGGTGGTCGGCGTGGTCGGGCTGGTGGAGCCGATCGAGACGCCACCGCCGGGCCTTGGCCTCGTCGACGGCGCCCATCTCGTGCTCGTCGGACCGGAGACCGCCTCGGAGCTGGGCGGCTCGGAGTGGGCGTTCACCGTGCACGGGCTCGACGGCGGGATGCCGCCCGCCGCCGACCTCGCGGCGGCGCGGGCGCTGCACGACCTCGTCATCGGGCTGGTCGCCGATCGGGTCGTCGCCGGCGTGCACGACTGCGCCGACGGCGGCCTCGCGGTCGCGCTCGCGGAGATGGCCTTCGCCGGCGGCGTCGGCTTCACCGTCACGCCCGAGCCGGCCGTCGCGACGGCCGCCTGGTGCTTCGCCGAGTCGGCGTCGCGGGTCGTCCTCGCCGTGACGCCCGACCGTCTGGCCGAGGTGCTCACCCGTGCGGGCGCTGCCGGGGTGCGGGCCGCCGACCTGGGGGTCGCGGGTGGCGATCGCCTGGTGGCGCCCGGCGCGTTCGACGTGGCGCTGGCCGACGCCCACGCCGCCTGGCGGGACGCCATCCCCGCCCTCGTCGACGCCGACGTGCACGTCTGATCGCGGCCGACGACCGGAACGTCGCCGACGCGGCCCGCCTCCGCGGGTGATCACGCCGGCCTCGCCGGCCTCGCCGGCCTTCGATCACGGGCTGGTGGGAGCGCGTCGCGCCCGGATAGTCGTCGGGGTCGCACCGGCATGGGATACTGGTGGGGATGGATCCCCAGGCCTCCCGCGAGGCGAAGGGCGAGGGTCTGGCCCACGCCTGTGGTGTCTTCGGTGTGTACGCGCCCGGCCAGCCGGTCGCCCACTTGGCGTACCTGGGGCTCTACGCCCTGCAGCACCGCGGGCAGGAGTCGGCCGGCATCGCCGTCAGCGACGGCCAGACCATCACCGTCGTGAAGGACATGGGCCTCGTCACCCAGGTGTTCGACGAGCGTCGCCTCGCCCCCCTCGAGGGCCATCTGGCGATCGGCCACAACCGCTACTCGACCACCGGGTCGAGCACGTGGCGCAACGCCCAGCCCATCTACCGCAGCGTGGGCGACGCCGGCTTCGCGCTCGGGCACAACGGCAACCTCACCAACACCGCGGAGCTGGCCGAGCGGCTCGGGATGCTGCCCGGGATGATCCACGACCCCCAGGGGCCGCTCGACTCCACCACCGACTCCGCGCTGGTCGCGGAGCTGATCGCCGCCGAGTTCGCGGCCGACACGCGCTCCGATGCGCGCGACCTCGAGTTCGCGCTCGAGAAGGTGCTGCCCCACCTCAAGGGCGGGTTCTCGTTCGTGCTGATGGACGACGCCCACCTCATCGGCGCCCGCGACCCCCACGGGTTCTGGCCGCTGGTGCTGGGTCGCATCGAGGGGGGATGGGTCCTCGCGAGCGAGACGGCGGCGCTCGACATCGTGGGTGCCCACTTCGTGCGCGACATCGAGCCGGGCGAGATGATCGTCATCGACGCCAACGGGATGCACGAGAAGCGCTTCGCCGAACCCGAGCCCAAGCTGTGCCTGTTCGAGTTCGTGTACTTCGCCCGGCCCGACACCTACCTGTACGGCAAGAGCGTGCACGCGGCGCGCCAGCGCATGGGGGAGGAGCTCGCCCGGCAGGCGCCGGTGGAGGCCGACATGGTGATGCCGGTCCCCGAGTCGGGCATCCCGGCGGCCCAGGGCTTCGCGCGCGCGTCGGGGATCCCCTACGGCGACGGCCTCGTGAAGAACCGCTACGTGGGGCGCACGTTCATCCAGCCCAGCCAGTCCCAGCGCAGCGGCGGAGTCCGACTCAAGCTCAACCCGCTCCCCGAGAACATCCGGGGCAAGCGCCTGGTGGTCGTCGACGACTCGATCGTGCGCGGCACCACGACCAAGCAGGTCATCGCGATGCTGCGCGAGGCCGGCGCGGCCGAGGTGCACTTCCGGGTGTCGTCGCCGCCGTACAAGTGGCCGTGCTCCTACGGCATGGACACCGGCCGTCGCTCCGAGCTGCTCGCCGCCGACCTGTCGGTGGGTGAGATCAAGGACTACCTGAAGGTCGACTCGCTCGCGTACCTCGAGATCGACCGGCTCACCACGGCCACGCAGTCGCCATCGGAGGCGTTCTGCACCGCCTGCCTCACGGGGGTGTACCCCGTGCCGATCCCCGTCACCGACTCGAAGCACGTGCTCGAGGAGCCGGCCGACACCGCCCCCGCGGCCGCCGCCCCCAGAGGGGCCGACGGCATCGTCCCGACATCTGCCGCGGGCCTCGACGCGTGAAGCGCGGCCGCGCACGCGACAAGGGCCGCGACGACAGGAGCGACGGCCTGACCTACGCGGCGTCGGGTGTCGACATCGCGGCGGGTGAGAAGGCCGTCGAGATGATCAAGGATCACGTGCGGTCCACGTTCCGGCCCGAGGTCGTCGGCGACATCGGTGGCTTCGGGGGACTGTTCTCGCTGGGCCGGCTCGAGCACGCCGACCCCATGCTGGTCTCGTCGACCGACGGCGTGGGCACGAAGTCGATGCTCGCGACGCTCACCGGCCGCTACGACACCATCGGGATCGACTGTGTCGCGATGTCGGCCGACGACATCGCCGCGCACGGCGCCGAGCCCCTGTTCTTCCTCGACTACATCTCGGTCGGCAAGCTCGTCCCCGACCAGGTCGACGAGATCGTCGCGGGGGTGGCCAAGGGCTGTCGCGACGCCGGGTGCGCGCTCATCGGCGGTGAGATGTCGGAGCACCCCGGACTGCTCGACCCCGGTGAGTTCGACATCGTCGGCTTCGCGGTGGGCGTGGTCGACCGCAGCGCGATCCTGCCCGCCGGGGTGCAGTCGGGCGACGCCATCATCGGGCTCGCGAGCCCCGGGCTGCGCAGCAACGGGTACTCGCTCGCGCGGCGGGCGTTGCTCGACCGCGCCGGGCACTCGCTCGACGATCCCGCGTGGCGTGGCGCGCACCACTCGCTCGGCGAGGAGCTCCTCGTCCCCAGCGTGATCTACGCGAAGGCCTTGCTCGACCTGCGGCGCCACGTGCCGGTGCACGCGTTCGTGCACGTGACCGGGGGCGGGATCCCCGGCAACCTCGTGCGGGTGCTGCCGCCCCACTGCCACGCGGTGGTGCGGCGCGGGCGGTGGGAGGAGCCGCGCATCTTCTCCGTGATCCAGGAGGCGGGCGACATCGCCGACGACGAGATGGAGCAGGTCTTCAACCTCGGCGTCGGAATGCTCGCAGTGCTGCCTCGGGCCGAGGCCCACCGTGCCCTCGACGCGGTCCGCAATGCCGGCCACGACGCGTGGCTGATCGGCGAGATCGTCGACGGCCCGGTCGGCGTCACCGTCGCGCGCTGAGCCCGTCTCGGGTCGGCCCGACCGGTTCCCGGGGTCTCGTGGTGTGGGCCGTTCGTGGTGTTGGTGGGAACTTCGGCAAATGTTCGGTTCCTGGTGGCGTGCGGGTTTCGTCCGGGCTACGGTGGCCAGGGCCTGCAAACGTTTGCCGTGTGTGTCAGGATCCTCCCGCGCAGGGAAGAGCCAGCGGGTCGGGCACTCGAGCCGCCCCACCCACGGGACCATCCGAGCCGCCCCCCACCGAAGGAGCACCCACCAGTGGAAGCCAACGAGCCGGAAGAGCTGCTGACCCCCTCCGAGGTGGCGGCGATGTTCAGCGTCAACCCGAAGACCGTGACCCGCTGGGCCCGCGCCGGAAAGGTCTCGTACATCAAGACGCTGGGCGGCCACCGCCGCTTCAAGGCCAGCGAGATCCGGCGCCTGCTCGCCGAGGCCGACGCGTCGGCTGACGTCTGACCCGCTCGGGCATCGCGCGGAGCGACCCGGGCCGTGGCCCGGGTCGTCGGGTGCGCGTCACCGGAGGGGCCGGGCGCTGGCGGTGGCCGGGGCCGGCGTCGATCCGGCGACCTCACGCTTTTCAGGCGTGCGCTCTGCCAACTGAGCTACCCGGCCGGGTGAGGCGGTGTCCCACCTCGGGCGGTCCTGACGGGATTTGAACCCGCGGCCTCCGCCTTGACAGGGCGGCGTGCACTCCAAACTGCACCACAGGACCTTGCTGTTGCGTGGTTGTTGCGTGCCCCCAGGGGAGTTCGAATCCCCGTTACCGCCTTGAAAGGGCGGCGTCCTAGGCCACTAGACGATGGGGGCTCGGTTCCCCGAAGGGGCGCTCACTGTAGCAGCGCCGGCCTCCCGGTCTCCGGGCCGGGCGATGGTGGGCCGGCGCGGCGGCCGGCCCCCGCGCGTTCAGCGGGCCAGCACGTCGTACGACGGGTCGTGGCGGTCGCGCCGGGCCGGGCTGGCCTCCGGTCCGGGCGGGGCGCCGCCGGGCACCGCGGTGGTGACGGTGAGGTCTTCGGCGAAGCGCCGGTGGTCGATGGCCCAGACGCCGTCGCGGCGGGACCACGTGTCGACGTAGCGGCCCCGACTGACGATCGTGGTCAGCGTCCCGGGCTCGAACTCGCCCCACAGCGTCGCCGTCACGTACGACTCGCTGCCGGCCCGGTCACCGTCGACTTCGATCAGCACGTTGCCGATCTGGTGCGAGTGACCGAGCATCGACTGGTGCGCGGGCCACACCCAGTCGACGAACCCGACGCCGGTGCCCTGGAACATGGTGGGGCCGTAGTCGGCGGTGCCGTCGGGGTGCCAGATGGTCAGCGCGAGATCGCGGTCCATGCGGTCGAGAGCCCGGCAGTACCGGTAGATCACCTCGGTGATCGCCTGCTTGGCGGAGAGGTCGTGAGTGGCGTCCATCGGGCCATTCTGGCCCGGCGCCGCGCTCAACGCGCGGGGACGATGGTGACCGGGAGGTGCGCCTTCATGGGGAGATCCCGGGCCACGCTGCCGAGCACGAGCCCCTTCACGGCTCCCCGGCCGCGGGTGCCGCACACGATGAGGTCGGCAGAGCAGTCGCGTGCCGCGGTGACGATCCCGGGGACGGGGAGATCCTCGACGACGCGGGGTTCGACCTCGACGCCGGCCGCGACGGCTCCGGCGCACCATTCGCGCAGCTCGGCGAGCGCTTCGTCGTGCATCTCGTGGAAGTCCGCGTGGTCGCGGTGTTTGGCCAGATCGTCGAGGGGGGACCACGAACGCACCACCACGAGCCGGGCGCCGACCTGGCCGGCGAGGCCCGCAGCCCAGTCGAGGGCCTGGGCCGCGTGATCGGAGCCGTCGTGGGCCACCAGGATCGTCGTGACGGTCACGGGGACCCCCCTTCGTTGGCTGCGTCGCCCGAGTGCTCACGCGCGTCGGCCCTCAGCGACACGATCACGGTGATGGCGAGCACGACGGCGATCACCGCGAGCGAGATGAACGTCGGCATGTGGTACCACTCGGAGATCAGCATCTTGATCCCCACGTAGCCGAGGATGATGCCGAGGCCGATGTTGAGGTAGCGGAGCTTGCTCTGGGCGCCAGCCAGGAGGAAGTAGAGCGCGCGGAGCCCGAGGATCGCGAACGCGTTCGACGTGAACACGATGAACTCGGAGCGCGTCACCGCGAGGATCGCGGGGATCGAGTCGACGGCGAACACCACGTCGGTGACCTCGACCATCACGAGGACCACCAGGAGCGGGGTGGCGAACCGGCGGGCGTCGATCCGCACCCAGAACTTCTGACCGTGGTACTCGCTGGTCACCGGGATGATCCGGCGCATCAGCTTGAGCACCGGGTTCCGCTCCGGGTGGATCTCCTCGTTGTCGTGGGTGGCGACCCGCCAGGCGGTGAACACGAGGAAGGCGCCGAACACGTACAGCATCCAGCTGAACGCCTCGAGCAGCGCGACGCCGGCGAAGATGAAGATCAGCCGCAGCACCAGCGCGCCGAACACACCCCAGTACAGGACCCGGTGCTGGTAGGCCTTCGGCACGGCGAAGTACGAGAGGATCACGGCCCACACGAAGACGTTGTCGACCGAGAGGCTCTTCTCGATCACGTAGCCCGTCAGGTACTGGCTGGCGGCCGGCCCGCCCAGCAGCGCCCAGATCACCAGGGAGAACGACACCCCGAGGAGGACCCAGAAGGCGCTCGTGATCGCGGCCTCTCGCATCGAGATCTCGTGCGCCTCCTTGTGGAAGAGGAAGAGGTCGGCGAGCAGCAGGACCGCGATGAGCCCGAGGAATGCGAACCACATCCACGCATCGACATGGATGTCGGCACCGGGCACCTCGTCGGAGCTGGCGGAGGCGAGGACGGAGGTCAACATGTGGCGGCCCACCCTACCGACCTGACCGGTCGCCCCACGGTGCCTCGCGACCGTACCCGCGGGCGCACCTCGGCCGTTAGCCTTCCGGTCCGGGTCGCTAGCTCAACTGGCAGAGCATCGGGCTTTTAACCCGCAGGTTCAGGGTTCGAGTCCCTGGCGGCCCACCGATGGGCGGCACGGTCCGGATTGGGCCTCAAGCGTGCCGTTCCCACGCCCGACCCATCTGTATGCCGACGATCCGACAGCGCCGGCGCGGCGACCGTGTCCTCGGGACCTGGGACGGGCGGTTCCGCGCCCACCCGAACGGGCCGTGGGGCGACTGCACGGTCGTCGACGTCTCGACGGGTGGGGCGGGGATCCTGGTGCCTCGGGGCTCGTCGTTGCCCGACGTGTGGATCGACATCGACGTGCACTCGGTGCTCGGGCGGCGGCGCCCCTTCGTCGTGATGGGGGCGATCCGCGCCGTGCACACGCTGCCCGACGGGTGGCGGCGCCTCGCGGTCCAGTTCGTGGAGCTGGGCCGCCGCGAGCGCCGGGCATGTTGCCCACCGCGTAGTGCAGTACGCCGTGCCGCTCGTAGACCGGGTCGGCGTGCGACGTCTCGTGTGTCGTCGCGATGCAGCCGCCCTGGTCGACCGCGATGTCGACGATGACGGCGCCCGGCCGCATCGAGCGCACCATGTCCTCGCTGACGAGGACGGGGGCACGACCGCCCGGGACCAGCACCGCACCGATGAGCAGATCGGCATCGGCGACGAGCCGCTCGATCGTCGCGTGGTTGCTCGCGTAGGTGGTGACGCGTCCCGCCGCGACCTCGTCGATCATCTGGAGTCGTTCGACCGAGCGGTTGACCACCCGCACCTCGGCCCCCATGCCCGCCGCGATGCGGCCGGCGCTCCACCCGACCGTGCCCGCGCCGAGCACCACCACGTGGGCCGGCGCGACGCCGGGCACACCGCCGAGCAGCACGCCCCGGCCGCCCGACTGTCGCTCGAGGAAGTGGGCGCCGACCTGCGGGGCCATTCGGCCCGCGACCTCGCTCATGGGCGCGAGCAGCGGGAGGCTGCCGTCGGCCCGCTGCACCGTCTCGTAGGCGATGCCGGTGACCTCGCGGGCGCGCAGCTCGGCCGCGACCTCGGGGTACGCCGCGAGGTGGAGGTAGGTGAACAGCACGAGCCCGGGCCGGAGGTGCGCGAACTCCGACGGCTGCGGCTCCTTGACCTTCACGACGAGTTCGGCCCGCTCCCACACCTCGGTTGCACTGTCGATGATCTGCGCGCCCGCGTCGGCGAACGTGTCGTCGGGGATCGCCGGCCCGGCGCCCGCGTCGCGCTCGACGAGGACGGTCACGCCGTGATGGTGCAGCTCACGGACCCCGTCGGGGGTGAGTGCGACCCGGTGCTCGCCGGGCTTGGTCTCGCGGGGGACGCCGACGGTGAGCGGCTGGCGCGCGTCGGTCACGGAAGGAACCGATCGCCGGCCTCGGCGAGGGCCTGGTGGACGCGGTCGGTGAGGAGGTCGAGCTCCTCGGGCCCGGCCACCAGCGGGGGCGCGAGCTGCACGACGGGCATGCCGCGGTCGTCGGTGCGGGCGATCACGCCGAGCTCGTAGAGCCGGGGTGCCAGGAAGCCGCGCAGCAGCGCTTCGCCCTCCGGGCGGGTGAACGGTTCCTGCGTCGCCTGGTCCTTCACGAGCTCCAGCGCCCAGAAGTAGCCCGCGCCGCGCAGGTCGCCGACGATCGGCAGCTCGGCGAGGGCGCGCAGCCGCGTCTCGAAGCCCGCCTCGTGGGTGAGCACGTTGGCCAGGACGGCCTCACGGTCGAACAGGTCGAGGTTGGCGAGCGCGACCGCGCAGCTCACCGGGTGACCGCCGAAGGTGATGCCGTGCGAGAACGACGCCGCCCCCTCGAGGAACGGCTCGGCGAGGAAGTCGCGGCAGATCACCGCGCCGAGCGGGGAGTACCCGCTCGTGAGGCCCTTCGCGCACGTGATCATGTCGGGCAGGTAGTCGTAGCGCTGTGCGCCGAACATGTGCCCCAGCCGGCCGAACGCGCAGATGACCTCGTCGGACACGAGCAGCACGCCGTAGCGGTCGCAGATCTCCCGGACCCGGGCGAAGTAGCCCTCCGGAGGGGTGAAGCACCCGCCTGCGTTCTGCAGCGGCTCGAGGAAGACGGCGGCGACGGTGTCGGGGCCCTCGAAGAGGATCTGCTCCTCGATGGCGTCGGTCATCGCGAGCATGAACGCCTTCTCGTCGTGCGCGAGCGGATGCCGGTACCGGTTGGTGTTGGGCACGTGCGCGGTGCCGGGGGTGAGCGGCTCGAAGGGCTGGCGGAGCGCGGGGATGCCGGTCACCGCCAGCGCGCCGAGCGTGGTGCCGTGATACGCGGTGCGGCGGGCGATCACCTTGTGGCGCTGCCCCTCACCGCGCGCGCGGAAGTACGCCCGGGCGAGCTTCCACGCCGACTCGACCGACTCCGACCCGCCGCTCGTGAAGAAGACCCGGTTCAGGTCGCCGGGGGCGAGCTCGGCGAGCCGGGCCGCGAGCTCGATCGCGGGCGGGTGCGCGTAGCTCCAGATCGGGAAGTACTCGAGCGCCTCGGCCTGGCGGGCGGCCGCCGCGCCCAGCTCGGCGCGGCCGTGGCCGACCTGCACGGTGAACAGGCCCGACAGGCCGTCGAGGAGCCGGTGGCCGGTGGCGTCCTCCACCCAGCAGCCCTCGCCGCGGACCATGACCGGCACGGGGTGTGCGGCGTCGTAGCCCCCGAGGCGGGAGAAGTGCATCCAGAGATGCCGCTGCGCGAGGTCGGAGAGTCGGTCGGCGTCCACTCCGTCAGGCTAGGCCGAGCGGGCGGCGAGCCTCCGCGCCCGGTCAGCTCCAGCGCGAGACGAGCGCGGAGGGGGAGGTCACGACGTCGACGCCGTCGCGGTCCGCGAGCCAGTCGCGGCTCGCCGTGTGCTGGGGGTCGTGGTCGTCGAACCGGTTGAGCGCCACCACCAACGAGCGCTGGGCCAGCGCGCCGACCACGAGCCGGACGTCGTGGATCACCCCGAGCGCCGGATCGGCCACCACCACGACGTGATCGGGCCGGATGCTCTGGATGAGCGTGCGCGTGTCGCCGTCGTCGGCGAGGGGCGAACGCAGTCCGCCGGCGCCCTCGACGAACCCGATCGCCGTGCCGGCGTCCCAGTGGAGCTCGCCGACCAGGTCGGCGATCGTGAACGGGGGGAGCCCCAGACGGGCGGCGGCCATCGGCGGCGCCATGGGCTCGGCGAGCCACCGGTGGGTGGGGCACACCGTCTCGGGTGGCTCGCCGGTGGCGGCGCCGAGGACCGACGCGTCGAGCGCGGTCAACGCGTCGGTGGGGGCGAACGACTGCACCGGCTTGCGGGCGGCGACCGCGCTACCCCGGGCCCGCAGGTCGCGCGCGACCGCGGCGGTCCACCACGTCTTGCCCACCTCGGTGCCCGTGCCGGTGACGACGACCAACCGGTCGGGGCGGGGGCCGGCGCTCACGCCGCCAACCCCGCCAGCGCCGCCACGAGGGCGGCGACCTGGTCGTCGGTGTGGGCGGCGGACAGGGCCACCCGCAGCCGCGACGTCCCGGGGGCCACGGTGGGCGGCCGGATGGCCGGCACCAGGAGGCCCCGGGCCAGGAGCGCGTCGGACGCGGCGACCG
>Ga0194132_10001542_pt1 | contig 46448 bp, 43 predicted proteins | sample TA2KigOf80mmetaG_FD_148612 | JGI IMG/M metagenome (GOLD analysis project Ga0194132, IMG submission 148612) | Freshwater microbial communities from Lake Tanganyika, Tanzania - TA2015054 Kigoma Offshore 80m | ecosystem: Environmental > Aquatic > Freshwater > Lake | place: Tanzania: Lake... | reverse complement strand
GTCTATTCCGATTGCTGGAAGGGCTACAACGTGCTCGACGTATCCGACTTCAAGCACTTCCGGATCAATCACTCCGAGCTCTTCGCTGATCGGCAGAATCACATCAACGGCATCGAGAACTTCTGGAACCAGGCCAAGCGCCACATGCGCAAGTTCAACGGTGTCCCGAAGGCCCATTTCGGGCTATTCTTGAAAGAGTGCGAGTGGCGCTTCAACACCAGTGACCCATCCAAGCAACTAACCCAGATCAAACAATGGGTTAAGCGTCATCTCAGGTAGTTATCTGGGACAGCCCCGCCTCGAATTCGGCCTCGCTCGGCGCCGCAGGCGCAGCAGCACGATCATCCGTCTCCGTGGGCGACGTTCTCCGACGCTCGGACAATCGCTGCATCAAGCTCGTAAAATTCGGCTCGGACTCAGGCGCACGATCAGCCTCGGGGCCGAAGGCCGTGCGGTAGGCCGTATTGCCCTGCACGAGGCTTCCGGAGGCATCGAAGAGAGCAAGCTGGGCAGGCGCGATCTCGAGCGATGCCGCCAGCCGATCCTCGGCACGGCGCGTCCGCTCCTGGAACCGCCGAAGCGCACCGACGACCAAGCCGATTGCGGCGATCACTGCAAATGCCTGGGTCGAGAGCAGATACCAGGGCACCAGCCATGGATAGGCGAGGGTCAACGGATAGAGAAACTCAATGAGGCCCCAGAGAAAGAACGGAGGAACCGCAAGATTCAGATTGAAGCCTGGCTGTCGCCGATGCTCGCGAAACAGCGCGATCGCAGTTGCAGACAGGGCCGCGCCGGCAAGGAGGTGAAGAGGAACCGACAGCGCTACCAGATCGAAGCGCACGAAGACGAAGGTCGCCGCCCAGCCGACGACCAGCGCGATGCCACCAATCAGGAGGAGGCGCCACGGGCGAAATCCGATGAGCCGGCCGACACCGACCAGAAGGAGGATCGCGGCCGATGCCTGCAACGCCTCCGCGCCGAACAGCGCCGGCGGCAGCCCGATCCAGGGCTGCAGGCTCCGCCAGCCGAACCGCACCGTGCCGAGGGCGAAGGCGAGCGACCACCATCCGAAGGCTTCCGGTGCGTCCGGCAGACGACGGAGCCGCACCATCACATAGCAGAGGACAGCGCAGCTCAGCCCCGATCCGATCAGCGCGATCGTCAACGATAGGGGCACCGGCGTCTCGTATTTAGCCTAAATCCCAGTTTACCCGTCTGCCGCGGAACGGAAAGCGGAAATAGGACGCCCGTGATCGAAAAGTCCGCGGCCGGGATCGCGCCGTAGCCGGGATTTCGTCGCCTCCGGTGGAAGCGTGGCGGAAGCGGAAACCGGCCCGCTATGGTGGCCCGTCTTTCCATCCGAGTTCCCAACGACCGCCCGGAGGCGCCCCATGGCCGTGCAGCAGTCCCATCTCTGGACCGAAGTCGACTACGACGCCGACGGCAAGCAGGTGGGATACGTCCACCTTCCGCATTCGGTGACGCGCTCGGCCTATGGCACGCTGGCGATCCCGCTGACCGTGATCAAGAACGGCAAGGGCCCGACCGCGCTGCTCATGTCCGGCAACCATGGCGACGAGTACGAAGGCCAGGTCACGCTGTGCAAGCTGATCCGCGAGATCGAGCCGGAGGACATCAAGGGCCGGCTGATCATCATGCCGGCCGCCAACATGCCGGCGGCGATGGCCGGGGCGCGCGTCTCGCCGATCGACGACGGCAACCTCAACCGGGCCTTCCCCGGCAGCCCGAACATGAGCGTGACCTACCAGATCGCGCATTACCTCGACACGGTGGTGGTGCCGAAGGCCGAGGTCTGGTTCGACCTGCATTCGGGCGGCGGCTCGCTCGCCTATGTGCCCTTCGCCTCGGTCTCCACATCGGGCAACAAGAAGCTCGACCAGCGCTCGCTCGACATCCTCCGCGCCTTCGGCGCGCCGATGAGCCTGGTCTGGACCTATCTGCCCGATTCGCGCCTCGCGCATTCATCGGCGCATCGCAACAACGTCGTCTATCTCGGCGGCGAGTTCGGCGGCGGCGCCTCGGTCAACCCCAACGGCGTCAAGCTCACCTATGACGGCACCGTGCGGGCACTCGCCCATATGGGTATCCTCAAGGACATCTCGAAGTTCAAGATCGGCAAGAAGCCCGAGAAGGTACGGTGGATGGAGCTCTTAGGATTGAGCTACTACGTCTACGCGCCCGATCACGGATTGTTCGAGCCGGCGGTGAAGCTGGGCTCGACGGTCAAGAAGGGCCAGCTCGCCGGCCTCGTCCACTTCGTCGACAACCCGGCGCGCGAGCCGGTACCGGCCTACTTCAAGGATTCAGGCCTCGTGATCTGCCAGCGCCATTACGGCCGCGTCGAGCGCGGCGACTGCGTGGCGCATCTGGCGACGGACAGGAAGGCGCCGTAGCCGCTCTTTCCCCTCTCCCGCCGAAGGCGGGAGAGGCCGGGGTGGCGGCCCGAGCGAAGCGAGGGTCGTGCAAGTGGAGCCACCGGCGCTTCGCGCCGGCCCCCACCCTGCCCTCCCCCGTCTGCTATGCAGCCGGGAGAGGGTTCCGAGGCGCCTACTTTCTGAGGACCGGCGTCTCGTAGAGGCTCTTGCCGCCGACCTTGATCGAGACGTCGATCAGGTAGGGCTTGAGCGCCTCCGCATCGACCTCGATGCCGAGGCCGGGCGCATCGGGCGCGAACACCTGGCCGTTCTTGTCGCGATCGAGGCGGTTCTTCGTGATCGCCTTGGCAACGTCCTTGAGCTCGACCGGGTACTCGCAGAGCTCATGGTCCTTCATGCCGGCATAGGGCTGGAGCGAGGCCGAGAGCTGCAGATGCGAGGTGAAGGTGTGATTGACGAAGGTCACGCCCTTCTTCTTCGCGTAGTCGGCGGCCTGCTTGGCCGGGGTGATGCCGCCGATCCGCCCGGCATCGATCTGGATAAAGCTCAAGCCCGCAATGTCCATCATCTGCTTGGCCATCAGGTAGGTGTAGGCGCCTTCGCCGCCGGCGAGCCTAACCTTCGGCGTCTTCCTCGACAGCGCCTTGAACTCGGTCAGCGCGTCGCGGTCGAGCGGCTCCTCGTACCAGGTCGCTTTCGACTCCTTCAGCGCCGGCAAGCGCTTCGCCGCCTTCTCGTAGTCGTCGCCGAAGACGCAGCCGGCATCGACGAGCAGGATGCCGTCCTTGCCGAGACCTTCGCGCGCCGCCATCAGGTGATCGGCGTCGTCCTTCACGGTCGTCATGCCGAAATTGCTCCAGCCGAACTTGCTGGCGCGGTAGCCGTCGGCGATCACCCTCTTCGCCTTGTTCAGCGTCTCCTGCGGCGTCAGGCCGAAGAGCTGCGAGGCGTAAGGAGTCTTCCCGTAGCTCTTCTTGTATCCGAGGATCTTCCAGACCGGCTCCTGGCGCATATGCCCGAGCAGGTCCCACAGCGCCTCGTCGATGCCCGAGAGCGTGTGATCGGTCTGCAGGATGTCGAGCGAACGGCGCTTCACCGTGTCGTTGATACGGCGGATGTCCTCGGGCCCGTCGAGCTTCTGGCCCATGACCGAGGTGTTGATCGGATGGCAGAAGCCATGCGACATCGGCGCGATCCAGCTCGCGATCGAGGGCAGCGGCGCCGCCTCCGCCTCGCCCCAGCCGACCTTGCCGCCGGCCTCGACACGCACCAGCAGCGCGTCCTGGCTGCCGTCGCTGATGTCTTCGACCACCGGCATCGACACGTAGAAGAGATCGACGGACTCGATCTTCGGCATGGTTTCCTCGGGTTTCCTGATTACGGATGCAGATCGGGCCTGGGGGCGAGGCTGTCGCCGGCGACGTCCTCGCCACCAGGATATCCTGCGGCATAGGTCGGCTTGGCGACGGGGTAGACGGCGCTCTTGAGGTCGCGCCCCGACACGGCGATGCCGTTCGGCTCGGAATAGGGGCCGCGATCGTAGTGCGGCGTCACCACGGCGATGGTGTGGCCTTTCTTCTCCAGCGCCGCCTTGGTCGCATTGCCGAAGCGGCCGTCGAGCATCACGTCGTCGGTCTCGGTGTGGATGCGCGGCGACTGCAGCGCGTCCTGCAGCGACATGCCGTGCTCCACATGGTTGACCACGGCCTGGATGATCGCCGACCAGATGCGCCGGCCGCCCGAGGCGCCGAGCGCGGCCTTGAGCTTGCCGCGGCTAATCAGGATCATCGGGCTCATGTTGTTGACGCCATAGGCGTTGCCGCGGACCGAGTTGATCGTGCCCGGCACCTGGCAGAACCAGCTCATGGCGTTGTTCATCATGACGCCGACGCCCGGTGTGACCACGCCGGAATAGCCGACATTGGTCTGGGTCAGCGCCACCGCATTGCGCTTGGCATCGATGACAGTGATGTGCGTGGTGCCATCGTCCTTGCTGCCGCGCGCAGGCCCCGGAAAACTCTTCGGGCGCGGACGGCCCGAGACCGCCCATGGGTCGCCGGGCTCCGGTGCCGCAACCTTCCTGCGCGAGATCATCGCCGCGCGCGTCTCGGCATAGCCCTTGTCGATCAGGGCGGCGAGCGGCGCGTCCAGATGGTCGCCCATATAGGTGAAGCGGTCGGCACCGGCCATGCGGATCGCTTCCGCGACGAGATGCAGCGACTCCGGCTTGCCCCAGCCGAGCTTTTTCAGGTCGAAATGGTCGAGGATGTGCAGCGCCTCCATGACCGTGGTGCCTGCGGTCAAATGCGGCATGCCGACCAGGTCGACATTGCGGTAGCGCCCGCGGATCGGCTCCAGGATCAGCGCCTTGTAGGCGGCGAGATCGGCTGCGCGCAGCGTGCCGCCGTTCTTCGCGTTGTCCTCCGAGAGCCTCTCGGCGACCTCGCCCTTGTAGAAGCCGTTCGGCCCGTGCTTGGCGATCAGGCGCAGCGTACGCGCATGATCCTTCTGCACGAACTTGCCGCCGACGGCGATCGGGTAGCCGCCCGGATAGTAGATCGGCGCGGTGCCGGGAAACATCAGGAAGGTCTCGCGGTCGGCAACCAGAGCCAGCGTGAAATGGTGCCCGACGGCGAAGCCGTCCTCGGCGAGACGGATCGCCGGCGCCAGCGCATCCTTGAGATCGATCGTGCCGAACTTCTCCAGCGCGAGGCAGAGACCGGCGACCGCGCCCGGCACGCCGATCGAGCTGTGGCCGCGATCGTTGGCGCGGTTCTTGACCTTCGGCCAGGCATAGCTCTTGGCGAGGTTCATCCCGCCGCCCCAGATTTCGCTCTGGCCGGCTTCAAGCTCGTACATGTCCGGCCGCGCCAGGCCCGGCGCCTTGGTGCCGTAATAGACCGCCTTCGGGTCGTCCTTGTCGAAGTGGATCACCATGGTGCCGACGCCACCGATGCCGTTCATCAGCGGCTGCAGCACGCCCATGGCGAAGGCGGTGGTCACCGCCGCGTCGACCGCGTTCCCGCCCTTCTGCAGGACCTCGACGCCGATACGTGCGCCGAGCGGATGCTGCGCACAGACCATGCCATCGCGCGCAACCAGCTCCTCATGAGCAAGCACCGGGCGGCTCAGTTTCATCGGATCCTCGTCATGGCGGGCAGAAATCGATGGAAGGCCGGGAGAGCCTAGGACGGTCGGCCTCCCCCGGCAACCACACCCCGCCGCCCGCGAACCGCCGATTAGGGCAGTGCCGCGATCTCGCGGATCAGCTTGTTGATCATCGCCTCGGCGAAGGTCTGGAAGCCTTCGACGACGATGGTGAAGGCGCCGACGCCACCGATGACGTTACGGCGGAAATATTCCTCCAGCCCCTCCGGCGGATGCGTGTGGTGCGGGTTGAAGGGGTTCGGCACCGGGCTCAGGATCACCAGCGCGTTGACCGTGATCCCGGCCTCGACCGCGGCATCGCGTGCGATGGTGACGGCAGGGCCGCTGACATTGGTGCCGTCGGCGGATACGTCTGTCACCTTGCGCTCGGCCTCGACGCCGGATCGCGCGAGCTGGCGCATCGAGAAGTCGATCGCCGAGCCGATTGCGGTCGATCCGTAGTAGGAGCGCGGCGCGCGGCGCACCGTCTCGGCGACGCCCTCGGCGGAAGCGAGATCGCGGATCACCTTCCAGTCGGCGACGATGAGCTGCTGGCCGACTCCCGACCATTCGACGAAGCAGATGGCAATGGCGCCGTGCAGTCCCGAACGGATCGCGTTCAGCACGCGCTGATCGGTGATCGCGGTCGCGATCCCCTCGCGCTGCAGGCGGAACTCCTCCTCATCGACGCTGCGCGACACGTCGGCGGCGAGCACCAGCGTGACATCGACCTTTTCCGCCGCCGCCGCGCCTCCGACGAAAAGCGCCGCGAGGACGACGAGGCACCGGACGCGCTTGATCATGCCGCTCTCCTGCCGGTCGACTCGCCAATCATACCGCATTGCCGCCGCCGGAGCGCCGGCGACGCATGTTCCACCACTCGGAGCCCACCACGATCACGGCACCGAGGAGAATCAGGGCCGCGCCGGCGATCACGGTCCGCTCCGGAACGTCCTGCCAGATGACCCAGCCCCACAGAAAGGCCCAGCCCAGCGAGGAGTAGGAACAGGGCGCCACCGCCGAAGCCGGCGCGTGGCGGACGCTCTCATACATGAGGTACTGGCCGAGCGCCGCCGCTACCCCGATACCGAACATCAGCCCCGCGGAGAGGAGATCGGGCGTCACCCAGATCCAGGGCAGCGCCGGCACACAAGCGACGATGAAGGCGATGCTGGTGAACAGCATCTGCACCCCGGTCGACTCGGTGGCGGCGATGCGGCGCATGAGGATGCCGGCCCAGGCCCACAGCGTCGCCGCGACCATGACGAGGCCGGCGGGCATCAGATCGGGGCGCCCGGTCGGGTTGGCGGCGACGACGACGCCAGCGAATCCGACAAAGACCGCGACCCATCGCGCCCATCCGACCTTCTCCTTGAGGATGAAGATCGACAGCACGGTGACGATCAGCGGCGAGGCGTAATACAGCGTCACCAGATCGGCGAGCGCCAGCGAGCGGGCGGCGGAGTAGTAGCAGAGCCAGGCGGCCACCATCGCCGCAGCACGCAGCAAGAGCTCCGGCTTGTGCTTGCTCTTCAGCATGCCGACGACAGCTTTCTGCCGATAGACCGCGGCAGCGACGATGGCGATCACGACGCTTCGGCCGAACAGAACCTGGAGCACCGCGAAGTCGGCGACCAGCCACTTCACGATCGCGTCCTGGGTGGAGAAGACGGCGTTCGACAACAGCGCCAGCGCCAGCCCCAGCAACACGTTGCCGGGCTCAAGCGCGCGAAACGCGGGCATCGATGCTCATTCGGCGGCGGGATCTCCGAGGCCGCCATCTTGGCTCAAGGCAGGTGGTCTGTCAGGTTGCGCGTCGGACGGGCGAAATCCGCTGCCCGCAAAAGAAAACGGCCGGCAGGATCGCTCCCGCCGGCCGCGAATCGCCTGGAGGCGACTTACTTGAACCAGAGGTCCCACATGCGCGGGATGCGGTTCGGCTCGTAACCCTCAACCTTTGCGACGGTCGCCTGGTAGCGGCCGATCACGCCGGTGTTGATGACGGGCACCCACTCGTACATGCGGCGCTGCCAATCGGAGACCGCCTTCTTCTGGTCTTCGAGCTTCAGCGAATTGTTGAAAAGCTTGTCCGCCGCCTCGAGGACCGGATCGGACAGCCACTGCGCGCCCTTTCCGTCGTTCTGCTTGGTAGTCAGGCCGATGACGTTGACCGGACCCTCATAGGGCTCGACGCCAAAGCCGACCGTCCACATGTGCCAGCCCTTCGGTTGCCGCCGTAGATTGAAGGCCGTCGGCCAATCGACGACGTTCAGCTTGATGTTGAGGCCTAGATTCTTGCGCAGGTGCTCGGTTGCAACCACCGCCGTATCGTTGTGCCCCTTAATAGTGGAATCGGTGAGGAATGCGATCTCCTCGCCCTTGTAGCCCGACTCCTGGAGCAGCCGCTTTGCCCGCGCAACGTCCTTGACGTTGTAGTGCTCCTTGCCGACGTCGCCCGCGTGGTGGAGGGTGCCCGCGTACTGCCAAGCGTGGTTGACCTCGTAGAGACCGTCGCTGGCAATCGCCAGGATCTCTTCCATGTCGAGCGCGTAGAGGATTGCCTGTCGGAGCTTCTGATTGGTCGTCGGACCATCGCCGACGTTGAAGACGATCAGGTTGAGGTTCCAGGGCTTGGCCTCGTAGATCCTGATGTTCGGGTTGCCCTTGAGACGCTTCGCCGCCGGCGGCGGCAGGTTGTCGATGACATGGATCTCGCCGGCCTCGAGCGCCGCCGCGCGGGCGCCGCCCTCTGGAATGAAGCGGACAGTGATCGTGTCGAAGTACCCGGTCTTCTTGCCACCGAAGCCATCACGCTTCTGGTAGTTGGCGTTCTGAGAGTACTCATCGAAGCGCGTCAGCTTGACGTGGCTGTCCGGTTTGTACTCCGTAAACTTGTAGGGGCCGGTGCCGATGTGATTGACCCTGCCGCGCTCCTTGTCGCCCTCGGATTCGGGATAGATCGCGATCGGCGCACCGGGTGCGCTGAGGATGGCGAGGAGCGACGGATTGACGGCGCTGAGTCTCAGCGTGACCTTGTACTTGTCAGTGGCTTCGATCGCCTTGACCGCACTCAGCGTAAGCGCGGCACCGCCGACCTTCTGGTAGCGCTCCAGCGAGGCCTTGACGTCCTTGGAGGTCATCTCCTGGCCGTTGTGGAACTTCACGCCTTGGCGGAGCGTAAACACGTAGGTAAGCCCGTCCGCGGAAATGTCGACACCGGTCGCCAGTTCGGGGATCGGGTTCGCCTTCTGGTCGCGCGCGTACAACGTCTCGATCCAGTGCATGCTGATGTTGCGCGACGCTTCGGCCGTCGAGGCTTGCGCGTCGGTCAGCGGCGGCGGCGAGGTGACGCCGAGGATGGCGTCGCCGCCCTTCTTCTGGGCAAGAGCGGGCCCCGAAGCGATCATGAGCGCCATCAGGCTGACGCCCCAGAGCAGATTGCGACGAAGACCTCCCATGACTTCACTCCTTGTTGGCTGATCGGCGTTTCTTCTTCTGTTCGAGGACAGCCTAGACCGGCCGGCGCGGGCCGGCAATCCGTTACGAAACTCCGTTCCCGATCGGAAACCGACGCTTGCCGCCCCTACTTCCGGCCCTTCGGGAAGATCACGGCGACCTGGTTGTCATAGGCTACACCCTTGGCGTCGACGATGAAGTTGCCGGTGACGTGGCCGGTGGCCCCCTTGAACTGGCCCCCGCCCTCGGTGATGCGCCAGACCGCGCAGCCGGCGCTCACTCCCTTGGCAGCGCTGGCACCGAGAAAGCCCTGGCCCACGGTATTGAACTTCAACCATGTCGAGCCGTCGCCGAATTTGATCGTACCGGACTCGATGAACACGCCGTCTCCGGTCAGGGTCAGGACGGTCTCGGCCGCGGCTTTGCCGCCGGACAGCTTCTTGTATGTCGACTTCACGGCCTTGTTGCCGATCTCGGTGGTGATCGAGCAGCTCGTTGCCTTGAGGCTGACGCCGAGCACGCCCGGCGCATGCGCCATCGGCGTCGGCGAGCCTTCGTAGCGCAGGAAGAGAACGATCGGATCCATCGGTGCCCCCTTTTGACTTTGTCGGTTGGCGGAGCGGCATCGTAGGCACGGCCCGCGCGCCATGAAAACCTCCGGCTGCTATCCACGAAAGGCAGGGGCGTTTGCCGGGCCTCCACCACCGCGGTGCCGACGGCGATCAAGGACGACTTCCGGCCGATCATCGATCACGCACTTCTGGATATGCGCCAGCGCGGGCGCCGCTGGTCTTTTGTGTCGATGAGAATCGGGAGATGACCGAAGCAGCCGACCTCAAGGTCTTGCGGCGGCTTTGTCATTACGGCCCGGGTCAGGCAAGTCGGCCGCCATCGAAGGCCGTCTCGGCTTGACGCGATACCCCGCCTCCGGTTCCAGTCGCTCCGCCGATGCCCGCCCCGCCCGTTCCCCTTCATGTCGTCGCTGCACTTCTGTGCCTGACAACAGCGGCATCGGGCTCGATGATGAACTGCCTCATCCGGCTGGTGGCCGACGAGCTGCATCCGTTCGAGATCGCCTTCTTCCGCAACTTGTTCGGCCTTCTTTCGATCCTGCCTTTCGCCCTGGCTTCGGGCTTCGCGACTTTCCAGGCGCGTCGGCCGGGACGGTTGCTCCTCGCCGCCCTCGTCAACCTGTTCTCGATGATGGCCAACTTCAGCGCGCTCGCGCTGATACCGCTCAACGAATTCACCGCGCTCAGCTTCACCCAGCCGCTGTTCCAGACCGTCGGTGCCGCGCTGATCCTCGGCGAGGCAGTCAGGCGCTGGCGCTGGGCCGGCACGCTCATCGGCTTCCTCGGCGTCCTGATCGTCATGAGACCGGGGACCGAGGCGTTCACCCCAGCCTCTCTGCTCGCCCTCTTCGGCGCCTCGACCTATGCGGCCGTCGCGCTCATCATGAAGCAAGCGTCGAACGAGAGCTCGATCACCGCGGTGCTCTACGTCTCCTTCATGATCAGCTGCCTCTCCCTGCCGGTGGCGGCGACGGTCTGGTCCTGGCCCAGCGCTTACGCGATGGCGGTGATGGCGGCGATCGGCGCGCTCGGTACCATCGGCTGGCTCGCCTTCGCCTATGCCTTCAAGCTTGCGGACGCCTCGGCAATCGCCCCCTACGACTTCATGATGCGGCTGCCCTTCATCGCGGTGCCGGCCTATCTCATCTTCGGCGAGGTGCCCGATCCCTGGGCCTGGGTCGGCGCGGCGGTGATCTTCGCTTCCAGTGCCTTCGTCACGCGCGCCGAGGTCAAGCGCGCCGGATAGCCTCGGTGAGTCCTTTCCCGTCGGTCGTTCCATCCCTGATAGCTGCCTGTTGACGCCGCCCGGGCCGGGGCGTTCGATTGGCTTCGCCAACAAGAAAAATCGTGATCGGTGCTTCGCCCCGCGGCGGATGCGCGCGCACTCCGCTGCCAATCCGGAGGGAGACATGACCACCCGCTCACGCCTTGCCTATGCCGCCCTGGCCGCCGCCCTGGCGTTTGGTGCCGCGCCCGCCTTCGCGCAACCAAAGACGCTCCGCGTCGTTCCTCATGCCGATCTACGTTTGCTCGATCCCGTCGCCACGGTGACGCTGATCACGCGCATGCACGGCACGCTCGCCTACGAAGCGCTGTTCGCCTGGGACAGCAAGTTCGAGTCCAAGCCGATGATGGTCGAGACCCACTCGGTCTCGCCCGACAACCTGACCTACACCTTCAAGCTCCGACCGGGCCTCAAGTTCCACGACGGCTCGCCGGTGACCTCGGACGACGTGATCCCCTCGATCCAGCGCTGGATGAAGCGCGGCCTCGTCGGCGGCACCTTCGCCTCATTCGCCGCCGGATTCGAGAAGGTGGACGACCGCACCTTCACTCTCAAGATGAAAGAGCCCTTCGGCGCCACCATCCTCCTGCTCGGCGGCACGACCGGCACCCTACCTATCGTGATGCGCAAGAAGGACGCAGAGACGGACGCCTTCCAGAACATCGCCGAGGCTATAGGCTCCGGTCCGTTTCGCTTCGCTCGTTCCGAATGGGTCCCCGGGTCCAAGGTCGTCTACGAGAAGAACCCAGACTACGTCCCGCGCACGGAACCGACCGATGGACTTGCCGGCGCGCGGATCGTCAAGGTCGATCGCGTCGAGTACAACATCATCCCCGACCCGGCGACGGCGATCGCCGCGCTCAGCCGGGGCGAGGTCGACTTCCTCGACCAGCCGCGCGTCGACCTGCTCGGCCAGCTCAAAACGAACAGGGACGTCGTGGTCGACACGCTGATGAACCTCGACACCTTTGCGCATATGCGGCCAAACCACCTGCAGCCGCCCTTCAACAATCCGAAGGCTCGCCTGGCGCTCGCCGCCGCCATCCACCAGCCCGACTTCATGATCGCCACGGTCGGAGATGACAAGAAGCTCTGGCAGGAGTGCCGCTCCTACTATGTCTGCGGCAGCCCCAACGGAGTTGATGCCGGGGCGGAGGACTTCAAGGGCCAGAACCTCGCCAAGGCCAAGCAGCTTCTCGCCGAGTCAGGATACAAGGGCGAGAAGGTGCTGCTGCTCTCGACCCAGGAGATCCCGATCATCGCTTCGCTTTCGCAGGTCGCGAATGCGCAGCTCAAGGCCGCCGGATTCAACGTCGAGATGGCTATCTTCGACTGGGGCGCGGTCGTCGCGCGTACCGCCAAGAAGGACCCGGTCGAGCAGGGCGGCTGGAACCTGTTCGTCACCACCGCCGGCGGCGTCTATGCCTTCGACCCGCTGGTGAACACCAACACGGACATGAGCTGCGATGGCAAGAACAATGTCGGCTGGCCCTGCGACGAGCAGGTCGAAAGGCTGCGGGCCCAGTATGTCCGCACCACCGACCCCGCCCGGCGCAAGGAGGTGCTGACGGCTCTCCACAAGCGGCTGTGGGAGACACAGCCGACGGTGCTCCTCGGCCAGTTCAACCCGCCTTCGGCCTGGCGTTCAAATGTCCAGGGCGTGCTGAAGACCCCGATCACCGTGTTCTGGAACATCTCGAAGTCGTAGATCCCGCCTTCGGGGGCGCCGCATCTCGGCGCCCCCTCCTTTCCAGAGAGTCGACCTATGGCGCGGCCGCTCCGCATTGCCGTTCTGCTCGAGCACCTCGCAAACGAGCTCGGCGCCCTCTACTCCGTCTACCGGCTGAGCGAGGAGCGGTTCGAGGTTCATGCACTGACGCCGGATGGCGGGCCCAAGCTCCAGGGTCACTCCGGCATGGCGCTCGACCGTTTCATTAAGGTCCATGGTCGGATCGCCGATGCCGACCCTGCCGCCTACGACGCTGCGATGTGCCCCGGCGGCTTCTCGACCGACAAGCTGCGCGCGCTGCCGGAAGTGCGGCGGCTTCTGCAGTCGCTCGACCGCGAGCGCAGGACCATCGCGCATTTCGGCCACGGCGCCTGGATCACGCTCTCCGCCGGCGTGCTCAAGGGCCGCAAGGCGACCGCCCCGGCGCAGATCGCCTCGGACCTCGCCAATGCCGGCGTCACCGTGATCGATGCCCCGGTCGTCGTCGACGGCCATGTGATCTCGGGCAGCGACTACGGCGCCTTCTTCCGCGAACTGGTAAAGGCGCTGCACGAGCAGGCCAAGCGCCTCTGATCCTCACTCCGCCGCCGGTGCGGTGTCGATGTAATCGGAGGGGCCCGGCGCCTTGAATCCGCCTGACTGCATGCGCCAGAGCTTCGCATAGGTGCCGCCGGCTGCGAGCAGCTGCGTGTGTCCGCCTTCCTCGACGATACGGCCGTGGTCGAGCACGACCAGCCGGTTCATCCGCGCGATGGTCGAGAGCCGGTGGGCAATCGCGATCACAGTGCGGCCCTTCATCAGGTCGTCGAGCTGCTCCTGGATCGCCGCCTCGACCTCGGAGTCAAGCGCCGAGGTGGCCTCGTCCAGGACCAGGATCGGCGCGTTCTTGAGGATGACGCGGGCGAGCGCGATGCGCTGACGCTGGCCGCCCGAGAGCTTGACGCCGCGCTCGCCGACATGCGCATCGAAGCCGCGCCGGCCGTACCAGTCCTCAAGGCCTTCGATGAACTCGCTCGCATGCGCGCGCTCCGCCGCATCGCGGATCTTGGCCTCGCTCGCCTGCGGGCGGCCATAGCGGATGTTGTCGCGGATCGAGCGGTGCAACAGCGAGGTGTCCTGAGTCACCATCGAGATGTGCGCGCGCAGGCTCTCCTGGGTCACCTTCGAGATGTCCTGGCCGTCGATCAGGATGCGTCCGCCTTCTAGGTCGTGGAAGCGCAGCAGCAGGTTGACCAGGGTCGACTTGCCGGCGCCGGAGTGACCGACCAAGCCAACGCGCTCGCCGGGGGCGATGGTCAGGTCGATGCCGTGCAGCACGCCGCGCTCGGTGCCGTAGCCGAAGGAGATGCGCTCGAACCGCACCTCGCCGCGCGAAACCTTGAGGAGGCGGGCGTCCGGGCTGTCGGGCATTTGGCGCTTGACGGCGATCGACTTCATGCCGTCCTGCACCGTGCCGACATTCTCGAAGATCGCGGTCACGTTCTGCGCGACCCAGCCGGCGATGTTGGCGATCTGCCAGGTCAGCGGCAGCGCCATGGCGACGACGCCGATGGTGATGAGGCCGCCGATCCAAAGCCAGATCGCGGTCGCCGCGGTGCCGACCACCATGCAGGCGTTCAGCGTCGACAGCGAGATGCCGAACAGCGTGATCAGACGGAGCTGGTTGCGGAAGGCCGTCGTGTGATCGTCGACAGACTCGCGCACGAAGGCGTCTTCGTCGCGGGCGCGGGCGAACAGCTTCACCGTGACGATATTGGTGTAGCTGTCGACGATGCGCCCGGTGAGCGTCGAGCGCATCTCCGAGGTCTCTCGCGACCGATCGCGCAGCCGAGGCACGAAGTGGCGCAGCAGGATCAGGTATCCGACGAACCAGAGCGAGATCGGCAGCGCAAGGCGCAGGTCGTTCGAGGCGAGCAGGATCATCGCGCTGGTGCCGTAGACCAGGATGTACCAGACGGCGTTGGTGGCGGCGACGACACTCTCGCGCAGCGACGGGCCTGTCTGGATGATGCGGTTGGCGATGCGCCCGGCGAAGTCGTTCTGGAAGAACGACCAGCTCTGGCGGACCACATGCCAGTGGTTCTGCCAGCGGATCAGGTTGCTCAAGCCCGGTGCGAGCGCCTGGTTGGTGACCAGGTTCTGCAGGCAGAGCGCAATCGGCCGTAGAACCAGCATCACGGTGGCCATGCCGAGGAGCTGAATCCCCGCCTCGGCAAGCAGGGTGTCCGGCGCATGGCTCGAGACCAGCGTCACCACTCGGCCGATGAAGACCGGGATCAGGCTGTCGAGAACCGCGACGACGAAGCCGGCGCAGAACAGCGCGACCAAGAGGCCGCGTGCCTGGCGCGCGTAATGCCAATAGAACGCCGCCAGACCCGCCGGGGGCGGGGCGTCTGGCGGCAGCGCCGTCGGCTGCAGCAGGCTCTCGAAGGCTCGAAACACGGCGGACCTCTGGACCCCGCCGACACCGGCGGGCGTGAAATCGCGACGAGCCTCCGGCAACGGACTGCCGGCGCGGCCCGTCTCTGGCGGCTGGGTTTGGTGTTGGCGCCTGGATAGCCCGAGTCGCCCTGTCCCGGCAAATCACGAGAGCGGCGATCGTGACGGTCGCGCACAGGTGTCGCAAAAAGGTCACGATGCTGGCCGCCCTCATTGGCCTGCGCTAGCCTTGCCTCATGGCTCCGCCGCACTTGGCCTCATGACCGGGAAGCCGAAGGTCGCCCATCTCGGCCTGCTCACCTTCGCGGTGATGACGGCAACGATCATGCACGCGATCGATACGACAATTCCCAATGTCGCGCTCCCGCATATGCAGGGGAGCCTGCTCGCGACGCAGGAGCAGATTGCCTGGGTGCTGACCAGCTATATCGTCGCGGCGGCAATCATGACGCCGCCGACCGGAGCGCTGGCCTTGAAGCTCGGGCGGCGGCGGCTGTTCGTGGTCGCCATCCTCGGCTTCACCGTGGCTTCAGCACTCTGCGGCACAGCGACCAGCCTGACCGAGATGCTGGTCTATCGCGCGCTGCAGGGCGCCTTCGGCGCCGGCCTGATCCCGCTTTCGCAAGCGACGCTGCTCGACGCCTATCCGCGCGAGCGTCATGGCGAGGCGATGGCGCTCTGGGGCATGGGCTTCGTCGCCGCGCCGATCTTCGGCCCAACCATCGGCGGCTACCTGACCGAGTCCTATGATTGGCGCTGGATCTTCTACATCAACGTGCCGATCGGCATCGCCGCCGCGCTCGGCATCAGCCTCTACGTCCCCGACACCAAGAAGAATGCCGAGGCGCCGTTCGACTGGACCGGCTTCACCTTCATTGCCATCGCCATCGGCGCGCTGCAGATCATGCTCGACCGTGGCCATCACCTCGACTGGTTCCAGTCGACCGAGATCGTCGCGCTTTCGGTGGTCTCCGCGCTCGCCTTCTACCTCTTCATCGTGCATAGCCTGACCGCGGAGAGGCCGCTGATCGACCTTGCCATCTTCAAGGACCGCAACTTCGTCTCCGGCATGCTGATCGCGTTCCTGATCGCCGTGGTCGTGCTGGCGATGCTGGCTCTCCTCTCGCACCTGCTGCAGGACGTGCTCGAGTACCCGGTCATCGACGCCGGGCACATCATGGGACCGAGAGGTGTCGGCACGCTGGTGGCGATGATCATCGCCGGCCGCATCGTCCGCTACGTCGATCCGCGCTACGTCGTCGCCTTCGGCGTGTCGATCACTTCCACGGCCTTCTGGATGATGACGCGCTTCAGCCTGGACGTCGGTGCCTGGGAGCTGATCTGGACCGGCTTCATCCAGGGCTTCGGCATGGGCTGCATCTATGTGCCGCTCTCGACCTTCATGTTCTCGACGCTCGATCCGAAGTACCGGACCGACGGAGCCAGCCTGAACAGCCTGGTCCGCAACATCGGTGCCAGCGCCGGCATCGCCATCCTGGAAGCGCTGCTAGCGAGCAATCGCCAGGCCTTCCGGGCCGCGCTGGTCGAGAACATCACTCCTTACGACCACCGCTTCCGCGAGCCCGGCACGGCGGCGCCGTGGGATCTTCAGAGCCTGGAAGGTTTGCTCAGTCTGAGCGAGGAAGTCGATCGTCAGGCAAAGATGCTGGCCTATCTCACCGACTTCCAGTGGATGATGTTGATCACGCTCGCCATCCTCCCGCTGCTGCTTATCAGCAAGCGTCGGCGACCCTAGCCCTGGACACAATCTTGAGCGTGCTTCGGGAATAGGTTCGGTTCCGCGATCGAGCGGGTGCCTTTGCGGCGATGCGGCGGAGCGCCGTATGCTGGAGCAATCCGCGAGGAGGCGCATATGGCCGGATCGAAGATCTTCTCTGCAACCGTGATGCATGAGTCGCACAGCTTCTGCAGGCTCCCGGCCGATCTCGAGCGCTTCAAGACGACGGGCGGCTATGAGCGCGACGACGAAATCCCGCACGCCTATCGCGGCACCAAGAGCGAATGGGGCGCGATCTTCGATCTCGCCGACCGCTTTGGCTGGACCATGGTCCACCCGCTGGTCGCCAACACCTCACCTTGCGGCCCGGTGACGCGCGAGGCCTATGAGCATTTCAGCGACGTCATTCTCTCGAGCCTCAAGAAGTCCTTGCCCTTCGACGGCCTCCTGCTGCCGCTGCATGGAGCGATGGTCGCCGAGCATCTCGAGGATGCCGAGGGCGAGCTGCTCAGGCGGATTCGCGAGGTCGTCGGCATGAAAGTGCCGATCGCGGTCACCCTAGACCTCCACGCCAATATCGGACCGGAGCTGGCGAAGCATGCCAGCATCGTGTCGACATACCGGACGACGCCGCATGTCGACATGTACGAAACCGCGATCCGCGCCGGCGAGCTGCTGCAGCGCGCGATGAAGGACGAGATCCGCCCGCATGTCGCCTATGCGCAGCGCCCGATGTTCAACGGCCTCGACCAGGGCCGCACGATCTCGGGCCATGGGCCGATGGTCGACATCCTCGTCAAGGCCAAGGCGATCCTGGCGAGAGACAAGGACATCCTCGATATCGGCATCAATGCCGGCTTCGACTGGGCCGACAAGAAATTCGTCGGCCCGACCGTGCTGGTAACCGGCAACAACGGCACGAAGCGCGCGCAGGCGGTCGCCGACGAGCTGATCGACTTCGCCTGGGAGACGCGCAAGACCAAGACGATCGAATTGCGCCCGGTCGACGAGGTTGTCCGCATCGCCAAAGAGCCGGCAAGCGGCAAGGGCCCGCTGCTGATCGGCGACTACACCGACTGTCCCGGCGGCGCCGGCATGGGCGACGGCACGACATTGCTGAAGGCGATGATCGAGGCCGACCTGCAGGATGTCGCCGTCGGATCGATCGCCGATGCCGAGTCGGCCGAGAAGGCGCGCAAGGCCGGCATCGGCGCGACTGTCACGCTCGACCTCGGCGGCAAGCACGATCCGCGCTTCGGCGGCACGCCGCTGCGCGTGACCGGCAAGGTGCTCGCCCTTTCGGCTGGCCGGATCGTGCGCAAGGGCCCGTTCCTAACCGGCACCGTGACATCCTTCGGGCCGAGCGCACTCGTCCAGGTCGGCGGCATCAAGATCATCGTCGCCACCCATCGCGTGCAGATCGACGATCGCGAGCAGTTCCGCGCCTTCGGCATCGAGCCGGAGGCAGCCAACATTCTCGCCTGCAAGGCGATGAACCATTTCCGTGCCGATTTCGAGAAAATCGGCCGCCGCCTCGTCTATGTCGATTCCGGCGGCATCACCTCGTTCAACTGGAAGCAATACCCGTATAAGAACGTCCGCCGCCCGATCTGGCCGCTCGACCCGCTCTAAGGCTCGCGCGGAATGTCCTTCCATCCGCTCCGTGCGCGGACAGCGTCGATGACCTCCTGGTGGCGCCAGCCATCGGCGATGGTGAGATAGGGCGCGAAGGGCTTGCCTTCGATGTCGCGCACGAATTCGCGCGCGAGCGCATTCCACGAGCGCTGCACGATGTCCCAGCCCTTGGGCCAGTTCGCGCGAGACTGCGGCGACGGAAGCCAACTCTCGACCTCGGCAGTCAGCGGCACTTCCCTGAAGCTGCTGTCGCCCTCGCGCCAGAGATGCACCGCCGCCTGGCAATAGGCTTCGTCGACATGGATCGTGCCGTCCGAGCCGTAGAAGGCGACATAGTCCTGGTGCTTGCCTTTGCGCAGGCAGGAGTGGCGGAATGTGACGCTGGCTGCTTTCAAGGGGTCGCTGCCGGGCGCACCGATGCGCGCCAGCACCGTGTAGGACCAGTCGCTGTCGACCTCCGCCCAGCCGGCGGCCTCGGCGGCCTCCGGCGAGACCTCGCTCTTGTGCCAGTCGCGGAAGTCATGCGGCATCGGCACCCTGGGCGCACGCCTCAGGTCGTTGCGCGTCTCGCCGGCGATCGAGAGGCTGACGCCGCTGCACACCGACTCGGCGATGGCGAGCTTGTGGGTGAAGTTGTTGTTGAGCCGGCCGCCGCCGAGCTTGAGCCGGTGCGGCCACCCATAGGGAAGCCGCTGCGGCCAGCGATAGTGCGAGACGAATTCGGCCTCGTAGAGCGTGCCGATGGCGCCATCGCGGATCAGATTGCGTGCCAGCAACGCGGAAGGCTGGTAGCAGGAGGTCGCTGCATAGGCCGACCTGACGCCGGCCTTCTTCGTCGCGAGCGCGAGCCGCCGCGCCTCCGCCGCGGTCGGCGCCAGCGGCTTGTCGATCAGGATGTGGCATCGCTGCGCCAGCGCCGCTTCGACCATCTCGACATGCGTATCTCCGGGCGTGGCGACGGCGACGATATCGGGCTTCACCTCCTCGAGCGTCCTTCGCCAATCAGTCGAGGCGATGCGGATGCCGAGATCGTCGGCGACCTTGCGCACAACCGCGGCCGTGCGGCTGGCGATCGCCGCCACCTCGACGCCGGCCTGCTGGAGCGCGATGGAGTGCCCCTCGCCTGCCGAACCCGCGCCCAGAACCATCGCCTTCAGCGCCACGCGTGCCTCCCTTGAGCGCACAGGGGAGCCGGCCGCCGCAACAGGGTCAACTGCGAAGCGATTTTCGCGATCCGTGGCATCGGTTCCGCGCTAGTCTCCCGGCCGCACCACCATCAATGAGGGCGCCTCCATGCCGTTCGACTTCAAGGGCAAGAAAGTCATCGTCTGCGGCGCCAGCCGCGGCATCGGGCGCTCGATCGCGCTGGGATTCGCCGAAGCCGGTGCCGACGTCTCGATCTGCGCGCGCAATCCGGAGGCGCTGGAGAAGACCAGGGCCGAGGTCGCCCGGTTCGGCCGCAAGGCCCATGCCGGCAGCTGCGACCTCGCGAAGGAGGCGGCGATCGCGAAATACATTCCCGAAGCGATCAAGACGCTCGGCGGGCTCGACGTGCTAGTCAACAACGCCAGCGGGCTCGGCACCGGCGACGACGAGAAGAGCTGGGACGTCAGCATCGATGTCGACGTGCTGGCGACGGTCCGAGCCTCGCGCGAGGCGATGGCGGCCCTGACGGCATCGAAGGGCAACATCATCAACATCGCCTCGGGCTCGGGTCTTCGCCCCTCGGTGCGCACGCCTGCCTATGGTGCCGCCAAGGCGGCGGTGATCCACTACACGCGGACGCTCGCCGCGCAGCACGCCAAGGCTGGTATCCGCGTCAATTGCGTGGCGCCGGGGTCGATCGAGTTCCCGGGCGGCGTCTGGGCCGAGCGCAAGGCGAAGGAGCCGGCGCTCTACAACGCGACGCTCGCCAACTGCCCGATGGGGCGCATGGGCACGGCGGAAGAGGTCGCTCATGTAGTGCTGTTCCTGGCCTCGCCGCTGGCGAGCTGGGTCACCGCCCAGATCGTCGGCGTCAACGGCGGCCAGGGCCTCTAGTCGGCGAGCATCGGCTTCTCGCCCTGCACCTGAGTTCGGTGCAGGAGCCGGCGGCTGCCATCGTAGTCGTTGACGGCATAGTGCATGGTGCAGCGATTGTCCCAGACCGCGAGCGAGCCCGGCTGCCAGCGGAAGCGGCAGGCGAATTCCGGCCTCAGGGCATGCTGATAGAGATAGTCGAGCAGGGGCCGGCTCTCTGCCTCGCTCATGTCCTCGAAGCGACCGGTATAGATCGAGTTGACGAATAGCGCCTTGCGTCCGCTCTCGGGGTGCCGGCGCACCACCGGATGCGCGACCTCGCGGTCGGCCTCGGGGTTGTTGCGTTCGATCCCGATCGAGCGGCTGGTGCGGAGATCCTTCGGCGGCGCTCCGGTCACCCCGTAGGGGCGGCCGCTATGCATGGCGCGAAGCCCGCGCAGCATCCGCTTCATGCCATCCGACAGCGCCTCATAGGCCTCGTACATATCGATCCAGAGCGTGTCGCCGCCATGCTCCGGCACCTCGAGCGCGTAGAGGATCGAGGCCATCGGCGGTTCCTCGAGGAAGCTGAAGTCCGAGTGCCAGGCGTTGCCGAAGGTCGAGATCCTCCGTTCGTCGGCCTCCTTCAGGACCCGGATGACATCCGGGAATCCTTCCATCGGGCGGACATAGGGGACGCGTTGAAGCGGGCCATAGAGCCGGCTGAAGGCGATCTGCTGCTCGGGCGTGAGGCGCTGGCCTCGGAAGAACAGGACGAGGTGATCGACCAGCGCCCGGCGAAGCTCGCCGGCAACGGCGTCGCCGAGCGGCCTCGACAGGTCGACGCCGCGCACCTCGGCGCCGAGCCCGCCGGTCACTTTTTCGATGGCGATCGTCTGATACCCCACTCGCCCTATGTACAGCGCGCAGGGCCGTCGACACCAGTACGAGAGCCCGCCGTCGGATCGCCGCCGGTGCGCGACGTGGCTGTGGCGCGGCGGCGCGGCACCGGTTCCGCCGCGCGCGCCGCCGCTGCCCAGGAGACAATATTGCGCGGCCGCCGCCTAGAAACCGCTGAAGCGGGTGAGCGCAATCGACCGCCCGCCGGGCAAGATCGCCATGGCCGCCACGGAAGTGAACTGCACAGTGATCTCGCCCTTCGCCTCGGCGGAGAGTCCCGAACGAGCCCCGCTGGTAAGTGTCTGCCCACCGCCATACTCGAACAAGTCCGCTTCCAGGACGATATAGGCAGCGGAACCGAATACTCCGCCCGCGCTCGAGGCTGTGCCCTGCGCAACGTACCAGCGGGCGCTGCCATCGGCGTCGTACAGGTAGACGGCGAGGAAGATCTGGTTTCCTTGGCTTTCGAGGAACCATCCGGTTCCCGTCTCTGCGGCATTCCAGTACCAGCCGGTTGGCGGAGCGCCGGCGAGGCGTGGCGCAACGACTGACGTGCCGCCGGTGAAGGAATAGCGGCGGATCGCGGTCGTGACTCCGTCCGATCCGAAATCCGAGCCATTCCAGCGAAGCGTCGCCGTCGTCGAGCTTGTGAAGGTGATCCGGATCGTGGCGACATCGCCGAGCAGGCTTGCCGCCTGCCACCTGGCCAGAGTGCCGCCGCCGCGATACTCGGTCAGCGCAGCGGAAAACTCCGAACCGATGATGGCGCCATTCGCGACGTACCAGACGCTGGTGCCGTCAGGCCGATACATATAGGCGGCGAACATCAGCCGGCCATCGGCGACCTCGATCGCGTAGCCTCGTCCGGATTCGGAGTCAGACCACCACCACCCGCTTTCGGGCATGATCGAGGAGGGAGTGGACCCGACCGTAGCCAGGGTCTGCCAGGTCGCGTACTGGCGAAAGCTGTTAGCGCTGCCCCCGGCGGTGGCAATGATCCGGATCTCGGTCCCTGCCGTCGCGCCGGAGAGGCCGGCGACAACAAAGCTGGCGAAGCGCAGCACGCTGCCGGCGGGAAGGTCGCTCGGAAGATAGTAGGAGGCGCTGCCCCCGACCGAGCCGTTGCTGGCGACGAGCCCGGTCGGAATCACGGTAACGCCGATCGCAGCACCACCCGCGTCGGTGACGGTGATGCTGGGCGCTGTTATGAAGCGACCCTGGCTTAGATAGATCGTAAGCGTGGTGCCGGCCCAGCTCTGGCCGCCCGCGACGGGACCGAGTGTCAGGTCGTAATGCGTCGAGGTCAGCGTCTGCGTCGCGGAGGTAGCGACGACCGCACCCGGACGGGCGACGGCTCCTGCCATCGTAGTGGTCGACTCGCCGGAGGCCGACCACACCGGAGCCAGGCTGACGATCGCAAAAGCGAGGGTGAGGAAAGCGAAGAGGAAGGAGGTGAAGAAGCGCCGGGTATAGATGGTCATGATCTTCTCGTCTCTGGAACCACGACCCACCCTTGGCTCCAGACCTAGCAAGAACGGGGCCGTCTGCCCAAAAGACGGTGCCGCGCCGATTGCGAAGGTTAACCGTCGGGCCGGCTGGGTGTTCGGGGCATGAATTGCCGGGCATGTTCCACCCTGATGCGGCACGGCGACCTCGACGCAACCGCGCGTGTTAGCCTTCTCCGCGACCGCCGTTCGCAACGGAGACCGCCATGGCCGTGCAGACCCAGCCGCGCAACCGCCCGCTCAGCCGCGACGAGCTGCAGGCGCGCATCGACCACCTGCCGCGGACTCGCCTTGCCTGCCTGCCCACGCCGCTGGAAGCATGCCCGCGCCTGACCCAGGCGCTCGGCGGCCCCGACATCCTGGTCAAGCGCGACGACATGACGGGCTTGGCCTTCGGCGGCAATAAGGCGCGTCAGCTCGAATTCCTCTTCCCCGGCATCATCGCCTCGGGCTGCGATACCATCGTCGCCGGCGCCTATACGCAGTCGAACTGGTGCCGACAGATCACCGCCGCCGCCTGCCGCCTCGGGCTCAAGGTCGAGCTCATGCTCGTGCACGGTGTGAAGGGGCCGAAGCTGCAGGGCAACCTGCTGCTCGACAAGCTCATGGGCGCCAACGTGACCGTCGTCGACATCGACGACATCCAGCGCCTGCCGCCGCTGCTCGAGAAGCGGACGGCAGAGCTCAAGGTAGCCGGACGCAAACCCTATTTGGTCTCGCCCTTCGCCATGTCGACGCTGTCGATCTCGACCGTGGGATATGTCGAGGCCTTCCTCGAGATCGACGCGCAGCTCGCCGCGCGCGGGCAGAAGGCGGACTGCATCTATGTCGCCGGCGCCAACATGACGCCGGCCGGACTGCTGCTCGGCGCCAAGGCGCTCGGCCGCCCGACCCGCGTCGTCGGCATCAGCCCGGTACGCTGGGACGAGGACCGCGCCACCGACATCGCCCGGATCGCCAATGCCGCAGCCCGGCATCTCGGCCTCGACCTCGGGATCTCGCCCGCCGATGTCGAGAACGATGACGCTTATGTGGGTCCGCTCTACGGGCTGGTCACCGACGAGTGCCGCGAAGCGGTCAAGCTTGCCGCCTCGACCGAAGGGCTGATCCTCGATCCTGTCTATACCGGCAAGGCTATGGCTGGGCTCATCGGGCACATTCGCAACGGCCGGCTCACGAAGGGCGAGACGGTGGTGTTCCTCCACACCGGCGGCATGCCGGCGCTCTTCGCCTATGCCGAGGACCTGATCCCGGCCTGAAGCCGGATCACTGGCGGTCGGGGATCGAGAAGTCTCGGCGTGCGGTCGAGATGGTGACAGTGAAGCCGGCGATCACGTCGAACAGCGCCATGACCATGATGAGAAGAAAGGTCGAGGTGCCGAGCGCCGAGACGAAGAGGAAGCCGAACAGGCAGGCGACAAAGGAGAAAAGCGAGAGGATGTGGTCGAGCACCGAGGCCTGGGAGGTGCGGGTCGCCTTCAGCACCTCGAAATAGAGGCTAACGACCGCGATCACCAGCAGGAGGTCGCCGAGGCTGAGGCTCCAGCTCGCACCAGACGGCAGCCCGATCGACAGCACGGGATGAACCGGCGCTTCGGCGCCGAACACCGCGATGGCGGCATAGAGCAGGGCGACGCAGCCGACCAGCGGCAGGTGTCGAATCGCGTTCATCGGGGCCCCTCCGTCCAGATCTGGCAAGCTTACCACGCCCACCGGAATCCCGCAGATGTCGGCCCGGTCGCACCCGGCGAAAATTGCCGGGTGCGACCCGCCTTGCTCCTAACGCGCTGCGCGCTGCCTTTCGGGCACTCGTCCCGGCTGCTGCGCTTGCAGCCGGGGCTTGATGTCGCGCCTAACCCATTCAATGACGACGATCAAAACGCAGAGGACGACGAAGATCGTCCCGATCAGTCCGCCTGTGCCCATCCGCACTCTCCTGTTCGAGGTTGTTGCACCGACCGGATGACTTGCAATGGCGATGCCGCGGCTGCTTGCTGGTCGTCCTCTCGCGCTTTAACCTTTCTGGATGTTGGCCTTGATCGAGTTCCTTGCTGCCCGGAGCGGTCTGCGGCGGATGGGTCTGGCGGCATTCTCTCTCGGTCTCGCGGCGCCGCCGGCATTCGCCCAAGCAGCCACCGACCTCGATGCCTTTGTCGCCGCCTATCATTGCCCGGTCTACACCGCGATGGAGTCCATCCGCGCTCGGCCGATGACGCCGCTCGATCGCTTCATTGTGCTCGCAACCGACAATGACCAGAGATACGTCCAATGCCAGTTTATGGACGACGACAAGGTTCTCTACTGCGAGGCCTCCTCAGGCTTCTACGGAAAGACTCGCATGCGCTTTGCCAAGGGCGGCCGGACAGCGATCGCGGCGCTTGGGTTCGACATAAACGTGGCCGACGGCAATTTTTGGCAAGGCCGCCCGGTGCGGGACAGCACGGATGTCTGGAGTACGGCCTCGCTCTTGCTTGAGACTCTCTATCGCGGCTACGGAGCGCGCTTGAAGACCAAGATCGAGATGCATGTGGCCTTGCTGCCCAAGACCATCCTCAAGCCCGGCGATCGGACCTGCGTCCCAACCTCATAAGCATCTCAAAGGCTGGCGCCCTCTCCAGGGCCCCGCTAACGTCCGCCCGCGCAATTTCGGAGAGTCCGCTTCGTGAAAATCTGTGTGTTCGGTGCCGGCGCCATCGGCGGCTATCTGGCGGGATTTCTCGGTAAGTCCGGCGCCGAGGTCTCGGTCGTCGCGCGCGGCGCGCATCTCAAGGCGATCCAGGACGACGGCCTCAGGGTCGAGCTCCCCGAAGGAAGCGGCGTGCATTCCCGCCCGCGTGCCAGCGACAATCCGGCCGAGCTCGGTCCGCAGGATGCGGTGCTCGTCACCGTCAAGGCGCCTTCGCTGCCCTCGGTCGCCGATCTGATCGGGCCGCTGCTCGGGCCGAAGACGCAGGTCGCCTTCATCACCAACGGCATTCCATGGTGGTACTTCCTCGACCATGGCGGCGGCGATGACGGCCGCAGCCTCGCCCTGCTCGATCCCGGAGATCGGCTGAGGACTGTCATCGGTCGCGAGCGCGTCATCGGCGGCATCGCCTGGCCGGCGAGTTCCATCCCCTCGCCCGGCATCGTCAGGATCTCCGGGCACTCGCGCGGCACCTTCTTCGGCCGACCGGACGGCAGGACGACGCCAGAGCTCGACGCGCTCGCCGAAGCATTCCGCAAGGCCGGGCTTCCGGTGACGGTGACATCGAAGATCCGCGACTTCATCTGGGAGAAGCTCGCCTTCAACTGGAGCGCCGGGCCGATGTGCGTGCTGACGCGCTCGCCGGTGAGAGCGACTTACGAAGAGCCGGTGCTGATCGAGACCTCGCGCCTCCTGATGGCCGAGGCGCAGGCGCTGATCAAGGCGATGGGCTGCTCGATCGAATTCGACGTCGAGCGCGTGGTCGGGACGAACACCAAGCTCGCGCATCGGCCGAGCGTGCTGCAGGATCTGATGGCGGGACGCCCGATGGAGATCGACGCGCTCTACTCCGTGCCGCTCGAGATGGCGAAGTCCGCCGGCGTCGCGGTGCCGACGATGGCCACGCTTGCCGCCCTCATCCGCGTCCGCGCGCGCGAGGAAGGAATCTATCCGAAAGTTCTCGGCGCGTAAGCCGGACCGCAAGCCCGGGCCGGCGGAACGATCCGTTGATGGCACGTCAACGGGGCCGGTCGCAGTGCGACGCGACGGACCGAGCGCCACGTCTAGGTGGCGGCCGCCGGGACTTCCCGCGCCTCCGGAAGCCAGCTCTTTTTCTCACCGGCATAGGCGGCGCCGGGATTGCCGCTGACCGTCGTGCGCCACATCACGCGCTGGAGCGCCGCCGCATCGTACCAAGTCGCTGCATGCATCAGGCAGCGATTGTCCCAGATGAGGAGGTCGCCTGCGTCCCATTCGTGGACGTAGACGAAGCGCGGCTGCGTGATGTGGCTCATCAACTCGTGCAGAAGCGCCGCCCCTTCGCCCCTGGGACCCGGCTCCATGCCGACGATGGGACCGTCGAGCCAGTCCATCTGGCCGTACTCGCACAGATAAAGCGCCCGCCGTCCGGTGACCGGATGGACGCGGACGACCGGTTGGCGCTGCGAGCGCTCATGCGCCTTGAGCGGCTGCACCGGTTCGCCGGCCAGCACCTGGTCGCGCGACCGGCCGGTTCGTCCCCGGGTGTGCAATCCGTCGAGACCGTCGACCTTCGCCTTCAGCGCCGGCGACAGCGCGTCGTAGGCGAGCGCGCCGTTGGCGAACAGCGTCTGCCCCTGCCCTTTCGGCACCGGCGTCACCGCGAAGAAGAGCGAGACATCCGGCGGCGGCCGGCGATAGCTCTGGTCGGTGTGCCAGCCGCGTCGATGCGGGAACTGCACCGGAAAGCGGCCGTCGGCGGTCAGCGGCGGGTCGGGCAGGGCCGGCGGCTGGCGATTGACCGGCGGCACGTTGGAGACGATCAGGATCTCCTTCACCTCCGGATGCACCATGTGCAGCGGCGTCAGGTTGTTGCGGTAGTCCTCGATCTCGGGACCGAAGACGCGGCTCAGACGCAGCAACAGGGACGCGTCCTTGGCGATCGCGTCCATGCCCTTGAGCAGGAGCAGGCCCGTGCTTTCGGCGAGTGCACGCGGGAGGGCCTCGGTATCGGCCTCTGCCGCGGCGACGATCTTCCGCGCATCGCTGCCCCGGTTGAGCCGCGCCCATCCGCCGAAAACCGCCTCGCCGAGAGGGCGGGTAACCTCGAAATTGCCCATGCGCAATACTCCCGTCGATGCACGAGACTAGCTGCTGTTCTCATCCCCAGACAATGGCGGGCGTCAGAACAGCTGGATGCGCCCGGGCTCCAGGATGATGCTTTCGCGCATGAGCCTGAAGGCTCCGTTCGGCCACTTCTTCATATAGCCGATGGAGCAGGAAACCCCGGACGCGCCGTCGCCGATGAACTCATCGCATCGGAGCGCAACATAGGCATCAACGATCACTTCGTCGGCGACCGCTTTGAGGTCGATCCCCGGCCTGAACCCGATATCGGCTTCACGCGCATCGACGAGCCGATGGGCGGGCAGTGTGCGAAGGCGGTCGCCGTATCGCGCGGCGAACTCCTCGACGCAGCGGGTCAGATCGGTCAGCAGGAACACTTTCCCGGTCGGGCTGTACGACAGGAAGGCATCGACTGCCGGAAAATAGTCGAGGGGCTCCAGCCCGCGGTTCTGTGTCGTCTCCAGAAGCTTCCCCGGGGACTGCGCCCGATAGTGAACCGCGAGGATCGGACCGGCGCCAAGTTGTGCCACGATTTCATCCACGCGTCTCCCCAGCCGCGGAGCAAGGCGAATGTATTTTGCAAAAAGGGTCTCGTAAGCGGCGTGCGGCGAGACCGCGGCGAGCCAGTGGCTCTCAGGCGCCCAAGGAAGAATATCCATGAGTCGGTTGTGGCAATCGGCGACAACGACATCTTCGGCGGCGTGAAAGAAGTAGAGCGATGAGATCCGCCTGCGGTTCGGGTCCCGAGCCTCGACTGAGGTCGTCGCGATCGTGTCGCGGTTCCACCAGGGCGGGAAGTAAGAACGTGCCGTTGCCTTCACATCGCCGAGACTCACATCGCTCACGGGTTCGAAATACGCCTCCCACGCGTTGTTCAGGCCCGGTGCCGGATAGACTCCGTTGTTGCCCCAGTGAACGATCGGCACGCGTCCGGTGATCTCGGCCACGGCGAGCTGCGCGATGACGTGGTCGATTTCGCCCCATAGCCCGCATCCCCAGGGATGGATCGCCAGATAACGCCGACGGGCCGGATCCGGCGGCGACGTGCCGGCCTGGGCGAGCTCGACGTAGCGCTTGGCTTGGCCATACTGGCCAAGGCCAAGCGCGATCGCTCCGAGAAGTGCGTATACCTCGGGCGTGCTCCGGCCACGGACCAGCGCCGCCTGGCAGTAGTGAAACGCCAATGCCAGGTTGCCGGCGCTCCAGGCTTGCAGCGCGCCGATCCAGGCTTGTTCGTGGTCGGCGCCTCCGGACGGAGGTTGGATGCTCACTTCGGTTCTTCGCTCGGCGCCCGCCGGTGCCGATGAGCAATGCATGCATCCACGGCCACCAGCAGCTCCTCGCGCGTGAACGGCTTCTGCAGCGTGAGGTTGGCACCGAGGCGTTGCGCCATACGCAGAAGATCGCCGCGGCCGCCGAATTTTCCGCCGCCGGAGATGGCGAGTATCGGCAGCGTGGCGTTGGCGCGGCGGATCTCGAGGATCGTCTCGATCCCGTCCTTCTCAGGCATCAGGAGATCGGTGATCAGGAGATCGAAGGACTGCTTCTTCATCAGCGCAAGCCCCTCGGCTCCGTCCTCGGCGACGACGACCTGCGCCGGCGACAGCATGGCGGCGGTCAGACTCGCGAAGAAGCGATCGTCGTCGATGAGAAGGATCGAGGCCGGCGTCATCCGGATCTGGGTTTCTTGCCGGTGCCGGCCGGGCCCTTCGGCGTCATCGCGCTCATGGTCTGCTGGCCGAGGCTGGCAAGTCGCATCGCCCCTTCCTGCGCAGCCTCCATGTCGGCCATGATCCGGCCCATGCTGCTGCTCAGCCACTCGGAGTAGGCGGCTGCCATCTCGGCGACGTCGCGCGAGGCAGAAAGCTTCTGCAGCGTGCGAAAACCGGACTCCATCGCCTCCTGCCGCCGCCGGGTCCAGGCCGCCATCATCTTCTGAGTCTCTTCCAGAAGCTCGGCTTGGTCGTGCAGCGCCGCCTCCATCTGGACGCGGATCGCCTCCGGCCAGTCGGCGACCGCCGCCTCAGCCGCATCGCGCCGGTGGCGCTGGGCCTGGCCGCGACGCTCGGCGGCGGCGCCGGGATCGCTCTCCGCCTCGGCCAGACGCTCGTTGAGCTTGGCCATGGCCACGAGCACGGTCGCCGGCGGCGGCTTCGGCTTCATGACGCAGCCGCAAGGCCGTGCGCGGCTGGCACGTCAACGGGCGCAGACGGCGGTTGTGCGGCGGGGTTGACGGCGAGCCAGGTCACGGAACCCTCTACCGATACGGGACCGAGGCTACGATTGAACGCCGCCTTCCGCGTGTCAACGGACGAGGGCGCAGTAGTCGATCGGCCGGAAGCGATCGAGGCGCGCGGTCACCGGGGGCATGCCGTATTTGAGGCCGGAGGCGCAGTTGAAAAGAACCGCACGGTCGCTCGTCCCGATCCGCCCCTCGGCCAGCGCCTTCCGGTAGGCGACATAGGTCGCGGCCCCTTCCGGGCTGACATGGATGCCATCGGCCCTTGCCATTGCTGCGCGGGCGGGCTCCACCTCCCCGTCGTCGATCGCGATGGCAAAACCCTTGCTCTCGCGGATCGTCCGAAGGATCAGCCGGTCGCCGACCGTCCAAGGCACGCGAAGACCGGGCACGTTCGTATGGCCACCCTTCCAGGGCACGGCCCCTTCGGTGCCTTCCTCGAAAGCGCGGACGATAGGCGCGCAAGTGCGCGACTGAACCGCAACCATACGCGGGCGCTCAGGCCCGATCCAGCCGATCGCCTCCAGCTCGGCGAAGGCCTTCCACATGCCGATGATCCCGGTCCCGCCGCCGGTCGGATAGAAGATCACGTCCGGCAGCGTCCAGTTGCCTTGCTCGGCGAGTTCGAGCCCCATCGTTTTCTTGCCTTCGACGCGATAGGGCTCCTTGAGCGTGGAGAGATTGAACCAACTTGCCTGTTCCCTGCCGGCTTCCACCAATGGTCCGAGTTCAGTGATGTTGCCGTCGACGCGGTAGACGCGCGCGCCGTGGATCGCGATCTCCGAGATCGTCGTCTCCGGCGCATCGTCCGGCACCAGCACAAAGGCCTCGATGCCCGCCCGCGCGCAATAGGCCGCGAGTGCCGCACCGGCATTGCCCGCCGTCGGCATGGCGATGCGGCGAAGCCCCAGCTCCTTCGCCATCGACACCGCGACGCAGAGCCCGCGCGACTTGAACGAGCCGGTCGGCAGCCGCCCTTCATCCTTGACCATCAACGCCGACCCGCCCGCGGCTGCCGCGCTCGCCGGTGCCGCGACCAGCGGCGTCATCGTCTCGCCGAGCGAGACGATGTTCTCCGTGCGCCGTACGGGCAGGAACTCGCGATAACGCCACATGTCGGGCGCACGATCACGGAGCTTGTCTCTAGAAAGGGCGCGCGCCACCGCTGCGAGGTCGTAGCGCACCAGCAGCGGCTTGCCGGCCGCCGACAGCCCCGCGAGCTTGTCAGCGGGCAGCCGCTCCGCGGTTTCGCTGCACTCGAGATGCGTGACGAAGCTCGGCCTGTCGTCGCTGAGATTGTCCTGCATGCCGGCATGCCTCCTGACGTGACGGCCAAGCCGAGCCTTTCAGGGCCGCCTGACCGGATTGAATGGGCAAAGTCGCGGCGACCAACCGAGAGTGATTCCGGCGAGTTGTGCCACTTGTCGGCCGTGCAACGCCAGAAGGGTTGCTGCTGAAGGCCTTGCGGCAGCCCTTCTTGACAACGCAAAGTTCTACTGTCGACAATCGACAGAGCATCATCATCGGGACAATCGACCACCATGGCGGGCAGCCAGGACTTTCCTGTTGACGGTCGCAACGCAGGTGTTCTGGTTTACGTCAACCAAGCCCTCGTCCCGCGGGAAGAGGCTCGTGTCTCGGTCTTTGATGCCGGCTTCGTGCTTGGCGACGGCGTCTGGGAAGGCATCCGTCTGCACAAGGGACGCCTCCTCTTTCTCGATGCCCATCTCGACCGGCTGTTTGAGGGCGCGCGCGCAATCGATCTCGACATCGGCATGACGAGAGGCGAGGTCGTGGCCGCACTGCATGCGACGCTCGCCGCGAACGGCATGGAGGACGGCGTCCATGTGCGGCTAATGGTGACGCGCGGGCTCAAGAAGACGCCGAACCAGGACCCCCGCCACACCATTGGCCGCGCGACGGTCGTCGTCGTCGCCGAATGGAAGCAGCCGAGTCCAACGCTGCTTTCCAAAGGGCTAAACCTCTTCACCTCGACCATCCGCTGCTCGCCGGCCGACATGTTCGACATGCGGCTCAATTCGCACAGCCGCCTCAATCTCATCACCGCCCTGATCCAGGCAATCAAAGCCGGCGCGGACGAGGCACTGATGCTCGACCCTGCCGGCTTCGTCTCGTCCTGCAACGCGACAAATTTTTTCTTTGTGCGCGGCGGTGAGGTGTGTACATCGACCGGGGACTTCTGTTTCCATGGAATCACGCGGGGCAACGTCATTGCCCTGTGCCGGGCGAACGACATCCCAGTCCGGCTCGGCAACTTCGCTCTGAAAGACGCGTACGGAGCGGAAGAAGCCTTCGTGACCGGCACCTTCGGGGGCCTGACGCCGGTGGCTTCGATCGACGGACGGCGCCTGCCCGCTCCCTTGCCGGGACCGACGACGCAGCGCCTGCGCGCGCTCTACGATGCGCTCAAGGACGGAGGGGAGGTATGAGCGATACTTCCCCCAGAATCGACCGGCCGCTGCCCCGCGTCACGCTGCGCGAAGGAGCGGCGCATGCGCTGCGGCAGACGGTGCTCACCGGGCGCCTCGCGCCAGGAGCGCCGGTGGTGGAGGCGGCTCTCGCGCGCTCGCTCGGCATTTCGCGTGCGCCGCTCAGGGAAGCGATCCGAGAGCTGCTGGATGAGGGCTTGCTCGTGCAGCACCGCGCCTGGGGCGGCGTGACCGTGGCGCCGCTCGATGCGACCGTCGCGCGGGAACTCTACACGCTACGCACCGCGCTAGAGGTCTTCGCCTTCGAGCATGTATGGGACCGCCGCGACGACGCTTTCCGCTCCGCGCTCAGCAAGAGTCACGCTGCTCTGACCCAGGCGATCGACATGCGCGACGACGAAGCTTCGATCGCCGCCGAGTTCGCTCTGCACAACGTGGTCTACGAGGCGGCGGGCCATGGGCTGCTGCTGCAATCCTGGAGCGCGATCCGAGGGCGGCTTGCCCTCTACTGGGCAGCGCATCACCGGGCGCATGGAAGGCCGGGTCCGCGTCGCGATGCGCACGACGACTACATTCGCCACGCCATCGGGCCAGATCTCGACGCGATGCGGGAGGAATTGCACGACCACATGCAGCGCGGTCTTTCAACCGTGCTGCGCTTCATCGAGAACCGGAAGGAGCAAGCCTCATGACCACCGTTTTTTCACGACGCACGTTGCTCACCGCCGCTGCGCTGTTGCCGCTCGCCCGTCCCGCGATCGGCCAGACCTTTCCGAATCGACCGATCCGCTTCATCTGCCCCTATCCAGCGGGCGGCATCGTTGACCTTGTGATGCGCACCCACACGGACGAGCTCGCGGCAGAGCTCGGCCAGCCGATCGTGATCGACATTCGCACCGGCGCCAGCGGCTTGATCGGCTCCCAGCAGCTCGTCCAGTCCGCTCCCGACGGACACACTTGGTTGATGGCTGCGCTTGGCAATCTCGTCGCGCCGATCCTAACGCCCTCCGGATTCCATCCGGTCGAGTCGATCCAGGCTCTCTCGTTCGTCGCGCACAGCGTCTCGGCGGTCGTCGTGCGAAGCGATCTCCCGATCGCGAACATGCGGGAGCTGGCAGCACAGGCGAAGGCACAACCGGGAAAGCTCAACTACCTTCGCGCCGGTGCCGGCACCTTCTCGCACATCTCGATGGAGCTGTTGCAGCGCGAGCTGGGGTTCCAGGTGACGGCGGTTGACTATCGCGGCCTGCCACCAGGCATTATCGACATGTTGGCCGGGCGCTTGGATGTCGCCGTGCTTAGCACCGGGCTCGCCAAACCCCACGTCATGGAGGGCAAACTCCGCGCGCTCGGCACGATCGGCGCTGTCCGCTCGCCTGATTTCCCTGACGTTCCGACGCTGACCGAGCTCGGCCTCAGCACGGCCAACATGGATTCCTGGTACATCGCGATGGCGCCGCGCGGCTTGCCGGAGCCGGTGCTGGCGCGGGTCCACGCGGCCTACACGAAGGTGCTGTCGATGCCTTCGGTTCAGGAAAAGCTGCGCGGCGTCGGTACTATACCGGCCGCGAAACTGCCGTCGGCGGCAGAGGTGCAGGCGATGCTAGCGCGCGAGCACGCAAAGTTTGAGCGCCTGATCCGGGAGGCGAACATCCGTGCAGGCTGAGGACCGAACTGCTCGGATCCTCCTGCGCGGCGGCGCGGTGCTCGATGTCGACGCCGGAGCACTGCGCCGTGCCGATGTTCTGGTCGAGGGGCGCAGCATAGTCGCCGTGGCACCTGGCCTCGCACCAGGGAGTGCGCGCGTCGTGGAGCTCAAAGGGCGTACCGTGATGCCCGGCCTCATAGACTGCCATGTGCATGTCTGCGCGGACGGGATGGTGCCCTATCCTACGCTGTTCCCCTCCCTCGTCACTGCGCGCGCATCGCAGCTTCTGAAGGAGACCCTGATGCGCGGTTTCACCACGATCCGCGATATGGGTGGCGCTGATGCGGGTCTGCGCCGCGCCGTGGAAGACGGGCTGTTCCCAGGCCCTCGCATGTTCATCTCCGGGCGCCCACTGAGCCAGACAGGCGGGCACGGGGACATGCGTAACCCCGCCGACGCCTGCCCGGCCTGCTCGCTACGCGCCGAAGCCAACATGATGGTCGTCGCCGACGGCGTGGACGCGGTACGCCGCGCTGCGCGAGAGGAGGTGCGCCGCGGCGTCGACCAGATCAAGATCATGGCCTCAGGCGGTGTCTCAAGCCCAGCCGACCCGGTGGACTACGACCAGTACGCGCTCGCCGAGATCGAAGCCGTCGTGGACGAGGCGAGTCGGGCCGGGAAATATGTCGCGGCGCACGCCTATACGCCGACCGCGATCGCTCGCGCGACACGCTGCGGCGTCCGCACCATTGAGCACGGCAACTTCCTGGACGAAGCGACGGCCTCGCTGATGGCCGCGCACGGCGCGATCCTTGTCCCAACGCTGGTGGTCTATCGCCGTGTCGTGCAACACGCGGCCGAAGTCGGCATCTCAGCCTTCCATTTGGAGAAGGCCCGAGAAGTGCTAGCGACCGGCACGCGCTCGCTCGAGATCGCGCTGCGAGCAGGCGTGCGGATGGCGCTCGGCACCGACCTGTTCCGCGCGCCAAAACAGTATCAAGCTGAAGAACTGCTGATCCGCGCCGAGGCCCTGCCGGAGGCCGAGGTCTTGCGCCAGGCGACGATCCACGGTGCGTCAGTGGTGCGGATGGAGAACCGTCTCGGCCGCGTCGCGGAAGGTTATCTCGCTGACCTGTTGGTCGTGGACGGCGACCCTCTGGCCAATCTCCGCCTGCTACAGGACCAGGGCGCGCATCTTTCCATGATCCTGAAGGAAGGCGCGGTGGTCAGGGGAGCGCTGGACTGATGATCCGGTCGCAACCGCATCGGCGGCAAGCCTGTCGGCCCTTTCCCCTGATGAATCTAGAGGGACCGCAGCGTGGGCCGTCGGTGACAGAGGCCATGTGATGCCATCCTCGGTTCAGCCCCTACCCGACATCCGAAACGTGGTCTTGACGGCCACGGCATACGCTTCTGTTCGGGAGGGGCGCCCATGATGGCCGCATCGATCGGCAATCGCACTGACTTCGCGGCGGGCTGCTTGTTCATCGCGGTCGGCGTCTCGACAGCTGCCGCGGCCTATGCCTATCCATTCGGGACCAGCATGCGTATGGGGCCCGGTTACTTTCCCTTTCTGCTGGGCGTGCTGTTGGCCGGGCTAGGTCTTGTCCTCGCCTTGACGTCGCTCACCTTCACCGCACCGCGACGCCACGGACCTTCGGTGAAGCCGCCCTTGATCGCGGCGGCGGCCATCGCAGCGTTCGTCGTCTTGCTGGGACTTCTCGGCCGCCGGGGCGTGACCGGCATCGATATCCCCATCATTGTTGCGGTGGCGATTGTGTGGTTCGCCAGTCGGGAGCTTTTCTGGGTCCTGCTGTCGGTGGTCGCCTTTGCGATCGGCCTCAATCACCTAGGCGTGTTCATTGCCCTATTGCTGAGCATCGTCATCATCACCCGTGCTTCCTCTGACATTTCTCTACGCGATCTCCTCGCGGTCTCGGTCGTCCTGCTGGTGCTCGTGAAACTCGCCTTCGCGACGATCCTGGATCTCAATCTGCCTTCGTGGCCTCGCGTGCCCGGCTTCGGCGGGTACTGAGGGAGACGGTTCTTTGGATCTTCTATCCAACCTCTCCCTCGGGTTCCAGGTCGCGTTGACGCCGGCGAGCTTGATGTACTGCTTCATTGGCGTCTTCCTTGGCACTTTGATCGGCGTCCTGCCCGGCATCGGCCCGCTCGCGACGATCGCAATGCTGCTGCCCATCACTTACGGGCTCGCGCCTGTCTCCGCCCTGATCATGCTCGCAGGCATCTACTACGGCGCACAGTATGGCGGTTCGACGACGTCGATCCTGGTGAACCTGCCAGGGGAGGCGAGTTCCGTCGTCACGACTCTTGACGGCTACCAGATGGCCAGGCGGGGCCGGGCGGGACCCGCGCTTGCCACGGCGGCGCTCGCCTCGTTCTTCGCAGGCACTGTGGCGACGCTGATCCTTGCCGCTTTCGCTGCGCCGCTGACGGTGGTTGCGCTGGAGTTCGGTCCGGCCGAGTACTTTGCGCTGATGGTCCTCGGACTTGTCGGCGCGGTCGCTCTTGCCTCCGGTTCGCTCGCCAAGGCGCTCGCCATGATCGTGCTGGGCCTGATCCTTGGGCTCGTCGGCACAGACATCAACTCGGGCCGCGCGCGCTTGTCTCTTGGCATCCCGGAACTCCTGGACGGTATCGGGTTCGTCATCATCGCGATGGGGGCCTTCGGCTTCGCCGAGATCGCGTTCAACTTGGCGAAGAAAGAGGAGCGATCGGTCGTCAACGAAAAGGTCTTGGGCCTCATGCCGACGGCGAAGGATCTGAAGGATGCCTCGGGCGCGACGCTGCGGGGCACAGCGCTTGGATCGGCCCTCGGCATCCTTCCGGGCGGCGGCGCGCTTCTGGCTTCGTTCGCCGCATATTCCTTCGAGAAATGGGTCGCCAAGGATCGATCAACCTTCGGCAAAGGAGACATCCGCGGCGTGGCGGCGCCGGAGGCCGCGAACAACGCAGGCGCTCAGACGAGCTTTGTACCGATGCTGACCCTCGGCCTGCCGTCGAACGCGGTAATGGCGCTGATGATCGGCGCCATGATGATCCACAATATCCAGCCAGGCCCCCAGGTGATGTCGAGCAACCCGCAGCTTTTCTGGGGCCTGATCGCTTCCATGTGGATCGGCAACGTCATGTTGGTGATCCTAAACCTGCCGCTGATCGGCATCTGGGTTCATCTCTTGCGCGTGCCGTACAGGTTCCTCTTTCCATCCATCATCGTCTTCTGCTGTATCGGCGTCTATTCCATCTCGAACTCGACGTTCGACGTGATGCTCTGTGTGGTCTTCGCGATCATCGGATGGACGATGTCGCAGTTGAAGTGCGAAGTCGCGCCGATGCTTCTTGGCTTCATCCTGGGTCCGATGATGGAAGAGAATTTCCGACGCGCCCTTGTGCTTTCGCGCGGTGACTTCACGACTTTTGTCGAGCGCCCGATCAGCGTGACATTGCTCGCCCTGGCGGCAATCTTGACGATCGTCCTAGCCATGCCGCGAATGGCCAGGCTGAAGGAGAAGGTCGCCACGGACGACTGATTGCGGCTGACCGCTCTCCGACTTTCGCGTGTCGGCAGGTAGAGGCGTTTCGCTATTTGAGCTTGATTGTGAATCGGCATGGCCTTTGACCCCGGATCGGCGTCGAAGGTTGACCCCGCGCGTAGTGCGTTAAGCCGTTCTGGTGTTTCGCCAATGCCCAGATCGTGGGTGCCGGCAAGATCGAGGTGAACACCGCGCACCAGGAAGCGGTGGTCTCGGTGCCGAAGGACATGACGATCTCCGCCCGCTCGCCCGAGGGCGTCATCGAGTCGATCGAGCTGCCGAAGCAGAAATTCGCGCTAGGCGTCCAGTGGCACCCAAAGTTCTTCCTCCGGGCCGGCAACCCGCACCGCAAGGTATTTGAGGTGCTGGTCGCCGCCGCAAAAGGCTGACGGCTACTTCGACGCCGTCTCGTATCCGACCTTGAAGGCGCTCATCTCGAAGCCCTTCACCTCGCGGCGGACAGCGATTGAGCGCACCACCTGGAACAGGTAGGCCATCGGGCCCTCCTGCATGGTCTTGAGCTGGATCTCGCGGTAGAGCGCCTGCCGCTTCTCGGGATCGCGCTCCATCATCGCCTTCTGGCCGAGCTCGTTCATGCCCAGGTCCTGCCAAGCGGCGCGCCAGGCCGGGTACTGCGCCAGGTTCGCCTCGCGCCGGTTGTCCGGGTTCATGACGTGGCGCGAGACCATGTTGTGGGCGTCCGGATAGCGCACACCCCAGTTGATCAGCATCATCTGATACTCGCGCGCGCGGGCCTTGGTGAAGACCTGGGCCGGCGCCATCTGCTCAAGTTCCAGCGTCACGCCGGCCTTGGCGCCGTTCGCCTGCACGTGCTGGGCGAGATCCGGATAGGGCGTAACCCCCATCACGATCATCTTGCGCTTGAGGTCGGCCTGCCCGGCCTCCTTCAGCAGCGACTGCGCCTTCGCGATATCGAGCTTGAAGGGCTGGCCTTCCTTCGCATCGAGGGCGCCGAAGGCGCCCAAGGGCACGACGCTGGCCCGCGGCACGCCCTGATAGGCCATCACCGTCTTGGCCAGGCCGTCATAGTCGACGAGATAGCGGAACGCCATGCGCACGCGCGGATCGGCGAAGGCCGGATCGGCGGTGCTAACCCGCCTTATTCACAGCGATCATGAATAGCTGATTTTTCGCGGCAATTGAGAATCGAGGCTGCCACGGTTTCAAAGGCTTGCGATATCAGCCATGTGAGCGCCCACTTGGTTTTCTTGAGAATAGCTAAAATCATCGTGAATAAGCTCGGCTAAACATCAGGTGAATGTAGCCGTGCATCGCCGTCTGCTCGACGCGGACGTCCTTCTTTCCTTCCAGCGCCTTCAGGTCATCGGAGCTCAGGAGCCGTGCGACGTCGATGTCGCCCTTCTCGATCAGCAGGCGCTGCGCGCCCGATTCCGGCACGTGCCGGACGATGACGCGGCCGAGCGCCGGTTTGGTCCCGTGATAGACGTCGTTGCGCTCGAGCTGGATCGTGTCGTTGGCGGTCCAGCCGCGCACGCGATAGGGACCGACGCAGGAGGAATTGGTCTTGAACCAGTTGTTGCCGAGGTCCTCGCCCTTGGCGTTCTTCTCGCCGGCCTCGCGGTCGAGGATCATCGACACGTTGGTCGCGAACGCCCCGTAGAGCAACAGCTGCAGCGGATAGGGTTCGGGAAGGCTTACCTCGAAGGTCTGCGGGCCGGTGGCGCGGAAGCTCGCTTCCGCGGTCTCCTTCCTGAAGCCCCATTCGGTCAGGTTGGCGGCGTTGCCGAAGTTGAGCTTCAGCACTCGCCGCATCGACCACGCGAGATCGTCGGCGGTCGCGACCCGCCCGTTGGGGAACTTGAGGCCGGGCCGGAGATTGAAGGTCAGCGTCCTCCCGTCGGCGGAGACCGACCAGCTCTCCGCCGTCTTCGGGCGGAACTCCGAGGGGTTCCTGTAGTCGAGGGTGACCAGCGTGTCGCAGACGTTTCCCATGATGTCGTTGCCGTTGATCTCGGCGATCTGGGCCGGGTCGAGCGTGATGACCGCGTCCAGGTTCCACGCCATCACCAGCGCGTCCTTCGGCGTCGCGGCATGGACGCCGGAGGCAAGGGCAAGGGCGAGAACGGCCGAGGCGGAACCGAGACGCATGTGCTTACTCCGAATGGGCGGCCGCGATCTTAGCCGACATTCCCCGGATGAACCCGTGGAACGGTACAAACCCAGCAGTCTGGCCGGTTCCGGGAAAGCCATGGGCGGGCAATCCCGTTTCCCCACCGCTTCCGCCATGTACGACCTCCCGAACGACGCCTGATTCATACTCTTGTCGGGATAGTTGAAGTCGAAAGTTGCCAAATTGGGCTTATTGGATAGCGCGCGATGTTAGTCCGTCGGCGCCGCGCTTGCGGGATGCTTCCGTGACCGGAGCCCCGACTCTCATCCAGTCATAGGTAGAGGCCGTCTATGTCTGTCTGGCCCGGTGGTGCAACGCCACAAGAGACACAGCTGCCGCAAATTTGCCTTACACGCCTCAGACGCGCAGCAAGACCTTCGCCAATTTTGAGATGATTGGCGTCCCCTAGGGGATTCGAACCCCTGTTGCCGCCGTGAGAGGGCGGTGTCCTGGGCCTCTAGACGAAGGGGACGCGGAGAGCCTTCGGGCCGGAGGCCGTGACTTAGCCCATGGGCCCCCGGCTTTCAAGGCCGGAGCCTTAAGGCTTCAGGAAAACCGCCTTGCCAGGGCCAGAACCGCGTCGACCTCGGCCTGGGTGGTCTCGAAGGAGGCGACGAGCCGGATCATTGGCCGGGGCCCCTCGGTCCATCGGTAGAAGCGCACGCCCGCGGCTTCGAGCCCGTCGGCCATCTTCACCGGCAGCGTCAGGAAGATCTCGTTGGCGTCCACCGCATGCAGGATCTCGATGCCCGGCGTCTTCACCAACCCTTCGGCCAGGCGCCCGGCCATGGCGTTCGAGTGCCGCGCGGTACGGAGCCAGAGGTCGCCCTTGAGATAGGCCTCCATCTGCGCGGAGAAGAACCGCATCTTCGAGAAGAGATGCCCGCCGCGCATGCGGCGATAGCCCATCTCCTCGGCCCGCGCCTTGTCGAACAGCACCACCGCCTCGAGCGCGAGGCAGCCGTTCTTGGTGCCGCCGAAGGAAAGAATGTCGACGCCGGCCTTCCAGCTCATCTCCGCCGGCGAGGCGTTCTTCGCCGCGAGCGCGTTGGCGAAGCGCGCGCCGTCGAGATGGAAGCCGAGCTTGTGGCGCTTCGCCACATCGCCGAGCGCGCTGAGCTCGTCGACCGTGTAGACCGTCCCGGCCTCGTTCACCTGGGTCACGCTCATCGCCGCAGGCTGCGCCCAGTGCGGGTCCTTGCCGACGCTCTTGATCGCGGCTTCGAGGTCGTCCGCCTTGATCTTGCCGTGCTCGCCGGCGACCGGATGCAGCTTGGCGCCGCCGGTGAAGAACTCCGGCGCGTTGCACTCATCGGTCTGCGCATGCGCGCCCGGGTGCACGAAGATCCGCCCGATCGGCGGCGCCAGCATCGAAAGCGCCAGCGCATTCGCAGCCGAGCCGGTGCCGACCAGGAACACCGCGACCTCGCGCTCGAACACCTCCGAGAGGTGCTTGTCCATGCGCTTCGTCCATTCATCGCCGCCATAGGCGGCTTGCGCGCCCTTTCCCGCGGCAACGACGGCATCCATGACCTCGGGCAGCGCGCCGGCAAGATTGTCGGAAGCGAAATTCATCGGACCCTTCAGAAGTTCATTGCGGCCGCGGCGCGACCGTCACCGTGCCCAGCATCTTGCCCGTCTCGAGATCGATGACGTGGATCAGATCCTCGAGCCCGGGCGGACGAACATGGACCAGAAGGCGCTGGCCGTCGCTGCGGAAGTCGACCATGCGCCCACCGCGCGGGATCGAGACCAGCACGTCGCTGAAAGGCTTGGCCGGCGCCTTCGATCCTTGCGTTTCGATCGCGGCGGACTCCGGGGTCTTGCCGACGCCCATGCGCTTGGCGATGGTGGCAAAGATGACGACCAAGCCGAGGACGATAAGAACGCCCATGCCGACGACGGCGATCTTGAGCGCGCGATCCGAAGGCATGGGCTCTCAGGTCCTTTCGGGAACTTTCGATCCGGCCGATGACGGCGAAAGAATCGACCGCGCGTTGTCGCGTCGTATGCCGGATCTTTCACGCACGCGGATCAAGTCCTTGATCGAGGAGGGCCGGATCACGATCGGAGGAGAAGCGGTGAAGGCCTCGGACCGGGTCCGGGCGGGCCTCACTTTCGCCATCATCCTTCCCGAGCCTATCGACGCAACGCCGGCGCCGCAACCGATGGCGCTCGACGTCCTCTACGAGGATGAGCATCTGATCGTGATCGACAAACCCCCCGGCCTCGTCGTCCATCCCGCTCCCGGCAATCCGGATGGGACGCTGGTGAATGCGTTGATCGCGCATTGCGGACCGAGCCTCGCAGGCATCGGCGGCGAGCGCCGGCCAGGCATCGTCCATCGCCTCGACAAAGACACCTCGGGCCTGATGGTCGCGGCCAAGACCGAGCCTGCCCTCGCCGGCCTCGCCAAGCAGTTCGCCGAGCGCAGCGTCCTCCGCGCCTACAAGGCCGTGGTCTGGGGCGTGCCCAGCCCGACCGCGGGCACGTTCTTGGGCAATATCGGTCGCAGTCCCCGAAACCGGAAGAAGATGGCCGTGGTCAAGACCGGCGGAAAGCCGGCTCGGACCCACTACCGGCTGGAAGCCCGGATCGGGGACGCGGCCAGCCTGCTCGATTGCCGGCTCGAGACCGGCCGCACCCATCAGATCCGCGTGCATCTGGCGCATGCCGGGCATCCGCTGGTGGGCGACCCGCTCTATGGCGCCAAACGCGCCTCAGCGCCGGCGCCGCTCCGGGCCTTCTCTCGGCAGGCTTTGGATGCCCACCTACTCGGATTTACCCACCCCTGGAGCGGGAAACCGCTCCGTTTCGAAAGAAGAGTTTTCAAGGATATTAAAGAGTTAATCGATCTAGTCGGCACGACGAAGGCTCGCCAATAACTTATCGATGCAGTTGGGTATTCTTGACAATACGGGAAGGTTGAGAGTATAGAGTGTGCGTTGGCGCTCGTCTTCGGAGGGTGCCAGAGCAAGTCGGCCGGTGCCCGGATCGGGGCCGGCGTCGAGGATCGCGCGCCAGCCCAAGGGAGGGGGAGGTCGTTCGGTCCAAAGACCCGATGCGAACGGAGGTCGTCATATGACTAGTGTCAGCGTCCCCTCGGTCCCGGTGATGAGCGCGGAGGGCAACCTCTCGCGATATCTCCAGGAGATCCGCAAGTTCCCGATGTTGGAGCCGCAGGAGGAGTACATGCTCGCCAAGGCTTGGCGCGATCATGGCGATACCGAGGCGGCCCACAAGCTGGTCACCAGCCATTTGCGGCTGGTCGCCAAGATCGCCATGGGCTACCGCGGCTATGGACTGCCGGTGGGCGAGCTCATCAGCGAGGGCAATGTCGGCATGATGCAGGCGGTCAAGCGCTTCGAGCCGGAGCGCGGCTTCCGTCTGGCAACCTATGCCATGTGGTGGATCCGCGCCGCGATCCAAGAATACATCCTGCACTCCTGGTCGCTGGTGAAGATGGGCACCACCGCCGCGCAGAAAAAGCTCTTCTTCAACCTCCGCAAGATCAAGGGCCAGATCCAGGCGATCGAGGAAGGCGACCTGAGCCCCGAGCAGGTGAAGAAGATCGCCGAGCGCCTGTCGGTGCCGGAGGAAGATGTCGTCACCATGAACCGGCGCCTGGCCGCGCCCGATCACTCGTTGAACGCGCCGCTGCGCGTCGATGGCGAGGGTGAGTGGCAGGACTGGCTGGTCGACGAGCGCGACAATCAGGAGACCGAGCTCGGCCAGCGCGAGGAGACGAGCCAACGCCTGCGCCTGCTCAAGGAAGCCATGAAGGGCCTGAACGAGCGCGAGCGCCACATCCTGACGCGCCGGCGCCTTCAGGACGAGCCGGCGACGCTCGAGGATCTGAGCCAGGAATACGGCATCAGCCGCGAGCGCGTGCGCCAGATCGAGGTGCGCGCCTTCGAGAAGCTGCAGAAAGCGATGAAGATCGCGGCCTCACGGCTTCCCGGCGCGGCGGGAAATCTGCCGAAGCCGGCGGCGCACCCCGCATAACGTTCAGCCTATAGCCGTCGCTCTTGAGGAGGCGGGCTGGAAGGCCCGCCTCTACTTCTTCTCGGCCTTCTCCTGCTCCTCGAGCGCCGCGGCGGCGCTCTGGGCCACCCTGTCGTGGTCGCTCTTGGCGCCCTCGGTCACCCCCTCGCCCCACTCGTTGATCAGCTCCTGCTGATAGCCTTGCATCTTGGTGATGCGCCGCTCGATCTGGACGCGAAGGACGAAGGCGACGATCACCGGCGTGACCGAGTACAGCCCATAGCCGATCGCGGCCGCGCCATACATCATGAACCAGTTGAAGATGTTGGTCACGTTGCGCATGGCCGAATCCATGCTGTGGTCGCGGGTCCACATGCCGAGGGCGACCGGCAGCACGCCGAGCAGGTTCATGAAGCCGACGCAGAAGGCCGCATACTTCTCGCGGCGGCGGTCGGTGAAGAAGGCGACGATGGTCGGGGCCATACCGACCACGAGCACCAGCACCGTCGGCAGCACCCAGACGCAGACGCCGACCACGATCACGCCGCCGATCACCTTGGAGGCGGTCGACTGTGCGCTGGGCGGCATGGTCGGCAGGTCGGTCATCGCTTCCGATCAGATGAAGTAGATCAGGAACACGATCGAGGCGACCAGGCTCGCAATCGAGCCGGAGGCGATCGCCGCCACCTGCTCTCCCATCTCCTTGGCATGATGGTGCGAGTTCGACGCGTCGATATGCAGCAGCGATATCTGGGTCGCTGTCTTCTGATAGCTCGCCTGCGCCGCCTGATACGCCTTCTCGTCGCGGTCGATGACCTGGATGTCGTTGAAGAGAGCGAGGATCTCGGCCGATTTCCCGGTCTTGCCGGCAGCCTCGAGATCCTGATGCATCTTCTTGCGTTGCTTCAGGTTGTGGAAGCCATCCACCACCGGCTTCAGCATCTCGGCAAGAAGCCTGGTCAGGTCGGGCGCCTGATCGATCTTGCTGACCTGCTGAATCAGAGCAACGATCTTGAGGACGCCGATCTTATAGGAGCTGGTCTGCTCGTTGTCGCCGAGCGGCCGCAGCCATTGATCGCTCATCTGCTTGCAGCGCACGGCGCAGAAAGCGGCCAGGTGACGATCGATCAGCTTCGGCGCCAGGCCCGGATTGCGAGCATAGTCGTTCAGCGCCCAGATCATCTCGGCCATGTTGGTGACGTAGAAGCGGTCGACGATCGGGCTCAAGCACGGCAGGTGCGCGTTCATCTCATAAAGGCACCGCTCCATGCCGTAGCCGGCGGTCCCGGAAATGATGTACTGCGGCGCCTTCTCGAAGGCTTGCTGCCAACGTGCCGTGTCCGAACGCGCCTCGACCTGGCCGGAGAGCCACACCGGCGCCAAGCGTGCCTGGAACAACTCGGAGATGATGCCGCGCCGCTCGGCATTGTCGAGACTGGCCGCGATGAGATCGCCGATGCCATCGAGCATCAGTGCGAGCCCCTTGAAACGCAATGGCGCACCGGGATCGAGCGCGATCGAGGTCCGGGCGACCAGCCGCTCGCCGTCGCCGCTGTCCTTGCTCGTCGCCGGGTTGGCGATCTTGGCCATGCGCTCGACCAACGTCTCATCGCTGAGGCTGCGCTTGAGCCAGGTGTCGAAAGCGGCACCGCGGATCGCCGGCGAAGCGTTGCGCCACTCGGTGCCGAAGCCGAGGGCAAGGGAGCGGGCGTTGAAGTGCTCGCGCCCGGCGACCTCGAACGGCCGGGTCGCCCGCTTCGGCAGCTTCGGCTGCTTCGGCGACAGCCGTCGGCCGCCCATCCACAGCTCGACCTCGCGGATCGTCCAGCGCTCCTTCAAGTCGTCGGAGAGGAGGCCGCGCAGGAGCTCGGCGATCGGCAGCGAGACGCGGTGCTGGGCGGCGAGCGCGGCATAGGAGCCGTAGTTGATCTTGTTCAGAAGGAGCTGGTGCGGGTCCCCATCTGGAACTGGAGCACGACCGATCGCCAGCGCCAGGAGCGTCGCGCCCAGCGAATAGATGTCATCGAACAGCCGGCCGCGACCCCGCGCCGACGGCTCCGTCATGTGGCTTTCGATCGGCTCGACCCAGTAGGGCTGGTACATGCCCGGCGGCGCCGTGTAGCACTCGCCGAGAATCACCTGGCGGCGCTGCGCGTCGGTGAAAAACAGATTCGTCGGCCGGATGTTGCGATGCGTCTGGCCGCGTGCCTGCAGATCGCGGATCACCGGGAGCAGTGGTGTCAGCACGCCCTTGACGATCATGCCCTCATCGAAAGGCTCGAAGGTCGCCTTCGGATTGGCCATGACGCGGTCGCCGCCTGGCCGTTCCATCACCACCGCCATCAGCCGCCGGTTCTCCGGCGCCCATGGCACCACGCCCCATTCGGTCATTCGGACCATGCTGGTCGGCGTGAAGTTGCGCAGAGCCGACATCAAGTCGATCTGCGGCGGCATCCTCCAATCGAGGATCATCGCGAGCAGATTGTCATCCGGATCGCGCTTGGACTGCGCGAGGTAGGCCTTGGCCGCCGGCGAGTCGTATTGCGGCAAGGGGCTCGACGGAAATATGTCGAAGCGGCCGTCTAGAGCATTTTCCGATCATTCTGGTTCATAGCCTGAGTTTCGAAAGTAGTTGGCGCATTCGTGTGGTGTGAAGGCGTCGAGAGCGTCAGCGATGGCCTGCCATAGGGCGTCCTTGGTTCGTGCGGCCACCTTTCGCAGATAGGCCTTCAGCTTGGCAAAGGCTTGCTCGATTGGGTTGAAGTCCGGGCTATAGGGAGGCAAGAACAAGCGCGTCGCGCCTGCCGCCTCGATGGCTTCGCGCAC
>Ga0194132_10001538_pt1 | contig 46493 bp, 46 predicted proteins | sample TA2KigOf80mmetaG_FD_148612 | JGI IMG/M metagenome (GOLD analysis project Ga0194132, IMG submission 148612) | Freshwater microbial communities from Lake Tanganyika, Tanzania - TA2015054 Kigoma Offshore 80m | ecosystem: Environmental > Aquatic > Freshwater > Lake | place: Tanzania: Lake... | reverse complement strand
TTTCTCTGTCTGAAATTGTCAAAGAGTCTTCAGTTCCTTTGACAAATGAATCAGTAAATTTCATAGCTCAAATGTATTATGATGCAGTAACGATAAATGGAAACCAAGAATTAGATCCAAATATTTTCACTCAAAGAGCTAGCCTTTCTAACATAGAAACTAAAGAAATTGCATTGATGGCAATGATGTTTAACAAGACACCTTTTGCAGTTCCTTTTATCGCTGAAGTAAAAAAGAGATCATGAAGATACATCTTGATAACGTTAACATGAGCTCAAACTCTGGTCCAAATTCTTTTGGAAAGAGATTGGCGATGGGCCTGATAGAATCAGGTCACGAAGTTGAATTATATGATGGAAGAAATTCCGATGCTTCGATAGTATTCATCGAACCTAGCGGAAGGCCTTTAGCAAAAAAAGTCATCCAGAGACTAGACGGAATTTGGTTTTCACCTGAAGAATTTGAAACAAAAAATTCATCAATCAAAAAGTTGTATCATTCAGCTGACGGTATCATCTGGCAATCTGAATTTGATAAAGGAATGACAACAAAGTGGTGGGGCAACCCTAAAAATGGATCAATAATTAGAAACGGTATTAATGCACCAGAAATTAAAAAATTTCAAATATCGGCATTGGAGCAAATCAGACAACAATACGAAATGTTATTCGTATGTTCTGCAAACTGGCATCCTCAAAAACGTTTGATGAAAAACATAGAGCTATACAAACATTTAAGAAGCTTTTATTCATCTGCTGCTCTAATAGTTTTAGGATCTAACCCAACTAAGGTTGCAGATCCTCATGTTTTTTATGCAGGTTCTCAACCACATGAAGTTTGTTTAGAAATATTTTCTGCATCTAATTGGATGTTGCATCTTGCGTGGTTAGATCATTGTCCAAACGCAGTGGTTGAAGCATTGTCTCAAGGAACTCCAGTTATTTGTTCTGAATATGGAGGAACAAAAGAACTAGTTCAAGGATACGGAGTAGTTTTAAAAGAAGATAAAGAATACAATTTTGAATTAGCAAACTATGACGATCCTCCAAACATTGATGTAACTCAAATAAAAAAGTGTTTACCTAATAAATCTGATCTAACATCTTGCTTTGACGTTTCGATGAAAAGAACATTGAATGATTATCTTTTATTTTTAGAAAGCGTCTTACAACAATGAATAAAGTGTATGTTCTTCCTCCGTCAGAAGATTGGATAGTAGATCGTTTTGTAAAAGAGTGGAACGAAGATAATTCAGATATCAGTGTGTCAAATCCTGCAGAAGCTGATGTTGTTTGGTTGCTAGCTGACTGGTGTTGGGAGCAATTATTTTTTAAAGGATTGTTAAAAAACAAAAAAGTTTTAACAACTGTGCACCATATAGTTCCTGAAAAATTTAAAGATGTCGATATTCATAACTTTTTGCTAAGAGACAAAATAACTACAGCTTATCACGTCTATAATGAGCAAACTTTAAATTTTATTCAAAGTTTCACGACAAAACCAATTCATTTAATAAAATACTGGGCGAACCAGAACATCTGGAATAAAACAGAAGAAAAACAAAAACTAAGAAAAAAGTATAGTTTACCTGAAGACGGTTTTTTAATTGGATCTTTTCAAAGAGATACAGAAGGAAAAGATCTAATTTCTCCTAAATTAGAAAAAGGTCCAGATTTATTAGTTGATGCTATTGAAATGTGGTCAAAAGAAAAGAAAAATTTACATATAGTTTTGGCTGGGTGGAGAAGACAATACATCATTAATCGTTTGACGAATTCTAACATTCCATTTAACTATTTTGAGAAACCAGACCAAAAGACTATTAACGAATTATACCAAACGTTGGATCTATATCCTGTTACTGCTAGATGTGAAGGTGGACCTCAGTCATTAATTGAATGCGGACTGCTAGAAGTTCCAGTAGTCTCAAGAAATGTAGGGATTGCTTCTCAGGTTTTACCTGAATCATCTATATCAGATGACGTAACATCAGCGGTACCTAACGTTCCTAATGTTCAAGAATGGAAACTTCCTCAAGGATATAATCCTTATAGATTATTAATACAATCTATTTAATTTTTATACTATCATCATTATCTAAAATGATTAAAATTGCGATCAATCGTTCTCCTGTTTTAGGACCTTATGGAGGAGGAAATAACTTTGTAAAAGCAGTTTATTCCTCTGTTCCAAATGGCGTAGAATTGACAGATAGACTTACTGATGATGTTAATTTAATTTTTTTAGTAGATCCTCGTCGAGATAAATCTTTTGATATAAATGACGTTGCAAAATTTATATCAAAAAAGAATATTCCTGTAGTTCAACGGATCAATGAATGTGATGCAAGAAAAAACACAGAGCATATGGATCAATTACTGTTACAATGCAGTACGATTAATACAAAAACTATTTTTGTAAGTAACTGGATGAAAAATTATTTTAACAATAAAGGATGGATTTGCAAAAATCAACATGTTTTGTATAACGGCGTTGATGATGAATTTTTTGATTCAAAATTCGTTGAAAAAAATGATAACGTTTTAAAAGTTGTAACGCATCATTGGTCAAACAATTATCTAAAAGGATTTGATGTATACGAATTTTTAGATTATCTTAGCACAAAAAACGACAAAATATCGTTCACATATATAGGAAGAGATAGAGGAACTTTTTCTAATTCAAAAACAATACCTCCGCTAGCTGGAAAAGCTTTAGCTGATGAGTTATGTAAATATGACGTTTATGTCAGCGCCTCGAGGTATGATCCTGGACCTAATCACGTTTTAGAATCAATTGCAGTTGGACTTCCAACATATGTTCATTCTGAAGGCGGAGGAGCAGTCGAATTTGTGGATAAAGAGCATGTTTATAAAAATTTCTTTGAAATTGAACAGATATTATTAAAAAGAAATTTTTTAAAGAATTCTAAAATGCCTCCAAAATGGAAAGAATCGATGGAATCATTTTGGAAAATTATTTTAAGCTGAGGTTAAAAAGTGAATATAACAATTGGAATAACAACGTTTAATCGTTTAAAATACACAAAATCTCTTTTTAACAGCATAAAAGAAATTTCTAATGATAATCAAGTTATCATTGTCGACAATTGTAGCGTAGAATATGGCCTCAAAAAATATCTTGAAGAGCAGAAAAAGAATGGAATTATTCATCAACTATTTTCTAGAAGTCCAAAAGAAAGAAATTGGGTTAATGATGAATACATTGCAAAAAACATTATCATAGAAAATGCAAAACATGATGTAATCTTGTTTCTTCAAGATGATTTGCAGTTTATTGGAAATAAAGAAGCTTTAGAAAAAGTTATAGAAGATTTTTGTTCTTCTAAAGAAATGTTTTCTTTAGAAGTTAACGCAGTTAGAAAATCGACTGTTCAAAATAAATTTAATAAAAACTTGGTAATAAAAAACAAAAATTACAAGTACTATTTGCCATTAGATAATCATTTTCCAACAATGGGTTTTTTTAAAAAAGAAATTTTTGAAAAGTTTGGAAAATATCCTGTTGAGTGGCCACAAACTCAAGAATTTTGGGGAAGATCAGAAGATTGGTACGATTCTAATTTAAAATCTAAACTTCCTGGTTTGCAATTAAATTATTGTAGTTGGGTTCCTTTATTCGCTCCTATATGGAACGATCCTCGAGGAGGATATGCTTTTATTAGAGGCAATAAAAGATATGGACATTATATAGACGCTAAATCTTCCAGCGGAGAATATTATGAAAAAATCTCCGTAACAGAATATACAGAAAAACAAGAATCTTTAATTCCTTTAAGCTTTGTAGATGTATGTCGACCGATAGGCTGGAATTATCAAACTGAAAATGGAGATCAAAAAAAATATCCTCAAAGCAAGGTTTTATTAGAAGGGCCTGAATTAGACTTTTAGTAGTATAGAGAAGTTTATGAATATCTTTATTTTTCCAACTGATGATAGAAGCGGATTAACTTCTATGATCTATCATTACTCAAAACTAGGACACAAAGTATTTGTACCGAAACATGGTACGTTAGGACTTAAATGGGAAAAAATAGCTACATGGCCTATGTTATTATGCAAGTCTTCAATTGATAAAAACAAAAGAAATCTTGATCTTTATCCGTTTCAAGAAAATAATGCGTTTTTTGGAGAAGACTTTTTTCTAAAAACTTTTAAATCATCTTGTTTATATGATGAAGACATATCTTGCGAAATAATAGATTTAAATGAAAAAAATCCTGGAATCGATGTTTTTCATACTTTAAGAGGAGGAGAAGAAAGTTTATTACACTACTTCAAAGTAGCTAATGAATATTTTCCATACGCAAAATGGGTTTCATCAACTATGAATGCATGGAATTCAGATCCAGGAAGTCATCGACCAAAAAATGTAGCAAAGTTTATTCCTGCGAATTATGAAAACAAACATATTGATGTCAACAACGTTAATGTATTTTGTGTGCCCTTTGAAAAAAAGTTATTAGACATTAATCATGAATCTAATGATATTGAAACTTTAGATTTTGCTTCATTTAATCATAATTTTGAGGTAAGACAACCAGATGATTATAAATTTTTCGTCAAAATGAACTTGAATTTAAGAGAAAAAAACATTCAAGAAATAAAAAATTTTGGAGGTAATGTTAGATCTGCAGGAGCTGATATTAGATTTTCTGGAAATAGCGGAGTAACAGGTCACTTTCAAACAATAAACCCCAGACAATCTTATAAGCTAACTTCAAAGTTAAAAGCAGCTGTACACTTTAAGCAAACAGACTGGGGTGGTGGAGTTTTTTATTATTGTTTCAATAGCGAAGTTCCAATTATTACAACTAAAAAGTACGTTTTCATGTCAAACTCAAAGAATTATTTAATTGACAAAATAAACTCAATTATAGTTGAAACGCCAGAAGAAGCAGCAAAAGAAATACAAAAATTATCTTTTGATGAAGATTATGTCAATAAGCTTAAAATTGGGATGATAAATCTTCAAAAAGAATCTTTAAATGATGAATATTGGAAAAATTGGGAAACGTTTGTTGGAACAATAACATGAAAGACACATTAATACTTTTAGTGACATGCACAAAAGAAATTACTAGATTCAAGGTTTTAGAACAAGTTGTAGATAATTTGATAAAACTAGTTGATACAGACACACAAGAAAATTTTTTAGTTTTTGATAACGCATCAACATACCCAGGAAGCATAGAACTTTTGACGTCTTCTTTTAAAAACGTATTTCAAAGTAAGACTAACGCAGGGTATTGGAGTGCAATTTTTTGGTGTATAAATAACTATGAAAAAATGATGAATAAAGATTACAAATATCTTTATATCATTGAATCAGATATTATTCATTTTGATAAAGCTTTTGAAAAACTTCGATTATGCGAAAAATTTTTAGATGATTATGAAGACATCGGGTCCATAAGAACAGAGGAATTTTTAGTTTCAGAAAGAAGCTTATACGATAAAAGAAAACAAACAAAAAATTCAAAAAAGTATGCATGTGTTGTACAACATAATTTTATAGAAAATAAAAATGTAGAATTTGAATTAGTTGATAAAATTAACGAAATATACTCTTGTAATTTTTTGTCTAAACTTCCTTCATTAACTAGAATGAAAACAATAAAAGAAGTATTTTTAGAACTTTCTAAATTAAGAGAATTTTCAGAGTTAGACTATCAAAAACTTTATTACGAAAAATATAAAAAATCTGCAATTATTGACCGAGGAATTTGGCATTCAAAATTAGGAAATGAAAATTCTCATATTGTCATAAATGGAAGCAGAAACCACAATTTGTCTATTGATTATAGACCAACAAGAAATGACAAAATATTAAAAGATTTAGATGTCATTAAGCTTTAAACATTCATTTTTAAAAAAATAAAATAAGAAAATGAAGTATTTGATATTTGGCGGAACTGGGTCATTAGGAAAGAAATTAATTTCTAGGTTTTTGTCTAATGGTGATAACATTGCAGTTTATTCTAGAGATGAAGCAAAACATTGGACAATAAAAAATGAATTATGTAATTCTGAAAATATTGAATTTTTTGTAGGCGATATTAGAGATTATAATAGAGTAAAAGAAGTTATTTACCACTATAAACCTCAAGTTGTAATTATTGCTGCTGCACTTAAACAAGTCGATACTTGCGAATTAAGCCCATTTGAAAGTGTTCAAACAAACCTTTTAGGTACTCAAAATGTTATAAAATCCGTAAAAGAGCTTTCACAAAATTTTAATGATAATTGGAAACTTGAAAAAGTTTTATTTGTTAGCACGGATAAAGCATGTTCTCCCGTCAACGTTTACGGAATGTGCAAAGCAATTTCAGAAAGGTTAGTAACTAGTCAATCAAAAAATGATTCAACAGGGGTTAAATTTTTGTGCACTCGTTATGGAAATGTTCTAGAATCCAGAGGCAGCATCATACCTCTTTTTAAATATCAAGCAGAAAATTCAGACTGTTTAACAGTAACAGATCCAGACATGACTAGATTTGTCATGACGCTAGATGACAGCGTAGATTTAATTGTAGAAGCGTTAAATAATGGTAAAAGTGGAGAGACATGGATACCAAAAATTCCATCAATGATGATAGGAGATCTTGCCGAAATATTCTCTAGTCTTTATAATAAGCCTATCAAGGTAATCGGACTTAGACCTGGTGAGAAAAAACATGAAGACTTAATCAATGATTCTGAATCCGTAAGAACAAAAGACATTAAAACCCACTATGTAATAGGACCTGCTTATCAAGTAGGAACTGAAAAATCTTTTACATATACTAGCGCAGATGATGTTATGTCAAAGCAACAGTTGCTTGAAAAGCTAAAAGATCTTGGCATAATTGATATGCCACTAGAAAAATTTCAGGGTTTAAAGATAGAAGAAATTGCAACAAATAGAAAGTGAAAAATGAAAAGTTATCCTCTTTTTAAAGTTCATATACCAGTAAAAGAATCTTTAGAAAAAATTAAAGATGTATTAGAATCAGGATTCATTAACGAAGGAATTCAAGTTACTGAGCTAACTCAAAAAATGCAAGAATTTTTTGAAACAGAAAAACTAATATTAGTAAATAGTTGTACTTCTGCTCTAACGTTAGCTCTAAAACTATGTGGTGTTGAACCAGGGGATAATGTCATTACAACTCCTATGACATGTGTTGCAACTAATACTCCAATTTATACAATGGGCGCAAATATTGTTTGGGCTGACGTTGATCCAAACAGTGGAATGATCGATGCAAAAGACGTAGAAAAAAAGATCACTGAAAAAACAAAAGCAGTAATGGCAGTCGCATGGGCAGGAACTCCTCCTGAGCTTTCAAAATTAAAAAAAATTTGTAGCGAAAAAAATGTAAAGCTTATTTTAGACGCCGCGCATGCGTTTGGTTCAAAATATAATAATTCGCAAATTCATTCTTGGGCAGACTTCACTTGCTATAGTTTTCAAGCAATTAAACATGTTACTACTGGAGATGGTGGAGCTTTGATATGCTCAAGTGAAAAAGATTATAAAAAATCAAAATCTCTAAAATGGTTTGGTTTAGATAGAGATTTAGCAAAAGACTCTAAAGGAAATTGGAAAGGTCAACAATGGGATGTTGACATCTTAGAAGCTGGTTATAAATTCAATATGAATAATTTAACTGCAGCAATAGGGTTGTCACAATTTCCTTATATCAATAATATAATAAACAAGCATAAACAAAATGCCGCTTTATATGATGGGCTGTTTAAAAATAATAAATTGTTAATTCCAGCAAAAAAGCCAAAACATTCTGAATCTTCTTCGTGGGTGTATACAGTAAAATTAAAAAGTAAAAAAAATTCTAGAGATGAACTTTTAGAAAAACTAAATAAAGAAGGAATTCATGCTGGCGTTGTTCATGTTCCAAACGATAATTATACAGCATTCAAAAAGTTTAAAGTTGACTTACCCGGAGTCAGAGAATTTTCATCTATGCAATTTTCTTTGCCTTGTGGATGGTGGTTGAATGAAGACGATATAAAACATATTGCAAATTTAACTTTAAAAATTTTAGAAAATAAAAAATGACAATCAACATACACGTAACGCTGAGTAATTCTACGTTTCAATATTTTGAATACATGAAACAAAATTACTTAAAAACTGCTACAAAACATAAATTAGGTTTTTATTGTTATTGTTTAGATAATGAAAGTTATATAAAAAGTTCAAATTTTTCAACAGCTATTAAAGTTGAACCAGGAAGTGGAACGTTAGGACATTGCAATGGAATTAAGGTTGCATTATCTAACTTTAAAAACACAGAACTTGAATCGATCGATATTATAGCTGACTCAGACACCGTTATGTTAATGAATGGGTGGGACATCATAACTGAAAATATTTTAAAAGATGTTGGAGTTTTTGGAACTACATATGAAAAAATAGGAGGATATAGTTCTGGCCTTTCAGAAGTTCAAACTTATAAAAATATTCCAAACGCTACGTGGTTTGCAACATCTAAAAAATATGACTTTTCAAAACTAAAAATGAATCCTGAAAAAGGTAATCATTTATTAATTGAAAATGAAGAACTTTCTAAAACATACCAATTGCCTATTGGATATAAACTTTTAAAAGATTCAGGATGGCAAATACCTCAGTATTTAAAATCTAATAATATTCCTTATAAAGGGTTAAGTCAAGAAAAACCTACTGATAATGCAAAAATTGTAAAAACAGGGTTCAATTATCATGAAGAATATCAATTAGATGGAGTTCCATTTTTAGCTCATCAAAGAGGGTCTTTATCTAAAGAGTTTAGAAAACATGAGTTATCAAAATCATTTTATGATGTTCTTGATCAGTATTTTCAAAACGATATTTTAAAATGAAAAAAAATTCAAAGATGCTATTAAGAGAAGTTGTTCATGAAGATCATGAATGGTTAGTTGAACTGCACAATGATCCAGAAGTTTTAAAAAATTTAACTAATCCAAATCCTATAACTTTAAATCAACATTTATCTTGGTGGGAAAAAATATCAAAAGATAATTCTCAAAAAAGAAAAATATTTGAAATAAACTCTGAAAGAGTAGGATTTACTAAGTTTTATAGTATAGATCTTACTAATAGAAATTGTGTATTAGGAGCAGATATTCATAAGAATTTTAGAGGTAAAGGATATGCAAAGTTCATGTGGTCGTTAATGTTAGATCATTGTAAAGAAATCGGACTTCATAGAGTAAGTTTAACAACTGCAGAATACAACCTAATAGGTCAAAAAGTATATAAGAATCTTGGTTTTATAGAAGAAGGTAAGTTAATTTCTTCTTTATATAGAGATGAAAAATTTTTTGATCAAATTTGTATGTATAAAATTTTATAAAAATTTTGCTTGGAGAAATAAATGAAAGTTTTTGTAGGAACAATGGAGTGTGGAGAAAATGAATTTGAGAAATGTAAAGAATCAATCTCAACGCAAGTAGATGTTCAAATAACACATTACATTGTTTCAAACCTACCAGAAAAAGAAGCACATGAAAAACTTTTTTTAGAATGGAACAGAGTAAAAAAAGACTATGATTTGTTTTTAAAGGTCGACGCAGACACAGTATTGTCTCATAATTTAGTTATAAAAACTTTTGTCGAACTTTTTAAAAACAATGATAAGTTAACAGGAGTTCAAGCGTGGCTTCATGACTACATGACTGATAGCATGATATACGGTCTTACATGTTTAAAAAACACTGTTTTAGTAGCTACAAATGTGAATAAATTGTATCCTGATAGAGTTGACTCAGGTCATAATGTTGTAATTCGAGGAGACCAACTTCCTAAAGAATTAATTCCTGCAGGAAAGCATTGTTGGTTTCCATCTGAAAAACAATCATTTCATTATGGATTTCACAGAGGTAAAAAAAATCAACCTGATATCTTTAATAATGTATATTCAGCTTGGGAAAAAAATGATTTTGATAAAATAAGAGGGTTGTGTTTATTAGGGTTTAATCTTTCATCAAAATATAATGATGTTGATTATTATGATGATGATTTTCAAAATGCTTTTAATTTTTGTATAAAAAATTATTCAAAGGAATTTATACTAAATGAAATTAAATCTTCACGTCATTATTGACGATTATCAATACGTAAAAAACAATTGTTTTCAACATCAGTTATTTAAGACTTTACAAAATGAAACAAATATGACATTTAGTACGATGTCAGACGTTAACTTAAGGAATAAAATTCCTTCATGCGATAAAATTTTATCTTGCTTGAAATTAAGAACTTTAGATAAAAATATTCATATAATAAAAAAGTATCTCAATGATAAAGAAATATTCATATATGAACAAGATCCTTGGGAATCTTTTAAAGATGATTCTCCATATAAAGGATCATATAAAAAAATTTATGATGAATTGAATGTTAAATCTTTTTTAAATACATCAAAATGGTGGAGTGACTTTATAAATGATAAAGGAATAAAGTCTACATTCGTAAAAATGTGGGTGTTACCAGAATATTGTTCTTCTACTCCATTATGGAAAAATAGAGAAATTGATATAGGATTTTGTGGTCAAATTCATCCTTATAGAAAAAAATTTTTTGATTTTTTAAAATCAAAAAACATTAATGTAACAATTCTAAAACAATCTTCTTACGAAGGATTTTTAGAAAATTTGTCTAAAATAAAAATTTTCATACATAATGAACAAGTAGAATGGATAGTAGATTCAAAAAAGCTTCAAGCAAATGCATTATGGGTAAAAGATATTGAAGCTGCATCTAGAGGATGCATAAGCATTAGAGATTATGAAAAAGAACACGAAAATTACGCTAACAACATTACTTCAATTTTAACTTATAAAAATTTTGAAGAATCAATTCAACTAATTCAAAAAACATTAAATGATGTCGAAGAAACTCAATCAAAAATTAATTCTTCAGTAGAATTCATAAAAAATGATGAAGGGTGGAAATCTGTTCTTAATGCAATTAAATGAACTTTAATTTTTTTTAGATTATATAAAATCTATGAAAAAAAATAAGTCAATTGCTGTAATTGGTCAAGGATTCGTTGGCGGGTCATTAACGACAGTTTTTTCAGAACGTGGTTTTGATGTATACGCGTATGATAAGGCAAGAAAGTATGTAAGAGGATCGCTACCAAGTCATGGAGATTCCGTTGCTGGTTATCCTGGGTCCATTGCAGAATTAATTCACGATAATGAGGAAGGTGGAACACCAGGTTTTTCTAAAATTTATTTTGTATGCCTTCCTACGCCTATGTTTGAAGATGGATCTGCAGATCTCAGCATCGTAGAAGGAACTCTGAAAGAATTATCAGAAGTTTCTGGAGAAAGAATTGCCGTAGTTAAATCAACGGTCCCACCAGGGTCTGTCGAGATGTGGAATAAAAAGTTCGCTGAAACAGGATTGAAAGTTATTTTTAATCCTGAGTTCTTAACAGAAGCAAATGCTGTTGATGACATGCGAAACCAAAATAGAATCATCCTTGGCGGTCCTCGTCCATGGATCAATAAGGTCAAACAAGTTTTTGAGGCAGCGTTTCCAAACGTTCCAATCATTAAAACATCAAGCACCACTGCTGAAATGGTAAAGTATGTAACGAACATTCATCTAGCAGTGAAGGTCGCTCTTGCTAACGAGTTTTATCAAATTTGTCAAGCTTTGGACTCTTCAGGAGCAAACATCGACTATGATAAGGTAATCGAATATGCCACACTCGACAAGCGGTTGGGTAGCTCACATTGGAAAGTCCCTGGACCAATGCCAGCAGACGACACTGGAGAGCCGGCTTTTGGCTTCGGCGGAAGCTGTTTTTGTAAGGATATTAATGCATTGATTAGCATTGCTAAAACCTTAGGAGTAGATCCAAAAGTTATGAGTGCTGCATGGAACAAAAATGTTGAAGTTCGTCCGCAACGAGATTGGGAAAAGTTAGTTGGACGAGCAATCTCAAAGAAACCAAAAGATTGAACTAACAATTAAGAGGGTGTTACTATCACATAATGCAAGAAGTAATACCCTCATTTGAGGTACTACCGACGGGAAAACAACACGTTTCATTTTCAGAAGTTAAGCTCTGGAAAGAGTGTTCGTATCGTCACAATTTAGTTCATATCAAAAAAGTCGATCTTTCGAAACCATCTCCCGTATTAGACTTTGGTACGGCTGTTCACGCTTCATGTGAGCACTACCTACTGACTCGCGAGATGAAACCTGAGATTGCTTTCGAGCATATGGAGAAAGCCTGGGCGAAGTACGAAGGAAATCCAGACTTTTCTCCAGCATCTCTTGCAAAAGCTAAGTCAGAAGCTGCTCTAATTCTCTCAGAAGTTCCAAAGTTTTTAGATGATACTTTCCCCGAATGGGACGTCGTCGCCGCCGAGCATCAACTTTATGAAGCGGTTGAAAATCATCCTCATGCTTTTAAGGGTTTCATCGACGGTGTCATCAAGGCAAAAGGTAAACGAGGAGAGACGATCTATTGGATCCTCGACTGGAAAACAACGCCGCGCGGGTGGTTTAGAGAGAAGCGCAGCGATGACATGGTAAAAGCTCAGTTGGCTCTTTATAAGAACTATTGGTGTCAAAAAAACCCGACAGTTCCCATGAAAGACGTCCGCTGCGGTTTTGTGCTTCTCAAGAAGGCAGCGAAACCTGGTGATCACTGCGAGTTATTTTCAGTTTCTCTTGGGGAAGTTCCTATCAAGCGATCTCTTAAAGTCGTTAGCAATATGATAACGTCTGTAAAAAGAGGTATTGCTCTAAAAAACCGTGATGCATGTACGTGGTGTGAATTTAAAAATAGTGAACACTGCACTTAAAATATTACAAATTTTTCAAAAGTTAGTAATATAACGACATGCAGAAAAAAACAGTATTAATGCTTTCAGACCATCCACTAAGTTCAAGTGGGGTAGGTACACAAGCTAGATGGTTAATTCACGGATTGATCGCTACTGGAAAATGGAAGTTTAAGTGTTTTGGTGGCGCTGTTAAACATGAAGATTATAGAACGGTTGTTGTTAATGATGATTTTATAATCAAACCTACCAACGGATTCGGCGACAGAAATATGTTACGTCAGGTTTTAGCTACAGAAAAGCCTGACGTTTTATTACTTTTTACAGACCCAAGGTTTTTCATTTGGGTCTGGGAAATGGAAGATGAAATTCATCAAGTATGCCCAATAGCATACAATCATCTTTGGGACAACTACCCATGGCCAGACTTTAACAAGGTTTTGTATGAATCTACTGATTTAATAAACTGTATCAATTGGCCGACGTATGATATGGTAAAATCTAGATTTCCTGAAAAAACTAATTACATCCCTCATGCAATTCCAAAAGAAATTTATCATCCGCTTTCAGAAGAAGAACAAAAGAAATATAAGACTTCATTATTAGGAAAAGAAAAACTAGATCATTTTACTGCTCTTTTTGTTTCAAGAAATGCTAGAAGAAAAATGCCATCTGACATACTCGTCTCTTGGAAAAAGTTTATTGATCAATTAAAAGAAAAGCATGGACATACAAAAGCAACGCTTGTAATGCATACAGAACCATTAGACCCTGAAGGTCCTAACTTGTTGCATGTTGTTGACATGTTAGGAATTAAAGATCATGTTATCTTTTCAAAAGATAGAATAGAGTTTAAAGATATGAACAAACTCTACAATGCTTGCGATACAGTAATTAACCGTAGTTGCAATGAAGGATTCGGATTGTCAACTCTTGAAGGAATGATGTGTGCAAAACCAATCATTGCAATCAAAACAGGAGGGTTGACCAGACAAGTAGAAGATCATGAAACAGGAGAACAGTATGGAATAGCTTTAAATCCAGATGCTAGTTCCCTAGTAGGAAATCAATTAGTTCCTTACATTTATGAAGACTATATTACTCATGATACGTTAACAAACGCATTTATGAAAATGTATGAGTGGGGACCAGAAAAGAGAAAACAAGTTGGTCAAAGAGCTTTTGAACATGCACAAAAAGATTATGACATTGAAAATGTAATCTTACAATGGGATAAAACTTTAACTGACTTGTGCGAAAACTGGAAGCAAAATTACAAAAGCTGGAGTCTTACTGGAATTTGAAATGAAAAAAGTAATTTTTAGAGGTCCTGCTTTAACTCAATCAGGGTACGGAGTACATAGTCGACAAGTCGCAAAATGGTTATTGTCTAGAAGTGATATCGATGTTAAGTTTTTGTTAACTCCATGGGGAGATACTCCTTGGATATTGGATAGAGACAAAGATGGAGGTCTTGTTTCAAAAATAATGGAAAGAACTGTCAGCCCAGAATATAAAGCTGACGTTTCTATTCAACTACAATTACCAAACGAATGGGATCCAAATCTTTGTAAGATTAATATCGGAATTACAGCAGCCGTTGAAACAGACGTAGCAAACCCAGCTTGGGTTTCAAGTTGTAATAAAATGTCTTGTGTTGTTGTGCCATCGTTACATGCTCTTTCCAGCCTTAAAAATACTGCTGAACTTCAAACGCCGTCGTATGTAATTCCTGAATCATTTCCAGAAGAAATTTTAACTTCAAAAAAAGAAATAGATTTATCAACCGTCGATACAACATTTAACTTTTTATTGTTCGGCCAGATGACAGGAAACAACCCATTTAATGATAGAAAAAATCTTCTATTTACCATTAAATGGATTTGTGAAACATTTTCTAAGGATGAAGATGTAGGAATTGTTATAAAAACTAACGCCGGTAGGAACACTCTAATAGATAGAAACATAGTTCTAAGAAATCTAGAAGGATTATTAAAAGAAGTAAGAAAAACTAAGTTTCCAAAATTCTATCTTTTACATGGAGACATGAATGATGAAGATGTGTCTGCAATATACAAACACCCGAAAATAAAAGCTTTAGTTTCTTTAACGAGAGGAGAAGGTTACGGATTACCTCTTCTTGAAGCCGCCGCTGCTGGATTACCTGTTATCGCAACGGGGTGGTCTGGCCACATGGATTTTATGAATCATGTCAAGTTTATTAACATAGACTATGAGCTAAAGCAAATACATTCAAGCAGAGTTGATGAAAAGATCTTTGTAAAAAATGCTAAATGGGCAGAAGCAGTAGAAAAAGATTTTAAGAAAAAAATATTAAAGTTCAAAAGTGCTCCAAATGCTCCTAAAGAGTGGGCAGAACAAGGAGCAAAAAAAATAATTGAACGTTATAGTCATTCAGAAATTTCTAAAATTTATGATGAAAATCTTTCAAAATATTTAACATGATATATCTTTTACTAATAACAAATCTTATCACTTTATTTTCTTTACTAACAATGATAAAAAAATCGCTAAAGTTAGTAGAACAAATAGATGAGATAGGATCGCAGATTGAAGAATCTTTAGACATCATAGATAAGTCTTACCAAGACGTGTCTAGGCATCTAAAATCTCCAGTTTTATTTGATGATCCAGTCGTTATATCGATGGTAAAAGACGTAAAGAATGCTAGAGAAGCTATGTTGTTAATAGCGAACAAGGTAATTGTACCTTTCGAAAAAGAAAAAGAAGATGGGATATTATCGTGACGACTGGAAAAAGTAAAAGAACTAATAAAAAATTTTTAAAAAACAAAGAAGTGAAGTCAGATCCACAAAATCCAAAGTTTTATTTTACGAATGAAACTCAACAGGCTATCGTGGGGTTTCAAAAATCTTCAGATAGAAAAGTAAGAGAAAAGCTATATGTTGAAAAGATATTACCGGCTTTTGAAAAGCTAGTAGAAAACTTAATCAATATTCATAAATTTAGTGGGTTGCATGACACATATGAAGATTTAAAAAATGATTGTGTCAACTTTCTATTTGAAACAATTCATAAGTTTAATCCGACCATGGGAACAAACGCATTTTCTTATTTTAATGTCGTCGCAAAAAATTGGTTGATTATTAAAACCAAACAAAAAGTGCAAAGAGGAAGAAGAGATGTAAGCATAGATGACCCTAAAGGGTTAAGCAATTCAGAAATTCAAATTGTAGAAGAAAGAAGAATGATTCCATCTCAAGACTATTTTTTGGAAAACTCTGAAAATGTAGCAGAGATATTGAAGATGATGTATGAAATACGTTCTAGAGTCAAAGTTGAAAACGAACTTCTTTGCATTAATTCTGTCATAACGATATTCGAAAACATAAACGACATTGACATTTTAAACAAAAGCGCAATTCTCTTATATATAAGAGAACTTTCAGGGTTAAGTCCCAAACAATTGACAACGTCGATGCAGGCAGTAAAAAAACACTACAATAAACTAAAAGTGGAACAGGTTTTGAATTATTAAATAATTTTTATATGACAAGAAAGAGGAAATATCGATATGTCTGACGATGACGTAGATGTTACCCAAACAGAGATTGTTGAAATACCTGATAGAAGCATAAAAGATAGGATTAAAGACTTTAGCGGTCTTTTAAATCAAATTGAATCTATAAACGATAAGAAAAAACAACTGTGGAAAGAAATTTATGAAAATGCAATTTGTGATCGACAAAATGCATATATCATGTTCACAAAACTTGTGATGATCGTTCAAGACAAGAGCACTGAGCATGCAGTACATGGAAGAACTATTTCTTCTTATATAGAGAGAATGAGTAAAGCTAACGACCAATTAATAAAATTAGCAGAGCTTGTTGCTCGAGCAGAAGCAGCTTCTGAATCTATCGATCCAGATGATTTGTTTAATAAAATAAAGAATTAATATGTCTATAACAACCAAGCTAGCAGAAAATAACTTTTATAGAGACAATTACTTAGATACTATTTATAATTCTTTACAAAAGAATTCAATAAATCTTCCTCCTGTTTTTCAGCGTTGGGTTGTTCTTGAAACTATTTTTGATCCAATGTTGATTGACATAGACAAAATTTCTCAATTAGAAAATCTATATGGTGAAATAAAAAATTCTAAATATGCAATAAACACCACGCTCCCTAGAAATTCAATTCTAGCAAGACAAGTTTTTAATTCAAGATTAGGAAATAAAGTTATTACTAACATGTTTTTATTTCCTTTGTTTCCTTCTGCGTTAGCAATGCCGTGTAAACCAGGAGAACATGTATGGGTAATGTTTGAATTGTTAACACAAAAACAAACATTAGGATATTGGGTGTGTTCTATAGTCGGTCCTCATCATATAGATGATGTAAATCATGCGCATCATCCAAGAGAATTTGATAGAACGTTCTTATCTTCAGAAGATAATTCTGATGCATCAACAAAACATCAAGAAAAAGTAAAAAAACCAAGATACCATTTCAAGAATGGTGTGTATGCAAAAGTTATAGAAAATGAAGAACCGATAATTTATCCTGAAACTGGATTTGTGTTTGGAGATTCTGAAGAATACGAAAGAATGATGACTTTATCTGACGCAGCAAAAGCGTCAGTGTATGAATCAGTTCCTAGATTCAAAAAAAGGCCAGGAGATATAGCGTTAGAAGGAAGCAACAACACACTAATAGTATTAGGAAGAGATAGAACTGGAAACGTTGCAAACTATTCTAGTACTGATGAAGAGCAAAATTTTCTCTCTGTTGATCAAACTGATTCTATTTTATCTAAAAAAAATGCAGGATCAATTGACATAGTTGCAGGAAGAGGCCAAAAACCTGAAACATCAGGAAGAAAAGTTATTAACCATCTTCAAAACGAAGAGCTAGCAAAAGACAAAACATCAGCAACTCAATTATCTAGTGAAGGAGATCCTGACTTTTTTAATGATAGAAGCAGAATTTATATTTCTCAAAACACTAAAGTTGATGAAGGTTTACTTTTAGTACAAAAAAACTCTTCAAGAAATCCTAAAGTTCTTGATTCTCCGAATGGTGATGCAGGAATAATCATTAAATCAGATAAAGTAAGAATTTTTGCAAGATCAGACGTTCAAATTTTAGTAACTGGATTTACTGAAGAAAGTGTAGAATATCCAGCTGGAGATTATGAACCAGGATTATCAAATGATCCAGATCAAAAATTATCTACAAATAACATAAAAACTCAAAATCAAGACACAAAAAGTTGGGCATCTATTACTATAAAATCGAATGGTGATATCGTTTTTGAACCATCAGATAAAGGATACATCAAACTAGGAGGAGAAGATGCGAATCGAGGAATTGTTTGTTCATCACAACCTGTTATACCTTCTAATGGAGGTGTAGCAGGAACTCCTATAATGACTGATGGAGGAGGGTCTTTTGCTGGATCGATGAATCCATCCCCGGCCGGAAACATACCAGCTCTTCCACAAACTGCAAATATGGATTTAGGCACTTTCGCAAATAAAGTTTTAATCAAATGATGAGGCAATATGGCTGCGCAACAACATGTAGGAATTTTAGATAAGAATAAAAAGCTAACACAAGAAGCAAAAGAAAGCTTTATTTCGCAAGTTCTATTGATTCTTGAATATGGTACCGAAAACATACCTGCAGATAAAAAACCTCCAATACCTTTTCCTGAAAAAATAGAACCATCTCCAAATTTTAAAAACATAAAAGACGTCGATTATCTAAAAGATGAAAAAAAATATCCTGGATTTCATAAAACTTGGATAACTAGGTATGAAAAACTAGCGAACGATTTAAACTTAAACCCAAATTATAGCTTTTTGCCTGCATTTGCAGATCCTATCTCTTTAGCAAAAGATGCGTTTAATGTTGATATTCCTCCTATAAGTTTTCCCGGAGGATACATGCCATATTTTACTGGATTGCTACCTGCTAAACTTATTGGGAATTTAATAAATGAAGGAAAAACTGACTTTTTATCTCCGACGGGGCCAGCGAATCTTATAAAAACAATGGTGGAAAAAAAAGCTCCACCGCCTCCTGTCGTACCAGCTCCTCCAATAATTATCCCCCCTGCAATGCCACCTGGTTTTTCATTACCAAAACCAGACATTAATTTTAACGTCGATTTAACTCCAGATCAAATACTTGCAAATTCTCCAAAGCCTCCTGAAGTCGTATTTTCATCTTTATCAAAAAAAGAATTCGCAGCAGTTGAAAACATCCCTAAAATCGTTGTTGAAATTATAGGAAAAATACCAAGTTTAATTGGAAAACTTAATGATCCAAAAAAAGTTGTTGGAGAAGTAGCTGTTATTGTAAAAAAATCAGGAGTTATGGGCCCGCCACCAAAAGAATTTTCGTTTTTAGAAAAAGCAGCTGATGCAGTTTTAACAGTAAAACTTGCAGAAATGTTTATCGTTGCAACTCTTGCAACTACGATAGGCTCTGCTCCTGGATCTGCTACAACTGGAATAACTCAAGTGACCAGTGCAAATGAACCTGAAAAAAAATATATTCCCATGCAGCCTGTTCAGGAGAAAGTAAAAGAGAAAAAAATGACTCCTGGAGAAAAAGCTAAAAGGTATGGAATAGGTCTTGGAGGATCTTATTACGGTTCATCTAACGATGGACATACAAGCGAAAGAGAAAGATATCTATCAGGACTTTTTTATGCTGAAAATTATTACAGAAGTTATCCAAAAGGAAGTTTAAATGTTTATGGGGAATTTGTTACCGACGATCCTAAAAATGTCATCTCTCCTAATAATCTCAATTCAGGGCGTCTTTATTCTGAACAATCAAACGAAGTTCAACGTGATGCAACTCCAGTTATAGATAATACTGGATTTTTTAAGCAAGCAGAAAGAGCTGCTGGTGAATTGTCTTCATGCGGAATGTTCGTAAGAGGTTGTCTTCAAGCAGGAGGAGCAGCAAATAGATTTTTTGTTTCCATGTATGCAGCAGGAAAAGCCATACAAATCCTTATTAACATAGGAATAATGAGAAATTACAGATGGGTATCTGAAACTTGTGTGCACCCAAATTATGAATACAACTTTGAAAATCCTAAAGGTGGCCGTGCAATTATAAATGATTTGTACGATATAAAACTAGATGATAAAGGTCTAATACAAATTACGCCTAGAGACTCTAGCACTCAAATACCAAACGTACAAATAAATGCTCAAGCGAAACATCAGTCAAAAACAAAAACGCCGAATACTGCCAATACTACTGTTGGAGATATAGAACGACTTTTAAATAAACATGCAGGAGCAAACTGCATTTATAATATTTACGAGAAAGGCCAAGCAGCACCAAAACAAGATGAATTTAGAACAGATTGGAGTTTAAACAAAAATTTAAAACCAAACATGTATTGGCTTGAACCTTACTTAAAACCTAGAGATAAAAGATCACTTCTTTGGGGATTTGAAATAGGAGAAATGTTAAAAGACCCTCAATCAAAAGATTCAGGATTTCCTGCGTTACAACAAGGTGATGCAATTTTAATCAATAAATTGGGTGCCGGACAAAAATATCCACATTCTCATTGGATTATGAATGGAGAACACGTGATATTAGTTACTGAGGATAGACAACATGGGTATGAATTTAGTCCTGCAGATACAAATAAAAAAGTGTGGCATCCGCGCCTGAAAAATCCAATCATTGGAATTGAAGGAGGGGCTCTTGATGATTACAACACGAAAGAAGTTCCTAAAGCTAAGACATTTAAAAAAGACAACGACACATCAGAAAAAGCTTTTAGAGCTATGCTAAAACGTGCAATTGACACGCCCGACACGTCTGATACAAAAACGTGGAAATATCAAGAATTGTACAATGGAATATCAAAAGATAAACATGATGAGATGATTGCTGCGTTCGAAAGCAAAGGAGAATATACTCTCTACCTGTTTGTTGAAATTCCAAAACCTTCAGCAATATTACAATGTATATATGACAGAGGAGAATATTCTCCTTCTCCTCCTTATCAAGGCACTACACGAAACAATTATAGTGATGAAGCAACCATGTGTTCATTTTTTGTTGGAACAAGTAACATGGCTAGATCAAATCCAGCATTAAATTCATCCAATGTAAACAATTTGGAGCCTATAGGAGTTTCCGCAAGAGAAAGAAAAATCATTGCAATTTTTAAAACAAACAATTATTGTAATGAAGCTGAAAATCTAGGTCCTTTAGCTCCCATAGCAATAGAATACATGGACGATGTCAAACATAATTCAGTTTCTACATATTTTAAATCAGAAAGCGTTTTTAATGTATTTGCATTTGATTCATTCCCTGGAAAAGTAGCATCATATCGACCAAAAAAGTGATATTACGTTTTTATCAATCTTTTTGGGGTATGAAGAATCATTAAAATGATATTTACCGTTGGGTATTGAATGTCCTCTTATAAGTTTAAAAGCACCGGAAGAACAGCTTCAGTAATAGAATCTGAAACAATTCTATCTACGGTCTTACCGATAGGCATAAAAACCCCGTTAAGAATAGATGAAAAAAATATTTTTGCAATGCATTATAACCTTGCAGATCAAGCTCATGATAATTTAAAAAATCTATTATTAACTAATTGGGGAGAAAGACTTGGACTATATGAATTTGGTGCAAATTTAAAAGAATTAACTTCAGAATATACGAATATAGATTCTTTTGATGAAGAAGCAATCGTTAGAATAAGAAATGCAGTAACCAAGTGGATGCCATTTATTATATTAAAAAACTTTGCTTCATTTGTTGATAGAGAACAAAATCAGCACGTTGGAATATTAAAAATAGCAATAACATATGACATTCCAAGTTTAGGTGTACAAGATAAAGCTCTTCGAATATCGATGTATGTGACGTAAAATGGCAAAAACAACATTAAAACAGTTTAGAAACAGAAGTTATCTTGCAAAAGATTTCGATGCTTTGCGAGCAAATCTTGTTCAATATGCTAGGCTTTATTATCCAGATAAAATACAAGATTTTTCTGAAACTTCTTTGGGCGGATTACTTCTTGACATGGCAGCATATACAGGAGACGTCATGTCATTTTACATGGATCATCAATATAATGAGCTAGATCCAGATACTGCTATTGAAACTTCAAATATTGAAAAACTTATTCGAAATGCAGGTGTTCCGATAACGGGAGCATCACCAGCAACAGTAGACGCTACTTTTTATATAGAAGTACCAGCGATATTATCAGAAGTTGAAAAAAAGTATGTTCCAAATCCAATTTCTTTACCCATAGTAAAAACAAATTCTATTTTTACATCAATAAATGGAGTTAATTTTATACTTCTAGTAGACGTTGATTTCTCTAAAAAAGACGTTAATGGAAATTATAGCGCAGAGATTAAAGTTTCAAAATTAAACCAAAATGGAACTCCTAATACGTTTACAATGGCATTAAACGGTTTATGCATTTCTGGAATTCAAACAACCGAATCATTTAATTTAGGTAAATTTTCTCCATTTAAAACAATCACATTGTCACAAAATAATGTTACTGATATTTTAACAGTAAATGATTCTTTAGGAAATGCTTACTATGAAGTAAGCAGTTTAACCGAAGACATAGTCTACAAAAATGTTGTAAATACATCTAGCGATTACAACGAAATATCTGATTCTTTAAAAGTTGTGCCAGCTCCATATCGTTTTGTTAGCGTTGTAGACTTAGGGTCTAGATCTACAACTTTGATTTTAGGAGGAGGAGACGATGCTAACATTGATGATGATGCAGTACCTGACCCTTCAGATTTTGCAATATCGTTTCCTTATTCAAAAACGTTCTCAAGAACATCAATAAATCCCTTGCAATTATTAAAAACTAGGACTTTAGGAGTTTATTCTCCAAATTCGATATTGTCAGTTACTTATCGATATGGAGGAGGATTAAGTCATAATATTCCTCCCAACAACCTTACTACTGTAACTCAAGTTTCTTTGGAATTTCCATTAAATCCAAGGTTGGAAATAATGAATTTTGTAAGAAAAAGCTTTTCTGTAACAAATCAAAAAACTGCAACAGGTGGTGAAGATTCACCTAGCATCAATGAGTTAAAGTCCCTTATACCGTCTATACGAAATTCTCAAGAAAGAATTGTTACAAGGGAAGATTTGCTAGCAAGAATCTATACGATCCCATCTAATTTTGGTCGGCCATTTAGAGCAGCTGTAAGATCAAATCCGACGAATCCGCTATCAACGCAACTTTTTATAATTTGTAGAGATTCTTCATCTAGATTGATACATGCTCAAGATACTTTAAAAGAAAACATAAGAAAATATTTAGCACCTTATCGTTTGATTACAGACGCTATTGATGTTTTAGACGTAAAAATAATCAATTTATCTTTTCAATTTGACGTATTAATTGATCCATCTATAAATCAGCAGATCGTATTGCAACAAATCATTAGTTCATTAGTAAACCAGTTTAATGTAACTAAATTCTATATTGACCAACCAATAATTTTGTCTGATGTTCAAAATATAATTTATACTACGACCGGAGTTATATCAGTAACAAACATGGAATTTAGAAGCGTAAATGGTATTGTCAATGGACGACAATACAGCGACGCTAGCTACGATATAAAAAATAATATAAGAAAAGGTTTGTTATATCCTCCAGAAGGAGGAATTTTTGAGTTTAAATATCCTGAATTTGATGTTATAGGAAGGACTGCTTTGTAACCATGTATAAGATATTGAAAGCAGATAAAGATTCGTACATAACGAATAGATTTATAAAAATAGCAAGTTCAGGTTCTTTTAGAACAGGATCTAACATCGGCGCCGCCGGAACTTTAGATTTATTTAAACTTTATGGAGTCACATTTGCAAATAATGACACAAATCTACCAACCCTAGAATTAAGTAGATTGTTGATTCATTTTGACTTACAACCTGTAAGGGATTTAATTTATTCAAACTCTATAAACATTAATCATGATACTTTTAATTGCACATTAAAACTTTTTGACGTTTATGGAGGTCAAACTACGCCTTCAAATTTTGATGTTTCTGTATTTCCTATGTCAAAATCTTTTGATGAAGGAGTCGGAAGAGACGTAGTTTATTATTCTGATTATGATTCGTGCAATTTTGCTTCCGCATCACGCGGTGTAAGTTGGGAAATTTCCGGATCAGGAAAAGGTGGAGGAGCAGAAGAAATTTGTGATTACATAACTGCATCAGCTAATTTAGGCGTAGCTAGTTTTGAAGTTTCTCAACATTTTTCTACAGGAGAAGAAGACCTGAATGTTGACGTGACCAAAATCATCTCTGCAACTTTAGCTGGAATCCTTCCAGATAGAGGATTTAGATTATCATTAAAACCATCTCTTGAAAATGATTCATATTCTTACTTTGTAAAAAGATTTTCTAGTAGAACTGCTTATGACTCAACAAAGCATCCTCAGTTAATCATTAAATATGATGATTCTATTCAAGACGATTCTCAAAATTTAAGATTTGATCAACATTCTACGATATTCTTAAGAAATTATCTTCATGGAGAACCTGCAAATATAGCTAGCGGGTCATCCTCTACGGAAATAACGGGATCAAATAGTTTATTATTAAAACTTGTTACTGCGGTATCAGGAAATGGTAGCTATTCTTTAATATTTACTGGATCTCAATATTTCGATGGTTTAAATTATTATCCAGGAATATATTCTGCATCTTTTACGATATCACAAACAAATCAAACTTTATATAAAGAGTTGCAACATTCAGGTTCTGTGACGTTTACTCCTGTGTGGTTGTCTCTTGATGAATCAATACCATACTTTACTGGAAGCAAATTGATTGTCTATCCAGCACAAAGATCTAATTCTGCAATAGACTTTAAGAATTATGTTATTAGCACTTCTGGTCTGCAAAATTTGCACAGAACAGATGAAAAAGTTTTTGTTAGGGTCAACATATTTGATCACACATCACCTATAATCAAATTAGTAAAAAGACCGATAGAATTATCTGGCATCGTCATAAGAAAAGCGTATTATCAAGTTAGAGATGTTTTAACGAATGAAATAATTTTATCTTTTGATGAAAAGCATGGATCAACAAGGATTAGTAGCGATTTTGATGGGATGTATTTCAATTTAGACGTTTCTAATCTTTTAAAAGAAAGAAGTTATGTAATAGACGTCATGCTGGTTTTAGGTGGAACAAAGAAAACGTTTAAATCGGTTTCAAACGTTTTTAAAGTTAGCGATACTCAGGTCGTTTAAAAATGTCGAATTATAATCAATCGCAATATGTCCCTTCATTCTTAAAGACTGCTCTTCAAAATGGAAGATCGATATCTTTAACTTATGCTGACGTTTCAGGATCAAATGTAGAAAATCAAAATTCTTTCGGATATTCTATAGAAGGAACAGGACTAAAATCTACTCAGCAGTTGAATGTTGACTGGTCAAGATTTGAAAATCACACGTTTTTTATGTCTGCAGAAGCTAAAGTAAATTTAGCATTTGAACAGATTATCAACGGATTTCCATTTGATGGTAATCGTTTAGAGATAGAAAACTTTTTCTCTAATTTAACAGGTTTTGACAAATGGGTTTTTGATAACTTTCCAAAGTTTAAAGGACAGCTACATTTCTCAGGAACTCAATTAATAGAAACGTTGCCGACTAAAGGAACGTACATAAAAATAAAAGATATACCAGGGTCATTATTCCCAGGGCTAAGCCCAAATGCAACCGCAGAATCATCTATAATAAATCCTGAAAACAATAAATCTTTAAGCATAGAAATGCAATTAAAAATTCCTGAAATTGCAACCAATGGAACCCAGGTTATATTACAAAAAATTAATCCTGATGACAATCATGGATTTTCTATACGTTTAAACTCGACAGTATCAACTTCTATAGTACAGACAGTTTTTGATGTATTTTCTGGATCTTCAAGCATGTCTGTGTCGACAAATATAAACAAAGGTGAATTTAATCATTTATGTTTTATACTTGATAGAGACTCTGCATTCCATAATTTAAAAATCTATAATAAAGAATCATTAGTAGCTACGTCTGCAACCCAAGCAAAAATTAATGATCTAATGATAAGTTATTCAGATCTATTAGTAGGAAGCGGCTCAAGTTATAAAGTCTTAGGATCTACAATTACACCTCAACAAACGTTATCTGGAAGCATTGATGAGCTTAGAATATTTCATTCTGTTCGATCAATTGAACAGATGAAGTCTTATGCTAAAAAATCTATCTATTCTTCTGATGACTTAAAGTTGTATTATAAATTTAATGAACCACCTCCGCCATTATCTCCTGTCTCAAGCGATTTAGTAAATTCAATAGTCTTAGATAGCTCAGGAAATGCATTACATTCATACATTTCAAATTTCACTGGAAGTTTGAGACAGAATGCAGAAGATGATGTTGACAGCAACATGATATATGAAAAACATAGCTTGTCACCCATCCTTTTTCCTGCGCATGAAGATGTAATAGCTTTAAATTTACAACTATTGACTAGCGCTTCTAGCTATGATGAAGAAAACCCTAATATTATCACTAAACTTATTCCCAAACATTATTTGCTGGAAGGAAGCGCTTCTGAAGGATTAGTGTCAGAAGATCAAAATGATCGAACTCCATATGGCGGAAATGGGATACCCGGTCAAGGAGAATTAAATAACGTTCAAGTAATGCTTTCTCTTTTATATATTTGGGCAAAGTTTTTTGATGAAATTAAATTATTTTTAGATTCATTTAGTGCTTTAAAAACAGTAGATTACGATTTAAACAAAAGCATTCCCAATAACCTTTTGTTCGATATTGCAAAACATTACGGTTTTTTCATACCTCCCCTTTTTACTTCATCAACGATAGAACAGTATGTTTCAACTGAAAATATAGATCCTTTGATAAAAGGAAATGAAAATTTGTCTCTTCAATCGGTTCAGCATGAAATATTAAGAAGAATTTTAATAAACTTGCCATCAGTCGTTCGTTCAAAAGGAACGCAACATAGCATAAAAGCTTTTCTTCGTTCAGTAGGAATAGACCCAGATTCTAGCATACGATTTAGAGAATATGGCGGTTCAAATTATAGAAGCATTCTTTCGTCTAGAGAATCAAAATCTGACGTAGCTGGTATTGTTAACTTTTTTGCAGGATCTTTTGTTACATCTACATTCCTATCTTCTTCTAGAACTGAAACAGGGTACCCTTATCCAGAAGGAAGCTTTGTAAATAAAAAAGATTATTATCCTCATGGAATATCTACGTCTTTAAATGATGGATTATTCACGTCTGGATCATGGACATTTGAATGTTCTTACAAATATAATTTAAATATCATCAAGTTGAATTCATTAACACAGTCTTTAGCAAGACTGTGTGTAACAGGTTCCGGAATACAAAATCCAGGATTGACTGCTAACCTTCTAGGATATTATGATGAAACGACACCAAAAGTATCTTTATTCTTAAGACCAGGAAATGATTTTGACGCTCCAGTTTTAAAAATGTCTTTGGATCTTCCAAAAGACGCAATATTTGGTGGTGACTTATGGAATATTTCTTTCGGATGTAAAAGAAATGATTCATTTGGATCAATCACAACATCTTCTTATTTTTTGCGGGCTGGGTTACAAAACAATGGAGAAATAAGTCACGTTTTAATGACTTCATCATATTTTTATGAGCTCACAGGATCTTCATCTCCATTAAACTCAAATACATTTAGATCTTTAGATCTTGTTCATAAAACTAATGAATCAGGATCTTTTATTTGTTTAGGAACAAATCAATCTATACCTGCTGGTTCATCAACTTCTTATAGGTTTTTGAATAATACAACAAAAGTTTTTGATGATTCAGCTCGCCAAACTATATTTGATGGTCGAGCAATGAAGCTTAGATTTTGGTCAAAGCCGTTTGAAGAAGATGAATGGATTGAGCACGTAAAAAACTATCAATCTTTAGGTGTTGATGATCCATTAAAAAACTTTAACTATGAAAAAATAGCAACAGGATCTTTTGAAAGACTACGTTTAGATTCTTTGTCAAAACAAGAAGATAAAAAAGCTAACATCAACGGTAATATAACGTTTATAGACTTTAGTGAGAATAAGATGCATCTTTTAGGAAACGGGTTTCCTAATGATTTAAATTGCATAACCCCAGAAATAATTCTATATTCGCATCTTTCTCCTTATTTTGATGAATTGATAATTAATGAAAAAATAAGAGTCAGAGGATATCAAAGCGAAGACTTGATAGACAGAAATCCATGGTCACAAAAAACCCCCGTTTATGAAATCGCTAGATCAGAATCACCAATAGATGATCCAAGATTTTCTATAGATTTTTCTTTAGTAGATGCATTAAATAAAGACATAATAAACATGTTTTCTACATTCGACTCTATGCAAAACTATCTAGGAAAACCAGAACTAATGTTTTCTTTAGATTATCCAGATCTAGAAAAAATAAGAATGGTTTACTTCAATAAACTAAAAAATAAACTTAACTTTAAAGCATTTTTTGAATTTTACAGTTGGTTTGATGTTTCGATAGGTTCTTTTATTGAACAGTTAATTCCAAGAAAAACAGTCTTTAAAGGAACAAACTTTTTAGTTGAATCTCACATGTTAGAAAGACATAAATTCGAGTATAAGTTTGCAAACAACTATTTTATTTCATCAAATAGCAGAAAAACTCAATTTGATTCGGGTATGGGAAGTTGAATAAATTCATACATAATTTTTATGTCTAAACAAATATTAAATCGAGCTAATCAACTATTAACTCCTAAAAAAAATGAAGCATTTTTTTTCAACTATTTGCCTAAAAAAGATGTTTTATTTTTTGATGATAGTCCTGGTATCGATTTAAATGAAAAAATAAAAAATTCAAACTCTAATCAGTATTTCATCACAGGATCGATGGATACAAAATTGATAGATGGATTTCGTCAAGGAGTCGAAATAACTCAATACTCGCATTTTTATGCTGGAAATTCTATAAGAATTCATGCTGGTGAACCAGGACACGTCATAAGAAAAAATTTATATGGAGTAGACCGGAACTTTTTACGCCAAAACCATTTTCAGGAAACTGAATATTTTAATGCTTTAAAATACATCAATTATGAGCAAACAATAACTTATCCGTTGGTTACTCATGATAGCGATGAAACAGAAAATTATAACTTTAATGGTGTCATAGAACCGTTAACTATCAGAGCTGTTGCAGCCTTATATAGCATAGATGTTCCATTCGAGGCTCATTCAATTAAAGGAATGTTAATGGATGGAAATTCAGATATAACGACAGCATCAAGCAAAATTCTTAATGTTAAATTGAAGGTAGAAAATCATAAAATTCAACCGTGGTTAGATTTAATAGACATGATGGGAACAGCAAAAAAAGTTCCTACTATGGTGTATTTTAATGATGATAAAACTTACATAAATCCTTTTAATGATTCTTCAAATAAGGTACAATTATCAACAAACTTACCTTCAGATATGCTTGATAAAGCTTTAAAATTGATAGGGTCTACAGAAAACTATATTTCTGAAAATGAAATTTCTGCAACATGCGGATGGATGTATGATGATGTTACAACAAAAGGGACTGATTCATTGGCATTCGGAGGCTTAGGTTACTGATGCCATCGCCAAAATCTTTACGATCAGCTCCTTCTAGAACTTTCGAAAGTTATATTTTAACGTTATCAATCAACAATGATTTAGGATTAACTAGAGTTCCTCAAGAAAAATTTTCACAGGTACCCGGACCTCCTGGAACTAGCGGAAATGATGACGATACAAGCGACCCATTGAACATCGGGTTTCCTTTTCAAATTGATGGTACAACATATCATAAATTCATGGTTTCAACTAATGGATGGGTATTGCTTGTAGATCCCACAACTCCAGCTGGAACACCAAATGGTACAATCGTTGCTGATGTAATGGTAAATACATACAGCAATTCAAGAATCAATTCGTTGTTCACAAGAAACCACGCGTTATTTGCTGTTTGGTATGATGATTTATTAAACACATATTCTTCACCACAAAGTTTGGGATTAACTGCACAACAAATAGAATTATACGAAAAAGGGATAAACCAACCTGATAAAAGAGTTAATCCTAGAAAGTATGGAGTTCAATATTTTATTGAAAAAAATTCTTCTCAAGGACAAAGATTAATAATTCGGTGGAATTGTGTATCTGATTATTTAATTCCTAATAGCGTTTTAAACTTTGAATTTGTTTTATACGAAAATGGAAAAATTGAATACAGATATGCTCAAAGAAACTCTATAGGGTCTACAACTGCAAATGAAGATGCAACGATAGGAATCTTCATGCCTGGAGGTACGTGGAGATTTAGAGATTTTTCTTATGAATTGGGGTATGAATCTTCTTTAAGAAAGAAGTATTCACTCGGAGGTGCGATTTATAATTCTTCATACTCTGATACAGCAGATGGATACACTGTACCTTATGGTGTTGGATTAAAGCCTGAAACTCATTGGCCTGGGCAAACAAACTCCGGTGCAATTTTTACATTTCAGCCTCCTCTTAATAGAAGAAAAATTTTACCGAAACTAGAATTAAAAGATAAGGATTCTAAGATATCTTTACCAACAGTTTCTAGAACTGGTGATTCTTCGAGACCAGGAAATGATAGTTCTATATTTGATGATAGAAAATCTATTAATTATGTCACAAGAAACGACATAAACTATCCAACAACTTTACCAAGATTTTACGCATCAACACTCTTTTCTGAAACAGGAAACCAAAATTTATTTTCTGAAGATATCGTAACAACAGGATCAGTAAACAAATCGTTGGTCCAGGATTTTCTTGAAGATAATTCTAAAAACTATATTTCTCCTTTCACGGAAAATAAACTTTTCGAAAATGATCCAGGATCAGAAGCTGATTCTTTTTTCACTGTCGGATCATCTGTTCGAGACGTAGGAGAAGGATTTACTAGTCCATTAAAATCAAAAACTCAAATTAGATTATCTTACAGGGTAGATCACAAGACTACAATGTTTGGAGCATCGTCTAGCATATACTATTTCAATAACAAAACTGGAAGGTGGCAGTATCCTACGTCTTCATTTAAAACAGGATTTGACATTGCTGATCATTACCATTATCCTTCAAACTATAAAATGACAGAAGTAGATAGAGGATTTAACGCATTTGGATTTTGCGTAGCTTCAGGTTCTCTAGACGATGGCGCATCAGGAACTGATGTAACGTTTAATCAGTATCTAAATAGGCAATCAGAAATTGAAATGATGATTAAACGTTATCCAAAGTCTGTTCAGGTAAATCAAGAATATGATGCTGTAAATGATGAAACAATAACCATACCGATTAATCAACCTTTCTTATTAGAAAAAGCCGTAATAGAAATACCCATCGAAGCAGGACCAGGGTGGTTTTATGACAGGACGCAGTGTATCATACCAGGAGCTCCAGGACATCCAGCATACTTGAACTTTGGAGATGGAGCTACGTTCGACATCGGTGGGCCAGGTCTTACATTTGCTCTATACAATCAAATACCTCTAGGAAAAACTAAATATAGAAGAGATCTAATATTAAGTGGAACTGTAACTCATGATGAAGACAATAGCGCAAAAATTGCGTATTTCCAAATGTTATATGGAAGTTCATATTATGGAGGAACAATAATTTCAACACAAGACGTATATCAGGCCTCACCCAGGGGGTTTTTAGCATATGGAACTCCTTCAGGCGTAGTTAAAGGAAATAACTATTTCTTTACCGGAAGCGCAAAATTTAAATGCACTGCAGCAATTTCAAATGGGGTTTTAGTAAGAGATTCTGCGTTTATCGATCAAGATCCTTCTTCTTATCCCACGAATAGAATTTCAGCAACGACTAAAATGTTTAAGTCTCCAACTTTTACGTTAGATAAGACAGGAAAAATTCAAGACTTCTATAGCACTACATCACCAGCTCTTCCCAGTGAGGCAGAAGAAGGATGTAAGCAAACGGTTCTCATAAACGTTAATAACTTTTCAAGATCAGCAATAGGATTTGAACCCTCAGGAAGATCGATGTTAGGAAAAGAATATATCACTTCGCAATCAAGAAAAAATTCCAATCCTGATGAGTATGACAATCCTTTTTACTTATACAGTGGATCGATTGTACGTTTAAATCATGGGTCATCAGGACCTGTTGGCGAAGGAGTTCCTGAAGACGTAGAAGCAATTATTCAAGATTTTGCAGGCTATCCCGTAGTGATAATGACGCATGTTATACAAAAACAAAAAGCAAATCCTTCGCCATATCTTTTGTTTCCTAATGATAAGTTAGTGTTGTCAATATCGAAATCAAGGCCATTTTTATTATCAACAGAAGCCCCAGATCCTTATACCATGAATCAAATTCAACATGATATTAAGCTAACTACTGGGAGCATCAATATAACGTTATACGGAAGTTTGATATCTAATGCAAAAGAATTTCACGACACTTTAAATCAACCTCTTTCATCAGATGCAATACATGAAGTTGTAATTGGAGAAACGAAAACATGACCGCTGTTTTAGATCAGTTTGAAGTTGAGTATAAAGAATCTTATATTTCAGGTTCTTATGACCAAGTTGTCATGGGAAGAATGTTCTATACCATTAATGATCGTGGTCAAAAAAAATATGTTTATGGCGAACGAGGCGTAGTTTATGGGTCAGTAGAAAGTTCTGACGCTTCAACCCCTGGAACTAAAATTTTTGACTCAAATAGCTCAGTTTCATATAGGCTTCAACCTTATAAAGAAAAAGCAGGGAATTGTAGAGCTGCAAAACATTCATGTTTCGAAGAAAGAATATATGACACAATTTTACCTAACGTTTTTTCTTGTTTTAAATTAAATGGTGCTCAACCAACCGTATTGTCAGGAACATATTCTCAAAATCCTGCATTCATTCCTCCGACGACTTCACTAGCTCCTTCAGCGATAGATGAAAAAAATGCTTTTTTAATGTTTAATAACCACACAAAAAACACTTCAAACATTAGGTCGAAGTTAAATCCTATTGTTGATACTACATGGACAAGTTCTTTTCCATTTGAACCAAAATATTCTTCTGTACAAAGAAGCTTAACGCAAAGTTTTAATAGCGTAAAAGCTGCGTACAGAACAATTTTTTCAAGTTCATTGCCTCTTCCTGCAGGACCAAATGTCGCATCGATTCCTTCTCAATTAATGCCGACGAGGCCAGGAATTATATTTGGAACGATAGGCCCAAAATCAGACTTTATAGGATCATATTCAAACTCAACATTTTATCCATCTACGTCTATTTATCATAGATGGTTTGCTGACACAAATCTATCAAAAACAAAAACTGTGTCATTCTTAGGGACTAGACCTGTCACTGGATCTATGTCATACAATGATAACATCAAGGTATTATTTGGATTTGGAGACGGTGTGACGATTCATTATGATAATCAATTCACTGATTCAGGAGATCCGATAGGATACCAGCGAAGAGGAGTTAAGAACGCTCCAACATTTAGATCAGTAAAATTTACCGAAATTGATATTAGTTTTTTACTTTCGCTCATCGGCAACTACCCAACGGGAAGCCTGTGGTGCACATCTCCCATAATAAGAGGATGGAAGTACGGAATACATAATGGATTGCCAGACTACACGCATTCGTATTATAGACAAGGAAAGTATGGACAGTTTAGAGACATGCTTGAACAAAGAAAGTATACAACAGTTATTAATGAAAAAAGCAATGCTTTAAACGATGGTGCAGTTACTGTAAAATTTTTAGATCAAGACGAGAATCTAACACAACCGATAAACACGCAATCGCATAATTTAAGTTTATTTGCAACGTCATCGTTACCATATTTCGATCTTGAACAAAGAAATCGTCCTACAAATTCATTGCAGGTAAATAATCTTCAGCTTGTTAATCTAAAATTTGATAAAAATAGAAATTTAATGGTTTGATAAAATGACAGATCTAAACGAAAAAAAAGTAGCTGAATCTACGTTTTTAACAGTAAAAGATAGAATAAGCCAAAATGTTGAATTGATCGTATCACCTTCTAAATTTCAAGTAGGATTATCAAGTTTGCCTGCTGATTTTACTGTGTTTGGAAGAACTTCATTAAGCATAAAAAACTATACGTTTGATAAATCGCATTTAGTACAAATAGAAAGCTATGTAACCATAGCAACGATAATCACACCGATTGATTCTCTTGTTCCAAGACCTTCATATTTGAGTGTAACCCTACCAGGAGATCCTCGCGTGGGGCAAATCGTAATAGTTAAAGATTATTCAGGAATTTGTGGATTGATACCAATCAGAATATTTGATGCTTCTGGTGTAAAAATTGATGGAAGCGATTACCAACAAATTATTACAAACTATGGAAATGTAACATTTTCATGGAATAACGGAACTTGGTTTACAATCAGTTAATCACATCCTCTTCTAACTCTCTTATTACATCTTCATGTGTCTTATTATCTTGAAACAACTCAGAAAAATCGTATTGATCTTCGCAAAAATCCATCAGTTTTACTGACATTTTGTTTTTCTTATAAGATTTAAACCGCAAATGTTCTCTTAACATCCATCCAAAATGTACTGAAACTAGTGCATCGTCATTATTTAATGACGATTTAGAAATTTTTATTAACCTTACATAGTTCATTCTAGTCGTTGCAAAATCATCAGTAACGTTTTGACAACCATTCCATTCTACTTCTATACACTCATTTTGATCCAAGGTTATTATTTCTATTTCAGAATTAGATTTTAAGTTCTTTATTATGGTTTTGTTTGTTGAAATTGCGGATACTAGATACAACAACTCTGCGCTAGAAGCTAAATAAAAAAGTTTTTTTTTAGCTCCTGGTTCGAGCGTTATCTTACATTTCTTCATTTATGTAATTTTATAATCTATTAATGAAAACAGTTAAAACTTATAAGGATTTTAATCCGTGAATAAGCTTGTCTATAACACCAGCTTCATCAGGTCCTAGCGCAATGCAAACTGTTTCTTCTGATTCTTCATCTTTTTTGTTGAAGACTGGATACGCTTCTATTCCTAAAATTTGTGCGCGAAACATTATATCATTTAATTGTTCCTGGTTTGTTACACCTAAAATGTCTTGAGAGAAAGACCCTGTTAGCCACGCAACCTCATCATTGGATAAGCTTACAACCAGTTTTCCTCCCCTGTCTGCTTCATTATTTTCTACAATAAACTTTAATGAAGCTTGAGCAACCCTATTTGCAACTTGCCGTTTGTTAAGATTTAAATCTTTTCTAACAACTATAGCTTGTTTTAATCCAGTCATGTTTACCTCCGCAGAAGACTAAAATTCATAAGAATCTTCACAAATAATTTGATTTCTTACCTCCTCTAATATCTTTCCAAGTAAATTTTGACCCGCCCCATTCGTCACCCCCCAAAACTTATCATTCCGTCTGTTTTCGTTAATCAGATTATACTCATTAGTTAATAGAAGCATGTGTCTTAAAAATGGGTTCTTAAATTTTTCGCTTATCAAAAATCTCATTATGTCTATTTTAATTTCATCCCATCCTTCTCGCAAAACTAAAGATTTTCCCATCTTTTTTGCTTCATAGGGAGTTTTTGCTTTTTTTATCAACTCCCTTGTTTCTAGATTTAAGCTTTTTGAAGCTTGATACGCATGCTCGACTGTAGGATACAATGATGCTTCAAAAGAAACTGTCGACGGATAGAAATTAGAAAGAAACTCAGAATTATTTTTCTTGTTAAATCCTATGATACTATTTTGATTATTAAAAATATTTCTATGATGGTCAGGATCATCTATATGATCCTTTACAAGCATATTCCAATATTTCTTAACCAGATTCATGGTTAACACTTATAAATATTCGTTTTTTATTATTACAGGCACAAAATTGGGCAAGTAATGTTTAAAAGTAAATAATTTTACTCTGTAGGATATAATTCTGCATAATACGTAATACAATCTCATGGGTTATCTCCCAAAATGGTCGACGATAAAAATAGGTTAAGAAAAACATACTCATTTTTTAGGCAGCAACCTGTCTATGCATCCGGCGGCGGCGGCGACGGTGGAGGTACGGGCGGAGGTGATCCGGATGCATCGTACCTTGTTCTATCATTAACATCTTCTTTGTCCAATGAAAGGCTGTTTAATCCTACGACTGGATTAAAAGCGACGGACGGTGGCGCAAACGGAAATTACACGTTATTTATAAATGATAATGTTGTCGCGACGATCAGCGGATCAACGTTCACGGGGCCGACGAAACACTCATTAGGACTGTCTGGTTCTCTTACAAAGTTAGTAGATGGAACTTCATACCTAATTGCTGGAGCAAACGTAACAATATCTTCCGCATCAAACGGTCCAGTTACAATATCAGCAACCTCAACAGCAGCGTCTCCTGCTGGAAATGATACAGAAATACAGTTTAACAATGCTGGTTCATTCGCCGCATCACAAAACTTAAATTTTAACTCATCAACAAATACAATGTCATTGACAGGGTCTTTTGGGATGAAAGGAAATATCATACCTGATGAAGACACAACATATACACTAGGAACATCTGAAAAAAGATGGGGCCACGTATATACAGGCGATTTACATTTAAGAAATGATCGTGGGGACTGGACGATCATAGAAGAAAAAGACTTTTTGTGCGTTGTCAATAACATCACTGGGAAAAAGTATAAAATGATGTTAGAACCGTTAGACTAAATCGTTAACGAATATTTACAACAGTCTACACTCGACAGGAGTAAATATTCATGGCATTAGTTGGTAATATATCAGGTAGTATTCAATCAAATTCAGTAATCGGTGTATCCGGTTCAGTCATCGTCGCAAATCGTCCACAGGCGTTGTTTCCTTCCTTACCCGGAACGGACACAACCTTCTTTGTTTCAGGTTCTGCAGACGGAACCGGTCGAAGCGTTTTCGGCGGAGATCTAATCTCTTCGGGTTCTTTCAATCTAAAGAGTGGAACAGACGGAGCTTCTCAATTCTCAGCTAGCTCGACAGGAATACTTGTCAATACGACTGCGGGATCCAACACGGTTCAGATCGCTGCATCGACGGGTAACATTACGACCTCAGGAGATATCGCTGTCAACGGAGGAGATATAACAACTACGTCTGCTTCGGCGACTCTTTTCAACTCTAACGCAACCGTGGTAAGCATTGCTGCGGCTGGCACCTCTGTTGCTATCGGTTCTGCAGCCGGCGCAGGTACGACCACGGTCAACAACAATTTGGCCGTCTCTAAGAACGTGACAGTCACCGGCGACCTTACGGTAAACGGGTCAATGACAACCATCAACACCATAAACCTCGAAGTCAAAGATTCCGTCATCGGTTTAGGATTCTCTTCTGGAACAATAGCACTTCCAGCAAATGGAGATAGAGGGTGGATAGGATCAAACCTTACCGCCGGCGCTGATACTCATGTAATGAACAAATGGGACAACACAAATACAGAATTCGTATTTGCTAGAACATCATCTTCAGCAACTGGAAGTTTTGGAATATCTTCATATTCAGACCTCCATACAAACAACATCCAAGCGAATATCGTTTCTGCAAGCCTTGGCTTCAGCGGCTCTCTTACGAAATTGATGGATGGAACTTCATACATGATCGCAGGATCTGGAATATCGATATCTTCTGCGTCAAATGGTGCAGTTACTGTCAGCACTTCAGGAATTGTAACCGGACCTGGATCATCAACACAATATGCAGTTGCATTATTCAACGACACAACAGGACAGGTTTTAAGAAATTCTTCTCTTACGACCAACGGAGGAACTTCTCTATGGATTGCAGCTGATCTAGGAGTTTCCGGATCAGTTGCATTAGGAGATACAACGTCTGACACTGTTACATTTACGGCAAGAGTCAATTCAGACATCATACCTTCTGGTGATAATGCACAAAACCTAGGTTCACAAACAAGTCGTTGGGCAAACGTATACACAGGCGACTTACATCTCAGAAACGATCGCGGAGACTATACCCTCATCGAAGAAGAAGATATGCTCACGATTCGATTCAATAAGACAGGCAAACGCTACAAGTTCCTTCTTGAAGCAGTTCCTCAACTTGATGAAGAACCATCTCTAAAGTTCTAAAATTTCCCTTTAATTAATAAACAAAAATAGAGAGGGTGAATTATGGCTTTAATTGCAAATAATATTTCTGGATCAATTAGCAATTTTTCAAAAATTGGTATAACTGGGAGCGTAGTGTTTGCAAACAGGCCTAATTCATCCTTTCCTACTCTTCCGACAGATACAACATTTTATGTTTCAGGATCGAAAGGACTTACTAGCAATAGAGCGGTGTTTCATGGTGATGTTGTCTTAAGCGGAACGACATACGTTGGAACATCTGAAGATGGAGGATCTTTAGGGGTAATTGGTCACGGTGGCATCATTATGAATCCTTATGGAACTGGTGCAGGTCAGACCAGCGAAATTAGATTTAAAGAGCTTGCTGCAAATGGGGGAAATTATGTGGCGTTAAAAGCCCCAAGCAGTATTGCGGCAAACGTTTCTTTTGCTCTTCCATCATCTGATGGGTCTGCGAATCATGTCATTAAAACTGACGGCGCAGGAAATCTATCTTTTGTTGTTGCTACGACTCTAGTCACACCAGGAGGGTCTGATACTCAAGTTCAATTTAATGATGGAGGATCTACGTTTGGTGGAGATGGAGGACTAACCTATAACAAAACGACTGATGCTCTTACGATAGCCGGCGATTTAACTGTCAACGGTGGAGATGTTATCACGACGAATGCAGCATCAACAGTAAATTTATTTAATACTAACGCTACAACGCTCAACCTCGCAGGAGCTGCAACTACAGTTGAAATAGGAGCAGCTACAGGAACAACATCTGTAAATAATTCTTTGACCGTAGATGGGAAGTTAACGGTAACCGGTGGTACCACAGCGGTTACAGATGCTGTTCTTGGAAATGCTGCGGTAGGTTCTTTCCCATTTTACGATGGTGGAGCCAGCGCAGGCGTTTATGCGATGTTTGGTCACAAGGACCTAGACCATTCTACTGCAATCACGAATTATGCATTATATCAGGACAACGTAGGAAATACTGTCGTCAATGCATCAAATGATAAAACATTATTCTTGTCAGTGAACAACACTGCGATGGGTTTTATTACCAATAACCTTTTAGGAACAGGAATAGACGCAATATCGTTAACTGGACAATCTTCTACAAAAACGAATATGGCGATAGGAAACACTGCATCGACGTCAACGACTTCAATATACGCTGGTTCAGGAGGGATTATTCTTTCTGGATCAGGAGGATCAACAGTCATAACAGGGTCAACTTCTACAAGAACTGATGCTATTATCGGTGCTTGGGAAATCGGCTCATTGCCTGCTACACAGACTGCTTTCCCAAATGTTTACGCATTTGTAGGACACAAAGATCTAGATCACAGTGCTGACGGAAATTATGCGCTTGTGCAAAGCAATGTAGGTGACACGTTCTTGGGCGCCGTTTCAACAAAAGATATTTTCTTCAAAAACGGTACAGACATCATCGGAACATTAAGCAATGACACGGTGTCTTTTACTGGTAAGACAACGACTGCGACGGCAACGACGATAGGAAACACGACAGGCGCATCATCAACAACAATACAAGCTGGGACTGGTGATATTGTGATGGCGGCTACCGTAAGAAACTCTAGCCAACCATCTTTCCTTGCAACATTAAACGCTGCTCAAAATAATTTTGCAACAAGCACAAACGTACCCGTTTTATTTAATTCGGAAATATACGACAATGCGAATAATTTTGATGTAGGATCATATACTTTTACAGCGCCAGAAACGGGAAAATATCTTTTTAGTGTCGCTCTACGTTTAGATAACGTTGATACAGCGGCAGATTATTACACACTATATTTGATAACTTCAAACAGAGATTATAGATTATCTTTGATAGATCCCGGAAATTTTGCAGCAGATCCTGTTTATTGGTATTTAAATGGTTCTGCAATTGCAGACATGGATGCTACCGATACAGCATATGTTGTAATAAGACAACAAGTCGGTACAAGTCAAACTGATATACTTAATGGTACTGCAAATTCATTTTTTAGTGGGTGGTTTTTAGGATAAGGTGAAATTATGAAAATTATTCAAATTGAAATAAGCGATCTAGACGAAAAAATTTTGCAGCATGACCTTTTAAGTGTGCAACAATGGGTTCAAGGAGCTGTTGACGGAAAAATCAATAATGTGAAAAAAAGGTTATTAAAAGAAGCTCAAGAAAAGTTATTTAATGACGCAGAAATTCAATCAATCCCGGCTTCTGAAGAAGGCTGCTTACAACTTTATTTTTCTAGACCATATTACAAAAATAGAGTTGATAGAGAATCAGAGATAAGCATATAGATGTTAAAGTGACAAAGGCAGGAGATATCTCCTGCCTTTGCTTCTTATAAAAATATAAGATTCACTTCTTTTCTGCAGATACCGCCGCTGTAGATGAAGCTGAAGGAGCTGCAGAAACTGCTGCCGTTGCAGTGACAGCGGCTGAGGGAGCAACCTCAACAGGTGCAATTGCTGAAGCAGAAGCATCAGATGCAACAGGATCCTTTCCTGGGCAACCGGCAATGACACAAGCAGCGAGCGAAAGTAATACAAAATTCTTCATTTTTTTCTCCGTTATTTGTAAACAAATGTAATCATCTAGATTACGCGATCATAAATTATACATCACAACATGATTTGTATCCAGAATTTACAATCTATTACAATTCACTTATTTAAATAAGCTTGACCAGCAGCAACGACTTTCTGATCAACATCCCTAGGATCACGTGCACGAATGTAGACAGGGAACCTAACCTTACCATCTTTCGTCAATCCGTCTCCTGTAAGAGGATCAGGTTGACCTTCCATCTCAATGATTCGTCCAATCCATGAATCCGGATCTAGATTGATATCGGCCTTCAGCTTATCAGTAAATCCACCGGCCACTCGAGTCACCACACCATTCGGCAGGACGACCTCAAAGCCACCCCACAAGCCCTCACGTTTGGAGCCTCTCCGGCCTTCATAGTGACCTACGATAACTCCTTCGTAAGTCGCGATAGGTTTCATCTTACGAATATTTGAAGATCTTTTAAAGAGGTACGGAGCCACCAAATCTTTTACCATGATACCTTCGTAACCGGTGTCAGTGTCATGTAGATATGCGGTTAGTAGCTCTTCTTGATCCTTGATGAGTCTACCTTGAACTTGAGTGACAACAGGGTCTCCAATTTTTGAGACCAGCTCTTTAACAAGCTCTAACCTGTCTTCAAGATCCAAATGACTTTCTTGGTCATGCCAATCAGAAAACGGAAGAGCATCGAAGACGTGAAAGACCATTTTCGAGTCGTCCTTACCTTTCTTATGGGACATGACTACCGAAGCAGAGTCGTTCCACGTTTCACCCATGACCTCACCATCGAGGATGAACTCGTCCCACTGAGCAGACTCAAGGAGAGACTTGATCCGAGGTAGGGTCTCGAGGACGGTACCATTGCGGGTGAACATCGTCACCTCTCCGGAATGCTTCACGGCCACACACCGGAGACCGTCGAGCTTCGGTTCGACCCATGTCGGGTACATGACGGGTTCACAGATGATGATTCCCTTACCATCTTCATATCGAGTCTCTAGGGTCTCTGCAAGTTGCACAGAGAATCCGACAATAGCGCCGGGCCATACCTTATTAACTGTCGTGGATTGAACACCACATCGAAGGTTTTTTAGAAGAATTCTCTGGCACCACTTCTGCTGCGGTCCCGTCATGTCAGTGAAGAGTCGAACTACAAGGTCCTTTGCTGCGTTACCGGTCACTTTGCGAGCGGACAACTTTTCGTAGATATCCTCTAGGAAATGTTCTAGAACAAGATCATCGGCGCCGATTCCTTCGGCCTTGGGCATCTTGAACTTGTTGACGTAGTAGTTGATGTACGGATCGCCAGCTGCAACAAAGACCTTCTTGAGGAGGTCGTTGTTAACATGAGAATCAAGAAGTTCCTCTTTAAAGAGACGAGAATTATTGGATTCTAGCTGTTCGAGAATGTCAACTACAGATGTCATAAAAAATCTTACTACAAAATGATTAAGGATTGCACTCTTATCATTCCCAGTAATCTTTTTTAAACTCTAGTTTCATTTCTTCAACGATAGAAGAAATTTTCTCTATCGCTTCTTTAATAACCGGTGCATCAGTTCCTGGGTCGTCTAGCTTAAGAGTTTTAATTGATTTCACAATATCACTCAAAACGCCGGCGTTTTTGATAGTTTTCATAGCACGTTTTCGTTTTTCTATCGACCAAGGGTCTTGATTCTTTTTAGATTTTTTTACGTCTTCTGAGTGTTCAACAGAAGTTTTAGGTTTTTTCTGTTCAAAATCGTAAATAACAACTCTTTTCATGTTCCTCCCCCCAAATACTTAAATTTTTGCTTCCTGCTTCTTCATTTGTTTTCTTTGCTTTTTAGACATTTGCTTTCCTGAAGCTGCAACAGCTTCTTTTAAGATGATAGACACAGATCCATCTTCAGTTTCCGACGTTACTGAAATTTGTGGTTGAAAATCTTCGAAAGAATCTCCTACAACTTCAGGTTCCCCCGTGTTTTCATGTAAAACCGTTGGAGGAGGAATCACGACGACACCTGCAGCAGGATTTGAGATGTACTTTTCGATGCATTTGAAAAATGAATTTTGATCCGGCGTTAAAACACCTAGTCTCTTACAAATTCTATCCAAACTTTCGTACGTCGTAATTCCTCTTTCTTTTAGAAAGATGTTCAACGTTGTTTTTCTTCTTCGCAAAAGATCTTCTAGCTTAATCTGGGATTTTTTTTGATATTTCGTTGCCTTCATTTCAATACTTCCTTGCACATTCAATTTCTTGAAGAAGTTCAGCAATCCCGCTTTGGAACATAGGCGATCGAGCAATTGAATCCAATGAAGAACTAGGCACTTCAATTCCATACTGATCAATAACTGCTTCAGCAAACTTTCGCATAACACGCAAAACGTAGTTCCTCGCGGAAGAATGATTCATTCTATACCCAATCTCCGTCATTGTATCTGCAATATCTCTATAATTTACACCATCATCGACGGTTGCATACCCAGATTCAAACTTTTTTCCTTTTTTCATCATTTCAAATCTTCTCCTCTATCCGGAAACAATCGAATCACCGGTGCTGCCATCCTCGGTGAAAATTGTGTGGTCTGAATCTCTCGCAACCTGGTGTTCAGGTCATTTTCAATTTGAGACATTTGTTTGTCTTGCAAATCCGCACGATCACGTTCTTCGAGCTTCAATCCAAGAATAGCTCTCTTTAATAAAAAATATTGAAAAAAATTAAAAAATAATTGTAATGCCGTTATACCCAAAATAATTTTTAAAATCATTTTAGCCCATGTCCTGATTGAATCATGCTAGCATCTTCTTCTGTAATGTTGTATGATGGATCATCCAAAACGTCATCGACTAGCCCGAATCTAAGCCTCAAAATCGCAGCTTCTTTCGGTGTCAATTGTTCAAGCACTGATCTAGCCACTTGAATAAGTTGCTGCGATGAAATCATCTCAAGAGGAGAAATGTTCTTGTCATCGACCAACTTGGTTTCAAGAGTTTCAGCACCAGATTCTGGTGATAACGGTTGATCAAGCGATATAACGTTTTTTCCTACGAAATTTGTTGCGTTAAAGACTGCGTCTGAAGTTCCTGTCATCTCTTTAAGTTCATCGACTGACGGATCACAACCCATCATCTGTCGATACTCTGCGGCCGCTGCTGCAAGCTTCTTCTGCGCAGTGACAGCATGTGCAGACATTCTAATAATTCGTTTGCGCTTTAGAATATACTGACCGATTGCTTGCTTTACCCACCATGTCGCATATGTTGAAAAACGAAATCCTTTCGTCCAATCAAACTTTTCGATAGATTTCATCAATCCAAGGTTTCCCTCTTGAATAAGATCTTCAAGCGGGATGTTATAACCCTTGTACTGTTTCGCAATGTATACGACAAGCCTTAGATTTGATTCAATAAGCTTTTTCTTCGCTTTTACAGCAATGCCTCCTCCGATTTGATACTGTTTGAATAACTCAACCATCTGTTCATAGGAAAGTTGCGGATACCTCTTTAAGGAAGTCAAATAATTTGACATTCCATTTTTTTCTTCATCCAAAATTGACCTCTTCTTCAATTTTGAACCGGTCTTTTGAAGAGGCTTCTGAATCTCCATTTCAAATAACCTCGTCTGAAGGACTCGGATTCTTACTCAACCATTCAGAATGAGCAGTTCGACGTGTTGAACGCATTTGCATCTCTCGCTGAACATAACACATCTCAACCTCCCAAGGATACGGATTAAGATTCATCTTTGATACGCGATTGATAGAGTCGAACAACGATCGGCCAAGCGTGTGAAGATCATCATCATCCATGGATACAATCATTTCATTTTCAATCTTGTGTGGATATTGAACAGGAGATTCATATGAATAATCCCCTCCATCCATCATCTCAACTTCTTCCATCATCTCAATATCATTCTTTTTGTTTTTCTTGTTCTTCTTAGCCATGTTTTTTTGCCTTTCGGTCTCCTTTTATGTTATATCAAACAACCAAATCAGTTTGCACAGCGCAAAGTAAACATTAACACAACGGAATGTCAAACTTTTTAGACATTTCAAAAACAGCAACGTTCTTTTTCTTCGCCTCAACCTCAACGTCGATCTTCTTGTCTCGCAAAAACTTCAATTGACAATCTGGAACGTAGTGAATCATGTCACTGTGTTTCCTACGATCGATAAAATTTCCATTCATCAAGTGAGGTTCTGTATTGCTGATGTGCTGAAGCGGATTCACACCTGTTGGCCATGTTTCCATTGTTGCCAACATTGCTTCTTCCATTGACAACGAATCATCGTTAAAAGTGTGATGGTGCGTATCAAATACTATAGGCACACCGGTCCTCTTATGTACATCTAAAAGATTCACAACAGAGTATGCAGTTTCATCGTTCTCTAGCGTCAATCTACATCGAACGTTGTCAGGCAACTCGTCAATTCGACGACACAGTTGATCACTTCGGTCAGACTTTCCACCATGAACGTTGATAGCATACTTACAGCTGCTTTCAAGACCCATAACGTCGAACATCCATGCATGAATCTCCAGTTCCGTGAATGCTTTCTTTACGACATTTTCAGAATCAGAAGACAATACACAAAACTGTCCAGGATGCGTCGTCACACGCATATTAAATTCTTTGATGATACGACCGCCTCGAGTGAGAAGGCTCGAGAGCTTTTCATTTCCGCGCCACAACGAAGGATCAACTTGATCAGCCAACGGAAACATTGCTGAAGAAATACGAAACAACTGAATACCAGATTTTGCAATTCGAGGAAGCATTTTTACCAAAGCTTCGACATTGTGCTCATAAGTTCCAGAGATCTGCTCTGAAACATACTTTCCGGTTCGATACCTACCCAGCTGCAATGTCCTTTCATCCATCACATTGTAAGTTTCAACACGACCAGTTCGAGGAATCGTCCGCTGGTCAAGCCAGTGACAACAAATACCTAATGACATAGATTATAGTCTACAATCAACCACTCTTACTTTGCACATCCATCGACAAACTTTTTACATAATCGATCAATGTCATCCAACTTTTACTGCAACGATGTTCACACCAGGAAGATCTTGCCTCAATGCTCGAACAGCCATGATGTTCTTCACAGCATCGTCATAAAAATAAACTCTTTTTATCTTTCTAGACAAAACTTCATTCTCTATCACTTCTGCCTTTGCCTGTGGATTACTAGTACCTACAGCGAATATCCGGATCTCAGGAATCCCTTGATCACGAAGAAATTCTCGTACAGGAACTTGGTTACCGCGCGCGGTCAAAATAAAAACGTTCGCAGGCCCTACGTCTCTGATTGCAATCTTCAACTTCAATAAAGTGTTGTTGACAGGTTTTGGATCAATCAATCCTTCAAAGTCAGAAAAATCAAAAACATCACCCTCTGCAGGTGAATACATTGCATACTGTCTAGGCGTCAAAGAAAACGTCTCCCCATCAGGGGCAATAACGTGTATCATAGATCCTGTCTTCACTATCGTGTCATCAAAATCGAAAACGTGTATTTCTTCTGCGCGAGGAGAGGTTTTATTCATAACGATTAAATCCGATTTATCTAACAATAGGAACACACCCAGCTGTCAACTTAACGTTCTCAGAACTAGACTTCACCAACTTGCACGTTTCAGGACACAAGGCAACAAACCCGCCTGTCGCGTCGATATAATATTCATCAGCAGCTCCGGTACAAGATGTCTCGTCCTCCACAAGAACAAGTGCGTCATTTCCTGCACCACTAATCTTTAATTCCACGGTAGCAACGTCGATTGGGCCTTCACTACCACCTGCAGGGATCTCTAACG